>Ga0058701_10004491_pt1 | contig 11342 bp, 6 predicted proteins | sample AgamicOrMae_FD_97039 | JGI IMG/M metagenome (GOLD analysis project Ga0058701, IMG submission 97039) | Agave microbial communities from Guanajuato, Mexico - Or.Ma.e | ecosystem: Host-associated > Plants > Phyllosphere > Phylloplane/Leaf | place: Guanajuato, Mexico | collected 2012-06-04 | reverse complement strand
GACCACTACCATGAAAGCGGAGAATAAAGGTGCAGTGTAATTATATTTTTTTAATTTGTTGAAATTGCCCCTCCCATGATTATACCTTGTCATGCTGCCCCTCTGCCCGTCATCTAAAGAAGAAGATTTTTTTAAAAAATCCATTGTTGTTTAACAGATGTCTGTAAGCGCTGTGTATAGAACCAGGATTTTTTTAAAGAACAATTTAATCGATTACCTTTACTGATATCGTAATTCTAAACATTTCCTTAACGCTCATAAATGTCGAAAATTATCTTCTAAACGGTTGTGAAGCTCGGTAGCGCTTACTTATTCTCTGTCGCCGAGCAGTGAGCGGCTAAGCGATTGTTACAAAACACGTAACTTAACCCCTTCGCCGACGATAAATTAAGCTAGATTTTTGAGGATGCCGTATGCTTCGCTGCGCTTTCACTCCGTCGGTCTTGGTGACCGCAGGTATAAAACAAGGTCTAAAATTAGAAATTAAAATTAACTGTGTAAATTAATGACTTCAGACATTCTTAATGAATCCCCCGCTTATGATTTTTTTTTCAAAAATGCCTTCCCATCGTTTTATTTCCCAACTCTGTCAGCTTAAATTTTCGTACCTGCTACTCGTTTTGAGCCGGTGTAAGGTGTCTTAATCTTCGAACCATTAGTACTAAGTTCAACAAACTCACTGAAATATAACGCGTTACAAATATTTAAATTTATTGAAGTTCGGGTGACCTTGTCAGTTCGCGGAGTCGCATCAACAAAAACACCGAACTGGTTTCATGCCATTAAATCGAAGCTACTCTTTTAAGGAAGTTGTTAAGGAGAGCAAAAAGTTTGGAAATAAGACGATGACGGGTTAGTATAGTCTGTTTTTAGCGACTCTAACCCTCCTTTTTGCTTTCCCAGTGTTTTGATCATGTGTTAAGACACGCTCGGTCTCCTACCTTCCGTAACCTTAAATTTGTTCGCTGCCCAACGACATATTTATTGAGGTACGGACTTCTCAGAAACCTGACCTCGCCTGACCTATCGTAACCTGATCTTACCTACACCTCACCTAACCTGTCACCTATCCTAACCTTATCTAAGGGTTTTAGTTGGGTGCGCGATTGATAGACAAGGGTAGGTAAAAAAAGAATTAGCGAGTACCTGACAGAGCAATCTGGTTAAATGTATACTGGCTAGACTCATCGCTTGTTAAGCTATTGTTGAATTACGTAAATACATCACAGGGAAAGCGGAATGCCTGGTTTAGGGAGTTCTCATCTGTTTTGGGTATAATAAGGATAAAACTGGGGTAGTACGTAATTTGATTGTTTTTCAAGACAGGCCTATGTTGAGCCATATCATTCAAAAGGTCCCTGTGAGAGCTTTCCATTTATGTGGCTGAGCATAGGACTATCTTGAAAAATAAGGGAGTAGAGCGTATTTAGGTTATTTTTCAAGATAGACACAAGATAGACAGATAGTTGTTCAGCCACAATGGAATAAAGCTCTCACCGATACCTTTTTAATCATATGGCGGAACATAGGTCTATCTCAAAAAATAATAAAAATTCCTACTTCTTCCATTTAATTCTAACACCGAAAACTGTTCATGGCTCCCTTATGTAGGTTTCGTTTTCCTATGAACAAATACCTATACGTCGCTACATATTGTCAATTTCCTATGAACGTAAATCCCCAGCTCTGATACCCCTTGTTTTTATGTCTGATCCGACAGTTTATTCCGTGCAGGAAAATTCCGATCTCATTTTTCATTTTAATTTAGCTCAGGAAAAGGCGCCGACTGTAAGAAGCCTTGAATTGCGAGCGCTAATTAAGAACACGAAGAAGAACTCGGATCCGGCACCATATTGACTGATATTATTACAGCTTCATCTTAAAATAAGTCTGGAATTGCCCTAGCAGTAACTAACCTCATTCACCTTAGTTCGTACCCTACCGTAACCTCGCTCATGCTAACCTTAACCTAGCATAATATTCCTTGGCCTACCGTAACGTATAAACTCCCGTAATTCACTGTATAAACAACCTAAACTTATTTTTTCTAGCCTACCACTTTAAACTAAAAAAGTTCACTTTGCACTATCCTAACTACCCTTCAATTAACCCATTACCGCCCAGCGATGCCGTTCGGCAACAGAAAAAAATGTTTTAGAGGATCTTCTCAGTTCAGGATTGTCACAATTTAAAAAATGTCACCCCTCTTGAAATCTGAAATCTAATTATTCAGGCATTTTCCAAAGCTTAAAATTGTGTATTTTAATGGGAAAAATCCTTTTAATTTCTCTTAAGCTGAATTTCACTCGATAAACTTTGGGCTGTTATGGTTTAATTTTAGTTAAATTAACTGGAATTATTTTGCTATGACCTTAACTTATTTTGCCTTAGACGAAACTCTTTTGTATCCTTCCGTATAAGTAATTCATCTTACCCAAACCTACCCTCTCCTTAACTAATTTATCGTAATCTAATCCCAACCTCCCTTACCCCGTCATGACCGGGCGTTACTTTGTGCCGAAATATACAGTATTTGAAAACTAGGTAACCTTTTCCACCACTGATTTTACCTACAGACCCATAATCCAAAAGGTCAGCTTACAGACCTTACATAATGATACCTGAGGTACCAATAAATAGGTTTGTTTTGTCGGGTAGTATCGGTACGCCGCAGGGCTTTTGTACCGGATTTGCCGCATCGGAAACAAGATTATTATGCCGCGTGGGACGAAGTCTGCTTCGCGGATGCCGCATGCCTGCATAGTATGCCATGACCTGCAATTATGCCACTCTGCAAGTTTGAAAGGTAGTACTTTCTACTACCACCTTTCGTCGCCAAGCGGAGCGGAGTTATAGTGGAGAAAAGCACGTGGTAGCGAACCTAACCTTGATCAGGCTGTAACTTAGATCGTGCGAACTAGAATTTGGTTAAACGAGCCTGGGTTGAAGTATCCATGCAATGTCCATGGTAATATGCATGCCGAAAGATCCATTCACTTGAATGGACATTCATGGTTCATGGATATGGCATAGACACATGGATATCCATTTGAAGATTTTCAATAAAAGGATAATTCGGCATGGAAATCACATGGACACTTCACCATGGGAGGTTGGGTGGAAGAGAGGTCAGAATGAAAACGAATAACCCTAATTTAGGTAGTCTTAAACGTGTTTTAGGTATGAAGATTAAACAAGGGGAAGAACGTTCGATTATTATTAAAGATAAGGTGGAACACGAGATCTAGAGGGTGCATTCTTTTAAATTTACTGTGTACTTTTTTAGTAGGGTAAGTCTTACGTCTTGTGTGTGTACCATGACCCACAATTATGATATGTCTGACGCCTACAGGTAAACCAACTCCACCAATCGATGTTATAAAATTTTAATCTTTGTCAAGATTGTAAAGACTGTTGAAGATTTTTATGAGTGGCTGTTTCGTTCTTTTGTCTGACCTGTTTAGACAGCAAACTTTGGAAGCTCTGGAAGAATATATACTTGAAAAAGGCTGAATTAACAGCAGTTTCCTTTGTTTGGTTATCCTTTTAAGGGATTTTTAAAGCATAGTTAAACAGGATATTGCATCGCGAAAAAACGTCGGAATATAGATTTTTTATAGTTTGTCACTATGCTATTCATTTTTAATTTCCTCCTCGGGTAGACGAATAATATAAACGATTTAAGAGACTAAAACATAAAAATCGGCGTGCTGTAAAGAGCAAGAGATTTAAATGCTCGAGGAGAATACAGCGAAACGAGCTATTAAGAACACTCATTTGGAAAGAGAGAGAATAGTACAAAGATGGATAGAATGAGGAGAGACAGAGAATCAAAAATGAAATAGAAGAAAAAAAGGACAGATGAACAGACCCGTTTAGAGGAGAGACAGAAAATCGAAAGTGGTTATCCTGAACGAAAGTGCAACGCAGATAGCCTATGTTTGGCAATGACTTTGGGAAGCTCCGAGTAATGACCTCAGAGCGCGTATTACGTTCTCAGCTGCGTTGGTTCTCATCCGCGCATAAATTGTGTAATCAAATCGCAAGAACATCATTTCAACGCCGCCGTGTCTGTTCAACGCAGCGCCCCAACGCAGCCGCGGTGGCCCTAACAGACCGCAGACTGTGAAGGTCAGGAAGTTGGCTATATATTTTAAGAAAACTCGTCCGATCAAGTAGGAAGTAGTCCCGGCGCATCTGATTATGGTTTTCAAAGAGCTGCGTTAAACGTTATTGACCCTCTGCTTTCCCCCGTTTCCGTCACTATTTATCCTTAGAAGCCTGATTAAGTAACAAATCTATACGAATGCTCAGTAAAAACTCGCTTTGTAAAACTATCGTTGATTAGGAGGTAGAGTATTATAGAGCCTGATAGGTAAATACAAAACCCCGTTTTGGGGAATGCCATACCTGTTTTGGGTGTGAAACCAAAACGGGGGTTGTACATATTTCGGTTATTTTTCAAGATAGGCCCATGTTCAGCCATACCATTGAAAAGGTCTCGGCAAGATCTTTCCATTGATGTGGCTGAACATATGTGTATGTTGAAAAATTACCGTAATACGCACTACCTCCCTTCGTCTCATACCCATGAAACTTTGACCGTTTGATCAAACATAAATAAGTTTTCCCCCTGTTCCACCTTCATACCTAAAACAGGTATGGAATGGGTAGCTGTCATAAGCGCCAAATACCACAAGCGCCAACGCCGCAAGCGCCAATCCGTAACCGCCAAACGAGAAAAGTCGCAAACGCCAACGGTCTTAACCGCAATACTAACCTTACGTAACCTAACTAAGCCTAACCTAACTTAGCCTAACCTAACTTAGCCTAACCTAACTTAGCCTAACCTAACTTAACCTAACTTGACCTAACCTAACCTATACGAACTTTGGCGTTCGCTACTTTTCTCGTCGGCGGTTACGCACTGGCGCTTGCGGCGTTGGCGCTTGTGGTTTTTGGCGCTATCGAATTCCCCCCGTATGGAATATCCTAAAAGATGGCTGTTTTTACTGTGCCAAAAAATGTTAACGCAAGTACAGGTGGGTGTGTAATGGTACCTTATGTCTTCGAGAAGACTCTGCAGCCGCAGCGTGACGCTGAAAAGCGCTTCCGCGGCGAGGCGGAAGCGCTCGTAGACGGAGGGCCCCGCCGACTGGACGAGCAGGTTTTGGAAGGAGTAGGCGACGTCGCCGGGAACGGTGAGGCCCAGCTCGTCCGGAGACCGCAGGTAGATCTCCGGCACGCCGAACTTGGACCAGCGCCGCTGCGCCCCGAGGACACCTGCGCACAGCACTAGGCTCAACAGCGACAAGCCCAGTGAGAAACCGCGCATCTCCCGCATCTGCAACAAAACACGATTAGCTAATTGAGGGGAAGGTTTTCATGTCGATTTACCCATAACAGCCCGAAGTATTTCGAGTAAAATTTAGCTTAAGAGGAATCAAGACGATTTTTCCTATTAAATTATAATATTTTACGCTTCGGGAAATGCCTAAATTACTTAATTTCATGTTTCTAGAGGAGTTATATTTTTTGAATTGGTGGCAATACTGACCAAAAAAAGGTCCTATAACATATTTTTTTTTTGTTTCCGAACGGCAACGCTGGGCGGTAGAGGGTTAATCAGGTGAACCATGACAGTAAAAAAAAATAATTAATTAATAAAAAAATAAGCCCGTTTTGAGAAATTCTGTGCCTGTGTTGGGTGTTACACGAAAACGGGGTTAGAACATATTTTGGTTATTTTTCAAGATAGACCAGTGTTCAGCCATATCATTTATTAGGTCTCGGCGGGAGCTTTCCATTGATATGGCTGAACATAGGTCTATCTAGAAAATTAATCAAATTACGTACACGCTAAAAAATTTAGTGGCGAACATTCGCTTTAATAGTGAAATTTCAATCCTAAATAGTGAAAAGTGAGCCACTAATTTGCTGTGGATCACATCGATGACAACTAATCTCCCAGTAACTTATTGGAAGCTGGGCTTGAGTGACAGCGAAGTGAGCCCCACGATCTAACCTAGGTTAACTTAACCTTTTAGTTGACGAAGGTTAACCTAACTGGGGGCTGTATGCTGTCAGTAATGTCGATGGGATAAAAGGATGCTCGATGGAATAGAAGTATGAAATCTTGCCTTTGGAAGAGGACGTATTAAAGAGATGGAGATTTCAACGCGGGAGAGCTTGATAAAAACGCTAACTTCTGCGTGAATGAAAAGAGAGACATTGCGTAGGTTTCCTGTAAAGAAGTAACGCAAATTTCCTGAAAAAATGAGACTTCGCAATGCTATTGAGAACAAACACATTCTGCAAATTCTCTCGCAAAAAAAAAAAAAAACAATGTAGACTTGACTGGAGACTTTCAACGCTTTTTAGATAGGAAGTTCCGTACGTTAGGATTTCCATAGAAGAAGGAACATTCAACGCAAAAGGACTATCTCCCAAGGAATCTTCAATAAGTCACTTCCAATATCGGGAACGAATCCAAAATGCCCCCTTCACCTTCTTGCCATTCCCCACAGCCTCTGAAAATCCACTCAGCTAAAAGAAACCCGTACCGGTACCTCTGGACCGAAAATAAACATAGCTGTATCAGTTCAGCCTTCAAACAGAACCGTTGTCATAACAAGATTTCAACGCTGCATGATTGCAAGTTCCAGCAACTTTGAAGATGTTCTCCCAACTGTCATTTTGGACATGGAGTCGACAGTTGAGGCTGTCTGGTTGGCAATGACGAGGTGCAAGGTAACTGTTTAGGCTCATCGCGCGTCTGATGTGAGAAATATTTATGCAAATCTTCCTCATGGAAGGTTAGATTTAAATATAATTACAGCCTCCCACTCGTGAGCTTCTTTTAATGACGAGCAGGCTTCGTGCTTCTCCATAACATGTCGAGGCTTTAGCACTTTAGTTTCACTCACGTCTCAGGTGTATCAAAAACCGCAAAATTCGCGTTAAAAAATCCACAGAAATCATCGCGTTTTTACTCGAAGGGATACCATTAAAAATAACCAACATAAGTAAACTTACGTGGTTGATTTAAATGAATTTTGTCTCTCTCTGGAAATACTACGCTCGTGAAAAATACGAAGAAAATATCACCTTTAATTTATTAAAGGTAAACCATTAAGCGCATATTTTAAAGTTTAAAATTTAGCGCGCCATTCCTTGTCTTCGCGCGTTCCACTTGCGCTGTAAATGCTGATATGCAGGGGAACTGGGGAATCCCAACCCCTGATTTTGGCGACATCTAGCGGAAGAATCGCAAACTACCGACCGTCTGTATGCCAAATGGCCGTAAATTCGCCGCCGCTAGATGGCGCCAAAGTCAAAGTTTGTTTCCTCAGTTCTCCTATACCATTTTACTGCGTTAAGATTCATTACTAGAAAGCTATGATCTTGGGTTCGACGTTTTCGGTCTTTCGTTAAACTGTAGCAGTAACACTGATAAGGCCGTCTTAATGAGCTAAACGAGTTTTACGGTTGTTATCATTTTCGTGAAGTGATTTGTAGAGACAAAAAGATCTTTCGTGGCGAACACATCTTCGCATTAAGATTGATTGACTGATCATCTAAGGATCGTATTTACTTTGTAGATAAATTGACGGGTTTGGTATCTTCAAAACGTGTTCATGCCAATAATTTTACTGGAAATACCGGAATCTGTGAAATTGGGTCCACTTTTCAGTAGGATGGTCCTTGGACCCATATTTGTTAAAATACCTGCTTGTTTAGACCTACTTTTTTGATGAGCTCGATGAAAGGTATTCTGATAGCTAATGGTTAATTTGGAGGGAACTGTTTTTTCGAGACTTAAAAACCATAGCCAATGTTACTCCACCTTTCGTTAACGCTATCTCTTAATCGACTATTTTTACGGAATATTTCCTTACTTAACCAGAAGTTGTCTTAACCTACCATGAACTTAAATCATGTTCTATCTCATGCAGTAGCTAAACCCCTATTTTAGATAGTTTTTCATGCCTGTTTTAGGCATGCACTTATAAAGAGGGGAGAAAGCGTAACTTGGTTCCCACCTACTACACTGGTTACTACACTACATCAATATGTTTCCGAGAGCTCAATTAATGAGGTTATTCGTGAGGAGATTCTACAAAACAACAAAATTTCACTTTGACCCTGTTTTACCTTCATATCCAATACAGGTATAGAAATACCAAATGAGGGGGTTAGTTTTTGTTTGCAATACTTAACCTAACTTAAAGTAACTATCAATACTGCTCAGTAACGAGCAACGGGACTTTTATAGGTATTAGCCGGCAAAATAATTACTTTATTCGGGAATATAATGGTTCAAAACTGTGTCAATTGTTAGGTACTTTCTCAGCTCGCTACGAATGGTATACTGAACTTCCTTATACCGAAATTAAACAAAATTACCGTTCGTTTTTTCTCGGAAATTATCGACGAAGATCGGAATCTGTTTTTCCGGTGCGAAAAGCATCGTGATCGTATCCTCCCATTAAAATCGTCGAGGACACGGCCTCGGAAATTTTTATCAAATTCATACTCAAAGAATGGCGGGACTTTTACGTATGAGTTTTCAAAATAGATATAAGCGTTCTCAGCTACCGATATAACCAGCTATCATGAAGACAATATAGTTTTAAAGAGTTGTTTAGTGTACTATGATTCAAGAAAAGGTCTTTTAGCCCAAGTTATTGCACTCAATTTCGCATTTTTTTAAAGTAGTTTGTCTGGAAAATAATTCCAGAAACTTGATAGGTTCTTTCTTAATCCCTTGTTGCCCGATGAAAACACACAAAAGACTGAATCTTGAGCAAGTGCTAAATTTATGGATTGGTCTATTCCAAAATAATTGTGCTATTTTTCTTCGTCGAAATGTTTTAAAGTAATGATGCAGCACGTTACCAAAGAGGGATTTTAAAGTGATTGTGACAAGTCAGCTTTGAGTTGCTTTTAGGCGAAGAGGTCGATTGCGCAAGTCCAAGATTTTTTGAGTCTAATTACGAGTTGTAAGTGAAGGACGTCTTTAATCATATCCAAGGTTTAAGTACGAAATTTGCCGAATACTCTTCGGGGTGACTCGTTTGTTTACGTCAAAGCTATCATAACTTCGCTTTATAGTTCTTATTGATTATGTCTGTTAGTCTCCCAAGACCTTCATGAATCATGTGACCGTTGTTGAGGGAGGGAGCGGGATCAAGGAAAGTGCGACGCGCGAGGTTACGTGGGGGAAAGAGTTGTCACCGTCACGGAGACATCCTGAAAATTGAAATTTTAGTCTAAAAATTCTACCTATATGAAAATTCCCATGGGAGAAAATCCAGATCCTTTAATTCTGATTTTCGGTTTAAATCGGCCATAGAGGTTTCTTGTGATTTTATCGCTTCTTAGCTGTCATTTCATCTCGTTCAAATAATATTGAATATGATTGAAAATTAATTATTATTAGTGATACGAACAAAACTTGATATTTGCGATTGTCCATTAATTTCTTATAGGAAATCCACCCTACTCCCTCCGAATCGCGGTAGCATCATGGTGGAAGGGGTGTGCCAAAAAGAACCAAGAAGACCTGCACGTGGTTTATGGGCGAGCCTAAATCTCACCAATGGATTCTGTTGAGTTCATAAAAGTGATATTATTTGAACATCCGACCAATCTAAAATTGAAAAGTATCCTCATGGACTTTTCGGTGCCTATGAATATTTAAAATTCGGGAAAAAGGTTAAATTTATAGGTGTTGTCGTGAATTTTTTTCGGCCTATCCAAAAATAAAGACTATTGTCATCGGCCTTGTGGATTTCCTAAACTACGAATTTCCGTTTTATGTGAGAGATATGTTGTTTTTTTTCGTCAGCTGTTTCAATGTTATGCTTTGAAATACTGTTGACGTTTCTTCCTCAAGACATATTCGAATGCGAGATATTATCAATTAAATGGTTTCAAAAGCCACTTAATATGAATGAGAGAGAAGAAGGGCTGTCTCTGCCGTAACTTATCTAGGAGCTTGTAATGGTTTGTAGTGAAAGTATAGTAGCCTGTTTGAACTTGACCTTTGCTTTTCTTTCTCTGTCTCTCTCGCTCGCTAAACAAGACGAGGAAAGCAATTAGGAAGACGTGACGTCGACTATAAAAAAGTTAGTATTCAGTTCGGAGGTTAACTACGTGCGGGCACTCATTCGAGAAAGTTTAAGCTTGGGACAAGAATGTTCAGATCTTGTCGCTTTTCGCGCTTGTTTGCTGAAATTTCGCAGAAAAGAAAGTGCCTATTTTCTAGTCTTCTTTTTCCAAACAAGAATTTTCTAATTGCGTAGATGAATTTTTACCCTGAATTCCATAGAATTCCTGTTTGGTCTGACCTCATTACTGCGTGTTCGGTTGGTAAAACTGATACTAACTTTTTTTAATGTATGAAAGCCAAATTGAGCAAAACATTTTGAAGAGAGCTTTTCATTGGTATGATTATTGATAGGTCTATCTCGAACTACGATTTACCTTCGTAATGGGGAGGATTTCTCAGAAACACTTTTGGAACTTCCTTGAATATTTCTCAAAGCAAATTAACCCATAACCGCCCATAGTATTTGGAGTGAAATTCAACTTAAGAGAAATTGTAAGTATTTTTTTCCTTTAAAATGCGCAATTTTAAGCTTTTGAAAATGCATAAATTATTAAATTTTAGATTTTCAGAGGGGTGATATTTTTTAAATTAATGCAATACTGAACTGAAAAGATCCTTTGAAATCTTTTTTTCTGTTTGCAAACGGCATTGCTGGGCGGTTGAGGGTTAAATGGCTACCGAAGCAGGCGTTTACGATTTGTCAAAGAAAATTGGGACTTTCCAAAACAGCAGATATTTATCTTTAAAGTATCGTGCTGTCATGTGAAGTAGCTAATTTGATGGAATATTCAAGCGAGGAGGTACAGTATCTCGAAGCAACCTGTGCTACTATCATGAGCACATATTTAAATAGGTGCTTGTATGAGCAGGTCATTTTCATATTATTCAGCGTTGTGACCGTTTCTTTAAAGTTAAGACATCATCATTTTATTGGTTAGTCACTTCTTTTGTGATCTTTGTTTGAAGGCATAATAACTCATGGACAAAAGATCTTTTCTTATTTCTAAGAAGATTACACATCCTATAATTGTTTCTCTTGAAGCAATTGGGCTCAGAAAGGAAACTTAAATATTCCGGCCATAACAAATACAACGGTCTCTGAGAATTGCTCAATTTCTTACCTGGTATATAGGGAAACGAATATTATGCAAGCCGCATAATCGCATAATCTTTCCAAATCACTCCTGGAAGCGTTTTAAGTCGTTTCCATGCATTTCCACCAAAAATT
>Ga0058701_10004490_pt1 | contig 11343 bp, 4 predicted proteins | sample AgamicOrMae_FD_97039 | JGI IMG/M metagenome (GOLD analysis project Ga0058701, IMG submission 97039) | Agave microbial communities from Guanajuato, Mexico - Or.Ma.e | ecosystem: Host-associated > Plants > Phyllosphere > Phylloplane/Leaf | place: Guanajuato, Mexico | collected 2012-06-04 | reverse complement strand
TTTACTTCCTTTGACTCCCATACGTAAGCAACCCGCACGGCAGCTGCATCCTACAAGGTAGGCAACACACAACAGAGCCCCCCCTCGGCTTTCTTTCTGGCTACGCCACTGTTTTCACGGTGCTCTGATACTGGAAATTTGGAATATAAAAATAACGAGGAAGATGAAAGTCATCTAAAGCATGAACGTCCGACATGGTCATACATCGGAAAAGTGAGGTTAGGTTGCAGTTTTGTAGGACAACGTCCCTCAACAGGACTCCTTTTTCGATGCAACTTCTCCAGCAAAAAAAAAGGGGGGGAAAGGGTAACGGTAGAATAAAAACAAGCCGACAGACAGGCACTGAAAATATTCTATTCATAGGAAAGAATAAAAAGTAAAATTGAATAAAAATCCGAGTTGCTGGGCTTGGTGGCAGGCGAGAGGACACGAGCCCGCGAGGTTTGACGTCTCGGGTTGAGGACGTGGCCGCGTTGGTCACAGGCCGAGATTTTGTTTGGATCGTCGGCCATCTGCGCGCGGCGCGGGGCTGATTAGATCCGGAGCATCCTACTGGATGACAATCCTCTGGATGACATCCCCGGACCTTTGTTAGGCGTCGCCCACGTCGGCAAACGCCGAAAAGGTAATCTTAGGCTCTTCGGCCGAAAGAATCAACCGAGATTGCGAGTTTGGCGCACCTTTCATATTAGAGCGATATGTGACAACAGTAAATTTCAAAGGTGGTATTTTACGACTCTTGTATTCGACCTTTTAACGCCAAAGGGGAGCGAGGTACAAGAAACCTAACCTAACTTAACCTAGGTTAACCGGAACTCGATGTGGAATTTTACATCTTTTGTGTTCGACCTTTTGCTGCTAAAGGGGAGCGAGGTAGAAGGAACGCAACTTAACCTAGGATGACCGGGACTAACTGTGGAGTTTTATATCTCTTGTGTTCGACCTTTTCGCCGCTAAAGGGGAGCGAGATAGAAGGAACGCAACCTAACCTTACTTAACCTAAGCTAACCGAACTCACAGTTGCCGATCGGCATCAATGCTACCGCCGAGAAATACACGGTACCAGGTTTTAGCCCATGTTGCGGGTAGCGGAAGAAGTACCTCCGAGCGGAGTGTTACCGGAACAAGGTAGAAGACATCAACACGATAAACTAAACTTACTTATACGCGGCACATCCAAATCCGCAGTTTAGACGGAAATTATTGATACGGGGAAACGCCACAATAGTCTTCTCAGGACCGCCAAAGACGATTTTTTTTCTTCTCCAAATTAGTTTTTTAACGTCTTTCTAAGGAGGGCGATGACTTTCTGATTGACGTGGTTTTTTGTCGTTCGCTGGAAACGACTGAGCGACTCCGCAGCCGACAGCAATGGCTGTTTGCAAATGCATTATTCATTTCAGAGTAATCCGCGATGTAAGCTGAGCGCTGATTGGCTGTCGCCGGGTTGCCATGGCGACGGCCTCACTGAGGGAAATGTGAACCGGGTCAGGGTGCCCTTATCACCCTCCCGCGGATGCTAAGGAGGGTAGTGAAGTCGCCAAGTTGACATGGGGAACTTTTCGAAGGGCATCAACGACAGACGATTTTTTTAAAATTTCATATACGAGATGATGGCGTAAGTTTTTAAAAGTAACCTTCACCGACGTCAATTGCGAATCATGAAGAAGAAGTATCTTTAGAAAGCAACAATTTTAGGCGCCTCATCAATCGACTTTCTGACATTAGAAGCATTAAGTTCACATTATTTTGGATTTTGGAAACTTGATTTGGTAAACTTAGAAGGTAACGCATTTCACTGACGAGAATTCAAATCCAGAATTTTATACATATTTTTTTGAAGCAACAATTAATTGGTCTTTCCTACGACTTACCCATGTTAGAAGCCAGAATTTCAAAGGACTCAAAAAACAGGGGGAGGGGAGACTTTGCTGGTCTAATCAATAGAGTGTAGATTCATTTAAATTCCAAACCCAAAATTTTGAATACCATTCTGAAGGCCAAAAATTTACCTTTTTATCTATGCGCTTCGATAAAATTAGAATCTCGATTAGAATTTTTCGTTTAATTTTCTATTTATTTCTTCATATAAGAAAATATAAATATATGCGTTTGTAAGAAAAACAAGCCTGTAGATGGAGGTTAGGTGATTTTTTCACCTATGGTAACAAATCATAAATAAAAGTATCGTTAGGGGTTTACCATCACAAATGTCGTTAAATAAATAAAATAAAATGAAAAAAACCGACCGAAATCGTAAAATTTGAGAGCGAGGTTTGTCCGATCAATAAAATCATCAAACGAAAAGATTAAAGCACCCTCTATGAAAGGCACTGAGCCGTTATCAAAAAGCCCACCCCGATAAACATACAAATCACCCCCGAAAAAGAGTATGTAAGGACCACAGAGTCATTGCGAGCCACGACCTGCCAAAAGAGCAGCTGCGAATCCCCTCCCCCCTCCCCTCCCAGCCAGACTTCCCGATTGGTTCTGCCATGTCCTGATAGCACAGCTGAAGTCAAGTCACTGCCACCGGTTCAAATAGTGCTGGGCCAATTAGATGTGGCGGGACCTACGCCTCATGGGGACCCTCATGGGGACCCTTATGGGGGTTGGAGTGAAAGAAAAACTCACCCTCCCAGCGAGATGAAACGGGTGAGGTGAGGTTGGCGGGGGTGACAGATATTTCGGATGACTGATCGCTCATACGCGCTGACAAGAGCGGAGGGGTGGGGGGCAAAGAGATGAAGAAAGGGCTAACTTTTTAGGTTAACAGAAAAGGTTCATGCGTACGAGGTTTTCTCCTTAAAATTGCCCCTCAATTCTTAGCATTAAAGCTATAACTAACGTTTCAGGTGGTAAAAAACCAAAATGTACTAATCAGAGGAAAAAGCAAAAATATTAAAATTAGGTTAAAAACAAGTTAATAAATTTAATAAATTTAAAACATTACATGCGTTTAGCCTGCAACCGCCCAGCGATGCTGTTCGGAGACAGCAGAATTTCTTTCAGAGAATCTTTTAAAGTTCAATATTGTTATACTGTATCGCAATTATTGATTATCAACTGAAATGAATAATGCGTGCGTTGAAGTCTCTGGTCTACCTTAAAACTGAACTTTCACTCAAAATAAATTGAAAAAAAAATATCACATGCGTTCAAGTCTCTGCATTAATTCTTTAGATTGAAACCTATCAATATACCTAACGCGTTCACGTTTATTTTATTTTTTTTAATCATTAAATTAACACTTTCAAAAATTGCGAAAAAACAGAATTAGTTATTCCTCTCTATCTGTTTGGTGGATATAAACTAAACTTTCTGGGCTGGTCCTCATAGAAGCAAGAATAAATGGCGGGCGAATAAGCCCAGTCATTTAAGCAGTATGACAAAGGATCGTGTGGAAAATAGTTAGCAGGTCCGCGCCGCGGGGAGAACTGCTTGAAATCGTGATTCTCTCCGCGATCAGTGTGACGTCACGAGCGTGTCACGTGGCGTGTCACGCGGCGTGTCACGCGGCGTAGCGAGACGTATCGTTACGCATACAGCGTCACAAATTCTGTGTCAATAGGAACAAACGCGCTTCTCGTTAGCGATAATGGACTTTAAGTCCGGTTCACTCTAATTATTTGTAGGTATATGATTAATAATTCTGCTATTATTAATTTTTAAGTCAAGTAGATTTTTTCGTTGTGATTAGGTTTGCATTGTTATAGCTCTATGCACGTGAGGGATGTTGTAGGTGAAGAAATTTAAGAATATTTCCGAACCTCATTTATACTGTAATTTCATGTCAATGGAAGTCTTCTTACGGCGGCGTGAAGAAACTGAGTTCGAGATGGAAAGACCGCATTTCATTTGTAGATCCTTCCAAATTCGGGAAAACGGTATTCTACAAAACGTCTGTGAGTCCACTCATTTGTAAGGAATATATTTTTTTTAAATCTTGCACAAAAAAAAATGTTTTGAGATTTGAAAAAAAAAATACTAAAGCAATTTCTTAGGATAATTCTTTAAAAACGATGTGGCTATTCACACGCTGCCACAATTAAAACATGTGTCAGGTTGGTTTCCGTGCGTTCAAGTCACCTCCCATTTAAACGACATTAGGTTGGTTTCCGTGCGTTCAAGTCTCCCTAGTATTAACCCACTATCGCCCAGGGATGCCGTTTGGAAACAAAAACTTTTATTTTAGAGGATCTTTTCAGTTCAGTATTGTAACATTTTTAAAAAAAATCGCCCCTCTAGAAACCTTAAATTTGGTAATTTAGGCATTTTCTAAAGCTTAAAATTGCGTATTTTAGTGGAAAAAAAAATCCTTCTAATCTCCTAACCTAAATTTCACTCCAAATACTTAGGGCTGTTATGGATTAACATAGGCGTGCGAATAGGACTGGCCATTTCAAAAAAAAAACAAAAAAAAACAAAAAAACTTTAAAGTAAAATAAATTTTTGGATGGAAATTAGAGGGAAGGCATCACCGTCACCCTGAAATTATTATCGTAGTTTCCTCGACCGAACATCCCAAAATCCCCCCCCCCCCAAAAAAATGTTCCCGCCGTGAAAGCGTTCCGCCGCCACAGAATAGAAGTGTTAAGTTGACTGATGCGATACCGCCACCGCCAAAAGCATCGCCGTTTTTTTACGACTCTAATCCGCCCTCCTTTTTACAACTTTTTCTAGTGTTTCGCCAGGTCTGCTACTTCCGGATCCGGGAAAAGCCCTGGTCCCCACCAACGAGGCACGCTGGCCCGCAACACAGACCTCTAATCCAATCCAAAGCTCCGTTATAATTGAATCAACGAGATGATGCGACGGGGATTTGGATTCACACGAAGAAAAGCCACCCCATAAGGAGGGGGGAAGAGGGGGGGGGGGTCGCGCTTCAATTTCCATCAGTCGGAAGTTGTATCGTGTCGTCTGATGAGAAGTCCATGGTGGTCGCTTGCTCTCTGTGTGTTTGACTACTGGGGTGGCTGGGATTTTGAGCACATAACCTAATTATGGTTAAGTATACTCCCCTAGTTTCTCTCGGGAACAACGACGCCGGTCTTTTGTGCTCGGTCGGTCTTTTTGGGGAGGCTTCATGAAAAATTGCGGAGGCAAAGTTGTATGAGAGCCCCCGTATATTTGCCACAGCCAGCTAGGTTGATGCGAAATATTTTTTTTCGGGGGGGGGGTAGATTTTATCTTGGATCGGAAGAAGTGGCGAGCGAAATATTTTTTTAAAAAGGTTCTTAATTTGAACGTTAAACGTTTTCTGTGTTATAAAGTGGTTTACCTTTTTTTTGGGGGGGGGGCAAAGATTGCCAGCTACAAATATGCGATTCGGAGATGTTTCGCTATCAGTATCCAGCAGAATCAGAATAAATCTCACGAACGTCCAAAAAGTCATTTCCGGAGAAGAATCTACGAGGATGAAAGGAATTCAAGTGATTGAATCATTTCCAAGTCGGCTTCTCTTTTGTTGGGGAGGGAAAAAAAGCAGAGGCCGTTTTGGGAGTTGGCGGGATTCGAGCCGCCCAGCTTAGCGATATAAACAACTCCATTGTCTTGGCCAGCAATAAATAAACGCAGCCATTGTGGAAAGCTGAGCTTTTAAGTTTCCTAAACAGAGGCCGACGTAAGCGCCTCCTAGACAAATGTTGAGCTTAACGCCATCTTAGCGTCCCGCTTAAATCGCTTAAGGGAGTGAGAATTCCTACAGCGCCTGTCACATAACATTTAAGTCCACTGTTAAGAGAGGGGCCCGGTCAACAGGAGAAAGGCGGGAATTTCAAAACCAACAATGTTCTCCACGAGAAAATTTCACTTGAGTTCTTGAAAATTTATAAACGAGAAGGCTTACCAAGAAGCTAAAAATATTCCTCTATCACAAAAAAATATTAAAGAAACGCTAATTATTAACGTGATAGCATTAATAACCATAAAATTAGAATTCATGATTTAATCGACTCCGCCGTCCTTAGATCAACTGGAACCTATTGGTTACATCTTATTTACAATATCGACGAAAATTCCTCGTTACGCGTTTAAGATGCGCTTCTTGGTACACACAGTGCCTTTCTAATGCGCCGAGAAAACACGCTTAGCCACGCTAGAAGTCGACATTCGCGGTTGTATTGCTCGGCTCAGAGCTGGCTCGGAGCTGGCTTGGTGCCGGCTCGGGTGTTCCTCGTCCGACCGGGATGATGCGCAACACATCGATTTCCTACGTTTCTGCGCTCCTTTAATATATTCGTATGCTTCACACCTGGTTATTCGCTGGTTACTTTCGTGTAACCATGGTTTAATTTGATGGTTTCGGTAGTTTTACGGGGGTGATGAGCCTTGTAGAGTTGTGCATACGACATAAACAAACAATTATGCGGTGTTTTAGTTGCGCTGGATGCTACAGTTCAGGTGCTTCTGATTGTTTTGCGTTAACGTGTAGTTCTTACTGGAATAGTTCCTTTTTTTGTTGCTATTCAGAATAGAACAATGAACAGCCATATCAAATGAAAGGGCTCGGCGAGACCTTTTCATTGATATAGCTGTTTGTAAGTTTATCTCGAAAACAAATCTAATCAGGGTCTATCTCCATTTTACCTCAAGGATATGGTCCAAACAATACGTTCTCTTTTAAGAGAAGGGTTGAGGGTAAGGTAGGGTCTTGTAGGATAGGAAAAAAGTTTGTATTACAGGATATTCCTGCGATTACGGGCACGCAAGTAGAATCTAACCCCTGTTTTAGGTTGTCCAATACGTGGATTTTGCGAAGGTATAACAGGGGAATAGCAAAATTAGGTTGTTTTTGATACCCCTATAATAACGATATAAATGAGAGCTCTCGACATGACCTTTTCATATATAAAGGTGTTGATGGATTTCTCCTTAATTAATAATTAATTATTAAAAATAACCAAACTTCGCTCTTATAAATTTTTTTACATAGTAATTTTTTACATAGTCAAAAAGATATGGAGGGACTTTAAACACGGGGTTAGTTTTCACTGTGCGGTGAAGCGAGATGAAAAGTAGCCGCACGCTTAAAATCTTGACGCTTCTCCTAGCATAGGACTGTCTTCAACAGGTATCATTTTTTATTATCGCTGCTGAAAAACCGTTGCAGTTGCCAATCCGTCGGCAACAGAAGCCGCTCGGCATCGCTTTGGGCTGGAAGCAGGCTGGAAGGCAGCTGAAAGCGAGCTGAAAGCAGCCGTCTGAGCTCCCTGTCCCTGTCCCGTATTTATCAGAGGACATTTATTTTGGTTGTAATAATAGCGATCCTAGCTCGCGCACCAAATTAGCGTGAAGTGCGACGGAAGCGCCTTTGTGGACCTCATCCCGCTTGAGCCACGCGCTGCGCGGTCCGCTAGGGCCGCCACGTCCCGCCACGTCCCGCCAGGGGGACGCTCGAGGTCCCAGGAGAGGGCGCTGCTCGCAGACGAGCGCGGGACCAGTTGCGATTTTGATTTTTCATCGCCCACGCGAAGCGTGTTCTCACCATCAGGATAAATATCAATGTCAACCGAAAAAAAGGGGAAAAAATAAAGAAAAATATTAAGGGCAGACTTTCTTTATACCTCTTCACCATTAGTTTTAGGGGGGAAAAACTGCCAACTTGACGGAAAGTCAAAAAAATAGCAGCAGCAAACACGTTGATTAATTTAGAAGGTGCTCTCAATTTTAGCAGCCTTTGCTAATTTATTAGCAGCCATTGGTAAAGCTACCTGCGTAGCTATTAATAAGTTAGTAAAAGTTACAAATTCAGCAAATTTCACTGTTTCTCAGCAATTGGTAATACTTAAGCAGCTACAGTACATCTAACGTTTGCAATGACTTCGACACAGTTAGCAACGTCTGCGAAAATTATTTGTACTCATCGCTACATCAATTAAAGCGTTAGCTGCCACTGCTATTTTTTCCCATGCGGTTTGATCGACAGTTTGATGTAGAAATAAATCCCTATATGGGTCACGAGGACATTGATTTGAAATTCTTCGGAGAAAACATGGATACAACAACGTTAGTAAAGTATATTTGGGAACCAAAATAATCTTCACATTCGTCTTAACCGAAACGAAAATGAGCATGCGAAATTATCCTTGCGTTAAAGTCTCCGTGAATAAGAGTTCATGGACAAACATTAATTCCTATACTTCTACTGGACAATACCAAGAACGTTACGCATTGGTAACAAATATTAAACATTATTGCTATGAGAAAAAAATGAAATAAATTGAATAAGAAATGCCCAACACCTACGGCAAGAAATGATACGTACAAAAACGCATCCTAACCCATAAATTTAAATGAAAGACAAATCGGAGGAAATAGAAACTTGGATATGTCAACGAGATTGTTTATGCGCAGATTTCCATTCTGCTAAGTTGCCGGTTCCTAGGAGAGTTTCTCTGTGGTTTGAGGAGGAAGTCAGGCTGACAAAAATAACAAATTAATTTCGGGCGAGCTAACTAGACAAAAGAAAGAGAGCGTTAAATCGCAGTCCGTCTTGCCAAGTCCGGTAACGAGACGGAGAAAACCGATTCAGTGCGTTTCCCTCGGCTCAGAGTCATTATTCGAGGGCGAGAGTTATCACGTGGGTTCCGATAACGGCCAGGGAGACCAGTAAGAGCATTGGGGTGTCTTGCCTCCCCTCGCAACAACAAAATGGCCGACCAGTTTGTGTCAACAGTAAAGCGATGGACGTCGCCGATAAATCCTCATTACGATTTGGTTTATTGCTTTAGAAATAATTATTATTCATTGTCAGTTTAGCTTTTCTGTTCCATTGCTTCCTATCTGAGAATTTATGATTAAATAGGGGTGGGTTTTCTTCGCAAGAGTGGACGTATAGCATGGATTGAACTGGAGTTAGTGGTTCCGATAAGACAGTCGAACTCAAGTATACGCGCGTAATGAAACCTTGATTTAAAATAACCAAATTTTTGAAGACGACAAAAAAAAGGTTGGCTATTTTTCAAGGGTATGTCGTAAGTAAATTTTCAAAGTGACCCATTCTGTCGCTCATAACCCGTGCGGAATGGTGGAACCGGGTAAATTTTCAGGTATGGTTGTTGCTATATTGACCCGACATGCATTAATACAGGGAGACTTGAGCGTACGTAACCCTAATGAATTTCAAATGGAGAGTGACTTGAACGCATGGAACCAACCTAATACATTGTGAATGGGACAGTCGGGTCAATAGACACTCTCATCAGAGATTCACCGGACAATATACCCTCTTAGGGTAGTTATGCATAAAAATACTTTATACAAAAAATATGAGGTTGGTGCAAGAGCAATTTCATATAAAGACATGCAGCGCTGACATCTATTTGTAAGCTATTTCGATTAAAATTGGGATTTAACTGCGACTAATTCAAATAAATTATTGGTTTCAGATTTGATTTAGGAAGAAAAATGAAGATTCCTATTGAGTAGGCAACTCATGTCAGGTGAGCAAGGGCTGACCACACACCACTCTGATTTTCTTTCCAACGGCATTATATTTTGCAAAGTAGCACAAACTTTTTTATATAGCAAGGTTTAGCCCACTATATCGTCACCTACGTCTCGCACTAAAAGATGGTTTAGTCACCCGTTATCACAGTAAAAACAAAACACCTGTTTTAAGGAGTTCTCTACCTTGGGTGTCAAACTAAAAAGGGGTAATAGTATTTTGGTCAATTTTTAAGATAGGCCTATGTTCAGCCATATCATTGAAAAGGTCTCGGTGAGAGCTTTCCATTGATGTGGCTGAACATAGGTCTATGTTGAAAAGTAACCAAAATACGGAACAACCCTGTCTTAGTTTCACACCGATACCAAGTACAGCATTCCCTAAAACGGGTGTTTTGTTTTTACTGGTTAAAAAGTTGACCGCGATAAAATTTGACGGAGTCGGGAAATATGGCAACAAAGCAACACAGCCGCCATTGCTACTCGAATATGTCGCACTGGTTACGCCACAAGGCTCCGCCCCCCTTATATTTCCGCCTGTGACGCACTCGAAGTGACGTAATGTTCGCTGCAAAGGCGCTAGGAAAAAAAGGTCTTTGTTGCATCTGTGAAAATGTGGAATTGCTGGCAATGTTGCGTGGTGTGTGCAACGCGTTTGTTGGCTGCCACTGACCGCTTGCGCTGGCCGGAGGCCGGCGGCTAAGAAGTGGCCACCGCCACGCAGTCGCCCGGCTCGCTCACTCAAAGTGATTTACTTCGTTGTCACTCGGGCAGCGTTCTCGTATGCAAATGAGCGACTTGAGGGATGGCCAGCGACTTGAAAATAGTGACATTCGTCACTGAACGTAATTAGCGACTGAAACTGGTTACTGATAGGCTGATGTTGCTTCAAAGCACTGATTTTCGCTAGCTGAAACGTGTTTTCCGAAGTAGTTTTCGAGATACGAATAACCATGTCAAACGAGAGGGCTTGTCGACTGCTTTTTGATGTGGCTATTGATAGGTTCATTGCGAAAATTACGATCACAATGAAATAGGATATCGTTTTAAAACCTTGTATCTCTCTTAAGACGAATTAATACTGTAGATATCTACTGAAATCTACTGATTTTCAGTCAAAATCGAACAACTGATTCACTTCAGTGGTTCGTTTTTGATTGAAAATTAGCGGATAGCTACTAGTAATCAGTAGATATCAAGTTTAGAGTAATGTCCGAAAGTAAAGGGAGTATAAAATTTATAATTTGGGCATTAACATTTCTTGTTTTCGCGTCACGAAATGAAATTCAACTACCACAATACCCACGAGCATACACAAGAAACTGATTCTTAAACGGAAGTCCAACAAAACGGTTTGATTGTTCATTATAATAATTGGAAGTAGTTTATTAATCGTGAGCTTTAGCTAACATGATACGCAGAAGTATTCAAGCAATGTCCATGGTAATATCCATGCTGAAAAATCCATTCATTAAGAAACTTGAATGCACATCCATAGTTCATGGATGTAGCGTAGCCCCATGGATACCCGTTTGTGTGTTTTCAATAAATGGATATTTCGGCATGGATATCGCTTGGCTTGGACACTTCAGCCTGGGAGTAATTGCATCACTTTTATCCAACGAAACGTCTTCATCATTTTGTGTTGACATTGGTACGATGCTGCATTCCGTCCGGTTTCCAATCCCATTGAGAGCGAAAAACCGCTAAACATCGGTAGCCAGCAGGACTTCCTTTGTGCGCACAAGTACCCTTTAAGTCAAGGCAATAATTACAGTGACCACAACGTGGCAAGAATACGACCAGCGGAATTAGCGACCGACACACTCCAGAGGTTACAATACCGAAAAAGAGCCGTTTACAGGGGGCGCATAGGGGGGGGGGGCAGGGGGGGAG
>Ga0058701_10004489_pt1 | contig 11343 bp, 5 predicted proteins | sample AgamicOrMae_FD_97039 | JGI IMG/M metagenome (GOLD analysis project Ga0058701, IMG submission 97039) | Agave microbial communities from Guanajuato, Mexico - Or.Ma.e | ecosystem: Host-associated > Plants > Phyllosphere > Phylloplane/Leaf | place: Guanajuato, Mexico | collected 2012-06-04 | reverse complement strand
TTAGGTTAGGTCAAGTTAGGTTAAGTTAGGTTAGGTTAAGTTAGGTTAGGTAAGGTTAGGTAATGTTAGTATTGCGGTTAAGACCTTTTGCGTTTGCGACTTCTCTCGTTTGGCGGTTACGGACTGGCGCTTGCGGCGTTGGCGCTTATGGTTTTTGGCGCGATCGAATGCCTCCCTAATTTGGTTACTTTTCAAAATGCCCCTATCAATAGCCATATCAATTTTCTGCTCTCGACGAGACCTTTTCATTGATGTACTTGTTATAACATTTATCTTTTAAAGTAACCAAATTACGCTTTTCCTCAGTTTTACTCTCCAAAACAGGTATGCTACCCCCTAAAAACAGGGCTTATACTTCTTCCTATGCTCCTCTTGTAAAAGTATTGTATAGTTTTATAGTATAGTCCTCTTGTAAAGTATTTCCCGCACGGTATTATCTAAATACTTGGTTCACTTCGCCTGAAATAAAACTAAGTTTCCGTCGTAGTCATCCATCGCAAGTCACAAAGCTTATCCGATGTGCAGCGCGTTTTCTTAAATCTGGGAAGTAATCAGCAATATTGCCTCGCTATATCTCCCTACATGGAGCCAGCCCTCCAACTTAGACCACTAATCTCCAGAGTTGGTTGACGTGGCCAAAAGTCCTCCCTCACAATGACAAATACAGTGATAGTTTTCTGAGGAAAGAAACTTGGGCCCTCCGAGATGGTCGGATATTTATTTTTATGCGGTGTTGCCACGCCGCCCAACGCGGGATGGCCTTGTTTATAATTTTGGCGGGTACTTCGCGAGATGGTAATCCGAGGATTTCATTTTTAGAGGCTTTATAGGTTCATATTTCAATCGGAAAGGGTACTTAAAGAGGCTTTTGTATCGGGTGTTTACGCTCAGCCGCAATTTACGGGCGCGGCGCCACTTGTCAAGTTGTCGATACTGTTCAAAAATGTACTGGGACCCCCCAGGAAACTTAACTTCTCGGTGGTATGAGAAATTTGTGGGCCATGAAGATTTGTATACAAGAACACGTGTGCTTCTAGTTAATGACGAATATTTTTCAAAGTGGTGATCCAAAAATCGTGAAAGCCAGAGAAGAGTCATAAACTCTTGTCTGTTTGAATCAGAGTTAATACACCCACTGACACCTATTTTAGGTACTTCCGTGCTTGTTTTGGGTCTGAAGTAAAAACAAGGAAGAGCGTTATTTGGTTATTTTTTCTACAAACCAATCAACAAGTATATCAATGACAAGGTCTCGTCGAGAGCCCTCAATTCTTATGGTTATTCATAGGAGTATCTTTGTAGACGCCATGTCTGTTTTCCTTGCTTACCTATGAAACCGAGCGTCTTTGGACCATCCAGCAAAGCATTCATTCCTAGTACTAGTTCGTCACTAGGTTTATCTACATTTTAGATTTAAATAACCAAAATTAAGCTCTCCCAGTTGTTTTTCTTCTTCTTTCGGGTTGGGTTTTGTATCGGTACGCCCAATTATTAGAGATATTTTCGCAGCTATTTTCGTGGAAATAAATTCCAGCGAATAGCCCTCAATAAAAGATCACAGGTGGTGGGGTCATGAGACTGCTACAGAGTTACAAGTGCCGAGCTCGGAAGGGACATGTCAGGATGGAACTGTTCCAAAAGCCGTGTCAACAAGAGAAGTAGGCGGGGCGCCACCTATACCTTTTCAAACGGAGTCCCCATTAACCGAACAGAAGCGGAAACGCACGAATTCGCAAAATCATTTTCGACTTCAATGTGACACAAGTTTCAGTGCTTGGCACTTTTTGCAGATAACCTGCAGAAACTCTCACTCAGATACCATATTCTACCTCTTGTACTCCATCGATTAAACCTTTCATTAATAGCATTACAGATTAGCTTAACTTGGATTAAGATTTAATGCCCTGTGCCTCGCTGATTTGGCGGCTGAAGATTGATACAAATAGGGCTAAAAAAAGCTTAGGGCTTGTCTGATTTTCCGTATTGCAATTACTCCTTTTTCCTGTGTATCATTGCGCAGTACAAACTTAGTGTGACTCTCCCGAAATAAGATCCGCAAATAAATATTTTTACGAAGCTTTTTATTGGCTATTCGTTCCGGACTCTCATACTTGAGACCGTAGTAAAACGTACTCTTTTATGTCACTGAAATCCGATGTAAGTGACCTTGCCGTAAATTCCTCGTTATTGACTTCTCGTGTAAATTGCTTTCCACCGCGCATGCTTTTCAAACAGCGTAAGCTCTAACCTTTTTTTTTCTCTTTGTGCGTGTGAATCTGATTTTTTTTTCGTGATTTGCGAACATAATGGCGGTAGTCTACGCCGAGATTTTTTGCCTATGCTTCTTATGTTATTTGAAACGGCATAAATGCGCTGTCAATAAGATCTGGAGTTGTATCACCCTTATACAAGAAAGTTCAAAACCCAAATGAAAACTATAGCCAATTTCCGATTCTGCTGCAACAGTGGAAGGCGCTTTGATAGAAAAGCTGTTTTAAAACACCTTTGATTCAAAAACAAAAACCAGAAAAACAGTGATGTGATCATTGTGAATCTTGCACAGCTAGATTGATTTAACCTAGTTTAACTAAGCCCACCTCAATTATACCTACGTCATTGATGATTGCTATGAAAAGTTGAACCAGAGTGGCAAACAAGTTCTAAAGTAACGTTAACCTTCATAATCGGCAGTCTATCAGGAATCGTTAAACATCTTAAGATTCGCGATTTTGCGTATTCCCCAACGTTTGAGAGCCAACTTTAAAAAGTTGCAAACTTTTTGAAGGTTGGCTGCTTTCTCCATCGTATTGGCGATTATGAACAGAATTTCTTAGCCGCGCGTGTCTTGCATAATAACAAGTTATTTACGCGATGAAAGCGAAAATTCGGGTACCCACTTTTATCCCTTTCACCCCCCTCCCCGAAATCTAAATTACCTGAGAAGCAATTTCTGAAACCACCGCCTTGTAACTTTGCTATCGACCTTTCTCCTTCTTTCAAACATCTTTTAATAGTGTTTGCATCACGCCAAAGCAGGATAAGAAATACGCGAGACGAGGCTATTACCGCGAATTTCAAAGCTGGAATATTCTACTTGTGTTCTACCCTGGCTCAACTTTTCACTATAATGAAAAATAAAAGGTATACCTTAATGAGGATTAACAAAATACAATAGAATATTTCTTTGACCTATATCTTATCTGCCCTGAAAATGTTTTCAAACCATCGATATGCTAAATACGAATTGGGTTTTCAAAGTTAAAATTCCATGTGTTTTCAAAAAAAATCCAAAAATTTATGGCTTTTAATTTTTTGATTTGTTATTAGACTATTAACCATACGTTTTTTCAAAGAATAGTCATCAATAGCCTCAAACTATCCCCCCACCCTCGTTTTTGTGTAGTTGTGTTACTTTAAATTAGTTGAACAAGAAACAGTACGCTTTCTTTTCTGAGAGAGACTTATTAATACTCGTCACCTCATTCTTAAAGTTAAAATCGAAAAAAAAATAGGCCTCTATGATTCACAGACCATATAACCTGCTTTTGAAGCAGCTATTCTTTGTTCTATAGTTCGCGATTTCAATTAGAACGCAACCTCGCTTTATACAGCAACAAAAGGACTTGAGATTTCTCATTGGCTATGATCGTCTAAGCATTACAGAGCGTCTAAGCATTAATATTAAGTTTAAAAACTCCTGCGCAATAGCTGTCTCCCATTTTTCTTATTTTCTTTATTCTTTTGTTTTAGTCGACTGTTGAAAGCTCTGACCCGATTTAAAAGTCCCGCCGCGTGCCGCCGCGTCGAGGCGAAATCAAAATCCCGCAATTAGTTTTGTTCTTAAGGAGGAAACTTGTAAAGAGCTTTTTCAATTGAATCCACCGGGCAGATCTTGTTTTTGTGGATGCGTCTATTTTTAAACACGCGCAACTTGAATATCTCCGGAGGGGCTATTAAAAGGGCTTTGAATTATCTCCCTCTTTATTTTCACTTTTTTTTTTATTTGCTTGACGTTCGTTTTTCCTGTTCTTTGGCATAGAAACAGAGTCCCGTTCTTGTTTTGAAGGTAGCATTCTTACATTTAGCACCTTTCATAGGGCTACATGAAGGTAATGACAATGGTTGGGTAACCTTCAAGGTCAGGTTAATTTCAAGTAACGTAAGTTTAAATGAAGCTTAGGTTACCTAAAATCAGATTAACTTCCTTCGATGAAGTGTATACTTATTAAACGGAGGATAAGTCAACACGTCGACTTGGGTTAAGTAGACTTAGGTTACGTGGACTGAGGCTAAATTAACCCATAGGTTTGGTAAACAAATTAACTTAGGCTAAGTTGAGTAAGGTTAACTTTGGTTAAGCTAACTTGGGTTAGGTTAGGTTAACTTAGTTTAACTGAGGTTTGATAAACTCTTTGTTCGGTAAATTTAACTTTTGTTTGATAGTCTTTTTTAATGATAACTTTGAGTTAACTAATTCAAGCTCTGATCAGGTAAACTTGGGTCTGCTAACTTGGGTCAAGACTATCTTGAAGTTAGGCTAACGAGTTAGGCTAACGTAGGATGGATTCAGGTCCCAGCTCGGTCCGAGGTTTGTCCCGTTAACGAACTTAATTGAGTCGCTGCTGAACGTAAATGTTGGAAAATGCAAACTATAACTTCGGGTGTGGAGTGTACAGTTCGCCTTGGATGGATGTTTCATCGGAAGACAGGTTCGCAAGCTGGAAATTCCTTTTCTTGACTCGCGCTAACGATTTCACGTTGTTTGTGAGACCTCCGGAGAGCACTCCAAGCCATGTAAATTCTTCAAGGATCTACCTTCGTTATCCGGCCCGCTAAACGCCCAGAAATAGGTTCATGTCTGGAGACGATGGGCTTGCCTACCTTTCAGACGTAGTTAAAAACTGAGCTCGGAAACCGAGGGAGAGAACTTTCGGCAGTCAGAGTTTTAAAGGTCCTTAGATTAAAGATTTTGGTACCATTTTTTTAAAAAAAAGTTCATAGTTCGTCTACTTTTCGATTCCAATCCCGAATAGAGAGAGGATGGAGTGAGGCACACTGCATTCAGCCTAACTTTTTAAAATCGAATCGTTTTCTTTTCAACCATTAAAATCAAACTCGAGAAATACGACAAACTTGAAGAAGTGTTCTTTAGCAGACTTTTCCTTAGAACCGCCAAAGGCCGCTGTGAAATGGGAACGCAGGTATTTAGCCTAAATGGTGCGCGTTTTCTATGAATGAAGAGCTTGCTGGCTACGATTTTCTCCTCTTTCAAGAGCCTGTTTTCTCTGCAATTCCCGTCCTTAGAACATTTTTTGAGCGTCCTATCTTTTTAGTTTCTGATGGTTCAAGTAGGGTGCCTTCAACTGCCAACGTCACCCTTGCATCCCACCAATCAGCGTTGTTGGTTTTATTCATCCCACCAATCAGCGCGAACCGCGGGAGCTGTCGCGTCTCTCCCTATGAGGCTCTCGAGCTGTAAGTACTCGGTACTCCGCCCCCTTCTCCGATCTTCCTTTTTTTCTCCTCCCCGACGACAAGCGCCGATTGAGTTGGAAGTTCCATGCTAAAAAGTTTGCCAAGCAAAAAAGCTTCTCCAAACTTCACGCTAAGAATTCTCCAAGATGGTGTTAAGTGCAATGCCAGAAGACACATTTAGTGTTGTCATCTGGATGTTGAAAAAGACGCACAGTTGTGCCGCCGGCCGGAGAAATTGGGAGTGCTGATTGGCTGGAGGGGCCGCAAACTTCCGCCAGCTCCGCAAGGTGGCGCGCAAAACTTGTCAAGCACTGAACGCCGCACAAAATTACTCTTTCCCCAAACGTCCAGTTTTCCAACTACCTCGCAGGTAATTGAGGCATTTTTCGGAAGGGGGGCACGGTCATACAGGGCGTGAAAGGTTTACTTCCCTTAACCGCCAAACCTAAGTCAAGGCTGGAACCCCAAGCTGAAATAAACAAAGAAAATTATACGTCAAAAACGCATGGTTTGCAAATCTCAAACCATGGCTTTTAGTACCCATCATATACCGTAATAGGCCACAAAAGTACTAATACCCCCTTCATGAGAAATGTGTGGAAGCAGGGGTCATGACTTTTGTAGCCGACTGTACATGAATTACCATAAAAAAGCTTAACGTAAGCACACAACACTCAATGAAAAATATAACTGTTTCTTCACATCGATGCTTTTCCTAGCTGTTCGTAAATCTGAAACTTGGCATTTTCTTCCACTTGTGCGCTCTGTTAATCCATCATCATTATTATGATTCACGAATCCGCCTCTGTTAGGTTACTTTAACCAAGTTTAGGTTAGGTACCTGTAGCCTGATTCTTCGGGTAGCTGTCATAAGCACCAAAAACCACAAGCGCCAACGCCGCAAGCGCCAATCCGTAACCGCCAAACGAGAAAAGTCGCAAACGCCAAAGATCTTAACCGCAATACTAACCTTGCCTAACCTAACTTAACCTAACCCAACTTAACCTCACTTAACCTAACCTAACTTAACCTCACTTAACCTAACCTAACTTGACCTAACCTAACCTATTCGAACTTTGGCGTTTGCGAATTTTCTCGTTTGGCGGTTACGGACTGGCGCTTGCGGCGTTGGCGCTTGTGGTTTTTGGCGCTATCGAATGCCCCCCGATTCTTCTATCTTGGTGACGAAGTGAAAGACAAAAAATTGAAATTTTCAATACTTGCAAATTTTCAGTGCTCACAAGAGATAATGTGTGGTAAAAATTGATTATTGAGCTCGGACGCGTCGTTGACTTCTAAAAGGCTTAATGAAGTTGCGAGTAAGTCGTATTAAGGTAGATAGTTTTTGGGAGGTATTTAGCCGGCGGGGCCTTTGAAGTCAAAGCCGAGACTTGACGTCAAGTTCGCGGGGGGTTGTTTACATGAACAAGGCGGAGCGAAGACGAGCAGCCATAAAAGGCGCCGAGAAACAAAAAGCACATAACCTAAATTTATTCGACAACTTTAGGTTAGGATCCTTAAGTATCGCAGAGACTTTTCAAATCTCCTTGCTCTCTTTTCGTTTTAAGCCCTTACAGTATTTTCATCTTTTTCTAGGGTGTCTCAAATTGTTCGGAGCATTTTCCCTGAAGTCTATTTAGCGTATCGTCGTTTTATCAGGCTCAGAAAACAACCAGAAAGTAAAAAACGGTTAATTTAATGGTTGTTTAAGCTAGGTTTTCTTAGAGATATCTTCCCTGAGCGCCTAAAACTGTTCAGACTATGAGTAATGGTGGGTTGAACACAGTTCTCCCATCATTCAAGTGTTGCAGATTGCCTAAACGCGAGAGATCACTGATTATACCAAGCATATTTTTTTAAACATGGGTAATTTAATTAGGCCTAGTTAGCAACCGCATGGATCCAATCCTCTTTTCAGCTACATCATCTTAAAAATTGTAGATCAATTTATCTTCAAGACCCCAAATTTTCATTCTAAAACGAAATCTTTCATTGTCATAAATATTCCTTTGTTAAACATTGGCCTTAATTTTTCAAACTAGTTTGTAAAAATTATTTCAAAAGCTTATTTCAACGAAAAAAATTACAAATTTTTAGTCCTAATGTTCTTGAGGATATTTTTTTTCTAAGGCAAGTCCTCCGCGTGCAAGATGCTTAAAATTAACCGAAATTATGGAAACACGGCCGTAATATATCGTACATTTACGGTATTTCGTGAGATACGGTACCTCTAAGGTGCGTTGAAATGTGTCCGGAGCTGTAGGGAATGTGTACCAATCAGGCAGCGGTTCCGCTCCAGCTCAAAGCATTGTTGCCACTATAAAGCCCCTTTCGCCTTATGTGAGGGGGTGGGACTTATGGGGGCACAAGCCCCAAAGCACTCCATTAGCTGACTCAATGAACAGGTTACGGAAACGGCTGCTGCCGCTACAAAGCCAGGCCAGCGTTTCTTTTTGAGGCGGACTTCTGATACATCACAAGTAACAGATTCAGGTCACACAAAAGAAGGCCGCTAGAGATTTTCATTTCTTTTTTCCCCCCTTTTTTTTCTGCCATCGCCAAAACTATTTTCCACTTCACACCTTTTTTTTTTCTTTTTGCACCTTCATAACACGATTTAAGTATCGTACTCGTGTATCAGCCGTGCCGTGTATAAACCGTATTGGCATTTCGAGGCTAAAAATTGTACATAGATTGTTCGACTTATACGTTGCTAGTAAATACGAAACTTAAATAAAATAAGCCATAACAGCCCAAAGTACTTGGAGTAAAATTTAGCTTAAGAAGAATTGGAAGGATTTTCCCATTAAAATACAAAATCTTAAGCTTTCAAAAATGCCTAATTTATTGAACGTCAGGCTTCTAGAAAGGAGATATTTTTTAAATTGTGACAATACTGAACTAAAAAGATCCTCTAAAATATTTTTTTCTGTATCCGAACGCCATCGCTGGGCGGTAGTGGGTTAAAGTAAGGCGAAGATTTCTCCCAGATTAGTAATTTGTGTACAGAGGGTCTAAAATTGGCTACACGATGAAATATAGTAAATTCAAATATTTTGGAGCAATTTGAAACTTGTGTTAAGAAGGTGGCCTATTTTTTGGAACAGTAAAAACGATACACGTGTTTTATGGAGTTCTTGTTTTGGGTTTGAAAATAAAACGGTGCTAGTGCGTATTTCGGTAATTTTTACAGATAGACTTATGTTATGCCACATCTTAAGCTCTCGCCGAGAGCTTTTAAATTATATGGCTGAACATTCTGTCTTGAAGAAATAACAGAAAAATGTTTGGCGGGTTACCGAAAAGAGCAGAAAAGTGCGGTATGTTTGTGAGATGGGTTGTTAGGGTTGGGGGGCATTCGATAGCGCCAAAAATCACAAGCGCCAACGCCGCAAGCGCCAGTCCGTAACCGCCAAACGAGAAAAGTCGCAAACGCCAGAGTTCGTATAGGTTAGGTTAGGTCAAGTTAGGTTTGGCTAAGTTAGGGTAGGTTAGGTAAGGTTAGTATTGCGGTTAAGAACTTTGGCGTTTTCGACTTTTCTTGTTTGGCGGTTACGGATTGGCGCTTGCGGCGTTGGCGCTTGTGGTTTTTGGCGCTTATGACTGCTACCCGTTAGGATGTGCCAACTCGACCTGGTGAGATGCGTCTTCGCAGCGCTTGATCTAATTTCGTCGGCTGGCTTGTGAGGTAGGTCATCCTAACGAACCGATTTATCGATCAAAGGGCAAAGGCAAAAGACGCCATAAGCCAGCCTCCGGCGCTCTCTCATCTCTTTCTGAAAGGGAAACGCGATGTATCAAGCCAAACGCAACAAGTTTTTGTCGGATTTAAGTTTTGATTCTCACAGTGATGTTTCGTATGAATGAACAAACCACGTGATACCATGGAGAACTATCACTCTTGTCCTGGAGACACAGAATTAAATCTAAATGCATCCTGTATAAGGACCTATTTCGGCTTGTTGACATGATTTTCAATAATGCACATACTAGAATATTATTTGATGAGATTTATCAGTTAAAACAAAATACCCGTTATAGGGAATGCCATGCCTCTTTTGGGTGTGAAACCTGAACGGGGCTAGTACGTATTTTGGTTATTTTTAAAGGTAGGCCCATGTTCAGCCATATTCAAAAAGTCTCGGCGAGAGCTTTCCATTGATGTGGCTGAACATAGTTCTATCTTGAAACACAAGGGAGTAGTGCGTATTTCGGTAATTTTTCAAGATAGACTTGTGATCAGCCATATCATTCAAAAGGTCTCGGCGAGAGCTTTGCATTGATGTGGCTGAATATAGGCCTTTAATGTAAAATTACCAAAATACGTCCTACCCCCGTTTTAGTTTCACACCCGAAAAAATGTTAGCGTTACCTAAAACGGGTGTTTTATTTTTAGTGATATGTTTTACATTTTGGAAAAAAGAAGGACTTATTTATACAATTTAACAACAAACATTCCCATAAAGGAATAAGGCATTTTTCAGCGTATTTTTTTATCCGTAAATTTTATATTAATTGACCAACAAGGCGATTAACTAGATAGTTAGTCTTTAAGGTGAATACACCATCTTTTATTTTTACCGGTTCTAGCATTCGGGTTATTCTTCTTAACACCAAACAGCTTTCGCTTTTGAAGAAAATATGCTCTTTAAAAAATTACTGTAATTACAATAGTTGTATAATTTGTTTGCTAAATTAAAATTGCCTGAAGGTTCTTTTGGAATGAGTCACCCATGAAAGACATATGAGTCGAAGGATGTCACAGGTGTATTCGGCGATGCGATTCCAATGAGAGCTGACAGTTGATTTTGAAAAGAAATGGCAAACGAATGTTAGGGTTGTGCGCTCCACCTGCCCCGTATATGTTGACGTATACGGCATACCACCGCTTCACGCTGAATCAAAATAGAGAAAAAGACTCTCATTTATTTTGTTTCTTTTTCGTCGGATCATTCCCTGCATGCAATGAGACCATCTCGGTCTGCTCGACGGGATGATACATACATTTCTTGTTAAAGAAAGGCTACGCACTTTGTTGCGGGCGACATGTCTACTGCACAGACGAGATCGTGAGTCGCATTTGAATTATTACTTTTTTCGTTGGGTTGGTAATACTAATGCATTTAAATACGGACGGTCTTGCGCTTGGTCAAGTCACTTCAATGGTATTGCCAACATGAGTTTCTAGGAACTAAAATTCCCTCCGATACGACCTTGTTGGATCTACACGGAATAGTTTCAGTTTTGAAAAGTTGTGTTTTCTACCCTTCTACGCCTCGGTTTGCGCTTTCGACGGGCACAGGTCACTTACGGCGGGCAAGCTTGGTGAGGCTTAAATCTCGGCGACCATATGCCACGTTTATCTGAATTTATATTTCTCTGAATTAGGATGCTATTTTATCCCAAAATTACTCACCAACCAAAATATTTTTTTCTGCCATAGATACAGGTTTTACTTTTGAAATTTAAAATTTATTATATTAATTTATTAAATGTATAATGTAGGGGTTTTTTTTCAATTCTTTTGGAAATTGTCTCCTTATGATGTATATCATACTACCAAAAAAAATCTGAAATACAACAAAAAAATATTTCAAAGAAGTATAAAACATGTAATTTTTTTTTAATTCCCTTCTGAAATTTGAAACTGGAGTAGTTATTTTTATGCAGAGGATTCAAAATGAGCTGGACGAAAGGAGATAGCTCTGTGATATTTACTCGATTCTTGAATTTTCATTTTTTACATCTCATGACTCATGATTTCTTTTTCCTTGATTTTTTTTTTTTTTTTTTTTTTTCCTAGTTTTCTCTCCTCAATTTTTTACCCCCTTTTTTAAGTCTTTTAAGGGATTATTTTTCAAGGTTTTT
>Ga0058701_10004488_pt1 | contig 11343 bp, 12 predicted proteins | sample AgamicOrMae_FD_97039 | JGI IMG/M metagenome (GOLD analysis project Ga0058701, IMG submission 97039) | Agave microbial communities from Guanajuato, Mexico - Or.Ma.e | ecosystem: Host-associated > Plants > Phyllosphere > Phylloplane/Leaf | place: Guanajuato, Mexico | collected 2012-06-04 | reverse complement strand
TTTTTCGGTCTTTTATTATTATTATTGATATATTTTTTTTAAAATTTACATTTGACTGTGCAATGGTGACCGGTATCTCTATGAACTTAACTTTCTTATATTGTTTCCTTTTGCCTTTTCATAAACGTGTTACATCAACCTTATATTTTAAGTGCGACTGAAAAAAAGAGTGCGTAAAAAGGCTTGCGTTGCTTTTGCCTGCTCTTTACTCGCAGTCAATTAGAAATCGCCGATGTGAATTTCAAATCAAGCGATTGAGAGTAGAGCTGTTCACACAGTTGGATGCGCGTTATCCATCATTCATGATTTTCCTGAAGATGTCCACTTTGTAGTGGGCAAAATCGATTAAAAAATGAGAGGCGTGCATGCATACCAAGTACATATTCAACCTTTTTCCTGACATTATTCTAATTTATTACGAAAATTAAAAAAATCTATTTTTAGATGTATATATTTCTTAAGAATATTTTTAGATGAAAATCAATGATTGGCTATTCGGGCAACATTCTCAAGACTACGTTCTCGAAACATTTATGGGCTTCTTAATTTCTCATGCCAGCAAACATTGTAGGCTCCATTGGAGAATCCTCAGCTTTAGCTATCAGGTTTTGTAGCAAGCCTAGAAATTATGGACTAATCGTGTACTGTTGTTCAGAAGTCCCGGCGTCATCCTTGAATTTCGGAAACTTCAGTGTTTGATATGACATTGTCAAATAAATTTGCATATTTTAGGGTGCTACCATTTTAACCTAAAAATTTTGGGCAAATCCTGTCATCACTCTGGCATTGACGTTGCAAATCGGTAGACACCTCAGGCTTGTAAGTACCTACTTACATGCCTCAGGTCGACATTCTGAACGCCTGCTTAAGTGTGCTTTAAGATTTGAAGTGTGTTGCCCCTTAGCTTTTGCGCTCAGTCCATCATAAGATAGTAATAATAAATGTTATTCTGCAATTTGACAGCTTTGCTGAGTTCTTCCCGGATTGAAGTATCAATGTAATGTCCATGCCGAATCATCAATTCATTGAAAATATGCAAATGGATATCCATGTGTATCCGAGAACCATGAATGTCCATTCGAGTAGTTTAAAGTGAATGGATTTTTCGGCATGGATATTACCATGGACATTTCATGGATACCTCAAACCGGGTTTTGAACATACGTTCTACGGCTGTTATTTGCCGCTGTGTCTAAAGCAAGGTTATTTTATATCTAGGTTAGTTCAAGATATGCCATGTTGAAACGACGTTGTGCTCCTGATTACGTCGGGAAACGTAAACGGTTGACGGGCGGTTGTTGTGTAGGAGGTGAGGAGGGAGTGCAGCAGGGAAGGATTTGTTCAATTTTTCGCCTTTTGTCCTTTCCAGGTGACAAACAATTGCCTGCAGGCGGTGGTGCAGAGGCGGACGTCGCTGTCCGCGGAGGCGCGTGACCTGGACCCGGAGCTGCACGCCAGCCTGCGCAACGTGGTCGATCCCCTGCCCGAGCGCTTCCTCGTGGTGCCCGTGTGGCACCCGGCGCCCGCCGAGGACAGCATCTGCATGGTGGCCTGCGTCGTGGACTACCGGCCGCTCGAGGGCGCCGAGCACCGCTGCACGCAGATCATCACAGAATGTTTCAGGTGAAGTCATCTTATTTTCGGTCCCGTACCAGTTTGGTATACAGCTTATCGTCCGATCGCCGAAGTCAAGCTGCGTTGGGCGCGGTTGGTAATTGGATGGGTGAATACCGCAAAATAGAAGTTCTTGAGATGCAGATAGTTCTCAGACGTAAGTGACTCTGACCTGATTCAACGAGAATCCAATAAAAGCCGCTTCCAGTTACTTTTTTAACCTAACTTACAAAAAGACCTACACAAGAGTTCGCCCTGTTGGTTAAGAAAGATTGAGGATGTTGCTGGGTACGATTTTGTAATACTATAAATTAGCCGTATAATTTTTCTGCTTACTGTGTTATAAATTAGTCACAAGTGCTGCGGTTGAGCAGAAAAAAAAGATTCCTTTTTTTAATGAAAATCGGGAAGCAAAGCTTCTATATATCAAAGCTTTCAAGGATTCGGCGACATTAAACTTTGAACATTGTGAAAATAAACGTCAGCAGCTAATTTTGAGTTGGAAAATTTCTCAACACTATCCTCATTAGTATCCGCAACGTTTTAATCAAATAGGAGGCGGACTTTTGTGGTAGTCTCCTTTTTTACCAACCAAACATGTTTTACTTTCAGCCCAATCTAATTCAACCTTCCTATCCTAAGTCGACCCACTCTAACCGAACGAAATTCACCAAACATACCGTAGCCCAGCTTAACCCTTTAAATAAAGCGTGACCTAATTCGACCGTTCTAAGACAATTCAACCTCATTTAGCCTTTACTGAAAATTAGTCAAAAAAAGAATATTTGCGCTCGTGTATCACTCGCCTATTGGGGCATGGATGAAATATTTAAGCTCGGAAGGTTGAGGTCAGAATTCGCAATTTCGGTCTCAGTGTTTGTTTATTAAATCAATAAAAGACGAGCTTTCGCGAGCTTTGATTAACGATTCAATATTTAAGGAACACGTCGCGTCACTGTTACAGCTTTTCTCTGAAGGGAAAAGAAAAGGAAAATGTATACTTTGCGTTTCCGCGAAATATGCGGCGTTTTTTTTTCATCGTAATTTATCTTAACATAGCCTAACTTCACCCATATTTAAGTCGTGGCCGTCTAGTTTTGTAGAAGCTTTATCCTCATAATCTATTGTTGTGTCATTAGATTGATGTTGTTGCAGATTTTGTATCGGAACCGTGCTCAATACGTTGGCCTACGAAGAGGAGCTACGACTGAAAGTTCAGTGCCAAAGACTGTTGACCATTGCAAGGAAATTAGTGTCCCACCTAGGTAAGTGCCTACGCGCCAAGTCGTCAACTCCTTGAGGGTTTTCGAAAGAAAACTGACCTTTGTCTGTCCCACATTAGGCGAATTCACGGATCTCTGCCGGGAAATCATGCTTGAAGCTAAAAAATTAACCCTTGCCGAAAGATGCTCAATATTCCTTCTGGATCCTGAGACTCAGGAACTGGTGGCGAAGGTTTTCGACGGAGCTCCAGCATCAGAGGTGGGATACGTTGCAAAACTCGCGTTTTCTGCTCGGAAGATAAAGCTGAATTTCGTCTGGGAAAGGTTATATTGTGATTTCTGTAATGGACGGCGCTCATAATCTTAACCTTGATGTATTACTATTATCATGCTTCAAAGTCAATTGACATTCATCTAAACTGATGAAAAATCTTTAAGTTGTAATAATTAGGTGAAAGATGACTGAATATGAACATGAAACGGAGGTTAAAAAAAATCTTTGTAGATTTCTATCAAAACATCGTTTCAAGTCTAACTTTAAGAAGAAAATATTTTAGGGAGAAAGACTGTTAACCTGTATGAGGTACTACCAAGCAGACTGTCTGTTAGTTTGCCCCATGAGGTCCAACGAAAGTTTCTTGTAACTGTGATTTGATTCAATTTAATTACCTTTCTCTTTTTTAGTCTGTTCGTTGAGTGAGGTGTGACCCAAGGAGATCGCGTTTAGGATAGCTGTAGTCTGTAAATCCCCATTTAAGCCCTATGGAGATAGTTCGTCCTTCTCTAAAATTTCTATTCAAAGAATTACGCCGATTATTTAATAAAATTTCAAATATTGAGACCGATTGTAAACATGTTGTAGTTTTGCATTCCCTACCAACTTTCCTCTGCACTTCCAATAAATAGCAGTACAGCCGATTTAAGAGTTAGTACCGCTCAAGATTTTCCTTATTGTTTCTGAAGATCATCTTTGGAAGTATTACGTGGGCAGAAATGGATTGAGAATCGAGGATGATAAATTGTCTTGAGCCGTGTAGTTATGGCTGCCTGTTTGCAGTGCATGAAGGAAGTACGCATTGCCAAAGACAAAGGGATCGCTGGTCACGTGATGTCGAGCGGAGAAGTCCTCAACATCCGGAACGCCTACAGTCATCCGTTATTCTACAAGGGCGTCGACGAAGCTACTGGCTTCAAGACTAGGTAAGATCGTTACTTGATAACTAACTCAGCGATAGGTTACTTCGTCACCGGAAAGTGCTTCACCTGATCTTTGTTCCTCCTAGGTGTATTTTGAGCTTCCCCATTCGGGATGAAAGCAGGATTATCGGTGTGGCGCAGCTGTGCAACAAAATCGGTGGATTGTATTTTGACGTCTACGACGAGGAGGTGAGCTTTTTCAATCTACTAATCCCGAGAAATTTTATAAACCCATGACGAATCTTCGCATGTGATGGAGATTTCCACAAAGAGTTGATGATATGTCGTGTTTTTACAGGCGGCAGTCGCGTTTAGTATTTACTGCGGTATCAGCATTATGCACAGTTTAGTCTACAAGAAAATCCAAGATGCGCAAGCCAGAAGCAAACTCTCGAACGAGCTTATGATGTACCACATGAAGGTAAGAATTCTTAAGTAAGCTTTTTTTTCTGTTTGTGGATTATCAGTAATAGTATCCGTTCCATTTTCTATTTAAGCGCGAATCAGACGTCGGAATTATCTTTTGGGTACTGTTCGACGTTCGCTTCGACGCCGTGTCTGCATTAACCCATAAAGTATTTGGAGTGGAATTTACCTTGAGAGAAATTGGAAGGATTTTTTTCATTAAAATGCGCAGTTTCAAGCTTTGAAAAATGCCTAAAATATGAAATTTCAGGTTTCCAGAGGGGTGATATTTTTTAAATTGTGACAATACTAAACTGAAAAAGATCCTCTAAAATATTTTTTTCTGTTTCCGGACGGCATCGATGGGCGGTAGTGGGTTTAAGTTTGAGGATGTTAATTTGTGTCTGTTTGTCAACAGGTCCAGCCGGAAGACGTGGTGCGGGTCATGAACTGTCCTCGGGTCCACAATTTAATGCCATCGCTAAGTGATTTCTCATTCTCGCCGAGATGCATCGAAGATGCCGAGAGCGTGTGTTATTGTCTGAGGATGTTAGAAGATCTGGGTCTTGTGCAGCATTGGCAACTGAAAAGAGATGTTCTCACTAGGTAATGGCCGAAACATTCCTGCCGACCTCCTTTTTGGACTTGCTAATGAAATAGTTATTCTTTCCAGGTTTATACTTTTCGTGAAAAGGGGTTACAGGGATGCATCGTACCATAACTGGTATCATGCTCTTTCCGTTTTCCATTTCTCCTACCTTCTGCTCAAAAACTTAAGGTTAATTGAGCTGGGATACATCTCGTAAGTACCGTATTCATTCATAGTTTAGACGTAATTTTATTTTCCCAACGGGGAAAGTTTTTTTTTTTGTTTTTTTTTTTAAAGGGGGAGTTGTCCTACCACCTGCGTTATCGTGAATCAGCTGCTTGTGGACCCATTTCAGAGGAAGTTTTGTAATCTTGCTTTGCACCATATTTTTGATATTGTCGATCAATTTTCCAGACACTTGGAGGCTTTGGCTTACGCTGTTTCGTGCCTATGTCACGATTTGGACCATCGAGGTACCACAAATTCTTTTCAGATGAAGTCTGGAACCGTTCTTGCCAGTCTCTATAGCTCTGAGGGATCAGTTATGGAGGTAAGCAAGTACAAAGATGATTTACCTCGCTTTGACAGAACAAGTTTTTTTGAAAGCATTTATGTCTTTGCAGAGACATCATTTCTCTCAAGCTATATGCATTTTAAATACCGATGGGTGCAACATATTTGATACGTTATCCAGCGATCAGTATAGCCAATGTTTAGATCTTATGAGGGATCTAATTTTAGGTAAGTCACTTTTTGTTCGGCTCGTGTCTGTTACAGCTTGCTTTATGACTCATACTTTCACCGTTGAATCTTTTAAATATATCCTACAGCAACCCAATTAAACCTGACCTACTGAAACATAACTCAACAAAACCTCATCTTAACCTTACCTTACCGAGATCACGTGACCTACTCTAATCCAGCTTCACCTTACGTTTTCTATTATAACATCCGTTCGAGGTTTAATGAAATAGCGGAAGAGAGCTGAGCGAGTAACCGGTAGAAACCCGTAATGATCGGGAAATTGTAAACACGCAACTATTTGCGGAAACAAATGTTAACTTTATCTTTTTTGTGTGTTTTTAGCAACGGACCTTGCTCATCACATAAGGCTTGTGGAGGAGCAAGAACGAATGGCTGCGGAGGGCTACAATCCGAACAACCCGCGCCACCGACAGCTGCTTTTATTTTTGCTCATGACTGCCGCCGACCTCAACGACCAGACCAAGCACTGGAAGGTGTCCCGGATGACAGCGGTCAGTATAATTTGCGCCGTCAGTCAAAACTTCTGTGAGGAAAAAAAAAATAACAGCATACAATTTCCCCTCAACTTACAAGGCTTAGTGCGTTCTCAATGGAAGGAACGGCGTTTCTACTAAAATTTACGTTCCCTTCGTCATTCCGTTTTTTTCATAGAAAAAGTGTTTGATTTCCAGTTATCAATGAGCATTACATTTGTTGCAGGAACTGGTGTACAATGAATTCTTCTCCCAGGGTGATTTGGAGAAGGCTATGGGAACTGCGCCTTTAGAGATGATGGACCGGGAAAAAGCCCGTATACCGGAACTCCAGATTCAATTTTTATCACATATCGTTATTCCAGTGTTCAGGTACACACCGTTTTTTTTTTTCTTTCTCTCTCACACGGAGCGACTTTTGCAAACTGCGCATTTTTTCTGCAGTGTGAAGGAATTCGCTGCAAAATGTGTTACTTTGAATATTCAGGGTGTTTCCAGCCCCGTAAACTTCCTTGGACAAGTGGGTGCGCTTTCATCAAGACAAACCAAATAAAATAAAAAAAAATAAATGTTTGTTTGGATTTTGCCGACCCGCCTGTCTTGCTAAGTCCACGGGACTATTGGGACCTTGCGATTGTTCTCATCTTTCTCTTCCGCATTGGGCTTTTATGGAAGTGAGAGAGACATAACACCATCGGGAGACTTTTCAAACGCGGCCGCACTTACCGTTAGTTTAACCCGTCGCTCTATTTTCAAAGTCACGTTAAACAAATCAACAAACATAAAAAAGCTTTATACAATGGCAGCATATACAGCTTTTTTGGTTTTACGTCAAGAGCATTGAATTTTGAAAGGAGAATTGAGATCTGCAGATGATAATCTTCAAGGGCAAGGTTTCCTTTTTTTGCGAAATTTCTAAATTTTCCGAAATCATAATCGAAACCGACTGAGATAATCTGACAAGTGATACCAATCGCCCGTCTTGAGCTTTTTATGATAATGCTTTGATTTGCCTGGTTCTTCCTGAGAATTTAGTTGGAAGGCACATTTGAATAAAAAGGTTTCGAAGAATGGGGCGAGATTGCTTTGGGGTGTTTCACCAGCAAATGTTTGTATTTTTCAGAGTTCTGGCGACGCTTTTCCCAAAGTGCGACAGCTTGCTGCAAGCTACGCTGAAGAACCGGCGCTGCTGGGAACACGCCACAGGATTGTTCACGCAGCGATGGGAGAAAGGACATTCGTCCCTTGAAATCCTCCGTGATCCGGATTTGGAAGCTATAGTTCTCGAGGCGCAACAAACCCAAAAGTCCTCACCTGAAAAATCATAGTAATCTTCCAATGATCTTGCGGTCACAAAAATCGACAATTTTTTTAAAATCTTGAGGATGCCTATCCCCTAGTCGATTCTGAGTGGGCGGCCATTTTTGTGAGGTACTGACGGTTGTAGCGGTCTAAATTTTTTTATTAACTTGAGCATTGTTTTATCTTCAGCTTGATTTTTGTGAGGGACGTGAAAATCTATAAACTAGTCATGTTTTTGAGTTAACCTCTCCTGAACTGCGTTTAGAATTTTTTGGTCAGCTTCACGAGATATGCTGTCTGGGAAGTGGTGATATTTTTTTAGTGAGTTGGAGGATATTCACCTCGAAATTGAGTTTGTGTTCCATTGATCGCAATCTTGTGTGTTTTTAGCTGGCTTGTGGCTAGCTTTAGTTAGGGAGATACATGAATTGCTATGGCTACTAAGGTACCGAAAAGATTCCTGTGATATATATTAATGCTTTTTATAGTTGTTCCGCCGTGAGACTTGTTCAAATCTTTTGCATCGTAACATTTCTTTCATAGATGTGAGGTTAATCAGCTCCTTTATCGACGGATTGTAATGAAATGCTAAATGGAAATATTCCGCGTATTAGATTTAAATTCGTGACTCAGTATAGCGCAGACTTATCCCTCTCAAGGCGACAGTCAAATATTTAAACCGAATCTAATCTTTCGAATTTAATATGTCGCTGTTACAGCTGGACAATACTCTCAGTAAACCTAAATATGAATAACTTGAGTGACTAAATGTTGAAATCTAGCGAGAAAAAAGCTCGCTCCAAACGTTTCGGAAAATGTAATCGTTTCGACATCTCTTTGCTATCTTTTATCTGGTCACATCACATTCTGTTTCATGGTAGGTATGTTTTGCAAATGGACGAACTGAAAATACAGGCCTAGCTGACTTTGATATCAGGAGTTTGAGAGAAGAAACGTCTCTACTCTGCAACATGTTCCTTTTGCAGATACGTTTTCTGAAAAGTACAAAAAGCCAGCAAAGCTCCTTTAGTTTTTATTACTATGATTTCACACTTTTGATTCGCACCTGGAATATCAAGTATGTGTTTTTATAATTGTGCCTTCCTTGTAAGGGCGCTATATAAGTGTTAGGTGTCATTGTTGTATTTTTTATCTCTCTTGTAAAGAAATTGTATATTTAATTAAGTGTTTAAAGATTTCATCGAAATTTTTTATTTTTGAAATTATGTACAGGTTGATTAATTGTAAGCCTATGTGAGATGTCAGTGGATTTCGTTCGCTCTGTCTGTATCGCTTGTCTGCTGGGTTTATCTTCAAGGCCTATGCCTTGCCTTCTGTTGTTTTCTAAGCTTGTTGATTGAGCCTAACTTGATTAATCTAGTCAGTTGACGTTCGTTTTTACCATAATTGTGTGATAACGTGGTGCTCTCGTCAGAGAAGATTTGAAAAGAAAAAAAAATATCAAGCAGTATTGTGGCTTCTAGTTTCTATCTATTTTGTGGAGGAAATATCTTCTACTTCACACATACAGATTAACAGGATATTTCCTTAAAGAGTCCATGAATACTCTTTTGACGGACATGATTGTAGGCTCGTTACTTTTTCATGTCGCATTGATAAATCCATCTTTATCTGTTTGGAATCTGGATATGACGCTGTCCAAGCGGGAAAATTGTTCCGGACACTGTTGCAAGATTTCGTGACTTCTTCAAAATTACCGTGGTTTATTTAAGATCCATTAGAGGCAACTGAGCTTTTATTGTATGTATGTAATTGCTCTCGAAATCAGAAATCGAAAGAGTGATTATTTTACAAAGCTATCGGTAGCTATAAAGAAGTTAACCACGTTTCCGTTTGACGAAGTTGGAAAATCCAGCAACTGTGGTTCTGAGAGTATTTTATCGTCGGAAAATATCAGTCATTGTTACATATCGTGCTTTATGCTGTCAGATTTTTAGTGATAGAAATCTTTACTGTAAAGCCGGCCTGTAGCTTTCGCTTTCAGGTGATTTGAGAACCAAGGCTGGAACTTAGTTGTCCGGTACACATTTCGTAGTTATTCATGAGTCTCTGGAGCGGCCCAATCTCTTTAGAATTAGCTGAAGGTGCTTTGTATGGGACAGGTCCCTTTAATAGACGCGGTCTCTTTTGAATTTTTCGATGATTCCCACATAGTTCCAAGATGCCTAAGAAGCTGTGGGACCCATCTAACTGCCGCTCTCAACGAATACTTTCTCTATAACCTTAAATTTTGCTACAATCCGGGATGTCTGGGTTCCCGCTGATATCGAATATTTCTTCGAAACGTTAGACTTTGTCTCTGCTTCATTTCGCAAAACACCTTTCTTTTTGGGAAGTGATTCATGAGTAAAAGCAAACTGACATGTTTTTAAAAACCGTTATTTTCTATCGTTATTTTTATTTCGGCCTCGCAGGAAAAATGTTTATTGCCGTAACAAAAGTACTGTATGTGTCAAAATTGAGCCAACAAAAGTGTTTTCCAACCCCATGTTTTTCTTTTTTGATTTTTTTTTTCGTACCGGTATACCGTGTACATGAATGTACGTAACGTACCATGGCCTTCAATTGAAATCAAACCCAACTTAAGTTGAAGTAGGCTTTCAATCGATTTAACTTAACTTATCCTAGGTTTTTGGTCGAACTAACCTAATTTACTGTATGAAGTTAATCTTGCTTAGCCGTGGTGTGCATAAAAATAACCCGAGTTGGGTAGGGTTTATCGGGAAACTAGGTAAGGTAGGTTCAATTCATTGCAAAGACTAAGTGGCGCCAGGTTCATTTATGTGAACGGTATAAGTCATAAATAATTTTTTTGTTGCAACGAAACGTTTTTGTTGTCTCTATTTGAACAAATACTTTTGTTGCAGTAACAAATCTCTTTATTCCACATTGTAACTCGAGTCTCGACCATAGAATCAATGTATTTAAAATCCGCGATTTTCTAAAAAAGATTTTTTTCTTTTAGATTTGTACCAATATATCTCTTGTAAAAGCTTCTTGTAACGAGACTGTTCATAGTCTTAAATGTGTTCGAAATAGTGATTTTGATCACAGAGCTTGTCGAGTTTACTTACTAGTGTCACAAATATTCCGGACGTAACTTTTCTATCATGGAAGTTTGTATCAGGGTGCTGAAATTTCACATTACTTGATAGTTTTAAGGTAATGAAAGTAATAAAGCTAGTCTTTGAACTGTTAAGCGGTAGATATCGTCGGGTAGTGTGTAATACACTGTAGGAATCACGTTATTTCAATACCTATGTCGATGTAGTGCTACCGTGTATGTTCATATCAACGTTTCAACGTTTGCCTTCGAGCGTGTTGTGTTGCATAATCATCTCCAAAACTATAAGTCGCGGTGAACATTTCATGTGTGCCGGAATCGTAGCTTACCTTATCATTGGATTCCCCGTTTGTTCGGCAAATTTCTCATATTTAAGATAGCTGTGAAAATGACTTCAGTGATGGGATTTTTCCTTGCTGTCGTTCAGCAGTGTCTATACTGTATCTCGTTCTAGTTTTATTTGTACCAATACACCGGCCTACTTCCAGTTTAAGGGTTTTAGGCCTATTTTGACTTGACACCGGTAATACAGTAGAAATCGTTTATAACGACATCGGTTATAACGATGAACCGGATATAACGACGGAATTATGACCAAAAGTTTGGCCCGCTATGACAATACATGCGAAAAAAATCGGATATAACGACGCGTCTATAACGACGAAACCGCTTATAACGACGCAATTTTGG
>Ga0058701_10004487_pt1 | contig 11344 bp, 5 predicted proteins | sample AgamicOrMae_FD_97039 | JGI IMG/M metagenome (GOLD analysis project Ga0058701, IMG submission 97039) | Agave microbial communities from Guanajuato, Mexico - Or.Ma.e | ecosystem: Host-associated > Plants > Phyllosphere > Phylloplane/Leaf | place: Guanajuato, Mexico | collected 2012-06-04 | reverse complement strand
GGTTAGGTTAGGTCAAGTAAGGTTAAGTTAGGTTAGGCTAAGTTAGGTTAGGTCAAGTTATGTTAGTATTGCGGTTAAGACCTTTGGCGTTTGCGACTTTTCTCGTTCGGCGGTTACGGATTGGCGCTTGCGGCGTTGGCGCTTGTGGTTTTTGGCGCTTATGACAGCTACCCATAAAATGCATTGGGTTGGGTTCCGTGCGTTCAAGTCACCTCCCATTTGAAATGCATTAGCTTCAGGTACGTGCGTTCAAGTCTCCCTATAGTAATTGCATGTTGGTTCAATAGCAAACCCTTTTTTAAAACACGTTTTCGCGGAGGAGTAGTGAAAAGCACTTCTCTTAAATTACACTTACTTTCGCACATAAAAATGGTGCTCTGATTGCTTAAAATTACTTCTATTTTTAGCACGGAGAGAGTTCAAGGCTTCAATGCGAATTTCTCAGTTTTGGGGTAAACTGGATTTGCATCGCCGGCGGCTGTCTTCGAATCAGTTTGGTCTTTCGCGGAAACTTGTAATACGCGTGGGTATTTTAGGCGGGAATTCCGAATTCGTGATCGCGCTGCGGAGCAGGTAGCGCCGACGTGCAGCTCTCGGCAGCGATAAGAGGGCCATCAGAGAGATTGCATCGCACATTCACTGATTGATTGACGCGCCACTTCATACATAAACAAGACTTTTCTCACCATGAAGCTGCTTATTTAAAAAATACAGCGATCTTTGAGTAAGTAATATTGCTCCAGGGAACCACGGCGCATGGAAGCAGGTTCGAGGATGCACTGTGAATTAGAATGGCTTAATTTTCACGTCATGTTTGACCTTCGCCATAGAAATAAAGCCCTTAACCCAACCTTCGTTAACCTAACGATGTCGCCAAGCACGCTGCTTGCACCTCTAAATGTAGCTATGCAACCGCTATGAAGTAAGTGGCAGGAGGCTTGGCAATCGCTTAATTTACGACTTTATAAGAGAGAAAAAAAAATATGTCCGTCCGGTCATTCTAAAACTGCCAGGTTCTCTCCTCATTTTCGCAAACAAGATATTCTCATGTTTTCTTAGGCGGATGTGCGTCTTGGGCGATGGAAAATAAAAAGTTCGAAGTGACTATTCACACGCTGCCCCATTCAAAAGGTAGGTTGGTTTCCGTGCGTCCAAGTCACCTCCCATTGAAGATAGGTTAGTTTCCGTGCATTCAAATCTCCCTTTAACAGACGCGTGAGAATAGAACTGAACTAAAAATTTAACGTGGACACACATTTTCCACCTTCCAAAACGCAAATAGGTAAAAAATTAAGCAAATGACAAGCATAAGTAAAATTGGCGTAAATGGGAGAGTTAACCATTATAGTGCAATCTCGCCCAAAACTTATTTTTCTATGCGGTTAGGTTGCGTGCACTGTGCCGCGCTCCGCTCAGCTGGGCGGCGAACAAGAGGTGTATCATTTCGCCGATCAAATTTACAGTGTAATCATCCAGACTGTAACAAGTGAAAGCAGCATCAGGCCTGGGCTGAGTTCGAAAACATTCGATAAACATACTGTCTTTCTCTCTTATGAGATCTCCATATGTAAGACGGAGATGGAGCATCCCCGGGTAGCGTTTTCGAACGCATCCTTTGCAAAGGTTGAACTCAAACACAAGAAAATGCAAGCTTCAAAATCATGAGTGACGCGGTGGCTGGCCCTAGGGATCAAAGGGGTTTAACGCACACAAAAGTAGCGCACGCGCTGTGCTCACAACGGAAAGGAGTTCCGGAATAGAAAAGGGTTTCCATTCGATCTCCGAACCGAGCCGAACCGATTCCGATGGGCAATCCGCCGATGGCGAAGGATTATCAAACGGTTCTTCAAACGGACGGCCACGGCTACCTGCAGGTGTCCAGATGCGCGGTCACCTCCGGAAGTTTTTACTCCATAGAGAACGCGAACCGTTTCAGTCTCCGATTTCCACATTTACCTATTTGTTTGCCTAGTGTCGAGTTACGCACACTTTCTAGCGGAATACATTGTTGGTGCGATTGTGGCCGACGATGGCCACCGAAAATCCTTTCGTTTGCCACCCCTTTTCCGAAAGAATGGTTCTCACGTGTTTGCGCTGTCTGCGATCTGATCTGCCATTTCGTCTCCCCTGAAACTGCGTCCTACCCTTTGGAAGATTACGAATGATATTCACTCGATTCAGATGAAAATTTGATTGGTTTAAAGAGACAAAAAAGAAAAAAAAACATCACTGTAAAAACATAAAACCCGTTTTAGGGAGTTATATACCTGTTTTGGGTGTGAAACTAAAACGGGGGTAAAATAACGTATTTCGGTTGTTATTCAAGATAGACATGTGTTCAGCCACATCATTTAAAAGGTCTCGGCGAGAGCTTTCAATTGATGTGGCTGAACATAGGTCTATCTTGAAAAATAAGGGAGAAGTGCGTATTTTAGTCATTTTCAAAGATAGGCATGTGTTCAGCCACATCACTGAAATGGTCTCGGCGAGAGCTTTCCATTGATGTGTCTGAACATAGGTCTATCTTGAATAACAACCGAAATACGTACACCCCCGTTTAGTTTCACACCCAACCCAAAACAGGTACAGAACTTCCTGAAACGGCGTTTTGTGTTCACTGTGATTATTGATAATGCCGAAGCTTCGAGTGGATGAATTTTCAAATCTAAATGAGCGGATTCCACGAGATCATTTTAAAAGAGTAAATATTCTTCGCGACTGATTCGTATCCGAAAATGATTTACACAGGTTTATTGAGCAATGGCCAAACGAAAATTCCAGTACGAATCCAGAGAGGGTGAGTCAGGCAACCACCTAAATCCATCGTCAACTCACGCTTAGCTGTCGCAAGCCTGATGCGGCTTACTCTTCGAAAAAGAAAGCGGCATTAGGCTTATCAACTATGTTAGTTGCCTTGTGCCTCACTTAACTGCCGTTGCGCTCAGCCTTGCGATGAAAAGGTAACAATTTCAAAGCTTCGAGAGTGAAAAGGTGCAAAACTAACGCAAGGCGCACGCGGAACACGAGCGCGAGCTGCCGCCGCATGCTAATCCACATCAAGGGAAAAGGCGAGAGTGTCTTTTGGTACGAAAGAGGTAAACACGGAGAAAAGGTGGGCAGCTGCGCGACAGCGCCTTCATTACAAGGATAAAGGCATAAATACGCAGGCCAACGTTACAAAATTTTCAGTCCGTAGTGAGGAACTATGAATGGTGACGAAGCACCGTATTATCACATATCGGAGAGGAAGGGGGGAGGGGAGAAAGGAAGTGAGATTGGAGAAAAGGGGACGGGGTTGACCTGCATAGGGGGGGGGGGGTGAGCCCTTCGGTGAGAGTCACCAGGTGCTACAATGAGATACTGGTGCATCTGCCCTTAATATACTTGCACTATGAGTTTAGGCTACAATCAGCTAAACTCAATCAGAGGTAGTCTCTAAAAAAATTAGGGAGGGTTCTTTATTTCCTACCAAGAGTATTTTTTTCTTCAAGTTGAAGCTAGAAGCGACTCAGTTTGGGTTAAGGAGGCAAGAGGAAGTCACGTTTGTTGAAATTCTTCCAGTTTTCCGAGAAAGCTGTTTAAAAGCTTGCAAAACATGGCCGGTTTGAGTATTTTTTCGGTCAGTACGGACAAAGTCTTCATTTTAGGAAATTTTTGAGGTAAAACAAGCGAAGAGTTTCTCGGTGAGGGTTTTATTGAATTATATTCCCGGTAATTAGAGTCCATTCTGCTCTCGTGCTCCATTCTATTTCAACCGTTCGGTACCAACAAGCATTAACCTTTCGGTTCAAGAAGTTTCCTTAACCGTACAGTTCGAGGACCACTCAAAACTGTGTTTTCCGTGCTCTGTAAGTGTTCTTTTCACCGGTATGGCAGTGTTTTGTTCAGCAGAGGTTGTAGATAAAGGTAGTGTCAACCCTTTCTACTGACCAAAATACGGACATACTGGTTTATGGAAGAAATGTAGATTACGGAAAACGCAGTTTTGAATGGTCCTCGAACTGGACGGTTACGGAAACGTCTTCTTGAGCTGGACGGTTATGAAAACGTCGTCTTGAACTGGACGGTTAAGGAAACGTCTTCTTGAGCTGGACGGTTATGAAAACGTCGTCTTGAACTGGACGGTTAAAAAAACATCTTCTCGAACTGGACGGTCAATGCTTGTAGGTGCCGCGTTCATTGCATTTTACTGCCCGAGTTGCGAGTTCCTGAGAATTTCCCGAAATGATGATACAACCTGCTCGACAAGGGTGCCGTGCGTGTTGTTGCTTTCTACAGACTGAGCAGCGAGGGATTCAACTCGTGGTAGGCAACATGCATTGCACTCGTGTCGAGCGGGCGGCATCGTCGTTCCCTGAGATCCTCAGGGGCTCGTTACTCGCTCGGTACACACTTCTGTTTTGACGTAACATTATAAATAAGTAGTAGAGAGATTTTCGGTGTGGAATTCCAATATCTCGTCGCAAACCAAAGTCACACTTGAGACTTGTAATCGTCTGTAAATTCTTATCCGATGATTGCTGTATCAAGTGTCTCCGCGGGGGCCCCGCAAGGCGGCGGGCCCGCAAGGAGGCGGCCCACAATAGGTGTCCCCGCAAGGAGAAGGCCCACAAGGCATCGGGCCAGGCCGGACCGCGCAGCGCGCGCACAGTCCCATAGATCACGTGCCGCATGAGGGCAGCTGTCAGCCACCGCAGCTGTGATTCAAACTGCCCGCACCTGTCTGTCCTCTACACCCGATGACATCGCTACTACATTTTCGCGCCATCGACCAATAACCGGCGATTAACTACCAAATGACGAGCTACGGGTAAAAAGGTGCCTTTCTCCAAGGAAGGTCCAGGATTGAGAGTGACGTGCAGAACACTTGAAAAAACCCGGTTTACACTTTGAATTTCCGGAATTTGTCCGTCCCAATCAAAGTTCAGCGGTAGTCCGTCCTAGCTCGGTGCTATACCCTCCGACCTCTTCTAGCATTAGTCCATCCTAGTCCATCTTAGTCTAGTATTTCTAACAAAATGAAAAAACAACCGTTTTACGAAAACTAAAACAGGAAATATTTTTATTATTTTAAGATAGACCTATGTTCATAGCCACATCAATGGAAAGCTCTCACCGAGAGCATTTCAATGATATAGCTGCACAAAGGCCTATCTTGAAAAATAACCAAAATACGTACTCCTTTTGGTTTCACGCCCGAAACAGGTATAGAACTCCCTTTGTGTTTCGTTTTTATTGTGAAACATATTTGTTCGACCTTTTCGAGTAGTCCGACCCAATCTAGTTAGTGATGGTCCAATCTAGTTCGGTGTAAGCTTTTGAGATGCACGACACCCATTTACGATTGAAATAACCTCCAAAGAGCAACGCGATTACATCTCGGCGACGTGACGTTTGGAGTATGACCCGCATTCCAGCAATTTATGTCCCACCCCCGCCGCCTTACGATCAAACATAAAACACGGCCCCGTACCGGAGCAGAGCTGTGCTCACTGTCGCGTCGATCGGTCCGTGCGGGCTTCCAAAGACCCAGTGCCGCCTCGACGCCGACGCCGCGACATCAGCCACGTGTCAACCATCTGCCCCAGAGCAACCTCCGAACTTCGGGGGTCAAGGTCAAGGCGAAACAGGAGCTGTACGACTCAATGCGACAGATCTTAGTAAGATGATACTTAATTGTTTCCAGTGATTAGCTTATTTGGAGTATTGATTGTTTCTTTGTTGGTGGTCCAGTTTCGAGAATATGCCGCATCAATAATTTTCATTAGATTATTAACCCCACATAGAAGGTACACCAAGGTTAACCCCCTTTGACGTGAGTTTCACCGAGTTTCACTCATTTTTCGCATACGAGACTTATTCACCTTTCCAAGTGTAAAAGGTATCGTTTGCTATGAAACCAACACAGTGGAACTATAGCCCCCGTTTTGGGGAATGCTATATCGATTTTGGGTGTGAAACCAAAACGGGGGTGGTACGTGTTTTGGTTATTTTACAAGTTAGGCATATGTTCAGCCATATCATTCAAAAGATCTCGGCGAGAGCTTTCAACACATGTGGCTGAACATAGGTCTACATTGAAAAATTACCAAAATACACACTCCCTATTTTAGTTTCATACCAGGTATAGCATTCCCCAAAACGGGGGTTTGTTTTTACTGTGAACGATTAATATTCCAACATTATTTCTTCGCAGTAGGTTCTCGATTTTCTTATGTAATAGTCTTTTTGATTGTCGTTAGAGTAGTTTTTAGATTAGAAGTGTAACTGGCACAGGCTGTGACCCGATCCATCAAATCCCACAGCAGGAGGGGATGAAAAAGGAGGGAGGGGATGGGGGGGGGGCTCGAGGGGGGGGCGCCTTGCTGGCCAGTCCGTCCAACGTGTGTGGCCTCGCCACAACCAACTCTATTTGCTATCATTTGTAATCCACCGGAACTCGTGGACGGCCATTGTCCACTTCCCAAAGGGGTTAATGATTCAATCCTTATCAAGGGCCGTTGACCGCTTCAGGCAGTCCTATAGGGCGTCCGGTGGTACAATGCCTAGCCCGTAAGCTGGGCCCAAAAACTTTACAAAAACCATACATCAGTTGTAGATGCCCCAATACAAGCCCTTCCCTAACACGGACCGAAAAATATTGAACGATTTTGCTTTACTCCTGCGCCTGGGAGGACGATTTCAGGTGCGAGGGAGAAGAATATAGGAAAGGCGCGACCTCAAATGTTTTGCGGGTGGTCCGAAGAACGGAAGCTAAAGCCTTTGCGCAAACAAACCCGCACTATTATTGGCACTCTCTCGCTTCTTTTAGTCTGGATCAAGAGTAATCCCACACGGACGCCTTACAAAGCCTCCGGGACGAGCGCTCTTCTCAAACGCACGCGTAATTAGGAAAGGTGTCCTTAGTCTCCTAACCAGTGTCCTACTTTCAGATCAGAGTGTACAGTACCTAAAAACTTAAGATATTCTATGATTTGCACTTAATTCGTCAGATATTTATAAGATTTTTCTACAGAAAAGAAATCAGTTCCGTAGCTGATGAAAAGATTTAAGCCCGAGGATTGGCTTTGACAGTCGGACCAACCGATACAAGGCTCTGGCGAGATAAACCAGGTTAACCCGTAACAGCCCTGCGTACTTGGAGTGAAATTTAGCATAAGAGAAATTGGAAGGACTTTTTCCACTAAAATATGCAATTTTAAGCTTTGGAAAATGCCTAAATTATTGAATTTCAGGTTTCCAATTGAATGATATACTTTAAATTGTGAAAAAAACTGCACTGAAAATCTAAAATAAATGTTTTTGTCACCGAACGGCATCGCTGGGCGGTATAATGGGTTAAGGCACTCGACATTAACCTAACTAACCAAAACTAACCCACATGCTAACAAACTTAGCAGTGAAAATTAACTTTAGGAGTGGAAATTCAATCCTAAATAGTGAAAAGTGAGCCATTCTTAGCTATGAAGTGGCCCGCATTTCGATAATTAGGGGTGAATTTTTATACTCCTACAGTAATTTTTATTTCCATTTTTTTAACCGTAAATATACGGTTAAAAGTCATCAACCCTCAAATGTAATGTATGACTTGTCCACAGTAGAACACAAATGTTGAAATCTACCCTCTAAAATTTACAGTGTAGTTGACTGAAATGATAATTTCAAAATGAAGAAATGCTAGTCTACGAGTTGTTGAAGGATAACACCCCTGCGGTTTTTCAGTAGCAGCCCCATAAAAAGAGAGAAAAAGGGGAACGGGTTAAGGTGTGAGAAAGACAGGGCCGAGGGTGTCAAGACGACGCGAGGCCTCGACGAGAAAAAGGATGCTGCGTTGCAGGCGCTAAGCTGTCAATCAAGGAGAGCTGCGAAGCGACCTCCGAGATAGTTATCACCGTCACGAACTCCCAGCCCAGCCTCCGTCTGGACCGAAAGGGTTTGCTCCGGATCATCTTGTTTGCAGGGAACGTCTTCTTCGGCTACTGGAATCACGAGATAAGGTCAAAACCGGAGTGCGATGTTTAGCGCCAAAGTGTCACCTTCCACACTCAAACGAGTTTACCGACTCATATAACATTCACACAAACACGGATTGCTCGTTAATCCTTTATTGTGAAGGGCTGCCAAACCGTTTGCCATTGTCTACCGATACCGATGAAGTTTCGCTTCGGAGAAACCCCTTGCTTTTGGGACTGACTCGATTCCACGCGATAAAACTGTTACTGCGATTGGATTAAGTTTAAAACGGTTTCCGCTTACAAAGTGAAACTCGAACTGCAAATTGCCCCTGAAAAATATTTTCGCCACATAACTCAATCGGTTACACTGTACAGTCGAGGATATAACTACCGGCTGACAAGTGATTTTTTTTTATTTTTTTTAATATTTTTTGTCAGTTCTATTTGCACGCCTATTTTAATACAAGGAAGACTTGAACGCACAAAAACCAACCTCCACCAAAAACAAAAACCCCCCAAAAGGGGGGCTTTCGATAGCGCCAAAAAACCATAGGCGCCAACGCCGCAAGCGCCAGTCCGTAACCGCCAAACGAGAAAAGTAGCAAACGCCAAAGTTAGTTTAGGTTAGGTTAGGTCAAGTTAGGTTAAGTTGGGTTAGGCTAAGTTAGGTGCGGTTAAGACCTTTGGCGTTTGCGACTTTTCTCGTTTGACGGTTACGGATTGGCGCTTGCGGCGTTGGCGCTTGTGGTTTTTGGCGCTTATGACAGCTACCCACCTGATTCATTTTAAACAGGGCAAAGAGTAAATAATCACTTCGTTTTTTTTTGCTTTTTTTTTTGCATGTGGGTTGGCAACACAACTGAAATCAACTGAGAAGTGGGAGCACATCCCTATCTTAATACTCGTGCATCAGTAGTACCAACGCAGATTTGGAAAAAAGAAAATCACTTGTCAGACATTAACGTGTTTCAGGGTTGCATTTCCTAGCTCTTCCAGCTCTTCCGTAATATCATCCGTGACAAGACTGAGCGACGCCAGGCAAGGGATATATCTAACGTTTGCGGTTGCTCATAATTGAACTTTGGACCACGAGAAAGAACAGGAGATAAAAGTGCATATTCGTTCAAACTTACCGTATTTCGTACTTTTAGAAGCTTTTTCTTCGAATTTACGTTTAACCGAACCAAATTAATACATGCACACATTATTATCATTACTTTTACAATTATGTATTTTAAAACCAGAAACAATAAAAGCCCCGTTAATTTTGTGCTCATTAGAGTTTTCGCTTTTACGGTGATATTTCCCCATAGAGCACATGGAGGACCCAAGAAACCGTAACGCGGTGACACGCCGCAGGCGGGGCACATCAAAAACTTTTTCCATTGGGTAAATGCATACGCTACTGCGACCCAAAAGGCCTAGTTGTCTTATAGCGTGGATTCACCCCTCTTTCCGGAATCAAAGAGGCTATTCACACGCTGCCCCATCAAAAATGTATTAGGTTATGGTTTCCGTGCGTTCAAGTCACCTCCCATTTAAAATGCATTGGGTTGGTTTCCGTGCGTTCCGGTCTCCCTTATATCAACATAGGCGTGCGAATCGAACTGACCTTCCAAAATACGAGCACGTAGGCCTACAAAGCTCCGTTGGAGCAACCAAATACTTTGTTCATATAACCCAAATTTTGGGTTGATTCAACTGAATTTTTGGTTTTGACGACCAGGCAATTGGTCACAACAGCCGAAAAAACAAATGGCTGAGTACATATAAACAATATGTACAATTACCGTATACTGTACACCAAGAACATGCTCCAACTAAGCCTTTCTCTATGTAAGTACGAAAGAATCCCCAAGCCCAGATCAACTTTTGTATCGTACTGCAAGCGTGTGAACAATCTCTGTCCACGCTTGCACGAGTACAATCAGCGAACATTCGTTGGGGTGGGTAGATCGGAGTCCGTATGAGGAGATGGGCTGCGTGGGAAAGGGCTCTACCTGTGCGACCCCCGCCGCCGCCGCGCCTCTGCGCCGCCGCCGAACTTCGGCGGGTCTCACGAATCAATCGCTGCTCTGTTTGAGGTCCGTCTTGGGATCCGTCCCAAGGAATATCTTGGAGCTTCTTCTTCTCCATGGAAGAAGATAACCCACAAAAGAAACTGTCCGAACAAGTTACAGGTGAAGTGCGCCCCGCCACCGCACCTCCCTTGAAGAAGATGAGTTTGTCAGAGGTGGGCCTTGCCAGGTCTAGCATTCACGCCAACTTACGGAGGGCTAGTACCGTTAACAGCACTATAATCGCAGCTGCCCTTTTCGCTGCCGCAACATTGCAGCACGTGCTTATCCCCGGGATGGCCTTTTGGGCCGCGGGTCCCGTCTGGGGTCGGATTAAAAGTTCGCGTCAAAGATTGCCACCGGTCCACAGTATATTTTCTACATTTAGCCAGTCGTCACGAAGCGAAACATATAACCTCCTCGCCTTATAACAAGTAATACGTAATGCGAATTAGAAGTTAGCAGCTTCTGCAGTTGGAAATTCTGGTGATTGGGCTGACCATACCAGCGTATCACAAATCTGCCGTTTTACTTATAATTATTAGTTTTTCCAGAGTAAAAAGTTTTTACTCTGGGAACTTGTCAGCCGGTAGTTATATCCTCGACTGTACAGTGTAAAAACTTTTTTACTAAAAACGAAAGTCCCATTATGGGGAATGCTACCCCAGTTTTGGGTATGAAACTAAAACAGAGGTAGTCCGTATTTTGGTAATTTTTCAACATAGTCTTTCTTTAAAAATAACGAAAATACGCACTTCTCCCTTATTTTTCAAGATAGACCTATGTTCAGCCACATCAATGGGAAGCTCTCGCCGTGAACTTTTGAATGATATGGCTGAACATAGGCCTATCTTGAAAAATAACCAAAATACGTACAGAGTGTCTGTGATGAATACAGCACCGTCATGTGGGCTGCCTACCCACTGCCGTGGCGGGACGAAATTCCCGTTCGCCCGCCTGCCCTACCATTCCTCGTACTGTTTGGGCGAGGAACTACGCGATGGAAGGTTTTACACTTGTGGTGATAAAAATCACTTCGATTTAGAGAGACGAACCATGAAAACGAATTGAAAAAACAATTATGGAGTTCCAAACACTTAAGTTATGATTCCACTAATCCGTCTACCTTATTGTAGTCACTGCGTATCAAGTCCATGTTTCAATATTTTTCTTTCCGCAATGAAAATATTTTATCAAGCATAAATCACACGTTGATCACCCAAATAAAACTTCTCATTCGAAACTTTTGATATGGGTAAGTCCATGTCAAAACAGCACCGAGTTGGACATGACCCCCTCGGATTTTGATGAAACTTGCTCAGACTGGTTGTT
>Ga0058701_10004486_pt1 | contig 11344 bp, 5 predicted proteins | sample AgamicOrMae_FD_97039 | JGI IMG/M metagenome (GOLD analysis project Ga0058701, IMG submission 97039) | Agave microbial communities from Guanajuato, Mexico - Or.Ma.e | ecosystem: Host-associated > Plants > Phyllosphere > Phylloplane/Leaf | place: Guanajuato, Mexico | collected 2012-06-04 | reverse complement strand
TTTTCGCGATAAGGCAAGGATAGGTCTTCGTCTTCGATCTCCTCGGCTTCATTCTCATTTGTAAAAAAGAAGCGGAACGTGCCCTTGATCGGAAGTTTGCTCTTCACCTCACGTAGAGTGTTTCTTTCTACCCGGACGATATAGGTTTCGCGCTCCAGTTTACCATCGCTGGCGGTGGTGACGTATGTAAGATAAACTTTGTATGTTGGCTTCTTCCTTTTTTGAAGAACTGAGTTGTAGTGCTGATGGAGAGTGTGCATGGCATAAACATTGTGATCTTCTCTAGTCAAGTTTTGAAGTTTGTAGATCAATTCGTTGGGGTCTACCCCTCCAGCAGATTCACGATGCCTTCGAGGTGTGAATCTACCGTCGAGTTTTCTGACCGAGGCTCTGTCCTCGCAGCTATAGTCTTTAGGTATCTCCATCATAGGCAGTTCTTGTTGGATTATATCCTCAAAGTTGCCAGCCCTCTCCTGCTGATGGAGAATTGAGTATATATTTAATAAGTGCGTAAGTTTTATCTTGTGTATAGTGATGAGATATAAATTAACATAATATATAAGGCATGTATATTGGAGGGAATTGAAAAAGTTATAATAATATTCTTATTGTTATTATTGTTGAGTGAAATTGTGACCATGTGCTCGAGGATGGCAGTAAAAGAAGCATAGTCCCCCCTGCACCAACATTGGATGACACAGCACCGTTGATTTTCTGTTGGATGTGGCAAAAAACTCCGCACACACACTTGGCCAACCTGTGGTGGTAGGCAAGCGTATCAAAGGCACGCTGCGCTATTTCGAACGCTGGACTCCCTTCAAAGAATGTTCTTTGTTCGATGCCGCCACCGCCGCCCCCTCTGCTTCGTGCCGGCCTGCACACAAAGATCGGCATTGTTCCACCAGTTGCCAGAGAAGAAGCACGGCGGCGGCTTTGCAGAGCCTCGGGCGCGGCGAAATGAATCGGACCAGAGGGGCTGCAAGCGAGAGTTCTATGGCGGCTTTCCTTCTCTGCTCGAAGGAAGAAGGAGGAGCAGGAGGGCCCACCATTTGGATTGTGACGCGCTGGGCCGCCCGTGCCAGAGGCCGGCCGACGCCTGCCGCTCGGCCTCATGCTATCTGGTCGTGGTTGGGCTACGGGCAAACTTATGGATGCAAAATTTAGCCACCATAATAATGCGAAGATTAGCTCTAGCACAGCGGGATAATTTGTGCTGCCTTGCGCATGGCATCCAATTCTCAATTTCTGCCACACAGTGACCAATAATCAAGCTCCCCCCGTCGGCCCTCTCTGTTTGCCTGGGCCCGAGAGTGAGAGAGCCGAAAGAAAAAGTGTGAGTCGTGCATCTGGTTACGATGATTATCGCACTCTTAAAACTGGCCACCGCACCATTGGATGATCACAGCACAAGTGAAACCAACTCCACTCGCTTGTCGGCCGAGCCTGGACAGAGAGAGAGAGAGAGAGAGAGAGAGTCTGTCGGAGACACAGCACATGATCACTGTGTTGTTACGCCTTATTGGGCTAACTCACACCAACTCGTTCAGAGAGACGGAGCAGTTGTTTTAGATGATCATTGTATAGAGCAACTAGGCTCATAGGCGCCTATCAGATCAGAGTGTTTGCAGACTGACAACCAATGGTGCGAGCAACAAGTTGCAGCAACACTAATCAGCTCCGATAAGAATCGATCGCTGCTAGAGACTGCCTGCCGAGAGTGAGGAGAGAACTGTACTGGTGTTAGCCATTGCAGACAATCATAACAACGACCGCCGCAATCTGCCCGTGTGTCTTCACTATGGTCGCTTTATCGAGTCAGATGTCTGAGATATCTGATTGTCTGGCTAGAACTGTTTGTTTATATCTAGCTCCGCTCTGTTCTATCAGCAAAGAATTCGTAAATTAATTTATATGATAATTCTAAATTCTAAAATCTGTTGCTTCGCGCCAGTTTTCCAATAATCTCCCGCCAAGGAGGCAAACCTTATCCACCGCTGACTGGCTTGATTTCATCAAAAATTCTTAGCTCCATCCTCAGTGTCTACTCACTCCTTTTTCATATCCCATTGGGCAAGCTAGGATAACGGACCAGTCAATCGAGCGGTGATTCATATTGCAAATAAATTCGAGAAGAAAATAAATACAAGATGATGTCTGCGAGGATAGTGGCCTCGCTTTTGCTGCTTGGAATAGTAAGCGCTACCTTGGTTTCGGCCAGCATATTCAGGCAGAATAGCTATTGGAGATTGTACGAGTCAAATAGGCATCGTCAGAATCATGCCAGAACCTTTTCTGAGAACGAGACCACAGAGCAGTCAACCTTGAGGCGCATCCCCCTGGTTAAGCATGATAGTGTCAGGCAAACATTGACCGACGAGAATGTGGTTGTCTTGAACAAATACGCAAATTTGTTGAAAAAGTATGCCAATTTTGAGCAGGCGGATGGTAAATTATCCTCACTTGGCCGCACTGTTGAGCCACTGTCCAACTACATGGATGCCCAATACTATGGCTCCATTGGCCTCGGAACCCCAGAGCAAAGCTTCAAGGTGATCTTTGATACCGGCTCCTCGAACCTGTGGGTTCCATCGCGCAAATGTTGGTCCCCAGCCTGCTGGGTACACTCAACCTACGACAGCCGAAAGTCCTCCAGCTACATCAAGGACGATCGCGCTCTCGAGATCCGCTACGGTTCAGGCAGTATGAAGGGATTCCTGAGCGCCGATGTGCTCAACATTGCCGGCGCCAAGGTGACTAACCAAACCTTTGGTGAGGCCACCAGTTTGCCTGGAATCACATTTGTGGCCGCAAAATTCGACGGCATCCTTGGTATGGGATTTGATACCATTTCTCAGGATGCAGTCAAGACCCCATTCCACAACATGATCGACCAGAAACTTGTCTCAGAGCCAGTGTTCTCGTTCTATCTCAACAGAGAGCAAGAGAAAACACCCGGCGGTGAGATAATCTTCGGTGGAGTCGATAAGAAATACGTAGATGGTGAGATCTCATACACACCAGTCACCAAGGCCGGCTACTGGCAATTCAAGATGGACTCAGTCGAGCTTAGGGGCAAGAATTCCTCCTCAACGGTTAACTTGGAGGTGAACGCCTGCCAGGGCGGATGTCAGGCCATTGCAGACACGGGAACCTCTCTGATCGCTGGACCCAAGAAGGAAATCATGCAATTGAACGAAAAGTTGGGAGCCATTCCAATAGTTGGCGGTGAATACGTGTTGCCCACCTGTGATTTGGACTCACTGCCCGATTTGGTGTTCAAGATCGAGGGCAAAGAGTTTCCCCTAAAGCCTCAGGAGTACGTGCTCGAGATTAGCCAAATGGGCAAGAAGATTTGCCTGTCCGGCCTCTTTGGTATGGACATTCCAAAGAATCCCTTGTGGATTCTGGGCGACGTATTCATTGGCCCTTACTACACTGTGTTCGACTATGGAAACAAGCGTCTGGGATTCGCCCACACCAAGAAACAGTGATCGAGCAACAGGCAGTCTCTAGAGTCCCAAAGATGGGGTGCTTGTCGAATGAGCAGTTTCGATGATAGTTGCACCATGTTACCGACTCTTTGCTCAAATAAACTCACACATGTTGAGAAAATATTTTCCGGTCCGCCCCTTATCCATCTAACCTCCCCACTTGGAGAATTTTGAGAGTCTGAACAGTTGAGATATGCAAGTTAACCGAAGGAGAGAAGCCAAATTGTTGCCCAACGGACGGGTCGAGTGGCCAGAGCCAGCACTAGTCTTGCTGTGCCTCGTTGTGCCCGCCCCAAATGTTACGACATACAATGGGAAAATAATACACTGCAGGGCCAGCGTGAAGAGACTCCAAAGAGTTTTGAATGGTGGGCTGTCTTTGCAAATCAGCTGTTCCATGGGTAGCTTTAGGCCCGCAATCTAGTGCGTCTTGGCAGACCAACAGGGTCAGATTGCCTGCTCAATTTGCGCCCCCAACCTCTCTCACTCTACACCACAGCAAAGGTGAGCGCTAACTGGTTGGCTTGGCGGGCTAAAGGATTCAAGCAGCACTTGGGCTAGCAGCTAGTTGCTATACGAGATGACCGCTCTACAGCAGTGGCAAGCTTGCGAGCAGGCCAGGATTTGTCTTGAAATAAAGTGCTCTTGATCTCAAGAACTGGGGGGCATGGCTCAGATGGTAGAGCGCGCGCTTAGCATGCGCGAGGTCCCGGGATCGATGCCCGGTGCCTCCAGGTAATTTTTTTGATAATTTTTGCCTCAAAATTTCAATCAATTGCAATCATTGATGAGCGTTGGCAAGCTATGGAGTGTGTCGAGACATGGGCGCAGCAGTGGCGCGTCACGAAGTTGTCGGGCGCGTAGATCACTGCTACTTGACACTTGGGCTTTGTCAGCGACGCGCTGATGCTCCCTGTGCAAAGCAGAAGGAGGGGGGACAATTTTCTCCTCTCCCACCCCAAGCTGAGGCTGGTTATCTAATCATTGTTCACTCTTTGTGACATCTCGTGCTCGTTCGGAGATCTGGGACGGAACAGATGGACGTGAAACTTGCGATCAGCCTAAGGTGGGGTTTGTATTTAAAGTGCGACATAAATCAACGCATAAGGCAAAATGATAGGTTGTTGATCGGTTGATTTGGGACTATCTGTGTCGGTATAGTGATGTTCACAGATCATCGGGCGGCCACTTTCTGCCGGTATTATAATCCCATCAGTGCCGGAAAGAAATCAGGCGAGCAGCGTGAGGGGAAAGTTTGTCGGTGAGAGTGTCGAAAGTGATGTCAGACTGTTACGCCCATGCAAGCCAAGCGAGCTGTCAGCAAATCGATCGGTTGCGCCCGCTGAGGTGAGCCTTGGCGAGCTGGGAAAAAACATCCGCTTTTCACAAGTCAAGACACGAGTGTGGGTTCTTCTTTCAACAATTTAACACGCAAAAGCCGTCACAACCAAACAACAATCAGCACTCATTGTTTGCTACACTCCTATAATATACCCTCTATCGTCTATCCCCCTGGCCAACATACCCATTACAGACTGTCTCACACTGGCGATGCTTTTGTGTCCCTCGTATCGGCAAACCTCTTCCGGGATTCACTTGTCAGTTATTTTCTTTTCTCGTTCAACCAAACTCCGCTCTCGGTCTTCCCAAGCACTGATATGGGCTGGTGTTTGGAGCTGGCGGGCTGTGTGACGGGCCTCCACCTGTCCAATGGGATGTGCATCCAACAGGTTCGTCTTGGCAGTCATCACATTCATGTCCCCTCTTCTTGAGATCTCCACTTCAGTCCCGTATCGGCATTTCACCACGACAAGTTAGTCGAGAATAAATTTGCCCCAAGTAATACAAATTAGTCTATACATATCCACAATGAATCAGGTAAGCGCCGCATGATTGCATCTAAATCGAGTCGAGTCTCCCCTAAGAATCTTTGGCTAATTGTGTATCTATTACTCAATTGCTACGCGAAGAAATTTGTCTCCATCTTTGTTCTTGGTCTCGTCATTGCGTCCTTGGCAATCGTTTGCCAGGGTCAAGACTATGACGACGACGGTTATGGAGGCCAAGGCGGTCAAGGCGAGGGCGACAACTACAGTGGTGGAGGAGCTAACCAGGGCTACGGAAACGACGACGGATACAACGCAAATGCTCCTCAGTACCAGCAGAACGTAGATTCAGACAGCAGCAACAACAACCCAAGTGGCTACAGCTCGCCCCAAGGAGGAAGCGATGCGGACGGAGACTACGAAGGCGACGACAACTCGGCCGCAGCATCATCAAACTCACCGACCTATGCCAGAGTCAAGAGATCCATCGGAGATCAGGTCGAGCCTCAAGCGTTAGCGACACAGACCAGCAAGATGCGTGTCAAGCGACACAGCAAATACATCGGACCTGTTTACACCTATGTCAAAACCGACAAACACGCCAATTTCAAATGGGGAGTAAGTAGAAAACCGTGATGCTCGCCAGGCAATTATTTGATGAGAAGAAAACAATGCGACAATTCCATCATCCCGACTAACATCTTACACTCCCCAACTCTACAGGTGAAACACAAGGTTGGCAAAAAGCATCACGGTTGAACGGACAACTTCCATCTCTAAGATTCCAAATCACGAAAATCCGACGCAAGATGAGATGAAATCCTCTCTGTGAACAACTTGAGGGTATCCGGAATGAGAATTTATAATTTATTAATAATATATCCCTTAGCTGATATGACGCGACCCGTAACTAGCAATTCTCTCATAGCTACAACACTGGACATTCATCTAATCTTGTTTGCGCCTCTTTAGCCTCCTCGTAACGACCCAGTCGCTCAAGAAGGGGTACCAGTCTACTTAGTCCAGCGTCTCCAGCGCGCCTATAATGAGTTATGGCTTGATCAAACCATTCTAATTTCTCATAGGTATCAGCTAGGGCTATAGTTATACGAGAGTCATTGGGCTTCAACTTATGTGCTTCGAGGTAATTGTCCAGGCTGATATTCGGTAGTTTCAATATTTCGTATAGTTGGCCCAAACCGTACCAGGCGCGAGGATCGGTTCGGTCTAGATTGATGGCGGAACGATATGCCTTGATTGCGTCTTCAGTCTTTTTCAGTTCCATAAACTCGTGCCCCATCAGAATCCAAGCGGAAACATTTGTCGGATCCAACTTTAAAGCTCTGCTGAAATAAGTCGCTGCCTTTTCATGTTGACCTCTCAAGCTATAGAAGTTGGCCAAGCAAAAGCAAGTCTCATATCTAAATGGCTCTATTTCGTTTGCCTCATGTGCAAGTGATGCGAGATCGTACTTTCTTTGACTAACATATAGAGCGTTACTGTAGGCGTCCATATCATCGAGCCTGTATGGGTCGATTTGGCGTACCTTCTTGAAATTATCTACCGCTGCTTCTATATCACGCAACTCATTTTGAGCTAATGCCATTTGGCTTATCACATAAGCATTGTTGGGGAAATATTTGCTTATCACATTGAAATATAGGTCATACGCCTCTTCAAACATCTGTAACTTCATATGCACGTTTCCCAGGAAGAACCATCTGATCCAGTGATTGGGGAGCTCTATTGATTTTAAATGATGCTTGTCGATGATGAGGGGTGCTAGCAGCTCCCAAGCTGGCCAATTTAATGGTTCCATCTTGACAGCCTGCAATAGATTGGCTCGTGCCAGCTCTACCTTGTTCAATTTCAGAAGTATCTTGCTATGTATAGAAAGAAGCCAACTATCGGGTTTCACTTTTTTCATGTCTTTATCAAGCTCTTGGAGTAACTCATTCATCTTCGGCAGGATAAACTTCACAGTGTTGAAGACATTCTCACCCTCGGCGCACATATTGAGACGATCGGTCTCGATGGCCATGAATTGGGAATGATAGTATAAAAACCGGTGTTCTTGCGACGTCTGTCTCAGGTCTTTCAAATAGAATGCAGCTCTCTTGTACTGACCGAGATAAAAAAGGTTCTTCGCTCTCTTGTAGTGCCTATTGTGGAATTGCTCAAAATTGAGAGTGAAATCTGTCGCCAGTTTTGGTGGAAATCTTATTGGGGCTGAATCTGATGATGGAAGGCAAGTCATCAAACCACATGCCCATTCGGCGGCTTTCTTGAAGCCTCGGACCTCGCAATGCTCGTGGCATGACATCAAATCATAAGATAACTCTGATGGGTTCATTGTTTTAGCTTAAATTTATACATAATCCAACAGCTAAGAGAAATGATTAACAACATTCTGGTCGAGCAGGGAAACTTTGAAGAGATCAAGAATGTTGAGCACATGATGAGTACAGCGTGCTGCAAAAGAGAGTAGTCGCGTGCTCTAGTCAACCTAATGGTCCAGTCATCACAGAAGACTTTGTTGTTATAAGCGCCAAGCCACACTATCGGTGAGTGGCACATTTGTAATCTCGACGATATATCTAATTTAAATCATCTAGTATTCTATTGCAACTCAGTAGCAACTATCTATGATTGCTAGATAGTTTGCCTGTCTCTTCTGCTTGATTAGAGACGGGAATCGCGAGATATACAACTTCTTCGAGGAGGTTGCAATAATTCCGGCTAATATTGATCAGTTAGCCATACCATTGGATTGCACCATCTCCCTCATAAGATAGTGGACCGAGGATCAGAATTCCAGAACTAGATATTATCTCCTACAAATATGGCCCGAGATTACTATAGAACTTTAGGCGTGTCCAGAGAGGCGACTGATGAGGAGATCAAGAAAGCGTATCGTAAGCTCGCCCTTAAATATCATCCAGATAAAAACTCCGACGCGAACGCTGAGGAGAAATTCAAAGAGATTGGTTCTGCTTATGAGATTTTATCGGATAAGAAAAAGCGTGATATATATGATAGATATGGTGAGGATGGCCTTAAGCCGGGTGGAGGTCATGGTGGATCTAGTCGAACAACAACTTTCACTAGCTACGGTTATAGCGGTGCAGATGGTCGTGCATTTGAGGGTAATATATCCCCTGAAGAGATATTCAGTATGTTCTTTAATGGTGGCTTTGCATCCGGAAGTTTTTCACGTCGCGGGTGGCAAACAAACTCAAACTCACATAGGCATCGTCACCATTACTCTTCGAACTCACATCAAAGCAATAATCATAGTGGTCAACAGAGTGATCAAGAGGTTTCTCCTGGTTTAAATCTTTTAGTTCAACTTTTGCCAGTATTAGTGCTAATCAGCTTGTCATTGGCTTCTTATTGGTTGCAAACAGATCCACCTTACTCGCTACACCCAACAACCAAATATATTTTTCGTAGATCTATAGAAAAGTTTGGAATTGAATATTACGTGAAAGAAGATTTTGAAAAGCAATATAGAGGGCAAGAGTTGAAGAGAATCGAGTCTCAGGTGTTTGAAGATTACCTATATGAACTGAGGAACAGGTGCCTAAGAGAGAAAAATTACAAAGATAGTATGCTTTATCGTGCTCAATATGTGTATTTTAGTGAAAAATTGCTCGATGAGGCGAGAAATCTGAAAACACCCTCCTGCACACAATACGAAAAGCTGAGGCCCCACCTGAGGCAGAGTTTATACTGACTATTAGAAAATTCTTGACCTAAACATTAGTCATACGATCTTGGCAGGCAAGGCCTTGCACTGTTATACTAATGCATTCGAATCATCTAAAAGAATGAAAGAAGCAACATCATCGCCGTTGTCTGTGAACTTTGTTGCATCCTCCGAGACTTCGGCAAAGATTGAGTCATAGCAATCGAGAATCGTTCCATGTTGTTGAATAAGATAATAAAACAACATAAACCTCATCTAAAGATTAGTCAAATCTCAACAATCGGATGACGACCCTATCATCCGATCATGGCTGAGGTATATTTTGAGCATTCCGTTCAACGAAGTGATCAAACCTAGTATCAGCAAGCTCTATCAATGATTAACGAACCTGTCGAAAAGAGGTTTTTGCTTACAACTTGTCGAGAGATTTCGTTGTTTCGTTGTTTCATGGGATTCAAACCCAATCTTATGGCTCTAAAAACTTGCATCAGCTTTACATTAGTGGATTGCGGTCTAAATTTGTGTGAGTAACACCGTTCAGCATAAAGTGGTAACGACATCAATATACATGATTGGTGGACATGATCTGGCAGCGAGGTTCATCAGCCTGAATTGTTGCTACAGTGATAGACAGGATCGAACTCAGTGTCTATGTATCTACAAACGCATCGCCATCCTCGATCTCGTTCGCTATGGGACTTGTTCATGTTTTTCCCGGTTATTGGATGGTAACATATGATCTGTGAAGCTTCTCATGAAACTTACCGGGCAGTCTAGATCATCGAAGAGCAATCTACCGAGTGTACGCTTTCAGCTTCTTTAGACCTGATAGAAATGGCCCAGCACTGTTTTTAGGCTCTCCATCGTAGGTTCAGTGGTGCATTCTAATCGTCTTCACTGAGTAGATATGGAGTCGAATCTGTTTCCGCGCCGATCCACCGCAATCTGTCTCCCCCGTCAGCCGCTAGTCATACCGATCCGATTGACTTAAAGATATCCTTAGTTCGATTGGATGGTTGCCAGACTTCGATTCCTCGGATGTATGAACGAGCACAGGCTAAAAAGAATCGAACCTCATTGGAGGAGCCTGAGATCGCCTCTGCTTCTCTTCCGCCGGACAGGGGCCGGTGATAGAATGATATGGACTAAGCATATATCGACACCTGCCATCTGCAAAACTCTCGCTCTGGATGATGCAAATTCTGTCACTCTAGCCTCTCGAGAGCCTCTTGTTTGAAAACGTTCTCTTGGACGTTTATTAGTCGCAGCTCCGTGCATCGCCTCATCAGGCGCTTTTTAGCACGAAGAGTGCCTCTGTCGGTTGTCGGTTAGGCCACAGCGATGATAGTCGAGCTTAACGCTCTGACTTTAAAATAGTCTCCCCATGAGATTGTAAGCTCGAAGGAAGAGAAACAACCCGACGAACAAAATTCGTATATCTAACTCTTAAGGTCTAGCTCAATCAAAAAAAGAGCCTTTCACGCATAACTAAATCCGACGAAAGCGACCGCTCTTGACGGACAATTCAACATTTCAATTGTTTGTTGATCAGTTGTCAAACAATGATCAACAAGTTAACAAATTCAACTGTAGGGGACGAACTGCCCCGACTTCAGGTTGTCATTCTGTCGGAGAACTGTCATCTGACAACCAATGATCCCTTGGTGCGGGAGAAGGATCGGGGTAAATTCGGTATGATTGGGTTCCAAGTCTTGGGCTGATTGTAAAGCAGTGATCTCTGGTCGCACCTACTGAGGTCAACATGCTTTGTCGCGCCTCTACTATAAAAGCAGAGCGCACACCACCAAATAAACTCACTTTTCGATATTCATAATTAAAACTATTTTAGCCTTGAGTTTCAGTGTTTGACAACCAACTCTGTATTTTCATTTGGTTTCATGGTAGCAGAGGGTGGTTATCGATTCATCGTTCGAGAGTTTGTATCATTTGTTGTTGAGTTTGCAAATTTGGAAATCTGTCAATCTGAGAGTTTGTTACTTTGCGATTTTGAATTAAAGTTTCATGATAATCGATTAGAAATAGGTTAACATACCAGTTTTGATCACTCGTTATCCTAGTGCTCAGTAGGATTTACGACCTCGTATCTAAGAACTAGGAGCTAAAAAAAGGAGCGAAACGGTAATCGGTTGGAAATAGGCAAAAAAAACCAGTTTCGACCACTTGGAGTAACAAGTTGTTGGGAAAATATATTTATCTCAATAGTCAATAGTTTTTAAAAAGGTGCGCGCTCAGCGCTACTTCCCGTCGCCCAAATGCAGACGGGGCAGAATAGCTACGCAGTAGCAGCAGTGCACAAC
>Ga0058701_10004485_pt1 | contig 11344 bp, 5 predicted proteins | sample AgamicOrMae_FD_97039 | JGI IMG/M metagenome (GOLD analysis project Ga0058701, IMG submission 97039) | Agave microbial communities from Guanajuato, Mexico - Or.Ma.e | ecosystem: Host-associated > Plants > Phyllosphere > Phylloplane/Leaf | place: Guanajuato, Mexico | collected 2012-06-04 | reverse complement strand
TTTGAAAAAAAAATATTTCATTCCCTCTATCTGTTTTAACAGTGTTTTCAACATTTTTCACACCTTCACATTTCTTCCTTTCTCTTTCTTTCATTTTCTTCTTCTTCTTCTTCTCCTTTTTCTTATTGTCTTTTTTTCTCTTTTCTCATTTTCTTTTTTCTTCTGTTTTCTTCCTTTTGCTCCTTCTTTTTCTTCTTTTGTCTTCTTTTCTTCTTCTTCATTTTACTTCTTTTTCTTCTTTTTGTTTATTTTTTCTTCTCTTTTTTTCCTTCCCTCCCTTTTTTATTTTTTTTTCCTCTCTCTTTCTGTAGTTGAAGGTTCCATATAATCTTTCAAAGGTCCGGCACCAACTCAAACGGTTGTCAAACTAGCAGTGTTAGCAAAACAGCCCAAGCTAAAGCAGTAAAATGAGCGAGTAGCTAGCACAGCAATCCATCATGCTGAGCTATCAACACTCGCTCTTAATATCTCCCGAGTGATATTTAATATTTCAAAGACGGATTAGACAAACCGACGGACCAACAAAAAATCCGAATGCATGGACAAAAACTATTTAATAAAGTAACCATATTTGACTTTCTCTCCCAAACGAGTTAACGTCATTCACATGAAGGTCCTGACACGAACGGTAAGAACAGTTTTAGAGTTGATCCCATGCTAAACACCTTATTCGCTGCGAGCGTATTCGTATCAATCGTTAAACTTTGCTACAAAACCGCTCTAAAAAAAATCCAGAAAAAAATACTCATTTACGTCAAACTGTTGTGGTCCAGTTCGATGGCTACCGCAAAAATTGTTCGATTCCAAAACACCGACACAAAAAGAACAGGCAAGGATGACTTTGTCCATTCAGAAAACGTTTCGAAATGTGGGTCACGAAATATATCCCTGTCGAACAGGTGTCGCGAGGCACTCGGCAAACTTCGGCATTCAGCGAAGTTATAACGGTCACGTGATTCAGGGCTGTCATCTGGTCAATTTGCTCCACGTTTACTCCAAAAATAGATCGGTTCGAAAATGGCGGGAAAGTTCAACGAACCAAGATGGCGGAGGATGTGGGTGGCAAAAAATACGATTCATTGTGGTGGTATGAGTGATGATATTTTGTGGTTTGAGGCGAGAGGTGGTTGTAATTAAGCGTCGGGAGAAAATTCTCAAAAAAAAAAAGATTTCATTGAATCACTTCTTAAGAGCCTTCATTTAAAACTTCTACACTAATGCTTCATTGCAAAACTATAATAATAAACATTTTCACATTATGAAGCCATCTAAACTTTTTTAAAAAGTCAAAAAATGTTACTAATAGTGCCGTATTATAAACGACTACCCTGAAAATAAGCATTTAAATGCTTCATAAATGATACTAATTAGTTATTTTAAAGTTCTACGATGCAAAAAAATGTAAACTGGGTTCCTATGATGAAATAAGAGCGAAACAAAAAGAAAACAACAAGACTTTGGGTGACTGTTTGCATAATTGGTTTTAGATGTTAGCAGTTTTTGGTGACTGCAAAAAATGGAGAAGATTCCAAAACGACCACGGGAAGCAGAAAACGACTCTCCTATATTCTGTTTGATAGGCTTAATCCCTAATCCACATTTTTTATTAAACTAAATTTTATCATAAATAAATTCAGAGGGCGTCGGTTGGAAAAGCCAATCAAATCCCGACTTTGGACTTAAAACTCGTTTTTGACAATTTGTCGATTTGTAATAATTCCATTGCCGGACGGTTTAAAAATAGTCACTTTCTAAGTTTCTAAATTGAGACATCAGAACATCTGTGTTTGTCGCTCAAGGTGAAATCTCTGGGCTATAAACAAGATCGCCTGATCTTTCCTCAATAAGTTGTGTTACGATCTCCGTCAAATTTATAATAATAAAAAAATAAAAATAAACGAAGAACAGCTACGCGTTGGAGCGTTCCTTTCCATAAATTATTTCAGTTCGATCTATATTGAACTTTCTGCCTTTTTTTTCTTCCTTAGTTAAAATTTCAACTAATCAATAAAGCATTAACAATGTCAAAGCGGTGGGTTAAGTTAAATTATGTTAATCTAAGTAATGTTTACTCATGGTTAACTCAGGTTGTCTACGGTGCATTAATCTATTATTTAATTTAGCCCAGGTTAACAGCGGTAATATGATTTGGGGTTGCGTTCATCGACACTAGGTAAACCAAGGTTGAGGTGCCCCATGCCGCACTCCGCTGTTACTCCTCTCAGCTGCGCTGTCTGATGGCGCTTAAACGTTGCAGGCTGATTACTATACAGATTTCTTTACTTTAAGTTCCCGGTGTCTCGCTTGGCTACAAGTAATTAACGAGTTTAATGAATAACCTAATCAGTGCACGTGTGATGTAGTAATACCGACAGTAATGGATTATCCCATGGGAGAAGTGTGGTTTGTGGTAACTGGTTCATGGGACCACCAAAGAAGACTAGTAGAGCTGGGCTAGCAATGCGCTCCGAGTCAGTCTGGTTTCATGAACCCCACCCCTTTGAAAAGAAAAAGAACAGGATAATTCTCCTCTTTAAAACGTACAGAAGCCGCTGACCTAATTACATTTCTTCCTTATGACGCAAATTACGGAAAACAGATTAATCCCCAAAATATCTGCACTCAACTGTCTTTTCGATTTAAAATTATACAAAATTAGTTTCATGGTTCTACGAAATTCAACACCCCAAAACTTGAAGAAAATCATAGAAACCAAACTTATTTTAATAATGCCGTATCACATGCATCTAGCTGTTGAGATAGCCTCTAGCATTGAGTAGCCAATCAGGACGCAGGGATCAAAGTCGGAGACAAAACGTCCAGGGTTCTGATTGGCTGCCCAATGCGTGGGAACGTCTAGAGCCCTGAAAAGTAGAGAGGTGGAAAATGAAGTGGCTGCCATGTAGAGTATATCCTTAGAGGAATGAATCGGGCCTTTCATGGCCCTCATGGCAAGGATCACTATTCGCGCCTCTCTACCTTTCAGAACTCTAGCAATAATGTCAAAGCCCGGTGTGATACCGCTTCCAAGGTACAAGATCCAATAAATAAACATTTTCGAGCAAAATACTTCTTAGACGTGGTGTCTAAAGCTTCGCGCGTACAAATTACCAAGATCAAGACGGCTAAACAAATAGCTCGAAGCGAGCAAAAGAGCAACGGAGGTTCGAATCCCTCGTTAAAAGACTCGCAAAAAAGAAGAAAAAATCCTTTCTATGGAGCGAATCAGACCATCTTCCCGTTATCGTCACCCTATTGATTTGTACAAGAAGCAAAAGAAGTACCTTCTGTTAGGACTTGATTCCAGTAGAGGTTGGCGCAGTTAGTCTATGGGCGGGGGACGGCGTTGTCGCGGACCTTTCCGACATGCTCGAATGCCCTCGCCGCTTCAGCGACTCTACCTCCTCCTATCTCCCATAGGTTCACAATAAAGTTTCCGATTTTGCACACTAGTGCCACACAAACATTCCCAGTAACTCGTCATCATAGAAAGCTTATGTTAAGACGCAAAGCTGTAGCGTGTTAATATCTGGAATTAGCCGTAGTCAGTCAAATTAAGCTAACCTGCACTAAAAACTAACCTCTATTTTAGGTAGTTCTACACCTATTTTAGATGAGGGTAAAACAGGGGGTAATTTGGTTAATTTTGAAGATAAAGCTATCAACAACCATATCAATTAAAAGGTCTCGTCGAGAGGTCTCCATTGATATGGTTATTCATAGGGGTATCTTTAAAAATAACCAATTCACGCTCTTCCCCAATTTTACCTTCATACCTAAAACAGGGGTTTGTTTTTACTGTGTACATAGGTTACCTGACTATCAACATAAGCTGCTTGAAAGCTTGCATAATGTAAGTAAAGAAAAGAGACGACCCATTGAAGGTTTCTTCGCCTTGCAATAATTCAGAAATTAGAGTCTGTTTTGACAAACGGTTAGGTGTGGTTCAGATCCCAGCCCAGATACAAGAGCTGAGTGGGACTTATTTATTCCTCGTAGCTTCTTTGTTTGCGAATACGTTGTGATTTATTCAAAGCGAAATTTAATTCGGGCGTACATAAGGAAAATACCCTTTACATAACCCGTGGTATTGTAGAGACATACTTCGTCTTGGAGGTTTATGAATTTTGCGGATGGCAGATATCTGAACAGGCTTGGCTGACAAGGAAAATACCGCTCATGCCACATGGAAGTAGAAATTTTGCTTGGTAGTCAAGATCACGAGGTCGGATGAGCTCCAATATTTGAGACAACGTTTTTGACGACGTAAGGTTAGGTTATAATAAATACTTTAAACGTTTTGACCAGTTTCATGCGTCTTTCAGACATGAACGTCATATGGGCATAAAACGTATTAACACAAAAAAGTTAAGGTAGATCCATCAAGAACTTAACAAAACAGAAGATGAGGAAGTACGTCTATTAATGTAGTCAACATTCATCAAACCACAAGCTTCCTTGAAAAGTAACCTAGATACAGTGCGCATTAGCACACACAGTAAAAACGTACCCCTGTTTTAGAATTTTGTTTTTAGAATTAGAATTTTAGAGTTTTGATATAAAGTTGAAACAGGTGAAGAGCGCCATTCCGTTATTTTCAAAGATATGAACAATCACAAAAAAAAATAGTAAAAGCCATATCAAAGCTCTCGTTGAGAGGTCTCAATTAATATGGATTTTGATTGCGGTATCTTAACCCACTGCCGCCCAGTGATTCCGTTCGGCAAAAGAAAAAGTTATTTTAGCGGATCTTTTCAGTTCAGTATTGTTACAATTTAAAAAAATATCGCCCCTCTGGAAACCTAAAATTTTACTATTTAGGCATTTTCCAAAGCTTAAAATTGCATATTTTAATCGAAAAAAACTTTTAATTTCTCTTAAGCTAAATTTCACTCCAAATACTTTGGACTGAAAATTAACCAAATTTCGCTCTTCCTCTGTTTTACATTACAGACAAGTATGACTGTTTAAAACAGGGTCTACGTTTTTTCTGTGAATTTAAAGGGCATCTCCACAATTTCGTATCTTATTTTCCTTTGTATCTAGATCGGTATAGATGGGAAGTCGAGATAAGTGCGATGAATAAAGTTTGTGGAATGGTATGGAATCGCATATTATTCTAAGAGGTTGTTGTTGGGTGCGCTTTATTCAATGACCTGTGGAGGAATTACAATATTTAGCGTGTACGCCTATAATTGGGTAGCGCACGCAGTAAACGAGCGTAGCTCAGAGCTAGGCGGTTAGCTAGCGCTTAGCATGGCAAACAGGCCTCAGGCACCAAAACCGTTTTGATTCAATCTTGGAGTCCTTTAGAGTAATCGCTAGTGCAACCCCGTCGCCCGGCGCTTCGTGGAGTGGCGCCAGTGCGGCCAAGTGCCCGCTGCGTTCTTTCTCTCTCTACCTAATTGAAGAAAACCATTTCCTTTCCTCTTCTATCTCGAGGGATAAGCTTACGCCGGCGGACGGTAATCTTACAAAAAAATAATGTGTGTCTTTCACTGTAAAAAGAGAATCTTGAATTTAGATGCCACAAAAGTTCACTGATCTGAAAAGAATTCCAGACCAATTATTCGCTGAATTTCAGACAGCGTTTTTAATTTTTATAAAGTGCGTATTTTATGAACGATTGAAATTCCGTGAATATTCGGACTGATTTTTTTAGATCAGTGGTTTGACTTTTGTTGCATCTGAATATTATTCTCTTTTTACAGTATTCTATAGTAAAACACAATTTCGTGTGAAGTCAGCTTACAACTTGACAAATTTGTGCCCAGAATATGCGTAAAAAAATTTAAGTTCGAAAATTATAAAAAAAAAAAAATAGAGAGCAGTAAAATTTGCAAGACGGAATTTTGAAAATTTTAAAAATTTATAAGTACGGTAATTTTTAGTGTAATTTTTCATTTTCGATCAAAAATGAAAAAGATTTTTGATCATGTATCAAAATATTTGCGTTGGGTCGAGAAAAGTCAATTTGGGATAAAATGGGTCAATTCATTGAAATGGGTTAAATCAAGACACATACATCACAAAACCTAATAATAAGATGAAAAATGACTATAGTGGCCTGTCAGAATCATCTGAAGTAAGTCGAGCAAACCAAATTCCGGCTATTAAAATTTATCAATAACCATTCAGGGCTTCTCTGAAGCTGTTTATTTATACGGCTGTAGGTGGTATCAAAAATACTGAATACCTTTTATATCTTCATGCCCCAAAACAGACAATTTTAAATAAGCTTAATAATCACAAATTCAAGTTGTAAGTCTGAAAAGTGTCTAACTAAGGAAAAGTATCTTGGTTTTCCAAAAACGTTTTTCAGTCAGTTACTTAAAAACGTCGTACAGCCAAACTGTCTTACAGTCAGTCATTAAAAAGTGTCGGATTTTTTCAGTGACTGATAATAAGTTATATTTCAAGCATCAAAAATGTTTGACTTCAAAAGTCAGTTATTTTTTGGAAAAGGTGTTTGATAGTCAAACACCTTTCTGCATGCATTTCTAAGAGTGAAGACATACATCATATCTGATACGAGTTGATATCTATCAATCATGATAGTGTAAAGGGCGACTGGAAAATGCCCCTGGATAGATCTAATCCGCTTTTTAAACAATGTTGCGAGCCTCGAGGTCGCAGACAAGAACGTTGCTGAGGGCTCTAAGCGGGACTTGGTCGATCGCCATCTCGAACGAGAATTATCGATCCGATAACATCGAGATGGCGAGATGAGCTCCATTCAGCGCACCAATTACAATCAAATTGATTCTACAGCTATCAAATAATCGATATTTCTAGGCTCCATACACTGTCACATAAAATATTTTTCCCTAAAGTTGCGGGCTTGTAAAATTGACCCACCCTGAATAAGAAGTAATTATTTTTGATCAACAGATTCAATGGGTCCTACACCGGTTGGTACCAAAAGTACAGTCATTCTGAGTTACCAATTTTAAAGCTTTTATAGACATTTTTGACTGTGCAATAATGGTTATCACTATCATTTCAGATTTCAAATCCTAAAAAATAAATACTTGAAAAGCTTGACCTTTTTTTAGTAATCAATTTTAGATAGTCGGTTTTAGCCGCGACATTTTACGTAGTGGAAACTGACTCATGAAAATAGGAAAAGACGGCGAGTAAAACATCATTAAAATAATTAGTCATAAAATGCATAGTTATCATGAATTGTCATAATCACCTATAAGTAATCATGAATTGTTCTGGTAACAATCACATACAACTTACGTAATCTAACTTCATCACTTGGGTAAACCTATCCTAAAAAAAATACAAAAGTTTTTATTCCTTTTTTTAAATGATGTGCTTCTTTTATTTCTTCAGAAATAAATTTTTAAATCGACAAAGACTAAGAATGAAATTTTATGTCTTTACCGATCTTTGCCCACTGGGCTGTTATCGACCCACGAAAAATATCAACCTTTATGCAAAATTGTCCCAAAAATCACGTTTTTAAAAGTAAAGAGGTAACTCTAAATTAGCTTAAATAAAAAAGATGATCATTTTCAAAACACCATTTTGCAAAATTATGACCCAAAACGTTTTAATTATTCCCTTAAATTTATTTTTTCCAAATTCCTGTGGGCACAAATCGGTTAACTTTCTAAAACCGTTCTCCAGCTGTTAGCAAACAAAACTAACTGTTCGAATGTCAAGTCTATTATTCTAAACTTGACATTCATTTAGTTCCAGTGAGTCAAACGCGTGCTCAATGCGCATGCGCAATATGGGTCAGGAGGTTAAAAGCGCCTGCCTCCAAATAAGTTGAGTTGGAAACGCACTTGAGTACCGGCCGGCATCTCTCACAATCAGCACAACGCCACGTCAGTCTCCCGTTTCAGTCAGCTGTTGTGTTCAGGTAACGGAAGCTCGTTCAAACCAAAGATCATGCAGCCAGATTGGTTTCTACAACTGCTTATTCCATAACACGGGACCCCAGTTTAATGGTGGCATACTGCATTTTTTCCCTTAAAAAAAAAACAACTAATCTATTCTTAAAAAAGATGTTTTTTTTTAAATAAAAAGAGGAAAAATATAGGACAAAAGGCTCTCTCAAGACCTCGAGAGGGAATTCCTTCGTTTAAACTAAAAACTGACCGTGATGCTGAAGTTTCGAGTAGGTGTGTTTTTGGTTGAAACTTGTTAATTTCACTCGAAGTCTGTAAGAAGAAAGATGAAAATCCAGAACAAAACTAAAAGGCAAAACAAGAGGGGAAAATGAAAGGGGAAGAGATAAAAGAAAAGAGAAAAGAAATAAAGGAAAAAAAGGGAAAATGAGGAAAAGATGAGGGAAAAAGAAAATAATAAAACAGAAGAGAAAGAAGCGAAAAAAAACAGTAGATGTAGGTAGAATGAAGGGGAAAAAGACAAAAAATGAAGGGGGTTAAAGAAGGAAAATCTGACCGAAAAAAAGACAAAGGAGAAGAGAACCCGTGTGAAATGGCGGTGATAAGCCTGGTTCGGCCTGATCAGAAATTTAATCAGTGTTCTATGCCCTGATACAAACTGATCATAAAAACTGATCGGTTTGTATCAGGTATTGAACGCTGATTAAATTTTTATCAGACTTTATAAATGCATTTTCATCCAGGAAAAAAATACAAGAGGAACAAGAAGAAAAAAAGTCATATCGCTATCGGAAATTCGTAATAATGATAAAAATTACCAAAACACAAAGTTGAATCATCTGGTAGATTTAGGATAGGCCTAAAAAATGAAAACATATTTTGTGTATTTGGAGCAGAGATTTGAAGGAAGGTATGAGCCTATCACCGCGAGCAGCACTGAGGCGGTGCGGAGCATGGAAGCGGAGGTGAAAGGGGGGGGGGCACAAGGATTGTAACGGGGCCCCAGACGGCGGCCGCGCCGTCGCTCCGACCAAGGCCAGGAATGGGACCAGACAGCGCCACAACGGGGACCTCACGAGGGACAAGTAAAGTGTCTACTGATCGCTGATATTGCCAGGAAGGCGATGAGAGAAGGCGCGTGTGCACACCTTAAAGGAGCTACCTCAAGTATCTTTAATTAGTTTTAACCCTTTTTTACCGGAACGCATACTATCAAGATAGAGCCTAATAAGCGCCAAATTTAAACGTTAAGTTCGACTCATCTCTTGTGAATCCACCCTCTGTTGTCAAACCCAGCGACCGACGATTAACCTAGGATAACCTTGATTATCCTTGCCCACGCAGTTAAACAAAACACCCGTTTGAGGGAATTCCTGTTTTGGGTGTGAAACTAAAATGGGGGTAGTACTCAAATGGGTTGTTTTTCAAGATACACCCATGTTCAGCCACATCAATGGAAAGCTCTCGCCGAGACCTTTTCAATGATATGACTAAACATAGGTCTATCTTGAACAATGACCAGAATCCGTACTACGCCCGTTTTAGTTTCACATCCAAAACAGATATAGAATTCCCTGAAAGAGGTTTTTCATTTTTACTGTGCAGTGACTTCGACTAAGTCATCAAAGATCGAATACAACAGGTTGAAACTTCCACCTTTCAAGCTCACAATAAAACCATGAAGCTTCTTCCTTCAAACGACGGAAATTTGAGCTCGAGTTAAATCGATCACTATTTGACAGTTCAAACGCACGATTAATGACTAAGCATTGTTTAATGAACGACAGTGCGCACAATAGAGCGAAAAAATGGGGAGCCCATGAGTCATTTTTCATTAACCTCTTTGAACGAATAACCATTTAGAGTCTCTACAAAAACTTCTCGTACACCATTTTTCAGTGTACAGTTAGAAATTTGACAGCAGAAAACAACGGTTTACACGCGCTCGCAAACCCATAACTTCCTAGTCGATGTCAATGTCAAACTATTTATGTCAAGAACGCTGTCTCCGTACGGCCTAGCTCTGGAATTTCGGTGCTTGTCAAAGGACACATCATAACTGAAAATTTCAATGAATAGATCTCCTACTTTCTCTATTAAACCTCGTCACGAAGCCTTGCAAGAAACTATAGGCTAACCTAACTTAAGGTAAAGGTGGCTTACTTATTCGCTTAGCTTACTTATGAGACTGTTGCCGAAAAGCAAGTAACATCAGGCTTGAACGAGTGGAATGGTAGTGACGCGGGGCACAAGGCACAAACAATATATATATATATATATATATATATATATATATAACATTTACAAAAAAACGAAAGCTAAAGATCTTGGGAATTTGGTTGCCAGTACATGAAAGCTTGGCCGTCGGAAGGTCACTAACAAGTAATGTTTAGTCGTAAAAAATTACAAACCAGCACTTGGAATCCAGACAAAAATTCTCGCCTGTTGTGAGTAGAGAACGCGATGCGCAATTTTTCATATGCAAAAGACAAATTACAGTTTTTCATACAACTTCGAAAAGCACGGAAAGGTATTTGAACAATTATTCATAAAATACTTGGACGTAATCTCGGTGAGCAAGAAAAATCTCTATCTTGGTATGAAAAATTCATCCGGCAAACAGTTTTGCGAGTTATAATGAAGGGATACCCGTTAATCGTTTGAAAGGCGAGGGAGCAGCAGAAAATTCCCTAATCCGGACTGAATAAAAGTTGCAATGCAATTAGTGATCTCATCCGGTTTCTAGAAACGGTACCAGCTTCCAGAATACGTAAAACGAGCTTTTAAATACTCGTCTAGATGAATCGTCAAGATGCATGGGTAGCAACAAGTACCCACGACGAGCTTATCTAATCATCTGTGACCTTTTAACCCAATTTTATGTTTCGACAGGTTTGGTTCATCTCCGTAATTTTTCTTGTCGACCGTTTAGTATGCAGGACGTAATCCATCTTGATCTTCTCATTCATGACAAAGATACGTATAAAAGGGCGATAATCAAAACATCATTTCTCGAGAATGCTAAATTCATGGCCTGTCTTAAAATTACGTCGTCACATCTTCAACGCATCGGCGTAGAATATCTTACACTTTAAATTTGAATCAGTGAGAGTCTGTAAGATTCAGTGAGAATTCACTGAATTTCAGTCAACACGGGAAAGAAGGTTAGTTTTGTTATACTAACAAAATTATTTGTTAAAATAGGGACGACAAAAACATTTTGTTACTACAACAAAATGTTTAGTTCTATCAACAAAACGTTTGGTTGCTGCGGCAAAATTTTTGGTTGCAGCAACAAAAATTTTATCTGTTGTCCCTAATTTTGTTGCCGTAACAAACCCATTTTTTCCGTGCCAGTTTTATCTGTATCCAAAAGAGGTCGTCTGTTTTGGATAAAGATGAAACAGGGGAAGAGCGCAAGTTGCTTATTTTTAAAGATAAACCTGTCTACGGACATATCATTGTAAATGTCTTGTCGA
>Ga0058701_10004484_pt1 | contig 11344 bp, 9 predicted proteins | sample AgamicOrMae_FD_97039 | JGI IMG/M metagenome (GOLD analysis project Ga0058701, IMG submission 97039) | Agave microbial communities from Guanajuato, Mexico - Or.Ma.e | ecosystem: Host-associated > Plants > Phyllosphere > Phylloplane/Leaf | place: Guanajuato, Mexico | collected 2012-06-04 | reverse complement strand
CAATTTCCACGCCCACGCGGGCTGATTTCGGTAATTCATGCTGAAAGCCTTCTTGGATAGGTAAATAAGTTTGCACTTTGTAGAAAGACCTCACAGCACTAAGTTCCTCAGTTATGACCGCACAGCACTGGGTTTTTCAGTCATAACTTTCCTGCATGAAGATATCAAATTTCAAACACTATTTTCTCCGATAAACTATGAACATTTTGAGCGCTAAAAGCGTCTTCCTTGTATCCCTTCTTAGCACAGCCGCAGGCGTGGGAGAGCCTCGAGGATAAATTCATTTTGTGGATTTGACTTTACACAAAACATAGTCTCATAACTGACTTGTAACGGAATGCCTAAAAATTATTGATTTGCTTCAGCGATTATAAAATCATAACGCATGCAGCTGTGTTCATTCTTCTCTTGGCGCCTACAACGAGTTACTTACCCACGGAGAACACAGCCCTGGACTACGCCTTGCTTCCTTTCCTGCGGCGCCTTAAAGACGCTTGGCCGACGGCGAGCGACAACCAACAACTCGTCGAAAGGCAAAGGCGACAACAGGTACTAAAACCAATCGAGTGCCTAACGTCACCTCGACAGCTACTCCCTCAACAAGGGGCACGTTTTGCTGATGGTGGACTATATATTTTGAAGCGTCCATGATTCTCGTGGTCTTACTACGCCAACCCTGGTCGAACTGTCCGTGCGGATATCCGGTTGGATATCCGCGAAAATCACGGATGTCCGTGTCGAGTTATCCGTGCAACTATGGATATCCGTAGTAAACTTCGCGCTGATTTTCATAGCACCGATATCCAAGCGGATATCCATGCGGATATCGGTGGTACGGATATAGGAGCGCGGTTTACTACGGATATCCGTGGTGGCACGGATGATTCGACTCAGATATCCGTACTTTTAAGGATATCCAAGCGGATATCCGCACGGACAGTTCGACCAGGGAAGCCAAGGGGAGCGACAGCAAAGCGTACGTGAAGCAAGGTTCAAAGAAAAGTGCATGCATCCGAGTACACGGTAGTCCTCGTGACGATAAGTTTGCTAGATGCCCTGTTCCTCGCTCTGCTCTCACCTCACTTGGCTAGGCGAGGAAAGATAGAAAATAAAAGAGGTAAAAGCGCAACCTTTGAAGCTTATTAGGAATTAGTCTAAACCCTATTTGTTTGAAACAGCGGGCCCAGTCAACCGTCGCACCGTCCACGGAGTTCTTTTGCAGAAATACGGCCATGGGTACCGGCACCTTGTTTCGATCCTCATCGCCACCAAATTCTGTCCATGCTCTTCGACCGGGCGATATCGACATCATCGCTGCGATGGGTGATTCGCTGACAGCGGGCAATGGAGCGCTCGCCGAATCTTTTGCAACCGTCGCATTTGAAAACCGAGGCGTCTCTTGGAGTGGAGGTTAAGCACAATTATCTTTGTTATTTTAAAGTCACTTTACATGATTTTGTTAATACTCTAAAGTAACATGGCATATGAAAACTATAGCTATAGGAAAACTAACGCCATCTAGCGACAGCAGGCCGATTCTCTCATGACAGAGGGCCGTTAGTTCAAGCTTCTGCCGCTAAATGGCGCGAAAGTCATAGATTGGGATTCCTAAGTTTTACCATACCCTATTACTCTTTAGTTCCATGGAAAGTATGATGGGTAACGCACATCTGGTCTGTGAGGCTCTCCGTCAAACCAGGAGGGATGAGGAGAGTGAACCAAAAAGTGATTCGTGATATCATACCAGTTCATTTCCTTTCTCTTTATACAGGCGCCACGTCAGACTGGCGATCCTACACAACTTTGCCGAACATTATGCGGGTTTTCAATCCAAATTTATTTGGCTATTCACTGCCCGGCTCATTCAACCATCAACGCCGCTCAAATTTTAACACCGCGGAATTGGGGGCGCTAAGTGTTGACATGCCGTTGCAAGCTCGTTTGCTTATTAAAAGAATGAAAAACGACCCTCGAGTCGATCTGCAAAATCATTGGAAGGTGAGTTGAAATAACAGGTCTGCTAAGCGGAGTATGCAAATGATAAGCAAACTCAGCGGCTGCCTTATGCTATTACTTTAAAAAGTTGGGGTGGAAAAGTAATTGTACCTCACAATGAGTGGGCAAAAAAGCTGAGGCAGGTTGAAAAAAATGGTTTGATGTTAGCTGTTGTTCGCTATGGAGATCAAAGCCACACAGCATGGCAGTTTTATCATGGCAATATCGTGGGAACGTTGCTGGCAGCGAATACTCGCACACTACCGAGAATAAACAAATTTGATACCGAGCAATTAACAATAGTAAACATCTGCTTTGAATCAAACGTGTTAGAAATGCCTGCACGAATATTTTCAAAACTATACGCCATATCTCATCTCACCTTTTGTGATTTCGGCATTTTGTTATATGCCATAAATATGCACCCTCAGTGCCCATTCACCGTGCTGCTGAAAGACGCAAAGCACAAGAGTGAGAGCTGCATTGCTATTCGGCGAATACTGTCGTATCTCGGTACGCCATTGCGAATCACATGAAAACCGCTACTTTTTTAAATTTTAATTGCTCTATGTTTGCGCTTGAATCCTCTGAGAAGATTGTGAAAGCCTCAGAGCGTTGTGCCGCCCATTGAAACACAAGCACAAGTTCAGATAAAAACATGTTAGCGGCGGAAACGTGGTTCACAGCGACCTGTACCATATACGAGTGTCTTCTCGGAAAACCCGATATACAACACATGTGTTACCTCTCCTCACCCATCAGAAAATGTAAACGATAATTATCACAGCCAACAAAAGATATTACGATGCTAAATAGCAAGTGCTAAAAAAATGGTCTTGCGCACTCATTTGCACCGCAGAGGATTAATTTCAAACATATTTTGATACTGGTCGAATCCATGGACGGACCGATTGGTTGGCATTGATTTTCTCATAGTAAAAAAAATCTCAGCTTATCATTGTATTTGGAAAATCTTCCATTTTGCACACCCCACTTCTAACAAAAGATTTGAGTCTATTATTCATATTGGAAAGGATTCTATTTCTCAAATCCGACATACAAGCAAAAGTTCGCTTGAGCTGCTTTTGTTCCGAGCTCAATTTGTCATGGATTAGGAAAGGGACATTTAACCCTGCCTTAGCAGGTCATGCAGCCTTAAACTTGACCTTGGACTGATGCGCAAAATCCCCGACCATGCGGAAAGCAGTAAGACACTTTTGCACGAGTTCCGCTTTTTCGTGTGAAATCAAGCAATGAAATTGAATTCGATACCTCCATGCAGAAAGGTCATAACTGGAAAACCCAGTGACGTAAGATCATAACTTTTAGGCCGAAAATTTCAGTTCTTTTAGAATCTCAATTATTTCTACACCTACAGGCTAATTTCGATCTATATTTCATGTTGGAAGCCTTCCTTGATATGTCAAGATTGTAGTTAGTAAAAAAAAATGCTGGAAAATTTATCCGGGAGCGCAGAAATCCGAATTCTAAAAACGCGAACATTTTTAGGCGGAAAGTTATGACCTTACACAGTACGGGATTTATCAGTTATTACAGCGCAGGGTTTTTCAGTTGTGACCTTTCTGCATGGAGGTATCGGATTGCTCGAGGGGCATTTTCGCTTCCGGACGTAAATTTTATTTGAAAGTAAAGAGTTACGAGAGTAGTTACGTCAAAGTACATCAAAATTAAATCTGTTAAAGGGTATGCCTTCCTAAAAGTCATCTCTAGCCAGAACCTTTTAAGTTGTCAAACTGAAACTTGAGGGTGTTCGCTTGACTGTGGCAAGCAGTCATTTATGTCAGGAGAATCCAAACAGACCGTCGAGCAACATCAAAAAGACTGACTTATGATAACAAAAACAAAAATAACAATTCATTATTGAGGAAGCCATGGGCAAACAATTATGCAATTTAAAACCAGCTTGACATCAAAGTCTGTTTGAGCATCACATAACGAATTAATGCAAATATGTTTTTATGTTTTTCTTCACTTCCCACTGTTGCAAATGGTTGAGACTTCAGTGCATGGAAATTTTATGATACCATATTTTGGTTGATAGCTGATAACAATCATGGTTGGCTCAAACGACTTCTGCATCGACATGTGTTATGGAGGTTGGCAAGATTTGCCTGAACGACACAGAAACCATTTACATGAGACTCTCGGACTTCTCAAGCGAGAGCTTCCTCGAACTCTTATCAATTTTGTTCTACAACCAGGTTAGTATTGTTAATGGAACCAATTTAAACGCCAAAAAATATTAATCAACAAATATTACCCTTCCACAGATCTCCGACCGTTTTTAGATCTAAAAAAGATACCGCCTATGTGTAATTTGCTTCACCTGATGCTGTGCCCTTGTCTGGTCGGCCAACAATTTAAGGGTATACGTCCACAACTTCTGAAAACCACGGACCGCTTTCGCCAAGTACAGGTTGAAGTGGTAAGAATGAAAATGCCTTCATCGCTTTTGTTTGGTTGCAGATTTAGAATGCCTAGAGTTGCGGTGGGATATAAGGCCAACTTGACAAATGTTTGGCCGGAACCAAGCAATAGTCACAGGATTGTTAAGAACAATCTAGCTTTATCAAGAGCAGCACGCACATGAAATCCTATAACAGTTTCGATTCATTTTTCTATGGTCCCTATTTGAGTTAAATCAGAGGGAGATTTAAGATAATACCGGTCCCTTACAAAGACAAATATGATAAAGGGTTCATTGCGGAAGCATAAGAGATTGAAATAATAAGTGGGGTGCACGAAAGGTGGCCGACGGTAACACAGACGCAATTTTTCCAAAATTTTCAGATTTTTCAAAGGAAGATTTTTACTTGATTGGTGCTCTCCATCAAGATCCGGAAAAAAAGCAATTCACTCTATTACTTCTCATAAAAAATACGCAACTGTTCAAGAACGTGATCTTTGCACCTATTTTAGTGCTCTCTATCAAAATACTCGTGCTTACGCAAAAAAAATAGGCAATTACACTCATATATCTTAAGTTTCTTTTAAAAAAATTACAGTGAAAAAATGTATGTGACGTATCTTTTTTCTTAAGAGCTGCAATTCATTTCAGGCCAACGACCCGCGGTACAAAGACCAGGATGACTTCGCGATTGTTCTTCAGCCTTTTACAAAAGACTTTACTTTTCCAACTAGGAAGGACGATCCAGGAGCAACTGACATGACTTTCTTCGCCCGTGATTGCTTTCATCTAAGTCAAAAAGCATACGCATACGGTAATTACGCAACTCAATCCCATTAAAACCGGTATTTTCGCTACAGCAACTTCTATACTATCGCGTACCGCACCACTTAAAACAGAAAGCGCCACACTTAGTTCTGTTGGATCGGATTGACGTGTAGATCCGCTAGAAATTATTATTATTGTCAAATCTGATGGTATACCAAAACTGATCACCAAACAACAAACACCAGGTTGCTGTAGGAAAATACTGAGTTTTCGAGAGTGGACTGTGAGGAAATGTTTTCGACTCTAGGTAAAGTAGTTGCCGGCCGAGCGACAGATGTGGGAACGCTTAATTATCTGCTCTTGAAGGTTGGGTGCTGTTTTAATCAGCGTGGAAAGACCCGGGTTTGTTTCCAACTTTCTCGCAGAGTAGTTCTATTGATAGGAATTCAAACCTAACTAGAGAACGGGAAAGTCCCCATTTATCGTAGAGGAATAAAATCAAGTTCAGCCTATTATAAAATAGTGTTAAGGTTAATGTTCTATGAGAACGCGCTCATCTAATTAAAACATTAATTTACTAGATGCTTGTATTTAAGATTTCTGCTATGGCTACATCTCCACGACGACTCACTCAATGAGTAGGAGGTGCCTAGTAAGATGCGAGTAACCCTCTTTCTCGAGAATGGATGGAACAAATTTCATTCGCACTTTTCCTCCAATATTTAAAACTTCTAACCTATTAGTCTTCAACCTCCAACCTCACTCTAATCGTTTTTTTTCCTTACGATATATCTCGCCGCTCAACGACAAACGTTAAACAAATATGCGGCTGGAGCTAAACATCGCTCTGACTTCCTAAATGTATTTATTTTCATACTGCTTCGAAGAACTTTCAAGAATAAATCTCTCTATGTGTTACTCGTATTATCAGTTACCGAGGAAAGATGGTGCACTGTTTGATGTAAAACCAGGTTTTTAAAACAAAAAAGCAAACAAAAAAACGTCCAGAAAAAACTTTTATTTGCAATTTTTACCACATTCTTTTTTAATATAAATTTATAAAGTGGGGAAGTTTTAGAGTTTCTAAAATTAAATGACAGCAGGAAATTTGTAACCTGTTTGCCTTTAAGGAAACCATTCCGTCAAGGTAGGTCTTGAAAACAACTACCTTTCCCATGCTCCTTAATATCACTTTGTTTAAAAAAGCGCAAGAGGACCTTAAAAAAGGTAAAATATGAAAACATCTCTGAAAGTGCCGACGTAAAAGAGCTAAAAGAGGAAAGGTGCGCGAAGGAGGAATATTAAAAGAACCGCAGTGTTTTCGGCGATTCCAAGAGATACACACTCGATAGCGACAAGATCCTGTACAAATGTTTGCATGATTAATAAAAGCTATGACAACGATGAGGCGGTTTAGGGATGGCTTACGATAGTCATTTTTCAAGAGGGCTTGAGAGGAAATAATATTTATAATAATAATAATGGTGATTGTTTCAGCTGCCCTTGGCCTATGGAACAATATGATGGAGCCAGTGGGGAACAAATCCCACACGTGGGTAGCACCTTGGGAGCGAGTCATTTGTCCAACGGAAAAACAACCCTTTATTAAAACTTATAAGAATAGCCTATGACAGCCACCCAGGAAAAAAGTCTAGGGGTGTTAATTAAAATCTGTGATACAATGACAGAAAATCGATCACTCTTAACTAATGACTACCTCACCTTCCGTACAACTGCTCGTAACCTTTGGTTTTAAGCTAGTGATGTTTTTGCAGCGCTTACGTTGACACCTAATCAACGATCGATCCCTCCAAAGAAAAAACGATCAAGTTAAAGGGCGTGTTTCAAAAATCGATCAAGTGAAATCGTACGTCTGAAAATGCGATCAACTGCAATGTATAAAAATAGCAGTTGATCGCTTTTTCAAACATACCCTTTCACTTGATCGTTTTTGAATCGTACGTTTTTACTTGATCGTTTTTTAATTGGAGGGATAGCGATGTCATCTGTGAAATTGATTGTATGAAGTGTGAGCTATTATTGTATTATACCGATAGGAAGTAGAAATGTGAGTGCCATTCTACACAGGCATGATAACTTATGTTACACTGTGGTAACTTATTAGTTGGCAAGCCTGTTGTGATTTCTTGTACACTCCAGCCACCATGAGGTGAGAAACGTTTGATTTTGAGACTGGAGTAGCCGAGAATAGTACAAAAAAGAGGAGCGAGGCAAAAGCCTGATTCTGTGATATTTTGTCTTAAAACTCTTGCCATGAAAATCTTTTCCTTTAGGATTAAAGAGAAGCAAGCCAATAATCCTGGTTTAGACTTGACGTGTTGCTAAAAAAAAGGATCTATTGCAAACATCTGCCTTTTGCATAAGTCGTGAGAGCATCTTCCGCAAAGCAGCCATTAAGATACGGCGGGGAAACTTACCCTAGTGAGAGATTTCCCGTAAAAATGAATTAGTCCCGTAAAAAATAAAATAAAATTTTCAGTTACCGGAGGGTTGAGAAACACCCGAGAAAAACGATTTGATTCAATCAAACGATCTTTTGATTTATAAACACACGAGGCGTAACATGATTGGTCCATGCCAGCGTTTTCCATGTGCTACAAAAAAGGAACTTTCTACCAGGGAGGAAGTCTTCGTCCCTGCTTTTACACGGCGGCGGATACGATTATCCTCGGATACTCGTGTAAAGCGGTAATGACTAATGCAATTATCATAATGGCAGCTGAATGTGTTCTTACAAGTGTGGAAATGTTGTACTCATGTTATTCTTATTGTAACTACGCATATGTGCAACGTAAAAGAGAATATGCCAGGTCAATTACTTGTCTGCGAAAATCCTAGTAAATATTCTCTGTCGACAAATTTTCTTCATTAGAGCGAGTTTTTCTTTACCCACTCCGCCAACCTTTGCATCGGGCGAATTCTGCCAAAACGGGAACAATGCATCACGGGGCCAGTCCCTAAATGACGTGCCTCCCTTCGGGCAAATCCTAGTTCACTCAGCGAGAAATAGCCATAACCACATCCAAATTACAGCCTGCCCCCTACCAAAACCAAACAATCCTGGTGAGTATGGTTCCCCATATTAAAACAAAGCCAACAAAATGACCCATCGTTGATCTCTCGTTTATACGTCTCTGACTTTGAACAAAAATAAACTGTGCAAGGGAAAGAAAAAAAGAAGTCGGGCTAGATTAGGAGGAAAAGTTGCAATCCATAAAAATTAAATTTTACACAACGTGAACACATGTCATTCAGAATATTGAGCCTCTCTCCAAGTCCAGATGGTCTTTAAAACTTAAATTTTTTTAATGATAACTAAATTGAGTTTTTAAAAGCTCTTTAAAAGCAAAAAGTTAGCAAAGACACATAACACAAAAGTCATGAAATCAAAACGAAAAATTGCTTTCAAAAATAGTTAAAACGAAAAATAGCGAAAAAAAGCTGTAATTTACCAACGATTACAAGAAGCTATGCGCGATCCGCACTAAAACATCTGCCTATTCGAAAAGCCTAGAGCTGATAGCCATTTTACATTAATTACCCTCCAGTGGTTTATGTTTGAAAGAAATTCTTCATCATGTTTATGCGAGAGAGCTAAAACACCAGAATCTGCACTTACCCTGAAACTGTTAGCAGAAATTGAGCTGCCGAAATCATTGCATGCAATCAACGGATCCTCTTCTAAGTGGCAAACTCTTACAATTATTCAGCAGACTCTAGGAACTGAGCTTGATTTTTTATCCAAACTATTTTCTTTTATTTTTTTATAATTTTTAGAAGATAGATACACTCATTAGGCTATTTTAGGCTTCATCCATAGGGGAAATTCTTCAAAATGCCTTCGTTCCTTCGTTATGGCATTGTAAATATCAAATTGTATTATTTTGATGTAGTTGAGAGGAGAAACGAATTACTTGCTGAGTTATGTTATTGTACCGGTCAATATTTAGTTAAAGCGAATATCACAGCGGCCCGCAATCCCTTAAATACTGTTAGGACAAAGTGTATTTCCGGAGGCCTTGTCGTCCACCTTCGTCTCCAGAAGATGACTGTACGCCGATTAGTCTATGACCTAGTTTCGCGGTTTTCACTTGTCACCTCCATCGAGGCAAACCGCTAATAAGCGCATTTAAAATCTACTAAATACTTCCTGACAAGGCATATCATGCTATCGCTTGCTTACAATTATTATAGTGAGAGCAGTGTTATACCTCGATAACCTCGAAACGACCATGAACATTTTTTCCCTTATAACGAGAAAAATCGATTATTTTCAATAGCAAATTTTGAAAGAGGTCTTTTTAGACCTCACCTTGCCTACTCAAAAAAATCATAGAGTAAAACCGATAATGTTAAGAAATGAAAAAACATTAAATAAGGCGTGCACCGCGCACGCACCACGGGTTCTCAAGACAAACCTGCTGCGGCATCTCAAGCGGCATTCTAGGTTCAAAACAATGTTACAATCTCATGACTAAAGACTCTGTTTTGCGTAAACGTCGTCATGTTAAAGGTGAAAAAAAATGCATTACGACCCTCAAAACAAAAAGGGGAAAAAAAGCCTGCACTTATTAAGACTTGTAAAAATACCGTATGGACCCTTACAAGGATGAAAATAACTCCGGCTCTCAACCTTCGGTTGTGCGGATGAAGAAAATGAACATGTTCGCCAGGACTCTGAGGGATGTTGTCCGTCCCTATATTTATTCCCAGAATCTTTGGTTTTCAAAGAGACGGCGTAGCTCTCAATAAATTCGCTCGCATATGAATAGAAATCTGCGGTAGTTAATTGGACACAAAACACGCCAGGTACCAAAATTCAACTTATTACATTTAATAATAAGTACATCAGCTATACATACCACATTTTAACATTTTATAACAAACATAGATTACATATTTAGTCAATAGAAAATGTTCACAGTGGTAACGATAAAACAACCGTATTCAGGCTGCTTCTATGCAATGAAAATCGAAACAAAAACTGAAAACAAAACTTGAAAAATGTGTGCTAAATTGGTCAATTTTATTTCGCACTACGTTCTAATAAAAGGCAGACTTACAATGCCTAATAACAGAAACAGAAAAGAAAGTATTTTTCTATACAAAACATACTATTGAGCATATGGAAGTAATTGAATCCTGGTCCACGGCTCAACGAATTCCTTTTCATCATTCATAAAAAATTGTTTGAAGGCAGTAAACGGATAACTGCATTTCAGAATATTTTGGTTCAGAGAACACCCAGAAATTTTTTTCTAAGGAGCGATACAGTTTTTATTTCCCTTAACTTCTAAATCACTCGCATCAAAATGAAGTATAAAAATGATATTTAGAAAATAACATTTACGCAGTGTCAAAAAATCAAAAATTTGCAAAATAAGCTTTAGCTTTCTATGTGGTTTACCCTTACGTACCGTAAACGAGGACCGTTCCTTAAGTATTTCACGAACTATCCGTCACATGACGTTATAATATGTGGTGTAGAAAAACTCGCATTCGTTTATGAAGACGAAATCATGCCATCACAACTTCCATACATTCAAATACAGCCAAGTTTGTCGAAGGGGAGTCCAATGATTTTTGACACTCGCAGATAAGAGAGATGTAATCCCAGATTTTGCGGACATCTTTTGGGGATAACCATTAAGCCTTGCCACCAATTAACATTACTGTGCGTTTGTTGCATTTGTTTGCAATATATGTCTTATTTTTAAAATTGCTACGAAAACGCGAATTCAGGGAATTATTAAGAATCAAACGAGAGCTATACACGAGAAAACGAAACACTAAATGATCATTTGGTCTAAGAAAAAAAAAGGCCAGTATTATTTGCTGAAAATTGACGCTTTTAATGTAGGCCTACTGTACAGGCTTTTGGCACATTTGAAAAAATAGTTTTAGAAAATTTAAAAAAATGACTAGAAAAAAAGAATAAATTAAAGACAGTCTAACATTCGGCTTTGTATAATTCTCGTATGTACAATACAAACTACGAAACTTGAAACATCAATTCTTGACAACGAGTATTAATGTGCATTCAATTTTCATTATATAAACTTATACAATAACCCTGTTAAGGAGTACATATTCACTTCACTCAGACACCGTCTGAACACAACTTTTCCGACT
>Ga0058701_10004483_pt1 | contig 11350 bp, 9 predicted proteins | sample AgamicOrMae_FD_97039 | JGI IMG/M metagenome (GOLD analysis project Ga0058701, IMG submission 97039) | Agave microbial communities from Guanajuato, Mexico - Or.Ma.e | ecosystem: Host-associated > Plants > Phyllosphere > Phylloplane/Leaf | place: Guanajuato, Mexico | collected 2012-06-04 | reverse complement strand
TGTTTTTTCTTATCCGCCCGCGCCGTTCTCCTTTCGAAACCCGTTCTAAATAAAAGCGAACAAAGAGCGAATCATTTAAAGGAACAGAGCGCTGCGCTCAGATCCCCACTTGTAGACCGCAGCGCAGACCAACCCTGCTTGCTGTCACTGTCAGATACTCAGCCAATTTCACGTGTGGTTTGTCGCACGCGCTTGTCGCGTCGATTTTACCTCCCACGACCAGCCCCCCTCCCCTCCCCCGAGTCTGTCAATGACCGTAAGCATACTCACACCATTGTTTATGTCCGAGGGACGCTGCCTAAGGGTAAAGCGCTAGCACTAGGTCAACTAGATTACTCTCCAGCTTTTGCCCACAAGTCCTACCGCCGTAGGAATCCCTGACTACGAACATCCCATCAAGAATTATCCTTTCCCACGCGATGTTTTGACCATCAGTAACGTGTTTAGTATAGTTCTGTCGTGAGAAATCGTCAATTCCAAAAAAATATCTGGCAAGGACCGCGGAACAATCCACTGGGTCATCTCCCTGATGACACTACTGTGTGGCCTTTACCTCGCTTCTGGATTAGATGGTGCGATTTTCAAGGGTGTCGATGTGTTGGATGGTTGAAAAGCCGTCGAAGATGCAAAGGCCCGTTTAACTAAATTACAGAGTACGCGAGGCTGCGCTGATAAATTTATTAGGGCGTTTAAGTGGAAAAAAGTGCAACGGAGAGCGAGTGCGAGAGGACTCGCTGGAACATGATCGATGGGTTTGTTTTTCTCACGATAAATAGTGGCGTGAGCGACAGCTCAATAGACTGACAGAACCCGGCCAAGCTCGCCTTGATCCGAGAGCCAAAGAGCAAGGATGAGCGATACGCCACTTCGTAGGTGAGCGCCGTAGCTCCGAGTCGGAGCTCCGAGCGCCTTCGGGGGAATACCGAAAAGGGCCAGGCGAAGACCAGACGGTCCGTCGGCCGCCCAATTAAAATTCCTCGGCTAGGTTCGTCATAACGCACCGCGTGTACCTCACCGGCCGACGCCTCAGGCTCCTGCAAACTCCGAAAAAAAAAGTGGAGGTGTAAAAGTTGAATGATATAAAACGTCGTGAACGTTATTCATGGGCGGCGCCTCGTCGACAACTTTGTCTTCGCGAGGATGAAGTCACATGCGTGACAGCGTCTTCCCATCGCTCGGCTATTTTCGGATCGGCGACATCGGAAACGCCGCTCGTATTTATAGGCTCCCGCCGCGGTGCTCTCCAGACTCATCCAGGACCGCTGCCCGCAGACACTCATTTCGCAGCTCTAACTTACAGTTAGTAACATCAATTAGGTGATATATATGGCTCGAGTAGAGCAACTCTACCCCCTTCCAATCCACGTGCGCTTTCCCGGGCGTTTTAGCGATGAAATATACATTTACTCTAAATTTTGGAAGCATTTTCTTTACATTCTCGGTTTCCGTCGTCAACCGAACCGGAGCCCGGAGCAGGCCAATTCTCGCCTTTTCTTACGTCTTCTTTCGGCGGCAGGATACTGCTGTCGAAACTGATGGAGAATCGGATGACCTCTGCTTTAGGTATGGCATCCTCTTTTGCATGCTTTCTGTTAGGCGTGATTCCCTGCTCTGTCAGTATAACCTCTACTCATATGCTTGAACCATTCGATCTCGACGGAAAACAGGCAGAAAACGGAGAGGCGGTATGTGCCACCTTTAACATTAACAGTATATTGAACTCGAGCGCGGTTTTTCCTGGATCTGGAAAAACATACAGCGTTGTTATTCTCGCAAACGAAAAGTCCCTTTGTGTCCATGCGCAACGCGAACAATTTGGCGGGCTTCCAGGCTTGTGTAGTCTCAGCTAATGATGTGGAGACGGTCGCCGCCATCATTCGCGACTCGTTCGTGAGAGGACGGTTCACGACCCCACTGGATCACTTCGGCTCGACTGCAAATTCGCTCCACACATAACAAGTCCATATCTAGATCTGCAAACCGGCTGATATGATGTAAACCTGCACCACAACACCCGTAGTTGTCAGCGGCTGCCCTCACAAACGCTTACGCGTTGTTGGTGCTCCTCACCGCCTGGTCGAAATACTTAAACGTGTTTAAAGAGCGGTAGGGTTGTAATTAGAGTGAATGCGCCTTGGGTTTTTGGTCCTTTTGTCTTAATTTGCAACTCCGATAGTCGCCTCTACCAGGTTGGTTTCTTTTCAAATAACCATAATCATGACTCGGGTATCTTGTAAGCGTCATTAATAAGACGACGGCTGGTCTGGGCTCGGATGAGGCTGGTCTCTGCTGGTTCGAGGCTGGTCCAAAGCCCTTGCATCTCCGCTTCTCGCTGCACCTCACCGCCTCGGCTTCCCCGCTCATTTTCTTGGCGGGACTCTTCTCGTACGTTACAAGATTCGTTTCAAAGGACTCATTATTTCGGTCGCACATATTGGCAGCTTGCCATTGTCGCTAAACCGAAAAATACAACCATGGCAGCGCGACACGGGAAGTAAAATAAGATGCTCATCATATTTTTAAAACGATTAATCGCGCCCCATTAACGTTTTCGCGAGGAGAAGTAAAAGCGGGCGCGGGCACTTCAACTTTCGTCAGCAAACCGAGTAGAGCTTTGTAGAGCTTTACCGTAGCGAGGAAACTGACTAATCGCCATTTTTATCTAATATTTTCGTTATCATTAAATCAGGTTAGTCTATATCATCACTAAAACTCATGTTCTTCAGTGGTAATTGGAAACTTTTAACGGAATGAAAGCGCTCGCAGTGGTAATAATTTTTACCTTAGTAATAAAATAGTAATCAATTTATAAAGAATATCTAATTTTCGTGATGAGCACTAATCCCTTAGAATCATACCAAGAGCCGGAAAAATCACAGAGTAGCTAATCATCTTCGAGATTTCCGAGAATATCCAACAGTTCTGATAGGTAGCTACAACGTCTGTCGCCTGGCAGAGAAAGAGAACTGCTAGATTTATCTACTGGAATCATCTGGCAACCGATAGAAAAGTCGTTCGTCTAAAAGTCCTCTGAGAAAAAATGGGTTCCGACACTCGATATGAATACTAATTTATGTCATTAATAAAGCTGTTAATTCGATAATAAATTTGTCGTTGGCGCGCGCTGAGACGCTCCTCGGTTTTGGGAACGAGTCCTTGGCACCTTCCTAAAGACCCTTTCAACACTGACACTTTGAAAACGATGAGTTGGCCGTTTTCACCCCTGCCTGTATCAAGCGCACCTCGTGAGGACTGGACTCAACCGAGCTAGCTTTAAACGGCACGCGACTTTTAGATACTTCATATACGGACCTCAATAGGAAGGGAAGAATACAGCCGCGTCATCCTCCACCTCCATCACCTCACCTACTTTATTATTCTTTCATTTTTTTCACTCTAGTGCTCTGTTTTTTTTTCTTCTGTTAGTACATCTACTCTGCATTTAAACGGATCCATAGAATGTTTAAAGCTTGAGTTGATGAAATCGGCAATTTGCTGTTTGGATTCGTGGTTCGTGTCGCTAAAAAAATACAAATACTTGAGAAGAAAGTTCATCTCGAGAAAACTTATTGTGAGTCTGAGTTTTTGCATGAGCGTTGCTTTTCTATTTTTACCTATGCGCTGCTGTCGAATTTGTAGGGGAGCGTTTAGCCTTGCCAGCTTGTTGATACGACCGTTCTGAATAAATAAATAGGAGGCGATTTAGTGAAGGCATCCTAGACTGTTGTTTCTGGCTTGTTTCGGGTATAATTTCGGTATTTGTTGAATCCGAAAAATTTACATGGAGGCAGCCAACAACCGGGGCCCAGCATCATCATGGACGCAAGAACGTTTGTTTATTCATTTCGAAACCCGGCTTTCTTTATTTACCCAAGTTGCAGACAAGCTTAGCATGTTTGCCTAGACCAACGCTCAAACTCGACTCACCAACACCCAGATGAAGATTTTCGACATTTACTTTGTGCTCGCCTCGAATCGGAATATGCTAACAATTGGCGGGGAACTTCGCAAAAACACAGATGTCAACCCTAGATTTTATAGATTGCATTTCCTATCTCCTTTATTTCGACTCCAAGCTCTTTTTTAGTTTAGTTTGGGTGTGGAGGTGAAACCGAACAAAGGCGCTATTTCGCTATTTTGAAATATAAATGTATGAACAATTAAATTTATATCAATGAAAGGTCTCGTTGTGAGCTCTCAATTAATAGTGTTATTCATGGAGGTATCGTGAAAAATAACCAAAATACGCTCTTCCCCTGTTTTACCTTCATGCCTAAAATATATTTTAATAAGGATATGGAACTACCTAAAGTGGGGGTTAGTTTTTACTGAGCAGTCCATAGAAGGGTGTCTTCACGATATTGGTCAAGTAGGCTAAGGGCGACGCATTTGTGTTTAGACGGCGGTCGGTTTTAACGGCTTGAACGTAACGTCGATCGCTCTGCGAGCCGAGGTCTCGTGTTACAAATGCGCCTCCATTAGTAGCGTATAGATGGCTTGGAATGGGACAGTTTTTGTGGTGGGGGTCGCACGAGACAGGTGGTGCCAACATGACTGATGGGGACACTCGGGCCTCGCCGCGTTTCCTTTTAAAACTTTCTGTTTTTCTTCTTCCTATTTAAAACGACTAGAATGGGTAGAAGGCGAACTCTCATTCCGATCATTTCAACCCTTTTGATTCCATTCTCAGAGGCAACTCTCCGCCGACGATATTTTAGTCTAAGAACGATGATTTTTTTTAATATTAGGAAGAACTTGAAAGATAATCCTCTTCTGAAGACTCTTGTAGAAGCATTCATCTGTTCGACTATTAACCCATAACTGCCCAAAGTATTTGGAGTGAAATTCAGCTCACGAGAAATTGAAAGGATTTTTCCAATAAAATACGCAATTTCAAGCTTTGAAAAATGCCTAAATAATCGAATTTCGAATTTCCAGGGGGGTGATATATTTTTTAATTGTGACAATACTGATTTGACAAGATCCTCTAAAATATTTTTTTCTAAATTTGAGAAGTCGTTATGTTTACAAGACGCAAGGTTTTGTGGCCGTAAATTGCTAACGGTAAGAAACGGTTGCTTGCCTTTTAAGTGAAACTTACTTTGCCGTACTTGTCAACAAGGAAGTTTGGAGGTTAAGGAGGAAATTTTTCAAGGGTTGGTTGGCGTGGGTTGCACTCGTCAATTCCTTGATTGGCTCATGTTCATCTCCGGAGCGGTGATGGACGGCGAGTGAAACGTGAAACGTTTGTTCCTTTTTTCCCTGGCCTTTATTTATATTCTTTTCCCCCATGTCGATGCGATGCGTAATGGGCCATTTGCCAAAAGGAAAAGGAGTGAATGAATAAGAGAGCGCTTCTGGCGCCGCTTTTCGCGCCGTGTATCACTGCGCTCAGACGGAGGGAGACAAGCAGAGTATGATACCCGCGGTGACAACAAGGATGGAAGAGCTTTTCACGCGCCGGAAACCAATATCGGTCAACGGGCGTTTTAAAAGCGTTTTGATTCTTTGTTTTTCGTTCCAAGGGTGGCAAACCCATTTGTGCGGATTGTCTGTCTCGCTCACCGACCGGACCAATGGCCGCGCGGCCGCGGACGGCCACTAACCAGTTATTATTATGGCAGGCTGGTCGCCATGTTTTTCTTACACTTGCCTTCGCTCGCGTAGCCGGTAATTGGCTCTGGCGAGAGGACGGATTCCGCTCGTGCTTCGACTTCTGTTTGGGGAGACCGCGTTGACATTAAAGCTAGTGAAAGGCTGTGTTTGGATTTTGGGATTCCAGCAGCTAGTTCCCAAGTTATGATGTACCTTCGTGAGCTAATATCGGTCGGCAGCGTCTCGTGGGAGCGACTGGTGCGTGTTGAACGGCTGCATTCCCTCAAGGGAAGGGTATGTGCATGCCCTTTTCACGCGACCCGACTGCAGGTGAGGTGAACCTGCGAAAGATGTGTGCATCGTGCTGACTCAGAGACTTCTTGATTAGAGAGTTGTGGTGACGAGGCAGAATACTAGCGAGTTCAAGGTCGGTAGAGGCCCAGCTGTTTCCTAATTTCTAGTCTCGACCCGTTTTCCATTATCGTGCATTGGTCAGGCGGGACAGGCCTAGAGAGGGAGAGCTAATGGTTGACAGGCTCAGTGCAGCGCGCAGCGGCAGTGGAAGGTAACCCGCCACCGAAGCAAACAAATACACAACTGATCCATCAGGAGTATTGACTGCACCTCCCCTAATCCGTCCCATATGTGTTCTAGTGGGGTGAGTTGGGCCGGGAGAGCGAGCGAGAGAGCGAGCGAGGCCGGTTCTGCGGGTGGCAAGGTTTGCGTCTCGGTGTTTGTTATGCATAGCAAGGGGATAGCAGTCGCGATAAATGACTCATATGCAAACACATTACGGAATGGACGAAAGGAAAGTGTGATGAAGGCGGGCAGGGCGGGCAGGCCATGTTTAAAATGGGATTAGAGGAGGAGGGAGCGCCGAGGGGCATCAAGTGCTCGGAATGCGTATAAATCGTTTATAGGGACAAGTCGTTTTTGTTTTGTTTTTAGGTGTGGATGGCCTTATTATGATGGGGAGTGCAAAAGGGGTGGCGGGCCCGCGATCTCCCTTGGGAGCGCCTCGCTTGCCATTACGCCAAATCCATTTGAATAAACGGCCGAAAAGCATTAATGAAAAACTTGATTCCATCTGCTTCCAGGTGACGCGAGTAACGCAAGCATCGGTAGCGGAGAAGGAACGGGCGAGGAGGACGAAGATAGTGGCGGAAAGAAGAGTCAAAAGAAGCGGGGAATCTTTCCCAAAGTTGCCACCAACATCCTTCGAGCATGGCTCTTTCAACATTTAACGGTGAGTGTTTTATCACGGAGCAACGCCTCGATAGCAGCGATGGAGCCGCGCTGGCCATCTCCGGGAGAGGGGGAGGGGGTAGCCGAGAGATAGCGAAGACTTCGCGCTTGACGTCGAGGTCAAGCCGGCGGTGACCGGACTGCGAGCGGTCATTTTAGCCCCTCTTATCGCGCTCCAGCACGTCAAACAAGGAGCTTGAGGTCAATTCCCGGGATTTGCATACTGATAGCGATAATTCCCCACCTTGGCTCAAACGTCCGCGGCTGGCTCTTCTCTCTCTAATTCGGCGCCCAGTTCGTCTTATCTCCCTCCCTCGTTCAGTAGCTCTATCTTTTACCAACACCGCTGTTATGGGTCCGCTGCGGGCATTTTACGGGGTCGTATCCATACCGTTCGCACACAATATGAGCACAATGGGCGAAGCAACCCTACCGGATTCTCCTCGTGTATTTCCCTATTCCGGATTTATTTTTCGCGTGTCCGTCCGTCCAGAGAGGGTCCCGGGATTTGGTATTCCGCTTTTCGCCCTTCTTTTTCATTCTCGGTTTGAGGTTTGCTGCGTGCGCGTTTCAGGCCCAAACGGTCGACAACTGGGACACATGCATAATGGAAATACAAGACCACGGCACGCAGTCGCTGTTTACATTCCGACTCAACATGGATTTGAGATTCCACCCCGGAGACTATTTCCGCACTGGCTAGTCTGCAGGGACCTCCAAAACGTCTTGACATGAGCCTTATATAATCGTTTTCGCCTTAAAGCGCGTTTTTTTATTCTCTTAACGTCCTTCATGAGCTCGCTGTCGTCTCTGAATCTTCTCGACTGCCGTTTGCAAACACCCCGCCGACCGGGAAAAAAAAACAGCGCGGAAATCCTAATATTTGTAGGGGGATCGCGAATTTCCCGATAGGATCTTCGTGGATGGAAATTGTACTTGTCGCGTCTTTGTGAAACCCCACGATTGTCATAGTCGTAATATATGTGCCCCAGCCGCGGCAAGGTGGCTGAGTTCCCTCTAAGTCCGGTCGGGTCCAGAGTTGGTCATCTTTGGTGGGGAGCCCAAAGAGATTTCCTGTGAGCCCGGCGACGGAAATTGCGTCCCATGGGCTCGTCTGATGCCCTTCGGCCCCTCCCCTCCCGCTCCGATATTGCGTTTCGCCGGAGATCCCAAACACAAACTGTGACTCGGCGACGCCATGCGCGTGGCGACACTCCCAGCTTTTCGTCATTTATCGGGCCATTTTAGGCCTTTTTTTACATTTTGGGCCGCGGTCCGATCGGATCGTGGGTGGGCCAACGCAGTGGTCCAGCGCAGCATCTCCAGCCAGAATCACGCTTAGCTGATCCCCCTTGAACTAATGGCCTTATCTAGCCGCGCAGCTCTGCGTTTTATAACTGGCCATCGAAAACGCACGGGCAGGAGCGGTCTTATAAAACGACCCGGCTGATCCGTGATGTACGAGCTACTGCAAACCTGTGATAAGCACCGAAAATCACGGCGGCGTCGATAATATAGCTCATAGTTAAGCGGCATGTTAACAACCACGCCCCGGCAAATCACAAAGCAACTTCTCGCCGCATTATCGCCTGTGACCAAGGCCATCTAGAAAATTGAATAAAACACGGCCGGGAAGAAAAGCTGAAGAGTGTTGGAAGGCGATAGGCGCCGGAGGACAATTACGCAGAATAGCGTCATAGCCGACTTAATGGCTCCTCGCGCTAATCTTATTTTCACTCTTTGCACACTCCTCCCCTTCCCTCCCCCCACCCCCGCCACGATCCCTCCTGAATCTCTACTTTCTAAATAAAAATACTAAAAAGTTTGAGGGGAAGATATAGCGTTGATGCTTTTCCCTCTCATTAAGCGCATAACTCGCATGCACACCGCCCTCTAGCGTCGTGTTCCAGACTTTTTTACTTTTTCGCGCAGTTGGGGTCTTTCTTTTGGGTGCCGAGCATTCATTAAGATTTTTACAGAACAAACGCCACCAGCACATTCTCTCAGTTTTCTGCTGCATAATCGTGAAAACCTCACAGTAAAAACAATATCCCGTTTTGAGGAATACCTGTTTTGGGTGTGAAACCAAAACGGGGGTGGGACGTATTTCAGTTATTTTTCCAGATAGGCCTGTCTTCAGCCATATTATTAAAAAGGTCTCGGCGAAAGCTTTCCATTGATGTGGCTGAACTGAACATACGTCTATCTTGAAAAATAAACGAGTAGTACGTATTTTGGTTATTTTTCAAGATAGACCAATGTTCAGCCATGTCATTAAAAAGGTCTCGGCGAAAGCTTTCCATTGATGTGGCTGGACATACGTCTATCTTGGAAAATAAAGGAGTTGTACGTATTTTGGTCATTTTTCAAGATAGATCAATGTTCAGCCATATCATTCAAAAGGTCTCGACGAAAGCTTTCCATCGATGTGGCTGAACATAGGTCTATGTTGGAAAATTACCAAAATACGCAGTACCCCCGTTTTAGTTTCTTACCCAAAACAGGCATAGCATGCCCCAAAACGAACTGTGCTTCCAGAAATGACAACCTTCATTGGTTAACAGTTAAAACATAAGAGGCGGAAAATGATTTTTAACTGTGGTTTCTCGGGTTTCCTTTTCCGATCTCCGAAGGGTTTTTCCGAGAACGAGATCGCTTTTCCTAGTACTTGATAGCTCGCTACCCTTGGCTATTCTCGATCGTAGGAGGGCGTTATCATAAATAAGGAGGCACCGTGGTAGATATCGGATCCGTGCGTGGTCCGGTCGTCGGCGCTGATTTATCTGCGTCCTTCGCTGGTCCAGCGACGAGAGGCTGTGCGGCGGCGATGGCCGGCTGGCGGTAGGCTCGCTGTCGCCTAGATGGCGACTGGAAACATCGTGATCGAGATAAGAAGCCTTGCCGTACACAGACAAGTATCAAATGACTCAAGAGTCCTCGTTGTTTGTCCGTCTTCCCTCGATTATAACCTACCCTGCAATTTAGCAGTCAAAATGTGATTTAGGACGTGTCTCTTGCTGTAATTGGCCCCGGAAACCCCTTGTCACTATCGCAACCGAAAGTACCTATAAGACTTAGATACTGTTCTGCTAGTTCTTTGGTGGCTGTTTACTACAAAATTGGTGTAATATCGCGTCAGTGGAAAGTAATGCATCGCGTAATGCGGAAAAGAGGGCTTACAACAAACGGGCAGAATAGCATTTTTTTTTGTCATACAGAATAGTAAGAAAAATAACGTGGGTGTAGTAAGGAATTGAAAAATAATGTGAAAATGGTCGAAATCCTGACCGCAATGTGAACTCACAATCAGTTCCATTTTTTTTCCTTAGCTTTTAAAACTGCAGTATTTTTTATTTTTGAAATTTTTACTTTGTTTTGTTGAGGTACTTTAAGCTATCACTGTCAGTTGCGTTTTCAAGTTTCTTAAAAAATTTAAAATAGAAATTTGAAATGTTCTTAATTTTTTGAACTTTTTTGTTACAACTAGAAGCTTAAAGATCGGTTTTGCGTAAGAAGATTAGGCGAGGCTTGTGTGGTGCGTGATTTCTTATCTCTCGGCGGCTTGGTTTTCGACCCAACAAAATCCATAACGTATTTTATTTCTTGCGTACATAACTCTCGGCTTTATATTGTTTCCATTCCCTGAGCGACGCGGGCGCGCATACATGCTGTATCTTCCATTTAGCCCCAAGTTTTCGGTCTGTCTTATACGCGTCAAGGCCCCAACCCGTTTGCGCTTCAATGGAGTTGAGCCTTACGAGTTTTCCCTTCCAACCCCGCCTCAACGGAACACCAACTTTAGTTCGTTACTCAAGGTTTGGAAAGCACCGGTCGTTTTTCACATTTACAAGGAATAGATTGAACATGCCTTGTTTACATTTTATAAATCCAATGTTCCCCTTATATTTTTTAGTGTCGACAAAAATGATACCGGTTAGACCCATATTTAATTTTAAGCATTACACTTACAACAGGTAAAAAGCGTATTTACGTAAATTAAAGTGAAGTAATACGTCAAGTTTTTAAGCGGGCTGTGATCACAGAATGCTTTAAAGTAACAATTAAAACTACCTGAAAATGAACACTCATTGAGAAAAAAAAATTGACACGCTAACATTTTTAAAAATAATGTTGCTCTAAAATTAGTTGATTTTTTTAAATTTTTTTTTCATGAAGGTAAAGGATTGGTCATGTTTGTGCTTTAACTATTGCGGCATGATTTCCATTGTTGTTAAAAAAAGTTGCATCAGCTCTAAAACATATAAGGTTGGAAAGGGTTAAGGGACTTCTGAAACGATTCAGAAAAGGTGCGTTTTTATCAGAGTTTCGAAGGACATGCACGTCCTCAGGATGTGTTGTTCGAAAAAGCTCGAGCTGAAAACGGAAATAGAAATATGATTTTTAAGAGAGGAAATAGCAGGATTTTCACATCCCCTCTCAATTCTATTTTTTTTAGGGGAGGGGGGCCATGTCTGTGAAGGTAGCGTGTCATATCTCACGAGCGTGAGAG
>Ga0058701_10004482_pt1 | contig 11350 bp, 9 predicted proteins | sample AgamicOrMae_FD_97039 | JGI IMG/M metagenome (GOLD analysis project Ga0058701, IMG submission 97039) | Agave microbial communities from Guanajuato, Mexico - Or.Ma.e | ecosystem: Host-associated > Plants > Phyllosphere > Phylloplane/Leaf | place: Guanajuato, Mexico | collected 2012-06-04 | reverse complement strand
CCATCACTGGTAACGTAGCAACGCTAACCACTCGGCCACTGAGAAGACGTGTGATACCGGGTGTTCGGAGGCGTACTGTAGTCACAAGGCCTCGGAGGAAGAAAGAAAGAAAAATTCAGCGGAACTAAGAATCGAACCGGCGCCACGAGATTGGTAGGCGGACACGCTGACCACTCAGCCACGACGACTTGTTGGCGTCGGGCAAAAACATACCCATGAGGAACAAAACCTGGGTCTTTCAAGGTGGTAACAAGTCTCCTCACCGCATTTTTGGTGCGGCTCTGACAAAAGTCCCAACTGCACGAGAGCTGCGTAGAGGAGAACCCAAAGTCTTGAGCGTGCACTCCATAGGCAACCTAAACTGCAAGCCGCCGTTTAGCTATTACCAAGGCAACGACTATTCAGGCACGACAACCTGGCTTCCATGACTTATGGGGACATTTAATGTTGCCTTGCTATGGAAAGCGCCCCAGCAAGAGTTGATAAAGATCAAAATATCCAGAGAAACATTCGGTTACTTTGGCAAAGAGCAAGGACGTTTTGCGAGGGCTTCGGCCCTTACTTTGCGTCTTGTTTGAACTATTTGATGAGGACTTTTCGATAAGATATTACTTTATCGGAGTGACTATTTACACGCTGCCTGATCTAAAATGTATTAGGTTGGTTTCCGTGCGTTCAAGTCCTCTCCCATTTAAAATACATTTGGTCGATTCAAGTCTCCCTTGTATTAACCGGAAACAGCCCATGGTATTTTGAGTGAAATTTTGCTTAAGAGGAATTAGAGGGATTTTTCCCTTCAAATTACGCAATTTCAAGCTTTAGAAAACGCGTAAATTGTTAAATATCAGGTTTCCAGAGAGGTGATATTTTTTGTAAATTTTTACAATACTGAACTAAAAAGATCCTTTAAAATATTTTTTCTGTTTCCGAACAGCATCGCTGGGCGGTAGTGGGTTAACATAGGCGTGCGAATAGAACGGGCCTTTCTTTATACGTATATTGAAAGGTATTTCTCTTCTTCTTTTTTTTGTAGTCGCTTGATCTATAGCTACCATATTAACCCACTACCGCCCAGCGACGCCGTTCGGAAACAGAAAAAAATATTTTAGAGGTTCTTTTCAGTTCAGTATTGTCACAATTCATAAAATATCACCCCTCTAGAAACCTGAAATTTAATAATTTAGGCATTTTTCAAAGCTCAAAATTTCGTATTATAATGGAAGAAAATCCTTCCTACTTCTCTTAAGCTAAATTTTTCTCCAAATACTTTGGACTTGTTATGGGTTAGTTTAATACCAAAAGCTGTATTAAGTCGAATACGATATTTCTGGAACTCATCTTCAGTTGTCGTTCGTTGAATATACGAATCTCGATAACGCAGTACTTCAGATAAACGACTTGATTTGATTTTATTCCGGCAAAACTGCGCTGTGGCCATTCATCAGTGTGTCTGCAGCTAAGTGCGAAACGACCTGATCCTCTGCTTTCCCACCCCCTCCCCCCACATCCCTCCGAATTCAGCCTTCTCGTAAGAACGTCCTGCTCGCCGCTGCGGACCAAGATTATTACATCGTCCAGATTTCCAGAATGCTTTCCCACACCTGCTAAACAGCCATTACCTACATCTTTCCTATAATATAAGGATCATACATGACTAGCTATTATTCAAGGTGTTAAGTGATGGCGCTACTTAGGAGTAAGCGTATAATTACGCCTATTAACCAGAGCATTAAAATTATTGACTGTTTATAGGAAATTTTGCGGTTAATGGGCATTCCTTTCCAAGAAACCTCCTATTAAAATAAGCGCCAACACAAATTCAAGCTTATCACGTTTGAATTCAGACGTAAATGAAGATTCTCGGTTCTTTTCAAAGGTGATTTTTTTTTATTTATTTATTTCTTTTCGTAAGAGTGGATACAAAGTTTGAGGGTTTCCTAGGCAAGAATCTTCTGAAGTGAAAAAAGCAAGCACGGCATTCCTACGATACCGGAATGCTCTGAAACAAAGCAACCAAACTTAGCCTTACTCAGCCGTGAGTAAGCTCCGCTAGCCTTTACCTCGCTATAAAATCTGATATCATTCTATCGAACCTATATCAAACTAAGCTAACCTAAGCTTGTCTAGCAACCCTAATTTTATTCAACCCTGTCCAACACCACGGGTTCACTTAATCTAACCTTATGAAATCTAACCTAATTTTATCCAACTTCATCCAACCTAAGCTTGATAAAACTTAAACCCAATCAATCAATAATTTGATCATCTCAAGTAAGCTAAGTTACTCATCCTTAAGGGAGGTTATCATTAAGGGAGACCCTGGGCGGCTGTCGTAAATGGTGGACATATTCTAAGGCCGTGCAACCACAGAACTGCCGATTTTTAGACCATATCCATAAGCTGTTATTCGTAGTGCTATCCTTGTCGGTCCTTAATATGTGCCGCAACTTAACCTAGCTCAACCAAAAGCTGTATCGTACTCTGAACCCATTACCGCCCAGCGATACCGTTCGGAATTAGAAGAAAAAAATATTTTAGAGGATCTTTTCAGTTCAGTATTGTCACAAAAAAAAAATCACCCGCCTGGAAACCCGAAATTTAGTTATTTAGGCATTTTTCAAAGCTTAAAATTGCTTACTCCAATAGAAAAAGTCCTTTCAATTTCTCTTAAGCTAAATTCCACTCCAAATATTTTGGGCTGTTATGGGTTAATATGTTCTCATTTCTTTCTTTCTTCATATCTTTTCCACGTTAGAACTTTTCCCGGTAACAGCCTCCTTTCTTCATTCAGCCTTTTCCGGCGTTTATTCGACTCCTCTAGACAGAGATCTTTTACAAATCTAAACTAATTCATGTCTACCTGAGTTGCCGGTAGATCTAAACATTCCCCTCCTGTAAACCCATAAGACCCTCTCACGCTCGATTTCAGCCTCCAGCAATCTTTGCTCCCATAACTCAAACTTTAGACGGGAGGGACATAACCATTCGTTAAGGCCGCCTTAAGATCCCGTTATAAATTTCATCGGTACGCTTATAACTCGTCGTCGTGATTCTATCAACAGTTTAAAAGTGTGCCGAGGCACGAGCGGAGCATCTTTTTGTCGCCAGGTGCGTTTTGGCGGGAACGGTGGGAGAGGGAGGGAGAGGCGGATGGTCGGACGTTCGCCCGCTGCGGCGTTATCAGCACTCGCCAAGCATTTGGCCAGGGAGTAGAGAAGAGTAGGACGGGAGACCTACTGAGGAGTGCCGCCACTGCTCCCTTGATTAGCGATTTTATTTTCTTGGGTTACCGCACTCTGCTTTATCTTCCCTGGCCAAAACGGATCTTGCTTTCTCCCTCCCACTCGCGCTACTCCTGCTATTTTCACAGTGAAACCTCTCATACAGCAGGTGGGATATTTAAATGAAGCGCTTATAATCAATATACAGGTAGTATTGGTACGCATAATTTCGGGTAGCTATCATAAACGCCAAATTTCTAATCCGTCAACGCCGCTACGGGTAGCTGTCATAAACGCCAAAAAGCACAAGCGCCAACGCTGCAAAAGCCAATCCGTAACCGCAAAACGAGAAAAGTCGCAAACGCCAAAGTTCATAACCGCTATACAAACCCAACCTAACTTAAGCTAACCTAACTTAACCTAACATAACCCAACCTAACCCAACCCAACTTAACCTAACCTACAAAGTGATATAGGCCTACCAGGGATTTGGCGGTTACGAACTTTGGCGTTTGCGGCGTTGGCGGTTGCGGTTTTTGGCGCTATCGAATGCCCCCCGCCGCTACCACCAATGTTCAAAATCGCCAAATTCCAAATCCGCCTACGCCGCCACCAACCTAACCTAACCTTTGACTTTGGCGGTTATGATTATTGGCGCTTATGGATACTGGCGGGTACGGCGTTGGCGGTTTTGTAATTTGGCGTTTGTAGGTGCCGACCATAATTTTCAGTTTGATATGAGTGCTAGTACCGGCTTTGAGTATTTATTAAAAATTAACTGTAAGGTCGCAATTCCGACCTCTCGTGTTCCACCTTTCGTTGCCAAGGTGATCGCGACGACAGCAAAGCCAAAGACCTAGCCTAGATAAATCTAACCTACGCAGCTGGTTACCTTTAACCCTCGTATTGTTACCACGTTGGAATACAACAGGAACACGTCACCTTTCAAATGAATACCATGTTTGAAAGTTTAGCTCGAGAATGCGTGTAATTTTCGTCAGGGAAATGGTTGACGTTGACGGGGTGATGGCGAAACGTAGCAGTGCCTATTTTCTTCTCCCTTTACATCTTCTCCCCATCCGATTTGGAGCCGTTCGTATGTCGAAATTTTGACCACTAAATCCCATTTTAATCCATGTCCCAGTATTTTCTCTAAAGGTGCTGCTATTGACCCGATATGCAATTAACTCAGGGAGACTTGATCCCACGCAAAACATAATGCATTTAGAATGGGAGATGACTTGAACGCACGGAACCCAAGCTAATACATTTTATATGGGTCAGTCGGGTCAATAGACACTCCCAGATACCGCAGCCATGCCCCCTCCAACGGGGTTTGTCGCATAACAGCCCAAAGTATTTGGAGTGAAATTCAGTTCAAGAGAAGTTGAAAGGAGTTTTTCCTTTAAAATATACGCAATTTTGAGCTCTGGAAAATGCCTACATTATTAAATTTCAGGTTTTCAGAGGGGAGATTTTATTTGAATTGGGACAATACTGAACTGAGAAGATCCTTTAATACAATTTTTTCTGTTTCCGAACGGCATCGCTGGGCGGTGGTGGGTTAATACACGATAACAACCTTATTCCTCAGGGCTCAGTTCTCTGTTTTGTGACCTCTGTTCCATTTTCCTGGTTGCTGTGCTATTTTCCACCCTTCACTTTTTCCCTGTTTGTTTTTCACCTGTACCTGACAACACGGTCATATAGATACAACGCAAAAAAGCTGGGTCAGATGGGCGCCCTTTGATCTCGGCTCGTGGCTGGTGACACCGCTCATTCAGTTCAAAAGGTGGAAATCGCCGAAGAGCGGAGCGAAAGAAACAAACTTTGTTTCCCGATAAAGGCGCGCAGCGAAACCCGCAAGTGATTTCATAATCGCGGGCGCGTTATCGCGTTGGGGCCGATTTGCAATTCCAGGGGCGGAGAAAAAATAATTAAAAGGAGGAAGAAGTGGTGGTGGGGGAAGGTGAGAGGTTAGAATCTGGCGGCGGCTGCGGACGGCGGCGGACATGCCTGGCCATGACGGCTCGCGAAGGCGGTGGCCCCGGGGTGGGGTGGGGGTAGGGTGGGGTGGGGGTGCAACAGGGAGCGCACACCCAGCTGTGGCCCCGACGCGCAAACTTCGCTCAACTTGCATACGGAGAATGCAATCTTGAACCGTCTTTGAATGCGGGCTGCGTTAGATACCCACATCGACGTTGCTCCAAAAGGTCCTTCATCTAAGTTATCTTATAAATCAACAGCGAATCTATCGAGTTCATTTTCCTTATAGAAAGGCGTCTTTTTTTTATCACTGCCTTGTATGAATAATAAACATGATGGTCGGGTCTTTCCTAGAATCTCTGCTTGCTGGAGAATCATTTCTTGGTAAAGTGATTTATAGTCAAGGTTTCAGAGACAGTGGAAAACTTCCTCCACAGCCCCGTGTAAAGCGAGGGGGCAACAGCTATGCAATAGGCACAACTAGATCGCGCGTATGCTATCAGTTGCGATTACTTGAGTTCTATAATGCAATTATTTTTTCGATTTTGCAATCGATGCAAACAGGTGTCTGATAAGTGGATGCCCCGCGCTTTAACCTTAACCCAAAACCGCTCAGCGATGCAGTTCAGAAACAAAAATTTTTTAGAGGATCTTTTTAGTTCATTATCGTCATAATTTCAAAAATATCACCCCTATGGATACCAGGAATTTAATAATTAAGGCATTTTCCAAAGCTTAAAATTTCATAATTTAATGGGAAAAATCCTTCAAATTTCTCTTAAGCTAAATTTCACTCCAAATACTTTGGGCTGTTATGGGTTAATCTTGAATTCCTATCCAGAAGTGAGAAATATTTTCCGTCCAACAAAAATATAACCTCAATTATTGCTCAAATACTATGTTTTTACGCACTTGTCAATTTGTCCATTACCGGACTTTCTAATATTCTAGTTCACTGTCTATGACTGGTAAGGAAGTGTTTTTCCTCGCCGTATTCTAAGTGTGAAGTTGTGACCAAGTCTTAACATCTGATGCAATAGCTTTGATACAGGGTGTGAACAATCACCTCACTCAATATACCTGCGGTTAGCGTATGCTAGATTGGGTTTGTTAAGGTAGGTTAAGAGCTTAGGCTACGGTAGGTTAAAGTGATTCTGTGATGCGTATCTTCAGTCATTCAACTATCTTTTTTCAAAGTGGGGATATGATCCCCCTGCACCCGCAGGAAGATCTGTTAGTTATCCCATCCGATTTTACACCTGTTCCCTTTGGCACCCCCCCTCCTCCTTCCGTGCGCCGGGGCGGCTGCGCCGGGGAGGCGCACAGCGGCGAGTTGGTCGGACTGGAGCTGACACGCTGCTATTTGTTTGAGCCTTTTTTTTCTTCTTCCTTTTGTACGTTGACTTCACACAGAGTGTGCATTTGACAGAAAACTCATTGCTTATAATATACAGGACAGAGGGTGACGGGAGCAGACATATTTGGCCGTCTGGGGAGCGACGGAGATGGAGAGAGGCGTGAGAGAGAGGAAGATACTCAAGGTAGAGAGAGAGGGCTTTAGTTTGGGGGTCAAACGAGGAGTTATTTCCCGGGTTCGGGAAATACGAACCTCCTCATCTGCATATTGGGCATTTTTGTGATGACACTGCCAATTCGATCTTGACCTACTTCAACCCCCGCGGTTTCGGTGATTTTAATCTAAATTTTGATTAGCCGATCGAAGAGTCGGGGGCATCTGTGGTTTTGGCTCGTTTTATTTTTGTGGATCGTATTGATGAGTAGTGTCTTTTCCACTCTACAAGGAAATCTGCCCATGTGGGATATAAAATTAGATTGATAAGAAAATTCATGGAATATCAATTAGAAGACCACAGAAATAGCGACCTTTTTGTTCGTATTTTCATTTTCTAGGTTTTAGGTTCAAACGCGTCCTGGACCAACCTTTGATTTTATTCCGAAGATTGATTACATTACAAGTTGGGTAGCTGTCATAAGCGCCAAAAACCACAAGCGGCATTGCCGCAAGCGCCAATCCGGAATCGCCAAACGAGAAAAGTCGCAAACGCCAAAGGTCTTAACCGCAATACTAACCTTGCCTAACCTAACCTAACTTAACCTCACTTAACCTAATCTAACTTAACCTAACCTAACTTGACCTAACCTATACGAACTTCGGCGTTTAAGACTTTTCTCGTTTGGCGGTTACGGACTGGCGCTTGCGGCGTTGGCGCTTGTGGTTTTTGGCACTATCGAATGCCCCCTATAAGTTAACTTAGGTGTCTTGTGTTCCGCTTCAGTATAGCTCCACCTGCTGCCGAGACATAAGCGGCATCAGGCTTGTTTACCGCTAACTTATATTTAGTTGAGTGAAGAGCTTTACGCCACGCCCCTCTCGTCATGGCAACGAAAGGTTGAACAAAAATGGTAAATAATGTCTTTAAAATTTAGTGCCTTAAGCAATTACTTCCGTAAAACTGTAAACCGATTTTCAATCAATCACTCGGAGCGGAACATCTCAGCTATTTTTATTAACCAACCTGTAATGCAATCGTATGGAACCGGCGGATGGGTCGCATAAATTATGAAGACACGTCTCACGCGCGAAAACACTCCCCTTAATAGCAATCCGTCATTTCCCATCAAACGCCAGTACGTCCAGTGAAATCGGTCTTATCTTCAAAATTTTTGCGGGTGGATTTTAACTGCGGTATTAACCTTGCGGATAGGAAGCTGTTTTCAAAACTTAAGGTACCCCCCTTTGCAGTAATTCTACTGATATCAATGAACTTACCTAATTCTTCCTGTTTCGGTGACAATAAGTCGGTTTTCGTTAACAGAGTAAAAACTTACCTCTCTTGTAAATTATTATATAGGTATATTAGGTAATAGATATATTAGGTAAATTAATAGATATATTAAGTAAAACAAACAAAAAAAGCGTAGTTTGGTGTTTTTTTGTATTTTTTATGATACTTTTATTATTAACCATATCAATTGAGAGCTCTCAACGAGACCTTTTCATTGATATGGTAGTTGATATTATTATTATAAGAGGTTTATCTTCAATAATAAGTAAATTACTGTACGCCCTCTCCCGCTGTTTCACTTTCATACCCATAACAGGTGTCGGTCTAGGGGTTCGTTTTTACTGCCTCCCCCTCTCTCCATTTTTTGTCGTGTTGGCAAACATTGGTGCGGAAAGTGCAAACAGAAGCCTTAGCAAGTTACCCATGCGTGGAGGACTTCTACTTGGAGATAGGTAACATCGCGTGAAATGACCAAAACAGACATCGAAGCATTGAGGGGCTGCGTAGCGTCCATCGCAAAGTCGCAGAGCTGCAGTCTGGCTCGTTTCTGGTGTACTGTCTGTCCGTCTGGCGGTTGGCAGCTCTGGCGGTTGGCAGCCGTGGCGGCCGGCGTGGCGTGGCCAAGCGGGGCGGGGCGGGGCGATCTGGCCGCACCAGGACTCGGCCCAAGTGCTGTTGACTGAACGGAATCCAGACCAATCCCTCATTGAAGCAGTCCAGGTCTCGCTCTCGCCTTCGACTGTGTACACTAAGCTGCCGCACCGCAACGCGGCAACGCGCCGGTAGCCCTTTTTTCCACACTAATCTGCTTCTTATTCCATGCTTCTCGAGCTATAATGGCTAATTTGCGACTTTGCAGAATCATTCACATCGAGGTGTGAATCAATTGGAATCCGACCGTATTTCTTTTAACGTAACTCAATCTCATCTTGACCAACCTGATCTAACTCAACCTGATCGAACCTAACCTGACCTTACCTTACCCAACCCAACCTAACCTAACCTTAACCTAACCGAGTCCACGTCACCAGAACGTAACCTCAACCCACTAGCGCCCAGCGATGCCGTCCGGCAACAGGGAAAATTATTTTAGAGGATCTTTTCAGTTCAGTATTGTCACAATTTAAAATACTTCCATTGACATGGAAGTAAAATATCATCCCTCTGGGAAACTGAAATTCAATAATTTAGGCACTTTCAAAAGCTTAAAATTGCGTATTTTATTGGGAAAAATCCTTCGAATTTCTTTTAAGCTGAATTTCACTCCAAATACTTTGGGCTGTTATGGGTTAAACTGTGCCTCCACCTTTTCTTGAGAACAGCATAACTTTTTTTACGAAAAAAAACAACAGAAAAAACTGTGAGGGTCTAAAATACAAGACGTGAACTTGGGTTCTAAAAAGTAGGTAGAGTCAAACGAAATCATCTAAAATTTGTTCTTAAATTACGGTAAAATGACGTTTAGTGAAGCCCTTCCTTGACGTAATCAAAAGGCCAGTAAAAGCTGTAAAAAAAAGAGAGTAGGTGACTGGAGATAGAAGCAAAGTTGCTGTTTTTCGGTGTACTGTAGTAGCATTCTCGGAACGATTTCCGCAACTTAAAAATAGGAGAGCGAACTAGCGTAGCAGGCGATCTTGTCATGTTTTGAATACGCCTCTGGTCTTTGAGCGTCATAGACGGTTAGATTAATTTCCCCTGGAAGTCAAAAGGAAGGAAGGACGAGTCGTGGCGTGCTGCTGCTGGCTCCTGCGTGGGGAGGGGAGTGCCTGCTCCTGACATGTTACCCTCCGTCTTGTTCCATCATAGCATACCATACTGCTCAGGTGAAACCAGTTACTGCTAAATGGCTTTGCATTTTTCATCTTCCTTTTGGGAGATGCGATGTATTAGGATTAGCCTCGGAGGGGAAGTTTCTTCACTCATTGATTTGTCAGTATGCTGCAGGCGGGCTTTAGCCATCTTGCAAGTGAAGTCTTAACACGGCTTGCAAAGAAACTGATTGATTTGATAATTGGTTGGGGAAGTTTTGCCAACGTGACTGAAGGAAAATCGGCTTTTGTGGGTCGCTCGTTCTTGTTCTTCTTCAATGATTTTCATGTTTCCCAACATGCTCTGCTGAGATTATTCTTACCATGTAGGCGTACTGTATTTTTGATCGAGTATATAGAAGCCAGATTCAGGAAGATAGCGTTTCGGCAAAATATCTAAAAGAAGTTCGAAAACTGCAACGTTAACCTCACCTAAAATGATGTAATGACCTCCCTTTACTCAACGATACCTTACCCATCTTAAGGATGTTTGATCAAACGGTCTTCTTCATGCAATGTATTCTTATGGGAAAACATGAAATCAAAGACAGCTACTTGAAAAACTATATGGTCGTACAATTTAGCAAGTTGTTTCGATGTCCATTTCGAAAATACCGTCACCGGCCATATTCCGACTCTAAATGGTTCCGGAGGAGCCATTTGAATGCATGTATTTTGACTAAAAAACGTCACTGTTGAAGCTCTGTGATGTCAAAATGAGTTCGGTGAGGGTATGATATTTTGGTGAGGATCGATATAGGTCATTATTTTGTATAATTTTTTTATCTTTCCAGCCTTTTGTCTTTGACTCGACAGTTTGATCAAACATCCTTAATCTAACCTACGTAGCCTTCTAAACTGGGCTTAAGAATACTTCCAAACCAGCATACACTGTCGCAGAGACCCTCTGTGGTGGAGAACATCTGATTCTCAGAAGAGTCGGATCGGATATCCTGTAAATTTGAATGGTGGCATTGTCTATCCCTTGAGTTCCATCCTGGTTAATTTTGCATACATTATAAGGATGAACTACAAACAACCGCGTAGGTTAGATTAGGTTGAACTAGGTTAAGTTGTGTGATCTGGTTACGTGCTTCATTCCTCGCTTCCTTACACCCCACTCGGTAGTCTCCCAAGCGTAATGACGCTTGCATGACGGGCTCCGAGAAGTAAGCCGCTCCAGCCTTGGCGACCAGTTAAGTTATGCTAACTTGCTCCGATCGGCTTGGTAACGACAGATGGAACTAACATGCAAGAGATGAAAAATTTCCGCTCTCGAATTTAACCCACTACCGCCCAGCGATGCCGTTCGGAAACAGAAAAAACAGGGCCTGAAGCAGGCCAATACTTCCATGTCCGTCCCCCCACTGGCTTCATATAAATGGGCTATACAACACGAGGAATAGGAACACCACTGTCGGTCCAGCCAAAACCCGTTTACTAGATTATCTTATAAACGGGTTCACGAATCGCCTCAGAAAATGATGCGGCACAATGCCCTATGTAACCGAACATACCCCTAAAGTTT
>Ga0058701_10004481_pt1 | contig 11354 bp, 10 predicted proteins | sample AgamicOrMae_FD_97039 | JGI IMG/M metagenome (GOLD analysis project Ga0058701, IMG submission 97039) | Agave microbial communities from Guanajuato, Mexico - Or.Ma.e | ecosystem: Host-associated > Plants > Phyllosphere > Phylloplane/Leaf | place: Guanajuato, Mexico | collected 2012-06-04 | reverse complement strand
CCTTTTGCCTCGTTCCGCTATCTCTCCGCTCGGCTTGACGACGGAGGGTAGCACCAAATTTAAACCCAAAGGTTGAAAATGCTACCTTAAAAAATTACAGTGTGGGTAGCTATCATAAACGCCAAATTTCAAATCCGCCAACGTCGCTACTAACCTAGCCTAACCTAACTTTAACTAACCTAATCTGACCTTTGACTTTGGCGGTTATGATTATTGGCGCTTATGAATACTGACGGGTACGGCGTTGGCGGTTTTGAAATTTGGCGTTTCTGGGTGCCACCTGATTTACTCAGCCCAACCTTACCTTGCATGCATTCAACCTAACTTCACAAATCTTGGCCGAACCTTATTATATCCCAGCTAAACCATACCATACCCATCTGACATTTTGGAGGAACTGCTATAAATGGTTAGGGTGAGTGCTCGCCGATTAAAACTGCATACAGTGACTTTGCGTTTGAAAGACTACATCTCTGAAAACTTGCACTTAAATTTTATGGGATATTGAAAACGCACGCCCATAGTTCTTTATAGATATTTGTAACTTCTGCCACTCAGACTAATGTTTCGATTACTTTGGTGGATGAGACATAAAAAAGGGCTTCATCCCAATGTTCAAATCGATACCTCCAAGCAGAAAGGTCAACTGAAAAACCCAGTGCTGAAAGGTCATAACTTTTTGGTCGAAATTTTTAGTGCTTTTAGAATTTGAATTTCTACGCCCACGGGCTAACGTGGGTATATATTTCATGTTGGAAGCCTACTTTTTATATGTAAATTTTGTACTTTGTAGAAAAAATGCTGGAAAAAATTATCCGTAAGCGTAGAAATAAGAATTTTAAAAGCGCTAAAATTTTCAGGTAGAAAGTTGTGACCTTTCAGCACTGGGTTCCTTTGTTGTGACTTCAGCACTGGGTTTTTTAGTTGAAGCTTTCCTGCGTCGAGGTATCGAAATGTCCTTCAAAAGGTGTGAAATGTCAAATTGGAAAGTCGCCCCGTATCATCGTGAAATTTCGATCGAGACTAAGATGTCATGTTTTGGGCAGATGAGGGAACAGTGCGCCGTGATCGTCCAGAGCCCGGCGAGCTCTTTGGCGCGGGCGGCGTCGCAGACGCAGTCCGCGCAGGCCGCCCTGGGCATGACCGTCAACGTCCTGGAGCTCGGCGACGGCAACGAGGTGAGCTGGGTCGCCCTGGAGCAGGGCATCTCGGTGAGCGGGGTGCGCATGCCGTGCGTGCACCAGTGGCCCTTCCTGCGGGCGCCGGGGCCCCAGTGCAGCCAGGACATCGTCCGCATCATGAAGAGCCTTCAGCCCCTCCTCCAGGAGGCCGTCCAGAAGAAGTGCACGACTCGGCTGTGGGAGGCGCCTTACACCGTGAACGGCCCCCTGACGTGGAGGCAGTTCCACCGGCTGGCCGGCCGCGGCACCGAGGACCGCTGCGAGCCGCAGCCCGTGCCCGCCGTGCTGGTGGGCTACGACAAGGACTGGCTCTCGCTATCGCCCTACGCGCTCCACCTCTGGGAGAACCTCCTTTTGGAACCGTACTCGTACGCGAGGGATGTCGCCTATATCGTCGTCGCCCCGGACAACGACTTCATCGTCAGCCAAGTCAAGACCTTCTTCAAGGAACTCAGCTCTGTGTACGAGGTGAGTGAATCCCCAGGACTCGTCACAAAATCAGACAGTTCTCAGTCTTATCCGATCGAAGACCAGAAGCTTAATGCCCAATCTACATAGGTCGCGGAAGGCGAGTCGCAGCGTCGTAGTCGAATTTTGGCTGGGTCCAAATGGCACTGCAGCCGGAAACAGTTTCCTTACGACCGTTCTCTGTGACCTGCGTAGACCAGGCCTGAGAGATTTAGTCTAAAATGAATTAATAAAGCTGTTAACCCACTACTGCCCAGCGATCCCGTTCGGAACCAGAAAAAAAAATTAGAGGATCTTTTCAGTTCAGTGTAGTCACAATTTTAAAAATATCACCCTTCTGGAAACTTAAATTAAATAATTTAGGCATTTCCCAAAGCTTAAAATTGCGTACTTCAGTGGAAAATATACTTCCAATTTCGCTTAAGCTTAATTTCTCTCCAAATACTTTGGGCTGTTTTGGGTTAATTGAAGTTTTTATGGATATGGCGACGAAGGGTGACATTTTTGCTTCAGAGAAAGTTCAAGTTACATCTTTAATTCGGATGAACAAATAAAGTGGGATTTTTCTCATGCAGTGACTCATTGTAGGGTGTCGAGGCCAGCGTAAATGATGTGTAATGCATCAACTGAAGAGCGTCTCTAAAAGATTGCGCTGAAATTAATAGCTTGAAATTCTGGTTCGACTTAGTGTTGTTAGCGTTTTGGAATCGGTTGATTCTCGTCTGCTGACCTTGTTGAAGTTAGGTCATTCGTTTAATAACCGAAACCAATGGGAGGTCTTCTTTGATTTGAAATTGAAGAAGAGGCCGTTAATTAATTTTGGGATTAAGGGACCGGACAATCTCCGTGAAACAAGTTTGTTGTTTTAAATGTCCATTTAGCGGCGCTTCCTCATTTTAATCGTGTTCCAAATCGCAATAACTAAAAAAAAAAAGTCTATATCGAAAGCTATTGGTCGTCTTAGAAGTGATTGAGTCAATATCCTATTCTTACAAGATTGTCCAGCTTATTCGCTTATTTCCCTCATCCCAGCTTGATTTCCTTTTGGTTTAAGCTCATAAGCAATCTTTATAAAACTAGAAAGTAGTTTATCTTCCGAACCCTGTTCATTCCCACAAACTTTTCTCAATCCTTTTTTTTTTATAATTATTAAAGGACGAAAATCTCGATTTATTCTACTTTAAGTTAAAATGTGACCTCAAAATCAAAATATATCAAGATTTTTTTGGTTTCAAAGTATTGTTTTGCAGAACTTAAAACCCAAAAGTTTTGCTAATATGTATTAATTAAAATTCCGCGAGCATTAATTTGGTTATAAATGGCCCTTCAGAAATTTAAGATCTCTTCTAAACCTAAACTTGAAGTCCTCCCCTAAATATTTATGACGATGCCGAAACCTAATTTTAGGTAAAATGGACAAATAAAGATCAATCAATCAATCTTATAGAGTGAAGCTGGCTCGGTCTAAAATTTCTATTGTTTACATTAGAAGTAACCCAATTTTATGTTTACAGGTGTGTCGGCTAGGGAGGCATTGCAGTATTACTAAAGGTATCCCTGACGGGATCCTGAGAGTATCGAATAGCTCGAAATTGAACAAAGAACCAATCGACGAGTGGTTTGGTCTTCTGGGCGACTCCTCTCTTGCCAACATGCTCAGGCTCTACGCCCAGGTTTGTATACTCGCCTGCAGATGGCGTTCCTCCCGTAGCCGTTGACCGACTCGGGATTGCTATAACCATCTTTCTCTGTCCAGATGTGCCGGAACCATTTGGGGCCGCATTTATCCCAGATGACCTTGGATCAGAGCCTTCTCGAGCCTGCTGACAACAGCGCTCCTCAGAAACCAGCCTCTTCTCCTATGCCTCCACCCACCGCGTCCGAAGCTGGGGAGAAAGGGCCTAACACACCTAAACCAGAATCCGGTAAGTCATGCGGAATGCGCAGTCCAGGTCGGCGGGAATAATCTACCCTTAGTATTGTCTTTCGTCTTTGAGCTGACAAGGGGAGTAACTTAACTTGCCGCCTCCGGGTAGCTGACATAAGCGCCAAAAACCACAAGCGCCAATCCGTAAACGCCAAACGAGAAAAGTCGCAAACGCCAAAGATCCTAACCGCAATACTAAACTTACCTAACCTAACTTGACCTAACCTAACCTATACGAACTTTGGCGTTTGCGACTTTTCTCGTTTGGCGGTTACGGATTGGCGCTTGCGGCGTGAACGCTTGTGGTTTTTGGCGTTATCGAATGCCCCCTGCCGCCTCCTATTGCCTTAAAGGTCGTGGCTATTCGTCCGTCGGCGAAAATACATGGAGACTTGAACGCACGTAATGCATTTTAAATGGGAGGTGACTTGAACGCACGGAACACCATACAATACATTTTGTATGGGGCAGATAGGCAAATAGCCACTTCGTTTCTTAAAACTTTTAGGACTTTAAGATATTTGTATGCAGGGATGTCACAGGTGAGAAAAGTCCAGGAAATCAGGGAAAAGCCATTAAAAAAAGGTTGGTCAGTATAATAGGGAAAAGTCAGGGAAGATGGCCTCAAAGTCAGTAAAAATTCCCATTTTGACAAGTATTTTTTTAAACTTTTCTTTGGTTGTGATCTAGATGCCGCGTTGACAGACACACACACTGGAATTTTCTAACGTTTTTCGGAGCAAGGCGGGCGGGCCGCAGAAAATTTGATCGAATTTGGTCAGGAAAAGTCAGGAAATTTCAAAAGCAAGATCTTGTGACAACCCTGAGGATGGAATGATACTCCAAACTTGCTGCCGGAATGCATTTTTTCTTCCTTAAAAACAGCGTTAAAAATTGAACAAAAAATGTTAAAACGCTAAGAATTGCCAATATTTTTCAAACAACAAAGAAATATCGCAAAATCGTCAAAATTTCAGTTCAATATGCCACTTTTGGGTGTTTTACAAGGGATGATCATTGGTTTTAAATTAGGGAATATCTATTTACTCGACTGCCCCATTAAAAATGCAATAGGTTGGGTTCCGTGCGTTCAAGGCACCTCCCATTTAAAATGCCTTAGGTTGGTTACGTGCGTTCAAGTCTCCGTCTCTTAATGCACGTCGGGACAATAGCAACAACCTTTAAATTATGGTTGTTGCCATTGACCCGACATGCATTAATGTAGCGAGACTTGAACGCACGTAACCAACCTAACGCATTTTAAATGGGAGGTGACTCGAACGCACGGAACCCAACCTAATACATTTTAAATAGGGCAGTCGGGTTAATAGACACTCCCCTAACCCTTCACCGCCCAGCAATGCTTTTCGAAGGAAAAAAAATATTTTTGAGGATCGTTTTAGTTTAGTAATGTCTTAATTTAAAAAATATCACCTTCCTGGAAACCTGAAATTTAATTATTTAGGCATTTTCCAAAGCTTAAAATTGCGTATTTCAATGGGAAAAATCCTTTCAATTTCTCTTAAGCTAATTTTTTTTCCATAAACTTTGGGCTGTTATGGGCTGAATAGGTCAGTCGGGTTAATAGATACTCCCTTAAATTATATCGGAAAAAATATTTTTGTTCCAAATTGGACATTAAAAAAATTGTTTTAGAGGAATAAAAAATGCATTCCGGCAGCAAGTTTTGGGCTTGGGTATCGTTTCATACCGCTATCCTGCAGTCGTGAAAATTTCAAGGCAATCTGGGGCGGACAGTTGCGGGTACTCCTGAGCGACGCGGAGCGTAACTAATCTGAGGTTATAAAATTGTTGCTTCGTCGTTTCAGCGGAGAGCGAAGGAAGCACCCGGGACCCCATGACGGGCACGACGGGCATGCCTGACTCGAACCACGTCGAGGACGAGGACGGAGAGCCGCCGGCGGTGGTGATCTACTTCGTGGAGCCGTGCACGCTCGGCGTGGACGGATCGGAGGTCCAGAGGCTAGCCTGTCTGGGGCTGCTGCGCTGTTTCAGCATGATGGTGAACGTGTTACCCGAAGCCCTCAGGAACAACGTCAGCGTGCAGGTGACGACACATGCCCCAGCTTCTTTGACGGGGAACCTGCTCTCAATTGACGTAGCCCATCATCACCTTATCTGACTTGACGTAACCCAAACGAACCTAACTTGACCGATCTTGACGCAGCCCAAATTCTCGTAATCATACGACACCGAACTCATCTTGACAAGGGGTGAAAACTCGTGATATCCGGTGTATTAGCAGTCAAAAAAGTATTGACCGCTCCAATTTTCTTAAACCTCCGTAAGTTTGAAAAGGAGAGAGATGAGTCAGGAAAGCACGAAATAAAAACGCAAGATCTTCAAGGGATCATTTTGATCTTAACTTTGTTGCCGTATCTCGTTTCGTTCCAAAGTTACGGAGTTCGTGAGAAAATGGGGCGGTCAATACTTTTTTGATTGCTAGTACAATAGGCCTAGATATCCGGCTGATATCCAGTTTATATCTTTGATATTCGGCTGGTGGATTCGGTCGAAACATGGCTGTTTTCAGCGATTTTTCAATTTTTTTTACTCTCTGAACACTGTCGACTGATATCTGGCTAATATTTAGGTATATCCAGCAGATATGTTTTAAGTCTGCTGAAATCTGTCAGAAATTTGATTTGTTCAATTTTTTCTTGATATCCGTTTATTATACCTCTGAAATCCGGCTGATATCCTTGATATCTTGATATCCGTTACAGATTTCCAGCAAGGTTTCACCCTTTGCATCTTGACTTACAAGGGGAGTACCTCTACTTCTCCGATTTTTTCCAAACTTTAAAGACATAGTTGTATGGAAAGGTACCCAAAACTCGCTGCTAAAATTCATTTTTACTACGTTAAAAATAGCGTTAAAAATTGAACTATTTTCTCGGAATACTTTAAAACCAATAATCATATCTTGCAGAACATCAGAAAGTTGCGTTATAGGCTCGAATTTCGTGGATTATGCGATATTTCGTGCTGTTCGAAGTGAAGCGTTCGTTTGATTTTAATTTATTTTTTTGGTCAATTTTCAACGCTTTTTTTTACGTAGTAAAAATAAATACCGGCAACAAGTTTAGGTCTTGGGTATCTTCCTATACCGCTATCTCCTGATAGTTTTAAGAAAATCGGAGGTGGAGCTACTGATAACGGTATATCACCCAACCTTATCCATGTCTTCTGTGCTAACAATGTACGATACTTTGTCGACACTCTCCGACTGTGATCAAACCTAAGTTGGATGAACTACAGAAATGCCTTAGCTTCATATGCGGGAACAAATGAGGAAGTAAAACTTGTGAGGAAAGAAGTGTTCTGACTGAGTTTGTGTTTGCAGGTAATTTCTCTGGAGAGCATCTTAGAACAAAGCACACGATCCACTGCTCCGAGCGACTACATGCGAGGGCTGGCTCTCTCCGTGTATTCTCAGTGTCGGCGGGTCATGCAACACTCGTCCAACATCAAAGCTTTAACTGGCTTCGGCCCCGCCGCCACCAGCGATCTCTTCCTCAAGAGCAAAGACGTAAGTATTATCGCGAACCTTTTCCCGCCCTGCGAGCGAATCTCCCACAGTGTTGCCAACGTAGTGTAACGCGCTCGTTGTTTACAGGAGAAGAACCGAGCACCGTATCGCCTTTACTCGCCGCCCTTTGTTCTCGCCCCGCACAAGGAGAAGAGCGAGCTAGGCGACGCGGGCGAGGACTGCTGCGTGCTCTACCTGAGCTACTGTCTGTCGGAGGACCAGCGCTGGCTGCTGGCGGCCGCCACGGACGAGCGAGGGGCTATCCTGGACACCACGGCGATCAACATCCACATCCCGAACCGCACCAGGCGGAAGCGCGCGTCGGCGAGGAGGGTCGGCTTGCAGAAGCTCATGGACTTCATACTGGGGGTCATGTCGCAGAGCATCCGGCCCTGGAGGCTAGTCGTCGGCCGGATCGGAAGGATAGGCCACGGCGAACTCAAGGGTAAGTCCGATTGCACCCTCAGATACAGACGCTGTGTTTTCGGGTAGCTGTCATAAACGCCAAAAAGCAGACGCGCACGCCGCAAGCGCTAATCCGTAACCGCCAAACGAGAAAATTAACCCAACGTAACCTTACTTAACCTAACCCAACATAACCTTACTTAACCTAACCTAACTTAACCTAACCCAACTTAACCTAACCTAACTGAACCTAAACCATAATATGATAGGCCTACTTATCATTTGGCGGTTACAAACTTTGGCGTTTGCGGCGTTGGCGCTTGCGGTTTTTGGTTCTATCGAATGCCCCCCCTTTTTTCTACCTGAAGTTCATTCATTTATTGGTTGACATTTTGAATGTTTCTGCGACTGCAGGCTGGAGTTGGCTGCTGAGCCGGAAGTCATTGCTGAAGGCGTCGAAGCACCTGAAAGAGATCTGCGGGCAGTGCAACCTGATGCATCCCGGCAGTGTGCCAATAATCCTGAGCGCCTGCTTAGTCTCCTTGGAGCCGGACTCTGCCTTGCGACTTATGCCCGACCAGTTCACTCCCGACGAGCGCTTCAGCCAAACATCCGTCAATTGTCAGTTATCGACCCCCCAGGATGTTACATGCACGCACATTCTTGTTTTCCCCACGTCAGCTACCACCCAGGTAAGACCAGCCACCATTTAATCCCGTGATTTGTGCCCCGGTACTGCCTGCTGGCAAGCTTGTATTTTTTTTTATTTTTTTTTAATGACGGAAAACTATCGCTTGAAATTTTGTTATATGACAATGGTCGATTTCTTGCTGCAGGCGAAGTGGAAGCAGGGCTTGCGAATAAGAGATAATCAACGGAGTTCAGTTCATACAGTAAAACCCGCTTAATATAGGCCCGTTTAAGATACGAACCCGTTTAAGATACGCATTGTCTTTACTCCCTTGAGCCTAGTCGGTATTTTTGAAACCCGGATAAGATAGGAACCCGCTCAGGATTCCCATGCCTCCCTTGATATCTTAAACGGGTTTCACTGTATACGGATTGAATCGAGAACCGTCCAGCGAGATGTAATGCGTTCAACCCATTGTATTCCAGTGGGATGTACCTGACCGCGAATATCTACTAAACGACAAAATTCCTTACGTAATTTTTCATCGACAAGGGAGCAAAACTTCCGTAACTTTCTCGAATCAAGAATGAACGTAGTAAACAACGCTAAGTAGCGAATTTTTTTAGGCCAAATATATTAGCTACTACTTATTAATCAACATTTGTTGATCATTCTCTGTAAATAAGTCACTTTATGCTTGCTGAAAGCGGGGGCAAATACGAGACTTTAACGTTGCGGATCGTGAAACGTTTTCTTTTGTTTCCAGTACCCCCAGATGGCATTCCAAGAACAGCATATAAACAACGAGCTAGGCGAAGACGATCTGTTCAATCTTGAGGATATGCCGGACGGCATGGATGATATCCAGTCCATCGACATCTTCGGCAACGAGGTGTGGGGGGCGGGAGGTGTCCACAGCCCGGGCGCGTCCCCCCGAAGGGACTCCCCGTGCGGGATGAACCCCGGGAGCCCAATCCCGGACGCCAACGGGAGTCCCTTCCAGTCAAATAACACCTCAAGGGTAAGTGCCCTGCCCTTCTGATATGCTCCTTTGCGCATATCCACTCCCCTCCTCTTTTACGAAGTATTCTTCTATCAAGACGTTGTATTAGCAGTCAAATATTGACCGCTCCCCTTTTTTTGGGGTAGCTGTCATAAGCGCCAAAAACCACAAGCGCCAACGCCGCAAGCGCCATTCCGTAACCTCCAAACGAGAAAAGTCGCAAACGCCAAAGGTCTTAACCGCAACACCAACCTAACCTAACCTAACTTAGCCTAACCTAACTTAGCCTAACCTAACTTAACCTAACCTAACTTGACCTAACCTAGCCTATACGAACTTCGGCGTTTGTGATTTTTCTCGTGTGGCGGTTACGGACTGGCGCTTGCGGCGTTGGCGCTTGTGGTTTTTGGCCCTATCGAATGCCCCCCTTTTTTTTAACCTCGTGGTTACTTAGGAACGAAACTAGATACGACAAAAAAGCTTAGATCAAAGGAAGAGATCTCTTGAAGATATCGCGATTTTATGTCGAGCTTTTCAGGCGTATCTCTCTCCGTTCCAAAGTTACTGAGGTTAAAAAATTGGAGCAGTCGATACTTTTTTGACTACTAGTACAACCTTGTAAAAAATGAACTGCGAAACACGGGAAAAAATCCGAGATTTTTTTGACCGGGAAAGTCGGAGAAAAACTGCTGAAACTAGTAAAACTAGAATTTCTGCGTTACTCATGGAAAAGTTACTTGATTTTCTTTATTATACGTGAGTCAACTTGAGCTCCGTTTTTCGGAATCTAAGTTTACTGAAACAAGATGTACCGTACTTCTCCTTGTATAGAGCGCACCCGGCTTGCTTATGTCAGAAAATTTTCCTGTGTTGAAGATTACCCTTTCGTAATGCGCAGACTGGTTTTTGAGGCTTTAAGTTTTAGAAAAAGTGCGCATTATTCACTGGGAAATACGGCATTGTTTTCTGCAGGGAAGTTAACTTAATGTCGGTACACTTTCAAAGTAAGACCAATTTGGGCTTAAGCTTGTGTAGCTAGTCGTTTGTTGTCTGAAAAAGTTACCAAACTGATTTTCCATGTTGCTTAACCCACTACCGTCCAGCGATGCCGTTCGGGAACAGAAGAATTTATTTTACAGGATCGTTTTAGTTCAGTATTGTCAAAATTTGAGAAATATCACCCCTCTGGAAACCTGAAATTTAATAATTCAGGCATTTTCCAAAACTTAAAATTGCGTAACTTAATGGGAAAAATCCTAAGAATATCTCCTAAGCTAAATTTCACTCGAAATACTTTGGGCTGTTTTGGGTAAAAATTTGTAAAACAGTTTTTTCGGCCTGAAAAATATTCGGGGGATTTCCTTGTAAGCAGTGCGCAACCTGTCAGCAGAGGTTGATGTTCTCTTTTTTTCATCGAGTCAGTGCACATAGCGTGCTTTTGGCTAAGTCCTCCGTGTTGACCGGCTTGGCGTTTCCAGGGTGGAGAGCAGCAGGAGGAGGTCGGGGCGGTCCTGCAGCAGCCCTTGGCGCTAGGCTACCTGGTGTCGACAGCGCCCACCGGCAGGATGCCGTCGTGGTTCTGGTCGTCGTGCCCGCACCTCGAGAACGTGTGCCCGTGCTTCCTGAAGAATGCGTTGCATTTGCACTGCACCATCCAGCAGAGCTCGGATGACCTTCTGCATCATCAGCCCCAAGTCAGTGTCCATCCCCTCGACAGCCAGTACACCACAGATGTGCTGAGGTAGGTCTTGTCGTTGCTATGCCGCAAGTCTTTTAAATGGGAATGTTTTAAATGCGAATGCTCCCTAGAATAACCCGATAAACTTCTACAAAAAACCAAACCGAATTTTCCGAGAATTTTGAATTTTTTATTAGGTTACTAAATGTAAATAACCTAGCATTTGAACTTATGTGAGTATGGTGAATGATGTGAAGCGCCAAAAACCTCAAGGGCCAACGCCGCAAGGGCCAATCCGTAACTGCCAAACGAGAAAAGTCGCAAACGCCAAAGGTCTTAACCGCAATACTAACCTTACCTAACCTAACCTAACTCAACCTAACTTAGCCTAACCTAACTTGACCTAACCTAACCTATACGAACGTTGGCGTTTGCGACTTTTCTCGTTTGGCGGTTACGGACTGGCGCTTGCGGCGTAGGCGCTTGTGATTTTTGGCGCTACCGAATG
>Ga0058701_10004480_pt1 | contig 11355 bp, 6 predicted proteins | sample AgamicOrMae_FD_97039 | JGI IMG/M metagenome (GOLD analysis project Ga0058701, IMG submission 97039) | Agave microbial communities from Guanajuato, Mexico - Or.Ma.e | ecosystem: Host-associated > Plants > Phyllosphere > Phylloplane/Leaf | place: Guanajuato, Mexico | collected 2012-06-04 | reverse complement strand
TATTTTCTTCTTTTTAATTGAAGAAGGAACCACTAGTGTCAACCCTGTGAAACCTCTCGTTCTACGGCATTATTATTATAACTATTATTATTTTTTGTATATAAACCAGCCCCTCTTTGCTTTTCTTCAAATAATATAGGCCTAGTGCCCACGTAAGTCACCTCTCAATCAATCATACGGCATCAGAGAGATAGCGGATATTTGGCCACCCGACGGCAAGAAAACAAGCAAAAACCTTCTACGCCTCAGTCATACTTTAAATCCCTCGTTTGGGGGTTCAGATCCACATTTTCCCCCCAAAAGGCCCTAATGCCGGCAGAGTTATTCACCCAATCGGTTATAGGCTAACGTATTATTTTATCGACTACGCCATCAAACTGACAAGCGAAAAGACGTCTGAAAAAAAATACACATTAACAAGAAAAATGTTGGAAAAACGTTACGGTTTTCTATCAAAGCAGATACTCTATTTTGAAGAGGTTTCCATGATGTTTTTATTTTGTGTATACTTTCCTCATAAGTGATCCGCCAATGTTTTTTTTTCTTTTTTATTCTTCTTTTTTTAAAGTACGAATGTATGGTATTATCACTATGAAAATGAACGAGTGTCATTGAATTTAGATTAACTTAAAGTACTTTATCAACTTTCCATGTTCATTCCGCGTTAGATAGTGGTGGTTCCATAATTAGTTAAAAAAAATACAACTATAATCGGCTACCAAAGGCGTTATCATTCATCTACGCATGGCGAAAACTTGAATACCTGCACCAGTCACTCTATTGATCTCCGCATGGGATCCTATTGTTTAAGGCCACGATCAGCACAGGAAGTGAAAAAAACCTCTCAAAAGACATGTCAGGATCCCCTGATTTTACTGAACTAGATAAATTCGCCTCTAAAGGTGAAGTAAATTAATACTAATGTAGACATTATCTCCGCATTGAAGTCACACAAGATTATTTTCAGGGAAAGTTCTCCGGAAGTTTATATTTGGAGCAGGCCGAGTTTCCGAGTGGAGGCAGTCTGATAAAAATCTACTACATCCCACTGATAAGTATCTGCTTACGAACGCGTAGTCGACTCTTCCCTGCAAATGACTCGGGCCTGAAATCGTGCCAATATTGCGACTACCGCCAGCACAGCCCTCTACTTACGCCCAATAGAGGAGTAGTTCGCATGGAGCTTACATATACTTTTAAGACAAGAGTGGCTCACGTTATCAATGTTTCAATCCCAACACGCCTTGCGTTCCATACACCACAAAGTTGATAGGTGAGCAGAGCAGTGCCAGATACGACACACACAGTCAAAAATTATCTTTCTCGACCTGAGTTCTAGTCTATTAACCTAAAGAGTAGTTTTGATCATTTAAGACGAGGAGGGAAAATACGAAAACCAAACTAACACAATTCGAATGTAAAAATCAAAACATCGGACGTTCGCACTCGACTGGCAAAAAGCAATATGCGGATAAGATAACGAAAAAAGCAGGTGTTTTATTATCCGCGGAAGTTTCTACAAGGAAACCTCAATAAGATACGATTCAAGGGACTGGGGAAAGTCGTACTTTAAGCGAGCGCGTCTATCTATGATTTTTAGAGTTCCGCTAAATATTGGAAAATTTTTCCATGAACCCCCTCAATGAGCTCTTTTTGCCATTTCTATAATTTTTCTAGTTAAGATTTGTAATTGTTTTACATGTGAATGCAAAGAAAATAGCCTCCAAAACATTTATACATTATTATTACTTTGAACGATTTGAGTGTTAATCCAATTACCTTCGTCGAGGATAATTTAGATATCCTATATATCTGGCTCCACTATCAGTCTGGCTTGGTACCGACGATAGATAGAACATAAGAGGCCACTACGCGCTCAATTATATCTGTAGTCTCAGATTATCGTGTAAAGGCACGTGCGCACGGCTAGTCGCCTCTCCCTGAAATGAAGGCGCTTTCGTTTTATCAACTCAATATTTGGAAAAGTGCGTTAATTATTTAGGTTTCTACTTGTACCATCAAAGGTTTGCAAGCAACAAAAAGCTTAATTAATCCGCCCCAACGAGGTAAAATAAAAGTCCTAAATCTCCCAGCGCTCTAAATTGGACAGAAACTCCACCTTTTAAACAGTTTCGCACTCCGAAAACAAAAGAGGGTGATGTACGCCATAATAAAGGAACGCAGTATGTTTGGCGCCTTCAAGCCGAGCTTGTGAGTATTAGCAGGCAATGCTATTCCGCCGCCCATTCACATGGATACCTGGACGGCCACGCGCTGAGAATTTTTGTTTTTAATTTATGTCCGAGGCTAAAAAAAAACCCTCATATGTGAGGGATGAATTACTACACGTAGTATACTTGGAAACGCGATGTATTCATGACTGAAGTGGTCTAGTTAACAATTTTTACATATTTAGTCGGGTGTTTTCGAAAACAACCACTTTTTTGGGGTAACTCATAATGGCTATAGGTTTACAGTCGATGCCGAGGATTTCATTTATAAAATTGCCTTATCTTTACACCAAGTAACTTTGAATAACTTCAATCGCAGCCACATCAAAACTTTCCCAACGAGAAAATTATGGTAGAACAAACTTTATTGTTCTGATCCTAGATTCTAACAATATAATAAACAGCTCAACCGCGAACAGAGCACGCAGGGTATGAATGAAGCTTTAAGAGTGTCGGTGGTCCGAATGACTCAAAATCCGCCCATCGGATAAAAACAAATAACAACGTGATTGGAATCTGATAAAATCCTGATCGGAACCTGCTTAGGACCTAAAAAGTTTGAATCTGCTGGTTACTGTACGGTAGGTCAAAAAGTCATGACCATTCCTTCCATAAATATACATGGAAGCATGGATCATGACTTTTCTGGCCCACTGCTATACACTAGAGCCGTCTGTCTAACAGTAGAGAAGCGAAAGTCAAAACCTTACCACTAGCACCTCTACCATGTTGAGCAGAGTTCGCCCATAGGAAGTGCATTTGTGCCCATCACTGAGGCCTCCATGACATGGGACACCATTTGCGCCGCTCTACGAAGTTTTAGGGCTCTACTCTTCACTCAGAAGCTCTGATTATCTGTTGAGAGCCCCTAACCATTCCAGGATAGGCAAAACCTAAACGAAGTACACGCATGTGTTTGAGTTGCCTATCCAACTGCCTGCAGGCTCTCAGCATTAAGATGAAGTCATGGCACGACGGCGGCCTCGCATACAGATCGTCCTCTCAATATAATTACACTATGACCTTTGACATACGTGAGTTGAGCTAAGTTAGCGGCAGGTATGAACAAAAAGCTCGTCCTGAATGCTAAGTAGGGCGTTTTCACTCAATCTGCATCTCAGAGTGTATTCAACTGACTTGCACATGTGAGTGAGTCGAGACCCTCTTACATCAGCAATTGACGTTTTTCGCTCGTGCTTTGCAGCAGTATGTAATTATTCGCCCAACAGAACGGGCTTGTAGTAATAGAACTTGAAATGAACCAAACAGGCGAACCATAAAAGCGTTTATTGAGTTCGAGGCTGTGTTTTCTACTCCTTGAGCTCCATTGTGATAACCCCGAGTTTTAATCAAAGGCATTTTATCAACAGATACACCTAGCGAAAGTAGCTGGTATATAGTTCAATTCAGTTCTATTCGCACGCGTATGCTAATATAAGGAAGACTTGAACGCACGGAAACCAACCTAATGCATTTTTGAAGGAGCAGTGCGTGAATAGTCACTTCGTATATACTTTATATTACGGCTATCGATAAGAATATTCACAAAATTAACGAAGGTAAATCTGCTTTTACGTACAAATTCAAAAAATCTGCTTTTACGTACAAATTCAAGGAAATCGCTTTTTTTTGTTAAAAATCGAAGGTGTATACTTAGTTCACAGGCCAAAGTATCCAACTCACCAAAACCCCCAAAACAATGCCTAGTGATGAGGGAAACAGGTATTCTTTTCATCGAAGCACCACTGAACAAATGAAAAGAATTCAAAATTCACCTCCTTTACCTCATCATTAAAAATGCAAATGACATTTTTTCCAATCATCTGCAGAGTTTCGATGTGTTGAATAACGGGGAATGAACAGTCAGTGAATTAACATACAAAAAATGTTTTGACATGTTTTCAAGCACTTTCCTCAAGCCTAAGGCCAAGGCCTGAAGCCTGAATAAGCGACGGAAGAAGCGCCTATCAAAACAATCACGTGGAGAGATCTGCTACGGAAAAAAAGGTCGGTAGGGTCGCTCGCACGGCAATCCTTGAGGGTTTGTGGTCATGGACTGGGTGAGACGAGACGCGGCAGGGCGTGGTTGAGCCTCCCTCAGAATATATTATTCCAATCGGGTGCTGGAAGTATCCACGGGCAGAAAATTGACACTGCTGGAAGGAACTCTATCCCGAAACACTCGAAGACTCCAACAAATTCAAACAAATAAGTGGTTTGGTTTTTTTGCTTTTATACACAGCTTGTTCTGTATCTTGTTTATCTAGTATATCTATACCTTCATCATCTATATCTTCTTCTGAGGGTGGTTAGCTTTAACGGTAAAATTAATATCGGACGTCATAATCCGCACGTTATCCATTTAACTGAAAGATCGTTGTAAGTGGGCATTTCTTAGGCGACCTCGTCCAGTTGCAAATTTGTGCAAACTACAAACAGGACTATACAATATTTTGACGTTGTAATTCAGACAAACACATGTATACACAAGGCCAATATTGGCTCCCTACCGATAACCTCTTTCTATCCCTCTACCTTCGATCTTCTTGGCACAATTATCGGCGGTTTAAGTGAGCTTGTAAACGAACCAACGGGCCAGTCTAATTATCAGCGGACACAATGTACGGAGAGGATACAATGTGAAGGCGTGCGCAAGCCGGAGGGACCGCGCATTGCCACAAATCCGTTGTTGGTACTTTGCTAAGTATATTATTTCTGTAATAATGTACAACCTCTGCGTCTCCACCTTCCGTCACAAAGTCCAGAGGAGTGATAGGAAAGCGAAGCAAAAGGCATTTAACCTGGATGAAAATAACCTATTGAGGCATTCGTCAATCCTCTCTGACGTATCAGCGACAGCATTACGCTCTTGAGAAGTGTAATATCAAGCACAGGAACAGCAAATGGAGTTGTTTGTAAGGAGGCACGCAACCTAACTTAAGCCAGCTCAACAAGGCCAACTTGGTTGTATATTGCTCCGTTTAAAGGAGAAAATACAAGAGTTGGTAAAAATAATTTATTTTTTACTTATGACTCAACAAATGGACGGCCCTTAACATTATACACTAAGGGTACTATACATTTTTTAAAGTATCTTAAATATAAGACACCTTTAACGCCTAATCGTACTTACAAAAGTGCCGCATTACTATCCACTAATCTGGCGCGTATGATTTTTGAATGTTTGGAAACTGTCGCACGGTTTCTGGCCATGATAGGTAAAATGAATAGGCTGAGAGTATGAGATCTTTTTTCAGGGATGGGGCGTGAAACTAGACATTTTCATAGCTTTGAATTAGACTGAACGTACTCTGACATCTTACACTTAATCTGCAGTATAACGTCCACTTTGGAAATTAATGAATCATTTCCCACTGGGATATTCCCTCAAGACAGTGTGAAAATCGAAAAACCGAAGGTTCAAATGTTCGAAAAGCTTATGCTAGTTTGTAGGTGCTAAAAAAATGTTGAAAAAAGGAACGCCTTTTGTTTTAAAAGAGAGAAATATTTCACGACTTTTTTGTAGGAGTTCAATAATTTCAAGTCATTCCTTTTAGTAAACAAAAAGCTGTTTTGAAAGAGATCGCTGTTTCGTAACTATCAATTTGCTGCGTGTCGCAAAATATCTTTTTTTCTGACACAAAAAAAACAACAAAAAAACACCACTTTTACTCTGTCAACTTGCATTTGAATGGATGAAAACTGTAGACTAGACTTCCGTCTTCAGTTTCCATACAACAAAACGGAATGGGCCTTATTTTATTTTTTATTATTTTAGCGACAGAAGAAGAGGGCCGTTTTGCGACGCGCAGCAACGTACCGGTTGCGAAAAAAAAACACTTTTAAACTCAATGATTATGAAAAACGCGACTCCCAACAAGACGGCTAATGCCTGTGGCCATCGATGTAATATAAGTTTAAGCGAGCGTTGAAGACATAAAAAGCATTTGGTGATTTGGAACTTAATATAAGGGTGTGGATAGGCAGGTGCTTTATCCTTGAGCAGAAAGATAAGATCCATCAAAGCTGTCAATTTCAATTTACACCAACTATCCCAGAACTGGAAACCTAATCAATTACGTACAAAGGCTAACAAGGAGATTTTCATGTCTGTTTATTTTTTATTGCTTTTTAAGTGTCGAGCACACCAACATGAATACAAAAAAAAAAACAACCACTCTCAGTTGATGTACCTATAGCGTCTTGGCCGTTTATGTAGCGCCAAAAATATCCGGAAAAGCGCAATAAGATGTTGAAGAAACGCTATTTACCCGAGTGATTGGGCGTGAGGAAGTTAATTGTACGCGTCGAAAGCAGCAGAAATCGAACTAAGATCAACCGAGTCTGAAATCGATGCGCTGGTATCTGAAAAAAGTATCCAGCGGCAGAACAAAAGGTGACTAACTTTTTGACCAACTACCCAGCATTCAGGTTGGTGTCCCACTGTCGGGTATTGGGAATAGAAACTTCCAATATGGTGACTTGAAATGCACACAAACTTTCGTAGAAGTAATTGTCTGTTAACGTTTGATTCTTAAGACCTCTGACGAAGATGGCGAGTATATAGAAACGAAAAGCATTCTGGAAACAGCAGTTACGTTGTCATATTTTTTAAAAGGGAATTTGAAAAAATGCGGTCGTAAAGAATTGATTGAACTTACATTTAAACCAAAAATCGACTTTTTTCCATTTAATGATGCCCTGCTTAAGGTAGTAGACTCGCGTCCGGCCCGATCCGCGGGACGGGTAAAAAAAAGTTGCTTCAAAACCCTTGAAAATTTTTGTGTGGGTTACAAAGGGTCTATATTATCATCTAAAGTCATACAATTTCACCCAGTCTTTCTTGCAGACGAGTTCTCGATCTCCAAAAACACCCATAACGCAAAATTTTACCAAAATGTGGCTAAAACAAGCTTTGTGAACCTAGTTATTGTCGTTATTTGATCGGTGACCCCCATATTTTATTTTTTCTCTTTGTTTTCCTTCTCGGAAAGGGCTTACGATTTGTTTTTAAGGAAATTCTGATCACTCAAACATAGCGTAAACCAAAAAATCACATAAACACAAGGAAGGATGTGCGTTTTCCCATAAGAACAATGTATAATTCAATTGTGTCTATTTCAAAATGGAGTTCGGTGACAGTGGGTTTTCTTGTGAAAAATGGATTGGGCGTGTCCGAAAGAGCTTGCCATAGAAATTTTAAGCGATTCTGATCACTCGATCAAGGTCGCTCCTACTACCTTAAACCTCCAGTTATTTTTCTTGCTTGCTTCGAATTTTACTTATGCCCATTTCCAGTCATTTCTTTTAATTTCATTATTATTCCAAATTTCTAATGAGGAGCCTAATAGTGAAGATTCTCTTCCTCTCCTTTCACGAACTTTTAAAGTATAAAAGCCCTCAAGGAAACGTTTGTAAACTTTCTGAAACTTCCATACGTGTACCAGAAATTAATTAATAAGTCCTTTGCGATGCATCACCCGCAGACCTTTAAACAGGAGGTTTACACACAACGGTGAAACCTCACCCTTATGTAAACGCTTTTATTAAAAGCCTGTCGGACCTTCTAGTTAGAAAAAAAGTCTCTCAATAACTAATCTCAAAAACAAAAGAAAAGGGGAAAATGTTAAGCTAGTTAGACCTTTTCTATCACCTCCCTTAAGTCTTTGGAAAGCGGGATTGATTGAAACAATGATAATAATAAAATAACATGCGTTTTTACTTCAGGCAGTTTCAAAATGAGTGTATCCTCACATTTTTGGGAAACCTTGTAGCTGTTAATTTGTAAGTGACAGTCGTTGAAGATGTGGCCAACTTGAAAGCAAACCGCATCTGGCTGGTTGGCGAAGGCAAACTACCTAATTCATAATCGGTTTATGTTTTGGGCGCAATAATAGGACAGGAGGCCTCCCACTCACTCAAGGTCCGCTGCTCGGCAACAAAGGGTCAAAGGTTGGAACACAAAAAGCAAAAAATGCTACTTATGAATTATTCTGTTAATATTATTTTTGAAAAATCAGGACTTCTTACGTGAACAATCACAAGGAAACTTCTTCACCGCTAAACTGCATGGCACTGGGCAAGTTCCCCGAGTTAAATTTATAATATCATCAAGGTTTGACTGCTTAAATAAAGATAGGTCATGTAGGCATGTTATTTTTATTTTCATTGTTGCTCCCAGAAGTCTATAACGAAGTACCGCATGTAATTTGATGCCTTTGTCAAGAAATTGATGGCTACGCGTGCTCCATTAGTATAGCTGCCACAGAGTGATTCACACCGATGTACCTACCAAGCACTCCATTGCTGATGCAGTTAAGTTTAACGAAGCGGCCGCTACGGTGTTATGAATAGGAGCGCTCGTAGCAATCAAAATGTTGACAAAAGTCCCAAACGTAATTATTTTTCATTAATTAAAACTATGTGAAAGCACTGTGTCAAACCACTCAGGCATCCGATAAACCGACACGAGATTAGTATCTGTTTAATTATTTACCATGTTAAGACGTCTCCCCGAAACGTTTCGGGTTGACAGTCTCAAGGAAGTGTCGAATTCTTGAGGTGTTTCAAGAAGACCTCGGGGAGATTCACTTCGTCTTCCAATATCGCATCAAAGAGCTGCGAGAGCCAGGTAAACAAAACCAGGGTCTCCTGGATGGGATTCCGATTGAAATTGAGGCTTTTTGGTTTCGGTTCTGGGTTTCATTACGGAGAGGCGTCAACGATCTGCTAATTTATTCCCGGTAGAAATCAACCAGGACTCGATCGATATCAGATCAGTAGGCAGCACGAGAAAAGAATTGACAGTCCCACATACGCTTTCACAGTTACAGAAACTATTTTCACTGTTAACTTAAACTGGACAAGAAAGGTTTCCCGAAAGCCCTCAAGATGAAGGAACACTAATGATATCCCATCCCGGACTGCAAGAGAAAGACATTTGGATTTCTATGCGTTAAAAAGAAAGAGGCACGTTGCGGACGCAAGATGGCGGCGATGGGTTCATTGGCGTTTCTTTACCAAGAGGGCTTCAGGTTAACTTTTTTCATGCGGCTGTAGTTCATCCTTACAATGAGATGAAAGATGACTCGGTATAAAAGGAAAATAAGGTCGCGAGGGCGTTCTTTACAATTAATAACGCCAGCCTGCTGTAGGCAGGGACGTTGTAGTTTCAGGTATATGTTTTGGGCTTGATACTTGATTCTATGATCAGCAGGATCTAAGCCGAACTCTAGCCAAAGCCATCGCCTTCTAGCCCAACCAATTTAAAACCGAACCTTGCCAAATACATTTCATCAAAACCTAACTTTCTGTGTGCTACCTTGACGAAAATTTTAATCTAATATAAAACTCGTATACCCTCAATTCCTACTTGGGCTCAACAGTCAAGATGGAACTTTAATGCAGTTGCTTCTTTCGCGATGCAATGTAAGTTTTTCTACCAGTACGATTTTTGTTTATTTTTTCTTCACTGCCACAGATTTTGAAGAGGAGTTTAAAGGAGAATACTCCGTGCCTTACGCTACTTGTTTACAGGCCTACAGTAAATCAACTTCCATATTACATCACATTATACCTTCTCTTCCAAAGCCAACTCAAATTATGTGTATCGGGCGATCAACTGGTTGATCTCTATTACAGAGCAACTAGTGCGTTTTAGTAGAGCTACTTTTGTATCTCAAAAAAGGATTATTTTTGATAAAAGATAACCATATGAAGTTCATTGCAACAGTTCAGTAATCGAGCTGATGAAACTGGTTCAAAACCCATATCTTTTTCTTTCCATAGCAATAACCTACTCACACGGCCTGACTCGCAAACTCGTTAAAGTATAATCGGTATTATTCAGGTTCACGGGTCAAACGAAAAAACATATTAAGATAGTATTTTAGAAATTTTACGCTTACGTCTTCCGACAGTGAGAGGTACAGTACAACTCAAATTTAATGGGCTTAAGTACCCGAAAGAGCGTTTGCAAGAGCAATTAGGTAGTCATTAGCATGAAAGGCGTGGCCACTGCTACCATCCGCTTGTGGTCAGCTTCTCCGGCCCTTTGTTCCTACAATACGTCTTCAAACATCTTAATAATATTTACAACAATGTGCCTTCAATGCAGACTCCTACATCAACAGTTCCGGGTACAAACAAGGCAGGTAAAAAACAAATGAAAATGATAATTGTATAAAGCTGGACTTCTCTCACTGGTTGGAACTCAACTATGACAAGGTTCACAGCATATTCGAGAGGAGGAGTCTTCATACTCTGTCATGTCTTACGCTCCATCGTCTTGTCTAGCGGTTCCTCTTAATACATCTTGGTATCTAGTATATTCCCCGCCAAGGTAAACGGAGCCTCTGCTGAGACACGCGCCAGACAAACGACATATAACCTAATCTAACTGATCGTCGCTAAGCCCCACACTGCTAAGGATTAAATAATGTGTCCTGCACCTCGCTCCGATAACGCTTCTTTTGAGGACCGATAAGTTGAAGTAAGTTAGGTAGGTGCCTCATGTCTTACTCTGCTCTATCTCGGCCTGAATTGACGAAAAAGAGACAATTTTACAGGTAGAAAACGCTAGTGAGCAGTTGAGATGACGCTTAAACCTCCTTGATGTTACAAAGCGTACTTTCAAAGGTACGAAACACTTGATTCTCAAGAAACAAAGAACTAAGTAGCTCTTAGCGTTGTGCTTTGCATGTAAAAGCCTGCTTACATGAGTTGAATCCCGCACACAGTAATACATCCTGACAAACAGTCACAAACGTGCGAATTTTAATTAGCCTAATTAAGTGGAAGCTGTGCCGTTATCTTGAATGTGGAATCACACACGGCTACCGCACCGTGACGCTGTGATTTCGCGACGACTCCCTAAGTCTTTGATGAGATTACCAAACTTTGATCTTACCGCCAATTTAAAGGACGATGAATTGTGTACCTCCTTTGATTGGGTTAAGTTTGGATCATTGTTCAATGTTGCACGACAAAGCTACTGCTATAAGTGGAACTTAAGGCTTACGGTTGCTTCGATGTTCAAAGCATAGCAGGTTTGTGAAACTCAGAAGTAAACAGTGCAAAAATACTGGGAATTGCTACAAGGCCTCTAAATAAATCAATTAATTTT
>Ga0058701_10004479_pt1 | contig 11355 bp, 4 predicted proteins | sample AgamicOrMae_FD_97039 | JGI IMG/M metagenome (GOLD analysis project Ga0058701, IMG submission 97039) | Agave microbial communities from Guanajuato, Mexico - Or.Ma.e | ecosystem: Host-associated > Plants > Phyllosphere > Phylloplane/Leaf | place: Guanajuato, Mexico | collected 2012-06-04 | reverse complement strand
TTTTTTTTTAAATAATTTATTCCGATGCACACCTTTTTTAAAGTCTGGGAGGGAAGAATACAAAAACGACATAGGGGAGAGGGGGGGGGGGGGGGGGGTCCGGGAAAACCTTGCGGTACCCTACATGGGGGGAAGGGGGGATTAAAGAATCTTACGTAATATTTAAGGTATTTCACAGGTCATAAAAAGCTATGTAGACCAGTTAACAGAAACATCACGAAATCACGCGTTGTGGCAGTCGCAAACCACGACGAGGCGAGGGTGTAGCTGTGCCGACAGAGCCCGCCTCTCTATGCAGGCCGGATCTGTGCTTTAAGCCGAGGAGCACAAATATTTTCAAATCAAATCTTTTTTTGATTGCTAGCCCATCTTTCACTTTTGACAATCCCAGCAGTTCTTATTTTTTAAAAGATTCTTAATTTGCTAAAGTATTTTTCTTTGAAACATTCGTAAAAGTTAATGGTAACTTTAGGTATTGAGCAGCAGCGGGATTCGCGATGAAACAAATAAATTAATTTGCTTAAATCATGCATGCATAGGAATAAAATTATGGGAAAAATAGTAAAAATTTACGTGATTTTCCGGTTATTGGGACCCCTTAATCTTACGTAAGATTTTAGAGGGGGGAAGGGGGGGTTGATAGAATCTTACGAGTCCTTACAATGGGGGGGGGGGTTCAAAATCCCCCCCCCCCCAAAAAAAAAAAAACCTTACGTAATTATTGAATGCTCCCAATGAAAATAGCGTACCTCGAAGAGTGTTTAGATGCCAATTTGACGACTCAGTATTTACTATGGTTAGTCGCCTCTACTACCTTAATCACAGTGTCTTCGCGAGTTAGTGTTTAGCGCTGGACGCAAAAACACTTTCCAAATGTTGACCACAACTTTGCAAACGCGACGTTACCAATTCTTGCCAAAGAAATAGTAATGAGGCACCTCAGCCAATTTGGTGATTTTATCAGAAATAAATCTAGTCAAAATTTGACTAGATAAATCTAGTCAAATATGTAGCCAAGGCTAATGGTTGTGAAACACTCAAAGGTATCAGTACAAGCATAAAGAGTTAACGTGTATTTTATAGTATGTTCCTTTTCAAAAAGTCTTGAGAGTATTACTAGTCATAGAAACAGAAATAAGACAAATATAGATGTAAGACTTACTCAAAGACCGTTGTTCAAAAATTTCTGTCCTGAATTGTGATTTCTAGTTCTGCTAAACTAGGAGAAGATTCTTCAGATATGCTAACCGTAATTCAGGACACTCTCCGGACTTTCAAATAATTTATATACAGGGCCTCCATTTGATGCAGTACTTGTAGTGTCGTAAAAAATATAATGTGACGTACTGTATTTGAAACTCTGCTTTCGTCGTATTATTTTCGTTTTTCTGTTCCTGGAGAATCGAAGTCGCAGATGTGAAAACTTTCATGCCAGTATTTTGTAAAATCCCGAGTGCCTTTTTGTAGTATATATGCATGCATTGACCCGGTCCAGGAGAATGAAATCGCTGTAGTGATTTGAAAATATTTATTGAAGTCCTTATTGCTTAATACTTTACCGGGGACAAATGCTCTGGCTTTAACAAGGCAATTATTTTTGTAAGTCTTGTATTGTTATTGGCAATAAAAGGATGCAAATGTTGAAAAAGGTTGTCATTGATGAAAAGCCCCATGCTTTATTTTAAGGCGAAACGCTATCAATCAGCTTCACCAAAGGTACACCCGATTCGCAGCCCTGAAGTGGGAAAATAAGTGCGCTTATATGGGATACAACGTAGAATTAAATAAAAAAGAAATAACACATCCTTGTGTGACGACCCGTCTTGTAATCGTTTCAAATTTACAGAAAAGTCGCCTCTGTCGATGTTTGACTATATTTCGAGTCTTTGCTAGCTTTGGTGTTCTTACCTTATGAAACGCTTAATTTCGGACTTCTCTTGTGTCTTTATTCTAAAAAAACTCCTCCCCCGATATTTTGTGTTCACTCAGGAGGGATGTAGTCACCTGGTTCACTTTTACGATATATTTTCTCCAGGATTCAGCGAGAATTCGCGCATTTGAGATTGTCTGCAAGAATTATCGCAAGTTTCTGAGGGAAGAAGAAATAAAATCTTGAAGAAGGTAGTCATGTAAGGAAGGACTTTCACAAAAGTTACAATATACTGGAAAAGAGGGCCGGGGGAGGGTCTAATAATTCTACTGTATGTACGTGTGGACACCCGCTCCCACCCCTGTTCCGCGAAACAGAACAGGTCGAATCTGTGTGAAAAGACATAGCTGCCACCACACATGTTGAGAGAAAAAAAAAACAAAAAAAAATCTTGAAAGCGTTGGGAGAACCGAAAAATATGTGATCCATACTATAGGTAATGAAATTCAAAACAATATACACGCAGGGAACATTCCTATGTCACTGACCGTCTTTTTGGCAAAGGAACCAATAAATAACAGCTTTTCCCTCATTCTGGTTGAAAAAGGCAACCGATTGCGATCGCTGGAGAAGGTCCCCCATTTCGAGTTTACCAAATACTGTGTGTCTTGTGTAATTTGACCGAAGTAGGACATTTGGAAAAACTTATAAACATATGGATATTTTTGTTTGAGAACCTGTTTTTGAAAATCAAAAAGCGTCAAGAGACATTGCAAAAAGTTTAGAGTTGGAGTTATAGGTCTTAAAAATGGGCAACTATGAGGTCTCTTCAATTTTTCGATGTGTTAGTTTCCAAGATGTGATGGTTCCAAAACATGCCCCAAAATCCTACTTTTCGAATTTTGGTGAAATATTCCTCCGAATGTTCTCATTAAGGGAGGCTTTGAGGATTATTAAAACATTCGCCGAAAATTTCGTTTGAATCTATTCTTTTGAAAGACACCCTCTTACAAACTTTCTGTGGGTACACATTCATACAAACACACAAACAGACGCACACACATACACACACATGCGCGCTATATAGTTGCTATATAGTTGGACTCTGACATGTCATCCGATGTGAGGATGTCTCCGTCGATATTTTGAAAAGCACAGGTATCCATGGGTGCGGTATCTACGTAGATATTGAAAGGGATTGATGGGCCAGGGGTAGCTATATCCGATGTAAAAAAAAGAAGAAGGTATATTCGAAAAGGTTCGAGGTTCGAAAAACTGCCCTGGTCCAAGAATCGACAGTATCGTAGATACAGTATTTCGACTTGTGGATATCCATCGACAAGTTTTATTATCCATCTCAGTATCGATATCCATAGCATATGGATATCCAAAGTTTTGTGTTGGTGTTCACAGTATTCGCCAATATTCGTCAACCGTGTCGAAAAATCAGTTCCATTGTTTTCTTGTACTAAAGTGGCTTACTATCTTACAACTTTGACTCCCGTATTCTAGATCGAGTATATACAGTATAGTAAAAGGAGAAGCAAGAACCTGTTATTTTTAATTAATCATCCTGAACACAAATAGTAGGTTGCCGAACGCCGCATGTTTCCTGATGGCTATAATTATTTTGAAATCAATTTTAATTTTTTTTGTACCGGCCGTTCTTGCTTTAAAATGCATGTAAATCTAAATTTCTCGTTGCACGTAATAAAGGAGGTCGATACTGATAAAAATTCAAAGCCACCCCCGAAGGTATTCGTAAATTAAGCATCTTGAGCTTGATTATTTTCTAAAGAGGAACTATTATTCACATTACACGCCACCGCAGTTTTCCATCCATAAAAGTTGCGAGCTGTTAAACGAATTTATAAAGGACCTTCGCACGAATCACTTAAAATAATGCGTGAGGCGAATTGCCCGCGAACAAAACAATATAACCTATAAAATGTACATGCAGCAATTACTTCAAGGCCATTGTGTATTTTTTGCCGTGAAAGAAATCAATCTTAGAGAGCGTTAGCCTGTAATGGGTTAGGGCGTTTGGAAAGCGCCTCCCAAGATGGGAGAGCTATTAGGGCGACTTTCCTGGCCGATTTTCGCCCTTCTTTTCGCCCGCCGTGCCGCCACTTCATACTCACCCGGAGGTGGGTCTAAATAAAACGCATTTCACATTGACCTTCCCTTGTAGCTGCCTCAAGGGTTTGCCTATACCTGCAGGGGCCAAGATTCCCCCTTCTCGCTTCGCTCGTTTACGTGACGTTTTTTACCAAGTTTCTCTGCTACCTTGCCTTCAAATGGCATACCACACACTTTCCTTATTTATAGCTGGTCTTTATTTATCGATTGTGTAGTGTGAAACCATTAAATGTTAATGGTTGGTTCTCGCTTCAGCGTTCAAGACTAACGTGGCATTATCTCGTATGGTGGGCGAGTTCGCGCTGTCACGAAAGACGACATTATTCCGGAAGTGTTTGAAAGGGCTATGATCTTTTCAGAGCAGTGTGTTTTCAAACCCCTTTTTTATTTTTATTTTTTGGCGAATTTCTGTTGTGAAGAGCAATTAAAAAGGCATGAAAAACGTGGGGAAGCTATTTATAGTGATTTTGTCGTAAATGATTGAGGTGGTTTTCGCTCTCGATTTTCATTTTTTCTTTCGCGATCCTTCACTTCCATTACATCTTTAAATCCTTCGGGGACTTCTGCAGTACGATTTATGTTTCTTTAGCTACCTAAAGTTGGCGTTGGCGGAAACATATACTTTTAAAATGCTTGCGTTATCGGTAAATGTTTCCCCATTATGCATAAGGTTCTCGAAACGAAAAATTCAAGCGCAAATATTTATCCAAATTGTACCGATAGGATACCACTGTTTTTGGCACAAGCGCGAGTAGGACGAAGAATGCTTCTGAAAATACGCAAAGAAAATGGTTCACTAACATGTAAGTGTCCATCTAAATCGCCAAAACTGCTTCGAATATTTACAAGCGTGGAAACTTCATTTAGATCGGAGAGCCAACTTTAGACCTTTTCACGTCCTTTATGCAAGTTCGTAGAACGAAGTATTGGAAGACCGTTTGCAACCAAAAACTCGACTTAGAGATAAGCCCACCTTGTGGTTCTACGAACACTAATATACCAAGTGAAAAGATGGTTTGGCTTATGCATGCTATTGTCGGTAGGCCTCCATATGAATAACGTGGACAGATACATGCCGATGCACATATATCACCGGTAATATTGATGATGGTCAAGGATTCGTGGGTGTCAGAGTTTCATTACCCATGGTTTCAAGTTTATTTTGCTGGGTACCCTTTATTTTCATGAAGAGGTCCATATAATATGACTTCACAGCCCAGCGATAGTAAGCAACCGACGCGCTGCAAATTAAAGAATCCTTTTAAGAGTACTACTCTCATGGTTGAAAGGCAACAATTTTTGACCAGAAACTCAAAAATTCTCGCAGAGCTTGGCATGACCTTTTCTGAGCTACGACTTTCATTTACCTGATAGAGCATCTTGACTTTGATCCCTCTAGCCGCAGATCTGAAACAAACCAAATCAGGTTAATGACCACCGGTGTTCTTGCTTTCAGGTGACTGTGGAGAACCTGACCTACGGCCCTTTCCATAACGTGACTTTCTACACTTTAATGACGCTTCTAGACGGAGGGACGTGGCCGGAGGCAAAAGAAGAAGTCGTACAAAAGTTTTGGCCTACTTGGAAGGTAATTATACCTCTACCTTCATAATATTTTTTTACAACACGTGCCGCATTTCTTTCTCTACCAAGCTGTTCTAATTATTATTTTTTGCAGACTGCAATCTGCTTCTGGCCTGCAGCCCAAATTATAAACTTTATGTACGTACCTGAACGAAATAGAGTGGTCTACGTCAGCGTCTTGAGTGTAGTTTGGACGACTTTCCTTGCATTTATGAAAGATAAAGAAAATAGGAAAAAAGAAGAACTCTAGAAAAAATTTACCTTCCATCTCACCGTGCGGTACCGGAGCAACAGAGTGTCAGAATACTATTGGTAAAAAAAGAAACAAAAAAAAAACACGGTATATTGGACAATAATACCGCTCACCTTGCCAAGCATGTGTTCAATTATTCTCGGAAAAATATCATTTTATCAGATTGTAAGTTGTATTATTGTAGAAATGAAGTACTTAAGAGCGCTGGTCGTTCGTATCTAGTAAAATTACTTTGCTACCTGAAAACTATAGCCGATTCCAAGTTTTATCATTCCAATAAGAAAAGGTGTCCTTTTTTTGTTGATACGAGTGTATGTGTACTGTTGACAATTGAAGAAGAGAGTGTATTCATTGTAAATTGGCAGTCGCTGCTGATTAGGAAACCACCAGGTCATCAATGTGTATCAATTAAATCTAAAACTGAGGCTTTATGATTTCCCTTATGTTTGTTGAATAAAATATCTTTGTTACCCTTACTCCTAAGATTCAATGTTTTTGGTCCTGGAAACATGCTGCGGTCGCAGATATCCGAAAAAAAGTCGCGTCTTTTGGGCAAAGTTCTTTTCTGCTGTTTCCCAACAAGGTGTCAATTAAGTCACAATTGCACACAAAAAAAGGTCGGATTTACCGGTCATGTGTATAGGAATAAAAATATTCTTGTAAATGCTTTTCAGTTAAATTTTACTCTGAATGCTTTAAGGCACCACATATACCCAGGTAGCACAAGGGCGCATTAAATGCGCTTTTTTAGCGCCTTTCCTTGGGCACTGCAAAAAAGTGAGGATTCAATGCGGTTCGAAAGCGCATTGAGTTTAGCGCATTCAAGTGCTGCTTAACGCGCTTTTCCAAGGCGCGTGGTTAATAGTGCTTTATTTGCGCGTTTTCACGTACAGCTTTCATCAATGAGGTTCCGAAGCGGTCTACATGCCATTTTAATGCGCACTTTGTAATGCAGTTACGTATAATAACCGCTAGACGCGATTTTATAATCGCCTGTATTATGCGCATCATAGGCGTTTTTCATGCATTACAAACCACCCACGTTCAACACGCTTTTTCCGCAACCGCGGATGCGCAAAAAACACGCATTTAATGCGCTCGTGTGCTACCTGGGTAGGGTTGAGGAAAAACGTTTTGAATAATACTGAAACGAAAATCCGCGGAACTGCCTTTAAGAAAAATGAGTTAGAAAACCAAACGCAAAAGATTTCACAAATAGAGAAAAAAAGCAATTATAATAAAAAAATAAATAAATAGGAAATAAATAAAAGAAAAACCATCAAATAAAAGTACTACTTTTTTCGCGCATCTGAATACATCATTCGGGGTAGGGAGAGACGAGCTTTGTCGCGTAATTAAGCACACAACACATTTCTGCACTCGCGCGACCACTCGCTCTTTTTTTAGTGCTTCCCTGGCCTCTCCCCTTCCCCTCCCTTCCCACACAGCATCCATGGATGTGGCAGGTTGCTACGTTTATATCTATCCTGGGATCCGAGGCTACAACCCCCATGCCCCATGTTCTGTGGCCCAACCCAGCGCGGGACCATATCACCTCATACGCATATACCTCATAGTGCCGCATGGATGTATCAGCCCCTACAGTTTGCAGCGGCTGAGAGTAATGTTATGTTGCACAAAATGAGGGAACATTTTTGGGTGGGATTTGTTTGCCAGAAATGGCCAAGGCGCAAGTACGTATACTGATCGATGTAAGGTCATTTCACACTAAAGCCTATCTCTGCATAAAAAAATGGAAAAAAAATAATTCGCAGGCGAGGTTTTTAAGCTGAAAGCCTCACTTAAGGAGTGATCCTAGCCTACCACTTACTAGCTAAACAATATTGTATCCTTAACATGTTAAGCAAACCTGAAATGTAACATTTCACGCCAAGCTTGAAGGGTTCATAAGTAGATAGGCTAAAGCTCTTTTTTTTTCAATGATGGGAGCTTATACTGTACAGTCGAGAGCACAAGTCGTTGAAAGTGAATTTTCATCACGCCCAAAACCACGTCGACAGCCCTGCTGGGCCTCTGTGGTGGAAATGGAATAACACATCACTTTTTGCAATAGTCTTTCCTTTTTGACGCATGAAACAGTAAAAGTCGAGTTTCATGATTATTTCCTTGATATTTTGATCAACAGCACTTGTAAAAAGTTTCTTCTTTCACCTCAACCATGGAAGCACAAGCAAGGCTGACATCGCAATTTGGCACGGGACGACAATCCACTGTCGATGACATGCTCTCGACTGTATGTTACATCGAAATGAGAGGATGCCTTTCAAAATGATCGAAATCGTCTTATTTTTTTAAACATCTCTCTTCCTCTCTTTTTTTTTGTTAGGAAAACAATCTGGGCAGTCAATTCACAGGGCCACATGATTGCTGCTGCCGAGAAGCAAGTGGCTTATCAGGTTTCGTGACCGTTGGGTGACGTCAACGTAAGTTAGATTCAGTCCCTTGTGTCTTGCTTTGCTCCATGGCAACGAATCGTGGAACGTAATGGGCAGAAAGTTTAATCTTACGAATTTATAGTGATTGACCACTGCGTCTGCATTCAGTTCATAAGTTGATGTCAACGGGAGAACAATTCTTAAAGTATAATTGACGTCAAGAAATCCTGTTGATTACAGTTTGTCGTACTCCTTCAAACTGTATGGGAAAAGTTTGACAAGCAGAACGGAAAATCTGGAGAGAAGAGAGCCCAGCAGCTAGAAATGTAATTTCAGCAAGGAGCGCTCGCTGGTCCACGGCACGGTGCAGAGTCGGGCTGCGTCCGCCGCGCCGGTGTCTGCCAACTTCTGTGCCAGACTCACTGATTTTAAAACTCTCTGCTAATTCATTGGCGTAAGAACGAGAAATGTTGAGCTATGATTAAAAGTTAGGGGCGTGTCGGTAAGAGAGAGCTGGATCCAAAATTTTGCCGCCTATGTGCAAGAAGGCGTTCGATGAAAAGTTGCATCAACAGAAAACCTTGATAGAGCCTTTCAGTCGGCTTTTGATGACAAGAATGATGTCTGCTCTGAAACGATTTTTTTCGAATGAAAATTGGGCACCAACCAAATTTTCCCTCGACTAATACAGCCGGCAAGAAACACAATAGTAGTCTTAAACTCAACCTTCGAATCTCCTGAGATGATACGAAGTTGATGCATTCGGAAATACAGTAAAAACGAAACACATGTTTCAGGGAGTTCTTACCTGTTATGGATGTGAAAATACAACGGGAGTTGTTCGTATTTTGGCAGTTTTTTCAGGATAGACCTATGATTCAGCCACATATCAATGGAAAGCGCTAGACGAGACGATTTTTGAACTACATACTGAACATGGGTCTATCTTTGAGAATGATCAAAATATGTAATCCGTTTTATTTTTACACTGAAAGTAAGGTAAGGACTATCTGAAACAGGCGTTTCGTTTTCACTGCTAAAGTGTTACGTTATCCGGCTTTTTTGAGTTAACAGGAACCCTCCTCTGTATATCTCATCGGTGGCTTACGAGGCTCCTTAACATAATTAACGCGCAATGCAGAGAAAGCCGACCCTTTGATTTGGCCATGTGCTGTGCACCCACCAAATGACATACTGAATGGAAGAGTGAACACTGAGTGTAGGGGTTTGGTAACACGCTACGAAGCAGCCCGCCGCCACGGCGTCCTTCATAATGAGCGGTACTTTTTGGGCCGGAGTGACAATGCCCTTCAAACATCTCTCTTCCGTCAATGGAAGGCTCGCCAACAAAGCCACGGCACGCAGCTATAAAAACACGGTTAGCAAATTTTTGGGACGTATTTTTTTGCTGCACAATCTTAGTTAAGTGGTAGTTCTAACTGAGGACATTTTGCGTAGCACACTAAAGGGAAATGATATTTTAAATAAATAAATCTAGAAAAGTTTTAGGCCAACGTCGCTCCGATTTCACTATAAGCACACTTAGATAGGTCCCTTACGGAAGAAGGATAGGCAACCTTCGTGACACCTACGAAGTGGGATTGCCTAAGAGCCCAGCGCCTTACCATCGCTGAATAAGCAACCACCTGCACAGCCATGATTTGCGTGCTGCCTATCGTATTATTGGAGGCCCTTAACGCGTCGAACTCTCACACAACTTCATATACTAGTCAACGCATCTTTCCGCCTTACCCTATGTGTTCTGGCGGGGTTGGAATCCTGTTGGGATAATTTTTCTCAATGACTGTGCGGTGCTTTAACGGTAGAAAACTTCAGCGTGGGCACGGAGTAGTATTATCTTTCGCGAACCAATCGGAGAGATTGATTTCCAAAGTCACGTTCGAATGAAGAAAGAGTATGTTGAAGGGATGACGACCTATCTCAATTTCGAGTCAATGAAGAAATAATTGTGCCAACGGGAAAGAACGGTAGGCCTACGTTTATTGGTGGTGTTGACCCGGCGTGTGGTGTTGCCAGGGCAGTTGTTAGGTTGAGTTGAATACAGTTAGTTGAGGCGAGGCCACTTTAATTTGGTTACGTGAATGTGACGCATGGTTAAATTAGGTTCGGCCAAGCTAGTTGTGAGTTAGGCTGTATAAAGTGACATAAGGTTAGCTGAAGTTGGGCCAGTTTCAATGTAAAAACAAATCATCCGTTTCAGGGAAAGCTATACCTATTTTGGGTGTGAAACTTAAACGGGGGTAAAGAGTTATGTTTTTTCTTTTCTTTTTTTGCATGACCGACCGATGTTCAGATATACTTTAAAAGCTCTCGGTGACAGCTTTCCATTGATGTGACTGACAAGGGAAGGGCGCAACCTGTAACACCCAGATTTGCTCCAAACCTATCAGAACGTGTAGTAGACCTCTCCTAGACACGGTAATGGGCATTAATTAGAGCCACAGCTCAACACTACCCCCGCTAGCCACCCCCAAAGTTGGGGATGAAAAAAATTCGACCCTTCAAAATCACGTGAAATTGATGCAAAATCAAGAGAAACACATGCCCTTTGAGCCATTTAGTTGATCGGCCAAAACTACCCCCGCTATCCACCCCCAAAGTTGGGGTTGAAAAAATCGACCATCCCAAAACATGTGAAATTGATGCGAAATGAAGAGAAAAGTTAACTCTTTAAGCCATTTAGTTGATCGACAAAAACTACCCCTGCTAGCCACCCCCAAAGTTGGGGGTAAAAAAAATCGACTCTCAAAAAACACGTGAAATTGGTGCGAAATGAAGAGAAACGGTTACTCTTCAAACTATTTTGTTGATCGACGAAAACTACCCTCGCTAGCCAACCCAAAGTTGTGGTGAAAAAAATCTATCCCCCACCCCCCCCAAAAAAAAAACACCTGTAGGCTAGGTAAAGCCAAATGAAAAAGCCTAAAGATGTAGGCCTAGTGCCTCGGCCGACGCAACTTTTAATAAGTCATTTTGTTGATCGGCGAAAATCACGCTGTAGCCAGCATTTTTGATGTTAGGAGGCGAGAATTCCAAATGTAATTTAGGCTAGGCCCAATGGTGGATCGTTTAATTGTCGTCTGTGTATTTGT
>Ga0058701_10004478_pt1 | contig 11355 bp, 6 predicted proteins | sample AgamicOrMae_FD_97039 | JGI IMG/M metagenome (GOLD analysis project Ga0058701, IMG submission 97039) | Agave microbial communities from Guanajuato, Mexico - Or.Ma.e | ecosystem: Host-associated > Plants > Phyllosphere > Phylloplane/Leaf | place: Guanajuato, Mexico | collected 2012-06-04 | reverse complement strand
TCCACCCTGTAAATGTTAAATTTCACACCGGTCTCAAAATAATGCGCTCTTACGTTACTTTTTCATACATTTTCCGCCCGATGGTATCTAAAACACCAATTTAATCAGTTGTTTTTACTGACATGCAGGTTAGCGACTTTGTTTATGACATTTTTTCACATTATAATTCATTGCAAGGACACCATACTTCCTTATCCGAGTCTAAATTTCCTCCGCTTCCATTCAATGTTATTTCCTTCTTTCTTCGGATAAGTTCCTGTTTATTTGACGCGTTTTAGTGTAAAACTCGATTGTTTGTAACAATGAAACACCCGCCACTTGTTGTCTCTCAAGCGACCATTTTGTGAGTAGAAATCCAACTTTTGCGACCAAATTGCTTTTCGTTTCGCAGCACTATTTGTTTCATATTTCACATATCTGTATATTTTTTGGCTTCTTTAACATTCCCGTATCATCTTCTCCCCAAATAATATAATTTTTTCTCGTTTTTGTGTGTTATTTCTGCTCTTTTTTTTTGTTTTTACACTATTTGACAACCTTGGTGGGACCGCGTTACGGCCTCCGCTGCGTGAATGTGCAGCTTCGTATTCAAATGTTAATTTTAAGTCGACGCCTTGCTTTCAAGCTGCACTTAGCTGATTATCAGCTGATTATGATTACGTTTTTATGTTTAATTTTAATTTTCATGCACACAGAGCTGATCAACAAAAGATCAATATTTCGTCATTTTCATCGTTGTAACCAATGCCGTTCAGGGATATCTTCTGTATAACGGTAACCAACAATGGTAGTGAATTGCTGTATTGGAAGAATATTTTGCAGAAATACTGTAATAAAATACAAACATTCCAATCGGTCCAAAATTTTCCGTATATTTTTTTTTAATTTACACAGTTATTAAAACATGTATATTAAGGCAACTTTTAAAAAAATACTTTCCATTAATTAACATTTAATAACTCATAACAACAGGTTCAGTGCATACCGTTATGAATAAACCAGGCTGACAATACAGGGAAATAAAACGTCAAACAACCAAAAAAATGGACACAGACTTGCCGATAGAAATATTATAGTGTAAAAATATGACGAAGTATGTTACTACCATCGATTGAACTCAATTGCGTTAAAATCGCATGTACACAGAACAAATTCTTCAGGTTGGTTATTTCTTCGAAGTTTGGCCTCACAACCCTTAAGAACAACTAAACGCGTTCTTAAACTACAAATGAAAAAAAAAGTCATTGGCATATATGCAGTCTTATGTCAAATCACTGTCACAAGGCCTAAATACGAATCAAATACGTGAGTGTCCGTAAATTCATAAGACGGATCAAACTGAAAACTATTTCCAGGAACTTCTTATAGCTGTGCAAGCAATACTGATGGGACACGAAACGCGTGACATACACGGTTAAAAATCCTCTGGTCAAAGATTGGCGAGCTCAGCAACAACCTTGAGACTGGCTGGAATTTTTGAACGGGTATTTTTATCTCTATCTCACAAGTTTGTGCTCTGTCATGAGTGTGAAGGCGGAACGCCCTGTTCGGTGCAGAGAACTCCTTCATTCATCACTAAGACAAAAACGCTCGATCAATCGAGATCAAAAGTTGTAACTTGGTGGCTCGTATATTTTTTTTTTCAGAAAACCTTTTTCCCCATTTGAAAAACTAGATTCGGGTTATTATCTAACGGGTGCAATAGGGGCATAAATTGTGATTCAAGTCCCCATGGAGGATCTTGCACATTGATGTTCATGTCCCCTATTGCACTTAAGTAATATACTGTATAGGCAAACATTCACAAAAAGGAAAAAAAAAGAACAACAGAAAAATAAAAAACGATTCGTCGCAAATTTTGACCTTGGCTGTTCAGTCGAGAGCATAGATGGCTGACAAGTGATTTTTTTGCTATTTTGAGTTTAGGTTGGCAACACAACAGAAATCGACTGATACAACTCCCTATGTAAATACGTTAGCAGTGCCAATACAAATTTGAAAAATAATAAAATAACTTGTCAGCCATTTATACCCTCTACTGTACCTTAGTACGAGAAATTGAAAGAAGTGTCTTCAAATCACCGATTACACTTGAAACGGTCTTTTTTCCCAATCAGCAACAACAAAAAATGCCTAAATTATTCTGATACCGGTAGTAATTCTGTAGTACGCGGAGGATCAAGATTAAAGTCATAGCCACGTGGCAATGAAAATTATGAGGGAATTCCGACTTTGAACCTTGACTCAAGAAAGAACAATTAAAGAAACAGTTAAAGCCTTTCGGAACTCTAACCAGACGCAATCTAATGATCTTCTTACAGAAAAGTGCACCGTGTAGTCAAGATTATGAGGTCACCGTCATTTCGATTTCAATTAAAATCACTATTAAAACACTCCGATTTATTCCCCTCCGGGAATATACTTATTAGTACCAACATAAAAATATTCAAGACGCTGAACTCGACAACCCACGATATTTTGTTTTCAAAGTACCCATCCAGTTTGCCTCCAAGTTCTCCGACGGTTTATTTCATATAAACAAATCAAAATGGCTTCTCTTACAGTCTAAAGGAGCAAGGTTGGGCCATAACGGATGAGAGAAAACATATTTACAAACAAATGTAAAAACGCAGACTGATTATTTTTGAGATTGACCGTTTTCCTCAATACAGTATTTATTCTGTCCATAAAAAATGGGTTAAAACATTTGCGTGGGAGGAAAAACTTTATAACGTAATATTAGATAAATACTGGCGAGCGTTATTAGCAACCAACATTCCAGACTCGGCCATAATGTTTAGTAAAATAAGCCGCTCGGGTTTTCAATAAAATCATTAAAATGTGATGATGTAACTTTTGTACTTTGCTATCCTCCGCGACTCAGCGTTCTTCAATATGTTTCCTATTTTCTAACAAAACTGATAATTAATTAGAACACATAACACAATCAGTCATGACGAGACTCAGATTGGCGAAACATAGATGAATAGTTTACATTCCATGTACAAACACTGTACATAATATACAAAATAAATAAACTTACGTATTAAAAAAATGGTACAATCCTCCTGCAATTCAAACTTTTCACACATGGATTCAAAACTAATACTTCCTGGCCGTGACTAGTTTATACATACAAATACACATACTATACTTCATATAAACAAAAAATGCATCAACCATCAAGAATGTCTTACCGAAGAAACCGCCTGTTCGTGCAGGCCTCCGATCTTGAAAAACGTCCATAATATCTTTCCAACACTTTACCGGTTCACACGCGCTCCGAAAGCGAGAGCGTACAATCGGTCCAAAGGTGTTGTCCGGTTCTGGTCATGCAAGAGGGCTGCGCTTTATGAGAAAATCATTGTCCACCGACTTGTTGCACGACTAGAACCGGACAATACTTTTTGGACTGATACTGCATAATAAATGTCTCCGAATCAGACATTATTTTTCCCCACTGTTCGATGACATATTCGCACTAGGTTTGTACTGTTTACACCACGAGGCGTCACAGATCAAAGTTTTCGATGCTTTGGGTATAAGTCACTGGATACACTTCTCATCGTGCACATAGCAAACGGCTATTTACATTAGAAAACCGAGGTTGATGGCAAAAAGTCCGTCCAGAGCGCACCAAGGTCCGATCTAACGCATTGTTCACAGAGAGTTAGAGCGCTTTACTTTACTTGTTGCGCGTTGGAACTTATTCGTTCTCTGTTGATTTCATCGCCTTGAAAGGGCACATATGTCCACTTCGCAGCCTGCCAGTTTTTCACAAACTGTCCTTGGCTCTTTTGGGTTCCCCTCCGTACGAACCACTGAGGGTTTTCATTCATAATAAATTAGGAAAATCATCCAAATCGTCGCAGCCTTCGTCTTCACTCGAAGGCGGGGTTACCAGCTGCGGCATTCCCACACTAAGGTAAACCTGGAAAAACAAATCAAGTGTAATTAAAAGATCCGAACCACTGAGAAATTTAGAACTAAACCCTTCTACACTAAACCGCAATGAAACGCAAATACCCTCTCTTATGACATGAAAATTTTTTAAAGATTACATAAGACACGGTATTAAACACATAAACCATTTTTTTGTTTTAATTCTGTCTTTTTTCCCTAACACGAGGCTTGAGCTCTTCTCCAAAAAATATTATATTAATAAACTAGAAAATTAACTTGGAAAAGTTAATGAGATTTTTTTTTCAAAGTAGGCTGTTTTTGCTACATTTGAGCTCTTTTCCAAAAAATATTCTGTTAATTAACTGGAAAATTAACTCTGTAAAGTCAGTGGGTATTTTTTCCCAAAGAGGCAGTTTTTATCTGCTAAAAAATGCAATTCAATAAATACTTCAAACAAATAGCTTCGTGCCTAATTAAACTTAAAACTTTTTAACTACAAGTAGAATTCCCAAAATCAGCTAAATACTGAAAAATCAGAGTCAATACTACATTTTCGGTAAAATATATGACAAAATATAGCATAAGAATCCAATGAATATTTCGGTTTCCCTGACACAAAAACAATGGAGATCTGGGTTTAAATATTAAAATCTTGATTCCTTATAGATAAGTATTTTTTTAAAAAAAGACTCGTAAAGCTAAAAAAGACCGTGAGGCCATTTACGGTAAAATGCATTTTGGTAAGTAAATCGGCTTTTGAGCGCCTTGGCTTCTACCTCATAACTTTGATAGACTTATTTAAAGATACATATCTAGAAAGGACGAAGCAATACTGTGCCAAGGTAAAACCGTGAGCAAAATTGCACCAAGGTACCGTGCTTCTTTGGAATCAAGTTGGCTCAAAAACACATTTCTTCCAGCAATCATAGACAATCGCGGGATGAACGGGCCACGAACAACAAAATTTTGGAGAACTAAATATGAGCAAATATCGCGAGTCGGATTTTTTTAAATCGTACACAAAGTCAGATCTTAATGAAGATACTAATTTAGTAGTCCTATAACTAAATCAGCATTTTATCCAGGATTTAATAATCTCATAGAACTTTATCGGAGATTAGCCGTTTCTGAAAGAAAACAATCTATCAGGATGATGTATCAGATCAGAATTAGTGTCTGGTAGGAATTCTCTTACGGAGGATCCCAACACATGGGCCTACGTACGTATGGCATGACGGTAATCACCAATGGTTCTTTACTAAACTGCGGATTTAGGACAAAGTCGCGATTTTGTCAACACTGCGAGGACCACTTTTATGGCACAATCACGACTTAAAATTGCAAAGATGGCCTTCGTTTTTTTTCTTGTTTTTTTTTTATTATTTCATTTCAAGTGACTTACCTCATTTGATGTTGCTGTTAAGATTCTGTCCAAATCTGCGACGAGCTCATCGAACGTTGGTCGCTCGTTGGGAAGATAACTCCAGCACTCCCGCATCAGCAGGTACCTGTAAAAAAAAGATATTTCAAAACGATTCTAGCCACCGAAAACTCCGCAAAAAAACGTAAATGAGGTTGTTAAAAATTGAAAAGTTTATCTTCTTTCTTTTGCAACGTTACAGAAGGCGTTATTATTCCTTCACTTTCAGAAATTTTCATCAACAAAAAGTTATGGTTCAAGTTGGCGTTGAGCGAGTTCAGAGACGTTGACTGCAGACTTCATACTACCGGTAATTGTGAGTGACAAGTGATTGTACTTCTCTGATCTTCGTCATCACATCATCTTTTAATATAAAAAATCTCTTAATTTTTTTTAACAGATGGCATCCTCATTTCTAGATATACAGTTAAGACAAACCCTGTACTCTGGCCGTTTTCTGACTAAACAGCGCACGTCCATAAGCATATTGATCGAACCGTGTAGTACCTTCTGTTAAAGGACGAAAGCGCTTTCGTAGGCATTCGTTGATTAGTCAGAAACACGGAAGACCTCAAGAATTTTATTAAATAAGGCATTGGAAAAAAATGACGAGCGCTGTTTAGGGGAGATCTGGCAACGTCATCTTGAAATTTCAGTTTTTGGCGCATTACTCACTTCAAGGATGCGATATTAAGAAACGGCCGACGTAGATTTGTGAACATAATCATTAGCTATTGGAATATCAAAAAATGACCAACATAACTATCACCTCACGACCAGAAAATTGAAAACGGATTGAAATATGAAAAAAAAAACGAGCATTTTAAATTTCCTGGTCGTGAGGTGATAGTTACGTAGGTTATTTTTTGATGTTACGATAGCTAATGATCATGTTTACAAATCGACGTCAACCGATTGTTGATACCGCTGCCTTGAAGTGAGTAACGCGCCAAAAACTGAATTTTCAAGATGGCGTCGCTACATCCTCTTTTTTTTTCTCCAAGGAAAACTCAAATAACCTAAACCTAAATTAAACGCTAAAGGAGAAATTTCCACTGCTCGCATTTGTGGATCTACCACAGGATGTCAAATAGTTACAGATATGGTAAAGATAACGAATCAGTGAAGCATTTTCGGTTGTCACTGATTCACAGGTAATCTTCCCCAAAGCGGAGATAGAATTTATAAATTTGGGGTTAGGTTACTTGAATATTATTTGTTCAATTTTAGGACAGGCTAGGTTGTTTTTTTTTGAGTTCATTTGCGTTCAACTTACACTTCCATTGAGCAGTTCGGTGGTTTTTCCATCCTGTGCCCACTGCGTAGCAGTTTGAACAATTTTTCTACATTTGGTACGGAGGGGTACGGAGTGCCTCCGAGAGTCATAATTTCCCATAGCAGGATACCGTACGACCACCTGTAAGAAGAAAAGTAAAGTTATTAACAAGAAGCAAGAGTCCTTTATAGGCAAGACCCACCGTTCTTCACCATCATTCAAATTCGCATCTTCACGACCGATTGCGAAGAAACTAAGCGGAGAATACCTCTGTTAAAATATGCTGTTCTGTACCGTATCCTACTGCCATTCTCTGTGTTCTACGTGTCACCATCGACTTATCCATCCAGATATCATCCGAGGACCCAAACATTCCGGCATCGCCGGCTGAAAGGCCGGAACTCATGTTCTCTGGTTTGATTTATAATTGTTCTACCTCGTACTGTAATTAAGTCTAGAATACATTTTATAACCTTCATTTTACTGCGGACAATCAGCAACATTCATATCTATCAATAAGACCAGCTAAAACATTTTCATTATTTTTCTCTTAACGACTTCAATCAGCTATTTATTAGATCCTACCGTGCAATGTCCCAAACTTTGTACCCAAAATAGTTAGCTAATGTTGTAAAACGAGTTTTTCCAAGAAATCCACGAGCACAAATCGGTTCAAAGTTTCTTCCTTAAGTTTCGAAAGAGAAAAAGGAATACTCTTCTAACGCGTTAAAACATTTGAAAAATCAATTTTGCTTTACAGAGCGCCAACGATATTTACCGGTACCGGTACACTTTGTATGTCCAGCGGCAATGTTGCCATATTTCGCGAATGCGTCCAATTTAAGCGCGATTGACATGTAAAGTAATAAATATAAACTAGTTGTCGACGTCATTTTTTAATGCCTGAGCTCAAGAGCGATTCAAGACTTACAAATAATACATGCAAGTTAAATTTCTAATGATATCCGAGGGACCACGGTTTACCCGTCAATTTCACCCAAAAATTGGAGACTTTGAGGTTCCCTGGATTTCCTTGAGAACATTTTTATTATTTTCTGACCATTTTCGACTGAAGTAAACATATTCTATTCAATTTAAGTGAAATTTTTCGTAGCGCTCTAGTTTCACCCTCGATTTTCCATGACTTTTTTAACACGTTTCATTATTGTCATTAGCCTTACTCTGATTTCCCAGACCGCTGTAATTTCCCCTGACTTTCTGACCCCGTAACAATCATGCCCTTTTCAAGCCAAAGGGCTGTTCACTACTCACTTGAAATTCCTATGATGATATTTTTTCCTCGATTTCTACGTTCTAACGAAAAGCGCAGCTTTTACTTTTGTCTTAGTTAAGAATTTATTCATTTTAGGAACTCAATTTAACAAAATTTAAAGCCAAAAAAAATCTTCTTCATCTTTCCATTCCAAATTTTTGAGCCATTGCCTCGAGGCAAACCGGTTAAATTTTCACGAACTCTTGCCACATTTTTCAGGAGAACTAGTTTACTCACACGTCGGATTGTGTAGTGTACACCCGATGGAAAAGCGCTTCTGGGGCCATCCACTTCACGGGTAATCGCCCGTCTGTTGTTTTCCTGTAGTAGTCATGGCAGTGGATATCGCGGGCCAAACCGAAGTCCGCGATTTTCACCACGTAGTCATCGCTGACCAAAACGTTCCTAGCGGCGAGATCCCGGTGAATACACTGAAAATGGATTTCAAACACACTTAGAGACGATCCATAACTCACTACAAAGAAACGTAGCCTGTTTTGGGTTTAACTTAAACATCTACCGGACTACCATCATTCGCCTCGCCAGGGAGCGTATTGCCACCTAGCGGCCGAACTCGGAAGCTCATCCTCATACAAAATCTAACACCAAATCGACTTCGATGAGGTGAGAAATTTTTTACGAGAATATTTGCGTTCGACATTGAAAATACAAATTAATTATTAAGGATACTCTTCCACCAAGACCAAGGATCATGTAAAGATAAATTTAGAAAAGCGGTTTCTTGGTTTTCCTTTGGTCAAGACGCGTCTGATACGCTTTCAAAAAAGAGGGGGCATCGATCTATATTTTGAAAAAAAAATGGTCTGGGAAAGTTTAAAAAACACGCATGCTCTTGCGGTGGAGGAGAATTATGGCTCAAATTATAAGTTGTTGTTTTTTCCTTTTCTTGGGGAGGCTCTAGCCTTGGGTGAGTTTCGTTCAGATTTTGCCAAATTAGCGTTTTAGAGTGATTTTGAGGCTACTAAACCAAAATGAAATCACTATGATTCGACAAACAAAGTTGAAAGGAGAAAAAAAAGACCTTCCCTAACACTCCAAAAAATATACGCAAGATTTGGAGCAACATTTTTTACCCGTCCCGCTGATCAGGCTGGCCGAAGATTATCCTTAACAACGCGCAGAAGTTAAAATATTAGCTTAATCGCGATAACAAAGGCCCTCAATTCAGGGTTAAAATATATTCCCTGTTAAACTAACTGAGACGGCGTAGAGGGTATTTCAGAGTACGAAAATTATTATCCTACCACTTCATTCGAAGGATTTTTTTCTCGGTAAGTAAGGGTACTCACCCTTCTAGACGCGAGGTAGTCCATTCCTCTGGCAATCTGGTAGGCAAATGAGACCAGGTCCTTCTGGCTGAGAGTCGCCTTCTCCTTGAGGTCGAGGCCGACGGCGCACTCGTAGCCGGACGAGGGCCGGTGCTGGCGGAGGAAGTCCCGGAGGTTGCCGTGGAGGGCGTACTCCACCACGACGAACAGCGGCCCGTCTTGGGTGCAGCAGCCGAGCAGGTTGATGATGTTGATGTGCTTGCCGATCATTTTCATCATTTCCATTTCGGACACCAAGTCCATCATTTCCGCATCCGTGTGACCCTCTGGAATACAAAACCGCTTAGATATTCGCGCAAAAAATGGACAACGATTTTTTTAAAATATATATTTCAATATAATAAAAGCTCGCATATATTTCTAATAGGCTCATATGTTGATATGAAACTGTTTAAAAAATAATTGTTATAATACAATTTATTCTAAATATCAATCGTTTATTAAATATTAATGGAAGTATTTTTTTAATGAAAAATTGATTAGACATGAAAAACATGAAAGCTATCCACTGTCAAGGCAATTTTCGGACACTAAACAGCTACTACTTTGAGAAAAGTACAATGATGTCTTGTCCATACGTGACGGGCCAAACAAAACCTAGTGAACTTTTTTAGTAAACTAATATGTGTTGGCTGCAGCGCGTAAGTTAGGTCGGGGAAGGTTCCGGGGGAAAGGGGGGCACCTCCTCTTGCCTCCACACCCTCCCACTGCCCTCCCTTGGCTACGACCACACATTAGTTTACAAAAAACAGGTCACTAGATTTTGTTTCGTTCGTCACTTATGGACATCACTGCACATCCAATAGCATGCTAGTGAGGTCATAAAACCTGATTTAACAGGAACATTAAGACTTTCTGGGTTATTTTTTAAATACAAAATATTTTGAGATAAAAAGTCGATTTTTTTAGGAAATGCAGGCGCGTTTTATTTTTCTTCTTTGTTGATTTTAAGAACGTCTCTGCTGTTGAAAAAGATGATATTGCAAAAATTACAGCAGAGAGAATATTCGAATAATTTTCTGAAAAGTAAACATTTTGATAATTAGGTCAGCTTTTTAATTTTTCCAGTTGGACATAGGAAACTTTCGAGATTAAAAGGGCAGCGGAGCAACGGGCTATGTCTACTGAGCAAGATTCCAAAACAGTAGCTGAGTGAGTAAGGAGTATCGACCCGAAGGAGTGAGCCGTTGTCCTTCCATGATGTAAATGTCTGCTAACAGATCTCCATTCGTTCCAATAAGCATCTATTCTGCACGGATACACAGACATCTGCCTTTTTTCGAAGTATTTAAGGGAGACGGAGAGAAAGAATTGCCATAATGAATATGAAATTTTAAAAACTAAAAACACAGTCATTAAAAAAAAAGCCCCGAAAATGCCTGTAATGAAGAGCCCCAAACACCGCACATCGATACGATCAGCCGATCGCTAAAAAAAATAACGCTGAATTTGCCCGTGACGTCACAACTCATACCAAAGTCGTATGAGTTGTAACATCACCAGCGACTTCAACCTCGATTTTCTAGCGATCGGATGATCGAATCGGTGTGCGGTTTGTGGGGTTCTTCGTTGTTTTCTGTGCTCTTTTAAACAAAAGTGTTCCTAAAAATTCGTATTGCCCATTCGCTTGTTTACCTTTGAGCATTTTTACAGCAACAGTCGTTGTAACGCCTTTCTTGAGGATTCCCTGAGCTTCAGCGCGGACAACTTTTCCGAAGGCACCTTCGCCAAGACTGCATCCCAAAGACAGCAAACTTCGTGGGAACTCCCAATCTGAATCCAGGGGAAGCTCGTACTCCGAGATGGACATTTCTTCGGAACAGTTGCTCGTCAGCGTTTGGCTGTGGAGTGATTTCTGTTTCTCGATTTTCACCAAAGGCAGTAGCTGAAATAGGATGATTTTGATCAATAGACACGCTTAGTTTAAGACATTGAGTTTTCCGTCTCTTGTCTGCTTAGATCTGTCGTCGCCAAACCGAGCACAGCGACGCAAACGGTTAACCTAACCTTTTGATGCTTTGTGATTTGTGATTGAACGACGGAATCAGTCTCGTTTTATACAACAAATTAGACAACCTTCCATGCCAACCCTGGATGGAGAATTCATAGCAAGTCAATATCCATAGCATGGATA
>Ga0058701_10004477_pt1 | contig 11356 bp, 9 predicted proteins | sample AgamicOrMae_FD_97039 | JGI IMG/M metagenome (GOLD analysis project Ga0058701, IMG submission 97039) | Agave microbial communities from Guanajuato, Mexico - Or.Ma.e | ecosystem: Host-associated > Plants > Phyllosphere > Phylloplane/Leaf | place: Guanajuato, Mexico | collected 2012-06-04 | reverse complement strand
TCACCGCCTCAGTAACCGATACTGTTATCTTTACGATAAACGCAAATAACGACCGTTCAATCGAGCGCACGTTTTGCACAGTAAAACTGAATAATAATGCGGGTGCGGGCAAACTTATTGTCCGAACGTGCAATGAAATGCAAGCTATCTTCGAAAATAGTTTCGCCTCTTTTTATGTTGTCCGTTTTTTATATGTTCTTTTCTCGAATTTCCGGAATTCTTTGATGGGAGTTTCACGTCTTAATGATCTAAAGGGGAGAAGTTGTAGCGTTGTTAGCGAGTCTTCTTAATTATTTTGTCTTATCTTTTTTTCAACGAGGAAGCGATATTTTAAACTTGTTTCCTCGTAATTACGTCCTTTTTAATATGAAATCCGCGCGTTTCTTGAACAAAAATGTTACATGTTTTTTTCCGTAGTTAGGGATTTTTAAGCATAAAATAATTGTAGGAAAAATATTTTGCTGCGAGAGTTAGTCAATGCAGTGCTACAGTTAGTAAATGCTGAAGCTTTTGCTTTAAACAGATGTTCTATCCTGGTCACGGCACCAAAAAAAAATACATAAGGCTGAAAGAATCTTTTGTACCAGCGAACAACCTTTTTTGCGTGAATGCCTTCCATTGCTTTCTTTTTCTGATTTTCTTTCCTCTCAGTCCCTGTATGCCCGAACATATCTTAGTGAAGAACAGTCTCAACTTTCATTTTGCTGAGCCGGTTTTATACCATGTTTCCCTGTCCCAGTTGATAAACTCCGCACCCCGTATTCAGGACACTCCGATGTCAATAAGGAAATATCTGAAATATCCCAAAGCAAACGTGGAAAAACCTCATCAGCAGCTACCCTCTATCTCAGCAAACATCACGTCGACCCCAAATGCAGAGCGTAAACATTGTTACCAACTCAAATTTCCGTCGGGGCAACAAATGGCCATCCCTCTCCGTAATTGTTTACCTGCCAATTCGAAACGCTGTCAAAAAGACCGCCCCTCCCCCAACACCAATTGGACCCGAAAACCAAAACAAACCACAGCAGGCAACAGCATCTCTTTGGAATCCCGTAGGAGTCTCGCCTGAAATATAGCCTTGATATTGGTGTCCCCATGCAAATTGTGGGCCGGGCGTTTGTATGACAGAGGCACCTGCGGGGGATGAGAGGAGGGCAAGCGACCCCACGGAGAAAGCGCACCCCTCTAAGCCTGTTGCGCATGGGAGTTAAAAACATCAAAAGCAGAAAAGTCGAAGCCGCCCGGACGCGCAAATTATTTAAGTACGGAAATGTTTTCCTGCGTTGAAAGCTAAGTGGTTTTTCGTCTATCACCCAATGGGGTGAGATATGTTCAATTTTTACATCTGCATTTTGCACCTTGTTCTTTAATCATCTTGACCTTCTTTCAAGAAATAAAACAACCTTTTACTGCCTTTATTTTTGTGAGGCATTGGTTTGGGAACGCTTTTAAAGTTTTTTAAGAATGCCCTTTTTTTACGTGATTTTTGGGACGCTTGCCTTTACAGAAAGTCTGTCAAAACTACAACCTAATCTTAAATGATTGTCAAATATCCCATATTAAAAAAAACAACATAAAAACTGGTTTGTTATATGTCACAAAGCTGCCATGAGTATTGGCAAGGGTACTTCGCTTTTCGCAATTCGTATCGAAAACTGGCGTCTGAAGGAATAATTTTCTGCTCAGTGATGTAGTTTCAATAATATATAAATAAAAAAATGCACACACAACTCAGACAACTCCACCGGTTGTCTATCAATGGGATCCTTTCTATACGCTCATTTCAAGCACGCTTTCCGCATCATTGTTTTTCGAACGACCGAGCCAATCCGCCTGCGGACAAGTTTCAATCGAAGTGAAAATTTCCTTAATTCAGTCAGTGGAATTGAATTCAAATCTGTCTGCGGGTCTCGTTTTGACTACATGAATTGGCTCTAATGAAGTATATAGAGTACGAATCGAGACTAGGTCCAATTGAAGGGGTCAATCGATTAAAGCGGTGAGGCCTGGCCAAAGCGAGCCGGGCTAATGCCCGGTCTCGACAGATCCCTAATTAACCCATTAAAGCTGCCGAAAAAATTGTCTTTCGGTCGGATCGGGCCATTAGTGCTTTTGCCGCAAAAATTGATCAAGATATTCGCCAGCGTATATATTGCAATGGATGAATGGAATCAGCCGTTTCCTCGATTGATAGCCTTTTTGATCCACCCAATTATTCAATCATTTTTTCAAAACATTTTGGTGCGTAAAAAACATTAATTGTTGCCCATTCCGTGTGATATTTTTACACATTGAGCTAATGCTTCGATAGATCGTGCATTACTGTATGTGGATGAACCTGCTTCTCTGTTCTTAATTTTCTCGAGCGAAAAAAATAATCCGTCAATAATACTGCAAAATCGCTCTATTTAAGGGAACTTCAATTAGTCTAACAAGTTAAATATTCCTTAAATAAAAATTAGCTAGCGGATAAATCTCTGGGATATATTTTCTGGGCGGTATTTGCTGGGTAAACCTATAAAGCAAAGGTTAATTTGGAGTCTGCAGATAAACAGCATGAAGTGTGTTCTCGGAAAAGATAGATCAGGTTCACAAATTGCTAAGGAGCGACTTGCGCTGAATATTTTAAGAGCTCGTGTAAAGTACTTCGATGCGGCAAGAGATACGTCAAAAATGTTCCCAAAGAAATTTGGTTTCCACATGACAATGATTACGATATACCATCACTGTTTTTGGAGTCTAAAAAAAGGCCGATCGAAATAACCTTTGAAAACATAAGGAATTTACGTGAACGTAATATCAGCACGACAGAAGGGATAAATTTTTGGTTGACTTACTTTTAAAACCGAATGGTATGTCCGCCAGTATCCGGTTTTCGCCTTGATTGGTGCCGTGACCAGGATTAATAAATGACCAGTGTTCGAATCGGTCAACTTTTTTTCCGTGCACTTTTTGTAGCAATTACAATTTGAGAGGGTAAAAGCGACTGAATAAAGCAGTTGTACATGTCCATTGTATTTTCGGGCTGAGTAAACAAGGGACCCTTAGCATATTTCATTAGGCATGTGAAATACTGTGCTTTGGCAAACCACATTGTCGCACCTGTCAACAATGAGCAATTTTGAAGAGATGCTCTCTCGGGAGGTCCTAAGACGGAGCAGAGCCCATCGCGTGCTCACCTGATGTTGGCCATCAAGACTGTTGCCTCTCCCGTGCCACTTTCCGCCCCCTTTGGCCAAGAACAAAAGCTAACGACACAGGAAATGTGACCAATTAGAGAGGATTCCAGAAAAACGGAGTATACGCACGCACTCTTGAGTAGAATGGAAGTGTCCCATAGATTAATTGCCCAGTTTTTGTTGTCGGAGCTTGTAAATGTAATGACTAGACCTGTCAGTTGTACTTGCAGTTTTGGACAACATCCAGTGTTGCCAAGGAAAGCTTATGTCAGCCCTTTTTTTTCAGCTTGTAACACGTTTTCTGGTTCATCTAAAAAATAGTCGTTTTCAAAAAAAAAGAGTTTGCGAATTGGTCCTGTTTTGATTGTGAAAACTTCGAGTAACCTACATATAGCTATCTTAAACTCCACCTAAAAAAAAGTGGCAACCCAACCTTACCTAACGTTACCCCATTAGGTGTTACAATACCGAATCATATGTTTCTTTCTTTGTCAAAATGAGGCCGCATTTTAACTTCAAGTACAAACCGTATATTTTTATCAGGCGTTGTCCATCGATTAATTAGAGAGGAGCGGCTTTTAAGAGGGAGTATACAAAGCTATACCGTAATCGGTTTGTCCTTGAGAACGTCTTCAATCGTCTTTTAGCTAATCTCGTTTGTTTCGGCTAGCGCGCTGCTAGGGGCCGCAGGACAGTCCTGGACGCCGCTAGCAGCGTCTGCTAAGGGTTGAAATGAGGTTGTTGGGAATGCCAGCGGTAGGAGGAGGGCGGGATTTCTGGAATCCTGCGGCAAGGTAATCCATTTTTATAATTTAGCCACTCCACACCCCATTGTTGGAAAATAATCATCTTGGTCTTCTCATTCTAAGCTACAATTCTTTTGAGCTCTTACAACTGTCTAAAGACTATCCCTGTTTTTCAATCTTTAATTTGTTCGTCTTAATATCACGCTGGTTGGGGATGGCTCGAGCTGTCGAGCGAGAGGGCTCATAATTCCTGATCCCGTTCGTCAAATTACGCCCACCTCTTAAATTACGCTTGGCCTGTAAGGAATGTGGGCTTGTTATGCTTGTGCGGTTTGGGCGTAGGCCGGCGTAGGCGAATCACTAAACAATGACAGGTAGCTTACCAATGTTCACAAAACTAGATAAACAAACCACCTGTGTAAAGTAATTCTATGCAGGGAACAGAGCTAATTTAGTTACCCAAACTAACACAGCCAGTATGCGACGAAGCATTAAGTTGTCGGACGACAAAACTACGAAAATCTTTGTTCCACAACGTTGTCATTTTTAAAAATGAAAGTAACATCTGTCAGACCTAAGTCTACCGTTGTTTCTTCGAACTTCTCTCGGATTTCAAACTCTATGTGACGTTTCTTCCATTTTTCCCTGTTCTCCGACGGTAGAAGTTGCTTTTCAGTAACTTTTACCAGTCGAATGACAACTTATTACTTGTAAAGCATTTCATGTGAATTTTGTGGGCATGTGCCATTACATGTCAGATTAGATTGGTTTGACGTGGAAACAGAATCAGCGAATGTGAGGACGTCGGTCCTAATGGATATCATCCATTTTAAGCACATGAATAGTTTATACCGAAAAAAATATTTCGCTATTTATACGAAATGCGAAAAAATGGAAAGCGAGAAGTACAGTTCCCGTTGATATACTGTGTTTAGAGTTTTTGCAATGATCAGGTCTACTATAGAAAAGTACTGGGACATAGAATTTCATCGAAAAAAGCGCAACAGGTTGCATATTATTTTATGCATTTCGTTTGGGCATGGTTTGGGTAAAGTTTGTGTAATGCATTTAAAAGTTGCTTTTTCGTTGGGAAAATGTGTCAAAATAGTTTCGTATTCCTCAAAATTTTCTGAATTGACGTGGAATTTAAATCAACGAAATTTGATGATATTCAGACCTTACACGACCTTCCGGAAATATATGATTAGGAACGAAAATCCCTGCCTAATTCATGTCTTAAAAATGCAACTTATTTGTTAGGTTACGGAAGATAGGTTAAGTTGTACAGAGCTACCACTTTTGTCACTTTTTGTCACTTAAAACAATGACACTATTTGCCACTTTTCCGTAAATAGTGTTCCTTTTTCTCAATATTTCAAATATCTTCCTTTGTTTGCTTCATTCTTTGAAATTTTATTTTTGCGCGGAACGATGACCCTAAAATATGATCGCTAATTCGCGACCTGCCCCTTAATGCCCAACAAAAAATGGTTTGAATTGTATTTCTTTCCTGAGCTAATTCTGGGGTTGCTAAAACAATCCGAATCAAAATTATTCTAGCTAGATCAGGAGGAAACTGACCCATCCCTAAGATATCCCCTTTGCATTGAAATCCTTGTTCAACAGAATCCATTCCGCAGAGAAACATCGCAGATTCTACATCCCCGCAGCCTGCCACAGGCCCATTGATTTCTCATCCCTCCCCGTCGACGTCCATGCCAGGCTTTTCCCTCCAATCCTACAATAGGCTATAGTCCAAGAATGAAAGAAGAATACTTGGTAGAAGAGCTCGGCTCCCAGGTGCATAACTTAAAAAAAAAGAAACATCCGTGTAAACAGCTGAAAGAAGTTAGGTCACTCCTTAAGGGTAGGTCCGATGGGAGGGCCAGGGTAGGCAACCCACTTGTCATACCCTAGAGAGTCAAACGCCAGTGTGTTTTCATTTCCTGTGCTTGTGGACGAGGTCACCCCAACCCTTTACGTTGTCAGCCCTTTCCGCCTAATATTCCCCACGGAGCCGGCGCTGTTAATCGAAATGTTAAGCCTATTCCTCCTACAGCGCCTTTGTAAAATTGGCCTTTATGACAGACAGGCCCGACCTGTGCACTCAACACCGTGTTGTTTTGCATTCATAATCAGGTTGTAATAACGAGGCCGCTGACGTGTGGGTGCCGGGATCTCCGTCTGTTGAGACTGTTGCCTGCCACGGCGAGGATCCTGGAGGATTTCTTAGACGGGTGCGGAGGTTGACGTGCCCTTTGTTTCCGCGGTTAAAAAGCCACGTGGGTGCAATTTCGTAGGGATCTGCGCCTTAACGCCTCGGTAATTAGCCCTCAGATCACTTTCGCCTTAAGACAAGCAGGATTTAATATCTCGACGCGCACGACGGGAAAGTCTCTACGCTCCACAATACACCCCTGGCAACCGCGGCATCCACTCACTGAGCCGTCACTCCATTCTCAACGCGTAAAACCTATTTACGCCCAGGGAATATGCGCTTCTTATTTTTAAAATACCGCATATACTAAAGCTTAAGGTTAACATAACCTAAGTTAATCTAACTTCGATTGACCTAACTTCGGTTTACCTAACTTAGGTTAACCTAACCAAGGTTAACCTAACAGAGTTTAACCTAACCAAGGTTAACCTAACAGAGTTTAACCTAGCCGAGGTTAACCTAACCGCGGTTAATCTAACCTCGTTTAACCTAACCGCGGTTAACCTACCCTTGGTTAACCTAACCTTGCTTAACTTAACCAAGGTTAACCTAACCAAGATTAACCTAACCAAGGTTAACCTAACCTCGGTTAAACTAACCAAGGTCAACCTAGCTTAGTTAACTAACTTGAGTTAACTACCTGAAGTTAACCTTAGCTACACTCTAAAATTGATTCAGTTAGTAACTGAAATGCAGTGAAAACCCACTGAATTTCATTCAATTTGGCACATCTGTTTTTTTTTCCTTCTTTTTTTCTTTCCAATGGTGCTATATTGACTAAAACTCATCAGTGAATTTTCACTGTATCTCAGAGACACTCACTGATTCAAATTTAGAGTGTGGCTCAACCTGAGTTGACCTGATTTAAATTTGGTTAGCCTGACGTCATCTAGTTTAACCTCACGTGCGAGTTTTTAGTTAATTCCGATGTAATTAACGGTTACCAAACCGGAATACAGGTGTAAAAATTTATCCTACAAAACTTACTGCAAATAAGCACTGTAAGTTAAACGTCAAGTCAGCTGTCATCAAACATTTTAACGGAACAAGATATACCCTGATAAAGTCAGTCGTGTAGTTTTAAGTACTCTTCAGGTGAATTCCACATCGAGACATTAAGTGTGATTGATCGGGGTTTATTACTATACGCGCCGCTGACCACAAAGGGTACTCTGTCTTGTGATTCCGAGTTTAATCAAAGGGTAGGGATATGGACGACACGATATCATTTATTAACGGAGCCCATATGGGCGATTTATCCCGCGTTGTCACTCGCAATGAGTTTATATCATATTATCGATGATCGACGGGACTGCATCAGGCCTCTATTCAGTTTGACACTTTAAGTGATTCTTAATTTAAGCGGAAAACCACGCACTGTGAAACATACTCGTTTGCTTGCACATGTTGCTAATTTTATTGCCCGCCATAAATATCAGACGGTTCTGATGTATGGAATAATTAAGGACGAACAGATTGATGTTTTAACTTTTGTCACGAAGTTACCCTCTTCGAGAATTTGCGGAAGAGGTGCGAGTTGTTGGATCAAACTGCAAACTATATTCACTACACTGTAAATATTAAGTTAGCGTCTTCTTCTTGTTTTAAATGTTTTCGCTGATGACGGAGGGGGACACAAGGAATGTATCCTACCGTTGCGGTCACCAATCCCGAAGCAGCTTATCTCTTGGTAGCGTTTCTGCCCTCGAGAAGTAAGCGGCATCGGGCTTGCTGACGCTGAAGTTATGTCGAATCGAGGTTCAAGTTTTCTAGCTTAACCGGAATTTCCAGAATTTTCCTAAAATTAAAACCTATATTTTTTTTTAGGAATACCGAAACAGAAATGCAACCTTAACTTAGGATAGCATGCGTTATATTTATTAACGTTAAAACGCTATTCTACAAAGTTTCAGTTCTAATCTGTTCGCATACTTTCATATAAATGATTCCTGGTGCCAAGAAAATGATTCCTTGGTATAGTGACAAAACAATGTTTCTTGACGCAAGTTTTTTTTTTTTTTTTATCTCTTAGGAAAAAAAATGTGCGAAGAAAAAAAAATCTTGCGGCGAGAAAATCTACTTAAAAGTCATTTTACGAATTTCGACGGTCATTTCTCCAGAAAAACGTGTTGAAAAGTCGCGGCCATTTTAGGCACTTTGATAATATGGTGACCTTGTCGAAACGTCTGTGGAGCCGTCTTGCAGCATCCGCCTTGATACGAGACGCCAATAAAATAATAAAATCCTCCCCTCTGGATGTGAGAAAGGGGTGCGGGGTGTCAATCACTCCCCAGCGCCCGCGCGACAAACTCTCGGAATGCCGGCCGACATTTCGGATCTGCCGAGCGGTTTTCGGAGCGGGAACCACTGAGTCGCGTCCCCCGTCGCGTCGGGCGCACTCCGTCCAATGACTCACGTCCGGACAGAGTGGCCGACACTTGCGGACGTCGCCTCGTCAGAACGTTCGTCCGTCGTCCGTCCGGGCCTCTCCTCGGTTCGTCCGGACGATTGCCAATATAGCTTATTGCTGGAACGAATTGCGTGAGTCGTGGTGCCACTCACGACCTATACTTTTGTTTTTCCTTTTTGCTTAGTTCTAAATAAAAGTTTCGCGAAAACCACAGTTATGATGATTAAGAAGTTCGCAACCTAACGTGACCTAACCTATCTTAACCGAGCCAAGCGGGGTGGTAGCATGAACACGCAAGACCTACCATCGCGGTTATAGTTCGTTAATTTTCGCGTATTGTAATGAAAGATTTAACCAGAGCACACGAAGAAAATGTTGCCTCAACAAAACCTGTTGAAACCAGAATTGTGGTGACAATTTCACTTGTTACGGCGACAACTGTAATTGTTTTAACGATTTATATTGTGGTAACAATGGAAACTGTCACCACAAGAATTCTGGTTTGCTGAGGCTTTATTGACAATTCTGGTTTGTTTAGGCTACATTAAGAAAACGTTTTGTGAGGCGAAAAAGTCATTTTTTCTGTGCACGAGAAAATACAACTTTTTAAACGGAAATTGTATCAATTCGACAAAAAGTACAGTAGAGTCTCAGTTATACGTCTCTCAGTCGTAAGTCCCACTCGTTTGTATGTCCAAACTTTTGAGTCCCGACGTGGACGTATAACCGAGATTCCACTGTACAGTGTATGTTTGAAAATCATAGTTTGGAACGAAAGTTGGTTTTTATTACCATGGGAGACGTATGGGAATATTTTCAGGTGATGTGAAAGAAGATACAGCCGCATATATCAGAAAAACATGCCGCTGTCAGAGATATAGCGGGTACAAACTGTTTTACTGTTAGTTTTTGAGATAGATGTATCAAAACGGGAAGGCTGACAATGAGCGAGAGCTTTTCGTTGATTGGTTGTTCTTGGGAACGAATTAAAATGCGTTGTTACAACCGTTTTAGCTTCAAGCCCCAAACGAGAGAATTATCTACCGACGGTATTTTCCCATGAGTGGTTTATGCTTACCCGTTTTGCTGGATATCTCTAATTAAAGATCTTTGGGCTCTGCTGTGTTTGCAAACGGGCTGTGATGAATGTAAGAGAAATTATGTGAGCTTTAGAGACGCCTCGGCAGCACGGGTACTTAAAGCGGTCCGTCAGTGCGAAAATAAACCGAAGCTCGAGTGTTTTGTCCGACTACGTTGTCATACAGACTAGGGAATGAACGGTGCTTTGACGAATTTCTCATACTTTGTTCCGCCGACCTAATCCCGTCTACTCCGCAAGCGATCATAATGCCTTTGAGTAATGGCGGCGCCACCGCGAAGCTATATACCCCTGCCCTGGCAAAGTATGAAAGATTTACCGAGCAGTTGAATCTGCAGTCCTCATCAGCACTTTTTTAAATCCTTAATTGAATTGGCGTCACCGTAGTGTCCTCTGCTATTCGTTATCACAAGAAAATCGGAGACAGCAAAATGCTTCAAAATGAATGAGCTAAAGACTATTGTCAAGACTAGCCTATTGGTTACGCTATTAGTCGTTATCACTTTTTGTTTCGAGCATGCTATTGCAACGCCATAATGCGACTATTAAAATTAAGCACAATAAATGGGCGTCTTCTTCTAAGACTGGGACGCTTTTCCAGTTTTCCAAGAGTCATATGAACGGAAAGGTCTCAACGAACTATCATCATATGATATATATTTTTATATATCTATCAATATTAATAGGTCATCTTGGAAACGACAACCTTGCAGACTTATGAAGACTGCACAAAACATTTTTTCCCTTTGATCCGAATTACATCTCAATGGCATATTTTTGAACAAACCCAGAAGAACAAATGCGGTCCTTATAATGGCATATTCGTGGTATATACCACTTAAGAATATCACAAGCTGAGCGTTTCAACGCAGTTTCTTTTCTCGTGTCGACACCACGCTGGGCTCCATCTGGTAGGAGTTCCCAGAAGTCCGATACCAGAACTCCAAGTTCTGTCTCAAAAATGGCGCGTTATGAAAAGATTTACCGCTCCCCGAAACATTCATTTCTGGTCGCTGAAGAGACGAGAACACGAGGAGTTACAGTCGAAACAATGATCTACCTGCTGGTTAGTTGAAGAGAGCGCCGATTGGTCGGTGTTCGCCCAATCACGTTCTCGGTCCCGCGACCATGTTACAGGCAGCAACGCCTCGTTATTTCCCGCCTCCAAATACATCAACTACTTCACTCGTAAGTAACCCCCCCCCCTGGCGGACGTTCCTGGAACTAAGGCAAACCTCGTCCGTGAGAAGTCCCCCAGGTATATCTCCTTTCCATTGGTGCTTGCGAGCATCGGCCTGCTGAGACGATGCGATGCGATGTTTGGAACAACTGAAATAACGTTTTTCCTGAATCTCAATGAATTCGTGTTTTCTCCACATTATTCGGTATGAAGATGATTCCGACTTTAAGAAAACAAGCCAACCGAAGTCCGGTTCAGAAACCAACAAGGATATCTTCTCACCGGCGTGTAAATGTATTCGTACTACTCTGCCAGGCTTTCAAGGACTATAGTTTTCGTTTACGTTAAAAGGATACTTATCCAAACCTTGCCTAACTTAATCTTACCTAACATCACGACTTACAAGGAAACCTCAAGAAGTGATACGCTCGTTTTGCGCCGCTACTTTCAGGTAACGGAGTACAGGGTCTATGAACATACTTGGGATGGTTTTTAGGCGGGAGGGTTCAAAACTACCCCTG
>Ga0058701_10004476_pt1 | contig 11357 bp, 8 predicted proteins | sample AgamicOrMae_FD_97039 | JGI IMG/M metagenome (GOLD analysis project Ga0058701, IMG submission 97039) | Agave microbial communities from Guanajuato, Mexico - Or.Ma.e | ecosystem: Host-associated > Plants > Phyllosphere > Phylloplane/Leaf | place: Guanajuato, Mexico | collected 2012-06-04 | reverse complement strand
GTATATCCTGTGGTTTTGGCTGTGATACCTGTTGGCTAACGGACGTCATCCGCGTTTAGCGCTATACTCGTTCTTGCTACCAAAAGGGGAGGTAGGTAGGGAGAGGCAAAGAACGAGTAAAAACAACAATAACAAAAAACCGGGACTCGCCATTTTTTCCATCTCTATAAATCTTCGTATAAAACATTGTGAAAGTAAAACTAAATAAACCGATTTAGTTTGTAAATTGATTAAAAAAACAAAACATTTATTAATCAAAAAGCAAGTATGAGGAGGTTTTAAAATAAAGTGCCGAACCTTTAAAGTTTCTTTTAAAGCGCGTGTTTGTTTATTATAGGGTTTAGATTATGTAAACAGACTATCATCTAGGGACTGGCGCAATGGATTAAGATACATCATATGATAAATATAGTTTTAAAAAGATGAAAATCCGTCTCCCTCCAAAAATAAACAAACGCTAATAAAAAATAAATAAAAAAATGACGAAGTATGAACGATAAGTAACGACCGACTTCGCGTTCATTTCGTATACATTGTTCCATCCCCCGCCGAAGAAAAATTACATTGCATAAAAAAGAAGCCCAATAACAGCTTGTCACTCTTGTTAGAGCATTTTCCCTCCATATTTTTCCCTCCTTTAGAAATCATCCTATTTCTGCTAATCCTAGCCTTCTTTTACGGTAATCCCGGCAATATCTGTTAAATAACTCAACCTAAAAATAAAATTACCTTCGCCCAAAAAAGGCAACCCTAATTGAAGTACTCTCGTGTTAAGAAAATAAATGTAAAGAATCCAGCCATAAAATCCAATAAGAGTTGGCAAAGCTGTCCCCTTAATAAGCATCGCATCTGCAAACATTTTCCCTTTTTAATCCAGGCTCAGCTATAATTGAGGCAACGTTTCTCGCAAGAAAGAACGCGTCCGGAGTTGGAACTCGCATTGGTCCTAATAGGATTCGCATTCATTTCTCACCTAGCCTCGCAAGGAGGCGTTGGCTGGGATCCTCGTTGGCCGCACGTGCGTGTGGCTGCCTGGGATACCCTTCTCATTTTTCTCCCTTCACCTTTTTAAGAGGCTTTGCATGCGTTTACAACATCTTCGTTACGCCGGACACCATGTGTTCACCGCCCCGTGGCTTTACGCGCGATGCGCGCTGCGGTAGAGGTGACATTGTGGAATTTACTACAGTTGGCGGAAGGCCTACACTGTAGACGATTCTGGTCAGGGAAAAAACGAGTTCTTATATCGAAAATAGGCCTATTATATTATAGAATAAGAGGATTCTACTTCGTACTCCAAAGCATACTTGTGCTTTAGACTGAGGCAAAACTACGGAAAAAACTATAGAAAAACTATAATTCACATTCAGGCAGCAAAGCTTACTTGATCGACTCTACAATAAAGAGCTTTGCTGTTATCGCCATTCCTCGACATAATATTTTACAAGGAAAAGTTTTGTTTTCTTGATTCATGAATTATTTATTCTCCGCACTCTTGATGGTTAAATAAAAAGTAACAAAAAAACAGAGAAAAAATGAAAAACATACGGTGATACATCTTTGAAATCAGCGCTTTAAGCTCCTCGCAACGGTTTCGCAAAAATACATCCAAAGTCACAATTTTTTTTGAGTTATACATATATTTACCCAATCTGAGAGAATCCTAAAATTGCAATACCTCCCCCCCCCTTCAGATCAAAGATTTCCCTCACTCGCCTTTAGATCTCATTCTCCTTGTTTGAAAGAAACTTCTTAGAGTTAGATTATTCTTCTTTTGGTTCCTCTCAAACGATGAGACTTCTCCGGCTTGTCATCTTGTCGTTGAGACAACATTGTTTTCAGATGTCAATTTTCCCATTTTTGAGAGGATTTTTTTCAGAGTCGTTATCGTTATTGTAGTCGTTTCCCTTATTCAAAAAAAATCTGTGATATCCGCACGATCATTGTACTCAGAGACGTATAAGTAGTAAAAATTTTACAACTTTTGTAATGACAACTTACGTTGCCATCATTATAGAAATGAGCCATGACGAAATTCGATGATACAAATGTAATTACGTTTTAACCCACTACCGCCCAGCGATGCCGTTCGGAAACAGAAAAGAATATTTTAAAGGATCTTTTCATTTCAGTATTGTCACAATTTAAAGAATACTAACCCTCTGAAAACCTTAAATTTCATAATTTAGGCATTTTCCAAAGCTTAAAATTGCGCATTTTAGTGGGGAAATTCCTTCGAATTTCTCTTAAGCTAAATTTCACTCCAAATACTTCGGGCTGTTATGGGTTTATTCTTCACGGCTTTCATTCTTAAATTAAACTTATTTTGATTAATCGCTACTTAAGAAAAGGACTACTTCCAGTGATTCATACGCTAAAATAAGCCGTTTGCAAACCAATAACTCCGCGAAACAAAACAGCGCTCCGCTAATCGAACTCATCCCCGCAGAGACTAAAAGTCCCAAACTGAGAAACTCAATCCCAAAGAGGCAAACGAATTTGGCTCATTTCAATCCACAAGCACCGCATTAGTTAAAACACGGGCGAGATCCATCACGGCTGTGTTCCGCAGGGCCTCGACACGACACCTCTCTGCCGCCCAAATCGAATACAACAAAATAAACAAGCTGTGACGTCAATTTAGGCCAAAGAGCAGGTGGCCCTGACAGACATACCAATGTCATCGAGCACGAGGGCGGATTCGTTAGCAAATTCGTTCGGAACTCGTCCCCCCCCCCTTTTTTTTGAAATCTTGTTTCCCCCTGCCAATGCGGACTTCCGTCTTGGCTAAAAGGGAATCCACATCAAAAGCAGACGCGTTCCGGGTTTGGACCACGTGGTGTCCGCTGGTGGGGGGGGAGGTGGGGGAGACTGACCGCTTGTTGTCATTACAACGGACTGACGCAGCAATTTCTCATATCACATTTATATCGACGATTTTCCTTTAAAGGAACAGCCGCAGCGCCAAGTGCAGGCAACGTTTGCGATAAATGAAAAATATAATGTTAATAAAGCGGTGCGAAAACTGGAAATCTGCTTCCTGGCTGAAAACGTGCACGCTGCAAGATTTCTTACCGAACTTTGGACAGATAATAGAGAGAACCGGGTTAGTGCACATTACCTACTTCCTACGTATTTAAGCTCGTTGAGTTGGAGACGCCTGCATACTCGCTGAGATGGCAATATCGCTTAAAAACTCTTCTAATGGGAAATATTCTCATGGAAGTGTCACGACTGAAGTATGCCGCCGCAGTTTTAATAATTTCAAATAGCATTATGTACAGTGATCTCCATAAGTGATGAGCCAAACAAAATCTAGTGACTTTTTTTCTGTAAACTAATGTGTTGGCAGCATCGCGTGGAGTGGGTCGGGGGAGGCTCCGGGATAAAGGCGGGCACCTCCTCTTGCCTCCACACCCTCCCACTGCCCTCCCCAGGCGATGCTGCAAACACACATTAGTTTACAAAAAAGTCACTAGATTTTGTTTGGCTCATCACTTACGGACATCACTGTACTGTAAATAACTCCTAATTAGATATCTAAGATTTTCTAGCCTCCAATCGCGAGTTTCACATATACACAGCAACAAGACAGCAACACTCACGTCGCTTTAATTACCAAACCTAGCGAAAAATACGATGTACTGTGAGATTTACACAACGTTTTTTTCATATAAAGAGCTCCAACATTTCAGAAAAATGTGACCCTCCGATACATCTCCACTTTTTCGAGAACACTTTAAATCAAATTAGACTCGCTTTCCCGCCCTTGCATAAACAAATATTTGATATCCCCAAAACCATTTTTTTAAAAAAGGAAAGCTTCATTTTTTGATCTGCTTAAAAGAAAAACGTTTACTACTTCTATCAGCAAAATTAAAAGGCGATATCATTTATTGAGAAAACAGAGCGGCGATGCTCTCCCCCTTCCACCCTTCCTTCCCCCTCCACTTTTTAAAAGGTCTTTCCGCTCTAGCAAACGCGCTAATCACTCTATTTTTCAGCGGCACACTTTATATGGGGCCGTGCTCTTTGTCGTGTTTGGTCCCCATTGTTTTTGCTTGAGACAAATAGCTCATATGAGATTAGGGTGCAAAGATTTTATTTCTTTTTTTTTCAATGTAACAGCGAGTTAAGTTGTTGCATTTTCTGCGTATGTTTTAGTCAGTTCAAGAGGGAGTGACCCTTTTTATAAATCAGTCGCAACGAAAGTTCATTCATTTTTTTCGTCAAATACAATGAGAGTGCGCATGAGAGTATATGAAATATGCTGTGCCTGAAACATTTTTTAAAAAATATAAACAGACTTAAAACGAAGTACACTAGATTGGTCAAATTCAGTCTTTTCTTATGTCGGCTTGATCTTTTATTCTGAGCACCTACGGATTGTATTTTAAGAAACGAAAGTATGAATTTTTAAAACGAAACACGGGGTTTGTTTGGATACCAAATGACATACAGTTTCCCCAAACACGCTACGACTGTATTTTACTGAGATGATCTTTGCTATAATTGGAGACTTGAGCCTGCATTACACACCGATAAGTAAAACACGAAGGTGGCCTTACTGAATGCGATTGGGCTAAAAGCCGAGAGGGGTAATAACTCGCTGAATTTGTGTATATACACTCTATTACGCGCATTGAAATTACGTAATTACGAGCCTATTACGCGACCATTACGGCTTTTACGTAATTATTACGGTTTCATGTTCTGGCTTCTTCTATTTAAGATAGAAACACTCTTTGAAAACGAGTTAATATTTTATGGAATCATGATGAAACCCTAGTTTTAAAAACGCACCATTTCATTTTACTGTACATGAGGAAAAACTTCTCACACTAGCTCATTCCACATAATTAATCCTCTTGGTTACTTTAACCCTTGAAATATGGATGAATTCAATCGGCAGTCGCAGTCACTTCTAAGGAGCGATTGCACCCTGGTCTAATATATAATACGCGAGTGAAATTCATCCCGGGTTGGAATACACTTTCGGGGTGAAACAGGTTAAGGGTTTTAAGCTACCCCCGAGTGGATGAATTCAGTCCATCAGTTGAATAAAATCAGGGATTTACTGTGTTGAGGAAACTAACCAAACTATGAGCGCTCTCATGTTGTCATGCTTTGCTTCGCCGTGTGTGCACCAGTGCGCGCTATGGCGCGACGAACGCTCTCTTCCGGTTATCCACCAAAAGCTCATCTTGGCAACCCGCGTAGTTCAAATGTCGAGAATGCGAAAAACGCGATTTGAGAAATAGCATGCATTAGAAAAGCCTTAGGCATTGAACGTCATTCTTTTAATCGTTATGCTTTGAAAGCCCTTCAGAACCTCACGCTAATATATGATTACAACTATTACACTTCTATTACGGTCTTATTTTGGCTACTGAGCCACTATTGCGCAGCTACTACAGCTTTCACGTAGCTATTACAGCTATTAGATGCCTTTGACGACTATCACACAGTTGTTACGGTTATTGCGCGACTATTACACAACCATTACGCACTTATTAAGCGCAGAGGTTTTGCGAGTTACTACACCCTCTCGCTAAAACCTCAATTCAAAATTTCTTTACACCATAATATATTATAAGCGCTGTACACAACAGTTTATGAGCGAGTGTTAAGCATGGATTTCTTTTACAAAAAAGATACTTAACGAATTGACAAGATGAATCAAGCATCACAACAGTCATGCATATTAAAATACATCAAGGCGAACAAAACTGAAGAGCCGATGAAATAAACTTGAACAAGATTTATCCATCGCATTCCATTTGAAAAATTACGAGATATTAAAAAAAAAGAACGGGTTCAGAAACTAATCCTTTCATGACAACCTTTTGCCTGCTTATTAACATCACACACACGTTTGTCGCTCATTCAGTGTCAACCGGAACGCCTGCTCTGAATGTAGAATTTTTCATCCAGCACATGGCATGCAACAAATGCAAGTTGAAATGCGGAAAAGTGATGACGAATCGTTCGCAGCTCACTTAATTCCAGCCTACATAACCTTACTGCGCGCGAAATGAGGGAGATCATATAGCGAAGGCTATTTATCATGACACGCGTAGCCGCACTAGCCGGTGGAAGGGAGGGGGGAGCTTTCCCGCGTAAATAGAATTACGTCACCATGGCGCCACCTACCGTCGTTTCTCCAAACTAATTGAGAAATTGCGCGCGTTATTTTTGCGCCCTTCGATGTAGTGGCCGAGCCTCGGGCTAGGCTAAGCAGCTTCGCTCATTTATGCCCCATATATAGCGACGGACATGTGAGCAGGACCAGTAACTTCTACTTAATTAGCACTTGAAATCTACTCATAAAATGGGAGCAGACACGTGGGGTCAGCACCGGGGCCGAAAATGGGGTGTCTTGGCCGATGTTACTTTAGTGACTTACCTCGATTCATTCCGGTTTAACGCCTGTTTTCAACCTAGGCAAGCCGCAGGTTTGGGGGGATGTTGTGCCGAAGTTTTGGGCTGTTAAAAGTAGTTCTTGTAGTAAAAATTGGTACAACCATTTTATTGTTTATAGCGTCTTTATGAGCTTGTTCTTTTACTAGACGCCAATAAATCTTATACGAAGCTAATAATCCTAAATTTCAGCGAAATAAAACGTCTTGAATTCACTCTAATTGGCGTATTGACGGCTAGTTTGCTTAACAGGAAAAAAACAACAACAAAAAAAACTACTTTTTCTCAGTTGCCACAATCCGGACCTTGCTGACCCGTTGCTAGAGATGATCGGTCATTCAAATCTGAAACAGACAAACAAAAAAAAATCGAAATAACCGTACATATTTGTTAAGCTACACTTAAACTTACCATAACGACGAACAAACCCACTTTATTGTAAACTCGACAAAAAACTTGGCTTTGCCCTTAGAAAGCAACTGTCACTCAACACGAATTTTTACGTCATTTTGTTCACCATATTTCGACGTCATTAAAAAGGTTAATAATTATCTGCTTAAATAAACAATTGATGGTGGTGTCAAAAGATTTTGTCAAATTACATCTCAAGGTCACGCGAAAAAGTGTGTTCCATACAACAAACTTTTTCGAGTACATTAAAAAGTAAATAGTAAGTTAATTTAGAGGACATAACTCAGCATCAGATTCGATTAGACAGAAGAAGCCGGAAAAATTGCGGGTTTGAATGCCGTCCGTCTGTTTGACCTCATTAAACAATTTAAATGAATCTAATTTCATGATTGCATCGTCTTCGTTTTCCGAACAATCAATCCTGAAAGCATCCCTGGTCCCCTCCAAAATCATATACTTATTGTGCCTCTTCCCGTTTTTTCTTGAGAGCCTAAAAGGCCTTCAATTTGAAAGCGCGAGCGTTTTCCTCTGCCCTGTCACAACGGACGTCCCTCCTCGAAACTTTTTTTTCTCTCCAGTCTTGTTTGAACTGGCTCCTAATTTCATTTGCCACACTGGCATGAAGTCTCCATCACATCACATCCGATCTCCTCGGTCGAAAGTCACTCACCGAAAGGCGGCCCTGCATATACATTTTTAATTGCTGGTCTTCCTAAGCTGATCAAATTTGCATTCTAATACCGCACCGCAAAATGGTACGCAGACTTTGAAACTAAGATGAGATGTGCGATTTTTCTCTCAAGTGATACGGGGGAATGAATTAAAAGTGGAGCAGCCTAGCGCATATGAATGGGAGGCAGGCAAAGCACATTTCGCTACCCTGGACACCTAATGGGTTAGCCCTCGCTCCCTTTAGGGATTTGACGCGACTCCCACTGGCCGGCACCGCGGCCGAAATGTCCGCCACATGGAAGGGTTAAGCTGAGAGGCCGGCACGGCGCTAAACACATTGGCACGCTCGGTGGTTACAATGATATTTGACTCTCTCTGGCTACCGGTGATCCGCTCGCCTCGTCTCCCTCTTTTATCCGCCTAAAATTACGTCAGTCCAAGCGCATCACGAAAAAAATATTCACGCCTTTAACTTAATTTCCAGTGTGGCAATGCCAGGGAGGCTGAGAGGGCTAAACCTATTGTAGGCCTCTTGGACCAAATAAAAAAAGGAAAAGAAAAAAAGAAGGCGAAATAATCTTGTTGCTGGTTAAAGGCCTCGAAAATGGCTAGTGGGAGGGTGGTCCATTAAAAATATTAACGAAAGTGTATTAGTTGGGTGGGTGACGAATTAGAAGTGAATTCTCATCCAGATTGCAAAAGATGACGAGAAAATGGGAAACGAGAGAGACATGAACAATGATTTCCACTTTTGGGAATGGATCACCAGAACTTAAAAAAACTGATTACGGAAAGACTGACAACTTATTAGATATACTGTACATGATCGACTAACAAAGATGTTCATCACATAATTGTTTTTGTTTTTCTTTCCCTTTTTTATTTTACGTTACAGTTCGTACTGTAAAGGCTAAAAGTTCCTCGAATGGAACAGTCCATTTGTGAGGAAGGGCAATTTTACATCCGCCATGTTGATATGGCCATGCTTATAATGAAGAACATTTTCATCAGAATCATCAATAAAGACGAAGTAAAATTTGCCTACCGCACAGAGGAAAGGACTTTGCTGTCTCAACAAAACGTTTTGTTAGCTTCTATCAACCGAAATTTTTGTGGTGACAATATCACTTGTTACAGCAACAACTGTAATTGTTGTGGTGACAATGCACATTGTTGTAATAATTGAAATTGTCACAACAGCAATTCTGGTTGGCGGAGGCTAAAAACGTTTTGCTGAAGCAACAAAGTCATTTTCTCCGAGCGCATGTTGCACAACTGCGCGATCTTCCAGCGTTGTTCCTCTGGTGGCATTGCTGCCCTTCTCTTTAGCCTTACAATAATGATAAACAGAGTCAATAAAAAGAGCTCATTTGATGTATCTTGATACGTATGTCTTTAAAAAATCTATACGTTTGCACTTCGCATACACTTCAATACTCCTACAATCTCGAGGTCCTAATAAAGCACTGATACGTTTACTAATGAACCGAAGAAAGTGGCTGCGTAGAGAAAATCTGTGTTAAGAACTGAGAATCACCTCAAAGCCTGGGACACTAATGAGGCTTAAAAAAATTAATACCCCAAGACAAAAACCACTCGCCAATTTTTAATGACCCACAAACAAAGTATGCCAACAAGTCTCTGACCCACCCTTTCATTATCCTCTCCTTTCATACTAAGGCAATTACTCCACGATATTGTGAGCAGTGTAGTCAATCAGCCCGGAAGAACGCCTCTTCAAGTCTGAAGCATTCAATTCTCGAAACTACCGAGTCTTCAGAGAAGACAATCCTCTTCTTTTTTCAATCAAGCATCACTTTTTTCGTGTCCCCTGCTAAATAAGAGACTCGGCCGAAGCTCAATGACGGATTGTTGGTTCCCGCATTGTTGTGCCTCCCGCAATCGCTTAATTCGCATCATTAACTATATCGAAGATGATTCGGCGCTCGCTTTTTTTAATGAGGCTGTGGTCCCTTCTCATCTTCTCCTCCTCGTCCTCCCGAAGGAGGGACGGAGACAATAGCGCTGTAACAAGGACAGTCGAAGTGTGGACATTAGGAAGTCCAGACAACTCGCAATCACATTTGAGCACCTTTGTCACAAAAGGCACCAAATGTATCACCTCCATGAAGACATGATTGTCTTTTCAGAATTCAGGATGCGTTTCCATTGAAGTGTATATCGTGTCCACTGAAAAACGATGACGATAAAAATGAAGAAACGGGCCATTGATTTCATATCTCGTTTCAAAGTTAGTTACTAGGGAGTGCATCGAAGACTTCGTGTGTATCATACAGAATAGCACTGGCAATCCAGGACTGATAGACCATCGGAGTGAGAGTTCTGAGAAGTTAAACACGATGAAACTTACAAGGTAGCGTACTCCATTTACGAGCTTAAGGATAGATTCCTGACTGAAGACGAGAATATGCAAAGAACTCAAAACTAAAATTCTTAAAAACAAGAGTCAACGTTGCAATTTCTAAAATGATAGTCCATCCTATACCCACTCAAATATCTTGGACACAAGACAACTTGAGTTCTGTTTATCACACAGGCAGCGAAGTGAGACTTTGCTATCACTTCGTTCATTTGGTAGTTGAGGCACTTGTTCTCGCCTCAACCACTCAAGTTTACCATGGACCAAGAACTTTAAAAAAATAAAAAAATCGATGGGCAAAGCGTTGTGAAAATGAGTGGAAGATTGAGTTATAAAATGGGGCAAACTATCTATCGAACAGATCAAATGGGATGGGTAATAATGGCTCTGCTGTGCCAACAGAGAGACTAACAAGAATATACCTTCCTCAGCAGGACATAATAACACCTGAGGCCAGCTAAACTTTACCAGCAGCGATGGTCTATAATCACTGACGTGTTGCTTGACCCAGAATCAAATCTCGTGGTGGGCAACCTTGGTAAAGGTTTCCTGTGACTGCCTTCACTTCAAGTCTAATACTGCTGAAGCATTACCGCTGTAAAGTCCTAGATCCAGTTTCAGAGATGCGGATGAAACGCGCACCGCGCACAGCGATAGAAAAAATGGCCGCTATACGCGGGCAGTAGAGGAACGGCCGCCATTTTTTCTATGCAAGTCTCTCTCGCACACACGGCGATTGTTATCTTCTATCTCTTTCTATTGCCGCCAATCATAACGCCCAACACCATTCGCGTCTCTTTAACTGGATCTAGGGCTTTACTGCTGTCCACAGTCGAACTCGTTGCCCTCTTTCTTCCTGTTTCCTCTCATGCCGGGAATAGTAGCACACTACTATAAACCAAGCTAGTTGGTAGCAGCACAAACAGGGAGATTTCCAATTCCATGCCAGTTCAGAACCAAAACAGTCAGACCTACACCCGAAGACCAGAAGTGTAAGTACCGAACCAAAACAGTCAGACCTACACCCGAAGACCAGAAGTGTAAGTACCGGCGACAAACATGTCAGAGCAGTGTTGCCAGATTCCGCAAAACGCGTCTAACTTTTTAAACATTAAAGATAACCTTGCATGTCGGGTATGTTTTGGATCGCTCTCGAGCTTAGCGTTCCAAAAATAGGATTAAACATTATGTTACGTTTAACGGTTAGAAAGTAAGACGCGTTTAAATTTGACGGAGTCGCGGAATTTGACAGCACTGTCAGAGAACCAGACGGCGAGACTGAAGAAATGCATTAGCAGTCACAATCCGATAAGTAGAAGCAATACACATGCATAACTACCAAACAAGACTAATTTATGTACGCCAGCTAAGGGACCGTTCATAATTACGTGACCCGTTGGGGGGGAGGGGTGGGTCAAGGAATTGTCTACAGGAGGCTACAGGGGGGAGGGGGTCTAGCCGCAGGTCACGTAGT
>Ga0058701_10004475_pt1 | contig 11358 bp, 12 predicted proteins | sample AgamicOrMae_FD_97039 | JGI IMG/M metagenome (GOLD analysis project Ga0058701, IMG submission 97039) | Agave microbial communities from Guanajuato, Mexico - Or.Ma.e | ecosystem: Host-associated > Plants > Phyllosphere > Phylloplane/Leaf | place: Guanajuato, Mexico | collected 2012-06-04 | reverse complement strand
GAGCCGGGAGAGACGCCAGGGGGTCCGTCGTAATCGTCGTCATCTCTCTCTTCCCCTTCGCTCAGCGATTCGTCCTTCCTTTTCCTCTCCGAATCGCGCTCCTCGATCATCTTGTCGATCCTCTCCTTGACGGCGTCCACTTTCCTCATGGGATCGTCGTCCCCGCTGCTCCTGTCCGCGCTGTCCCTGTCGCGCGGACGAGATCGGCCATACCTGATACGATTAACACAAATCACTTATGAGACTAACACATTTTCCCAGAAAATAAGATGTTAACCGACTTGATGCCCGGCCATTCTTAAAAAGCATTAAATTTAAAAAAATTGAAAAAGCAAAATATAAAAGCCAAGAAATGGCAAAAAAAAAGCCAAAAAAGGGGTGGGAGAAAAAAAAAGCCGAAAAAAGGGGAAGAAAAAGATATGAAACGTAAAATACAGACAAAAAGCCAAAAATGGCAAAAGGCCAAAAAAAGCTAAAAAATGGCAATGAAGCCAAAAAAAATGGCAAAAAAGAAAAAAAATGGCAAAAGAGCCAAAATATGGGGAAAAACGAAAAAACTCGAAAGAGAAGGGGACCGTCCATTAAATACTAGCTTCATTCTAGGCAACTTTTCCACCTCCCGTGCTCTAAAACACCAATTTTCACTGTAAGACAAATAAAGACCGCGCCCTAACCCCTTTCCCCCCTCAAAACTATATAGTAGTATGGTAGTATATATCCTAGTATATGTATGCTGCCATAGCTCAGTTAACTTTTCAGTTCAAACTAGAGTGAATATTAGCTTTGATTCGAATATATATCCCGCGGGAACAAAGGGGTTGATATGTTGTACTTACCTGTTGTTGTAATCACGGTAACCAGGTTTGTAGTTCATGAAGCGATTCCTTCCACGGCCACGCATCCTCGGGACAAAGCCCCGGCCTCGATTGTTCGGATTAAATTTGTTGTAATATCCACCTCGACCTCTAGGCACAAATCCACGGTAGTTCTTGTTGTTCTGGAAGCGGCGATTGTAATAGCCGTGCTGCCTGGGGTACCGGCCCTGGTACTTGTGATAGGTTCGCCGATCCGAGGGGCTCCGACTCCTCCTATACGACCTCGACCTTGAACGGTCGTACGACCTACTCCGGGAATAGTACGACCTTCTGTCGTTCGACCTGCTGCGGGACCTCGACCCACTGCTGCGGTATCCCTTGTACGAACGGGACCGCGAACGATACCGATCCCGGTCGTAGGATCCCGACTTCTTGCCGATGGATCCCGACTTGGAGCGATCGGCCCTCTTGCGCTTGTACGAGTCCGTGCTGGACACGCTGGAGCCTTTGCTGTAGGCGCGCTTTTCGCGGGACCGGGATCGACTCCTGGACGATGCGACCGAAGATCGGGATCGCGATCGTCGGGGGATCTTCTTCTTCCTCCTCCTCTCGGCGGAGGACGCGCTGTCGCTGTCCGTGTCCCTCGAGGGCTGCCGGATGTTCCGGCGGCCGCGGGCGCCCTTGGGCGAGTCGCCGGCGCGCGCCTGCTGCAGCAGGTCTGCTTTGTGGACCTTGCCGAAGCCCTGGGGCGACGGCCGGTCGAAGGGCTTGCGGCCCAGCTTGTCGTCCAGCGCGGTCGCCGTCGACGACAGCTTCTTCTTCGGGGCCTCGTCCTCCGACTTGTCTCCGTTATCCTTCATGAAGAAGTGCTTATCGTTGCCTCCGATATCATCCCATGCATCCTTCTCTAGTTCCGATTTCTCCTTCTTCTTCAACCTGAAGTAGGCAGAAAGAACAACCCGCTGTAGAATCTCGCCCCAAAGCCAAATGTACCGGATGAATCACACAAGTCCAATAGTTACGTTGGCAATACCAGCGAAGTCTCCATTCGTAAATACACGATTACCAACATAAACTTCGAAAAAAACAAAAATACAGTGCCGCTGTTACCACTAAGCGGACCAGTACTAAGTTGGTTTTCCACGTCACTCGGGTAAAATTCATTCCTAAAGGTATGCTTAACCAAAATCAGGTTAGTCAATACGTGATGAGATACAATGGCGTTCGAGTTGTTCATAAGTTGAAAAGAAAAACCAAAGACACCGGGCTCAACCTTAGCCTGGCTTAAAGTCAAATGATTACGATGAAATTTACACTTACTTGGTTGCGCTGTTTATCTGCATCTTCCACTTAGACGACATTAAAGGTGCAGAGCTAACAGGGCTCTTATCTGAAAAAAGAACATGTGGGTTACGATAACGGATGAGTACAACAGCAAGAAAAAAGGTAGAGGCTTAAAAAAACGCAAGAAAAAGAATAAGAAAAAAAAACAAGAGAAACCTAATCGCGAAAGAAAAGATACCTCTTAAACGTAGGCCGTCGTCTGATTTGTCATCCTCCAAGTAAATGAGTTTCGGTGAGAGGGCTTTCGACTTTTCTTTCCCACTTGACTTCTCAGTGCTTTTGCCAGCCGATCCACCAGAGTACCTGTAAAACAGATGCAGTTCAGAGACATCCTCCAACCAGTGAACAAGTAATCAAGAGAAAAGATATGTTTATGCTGAAGGCAAACTGCGGTACGAACCTCTTGGACAATCCTGTGTCCTTATCATACTTGGCATAGTAAGCTTGCAGCTTTGACTGTAGCTCATCTAATTCCTTGACACTGTCGAAAGACGGAATGCTGAAACAAACAAGGATAAAAAATATCAACATTAAATCTTATGCACATCCCCCTCTAAAAAAGAAAAAAAAATCTTCCTCTCAAAATGGGAAATAAAAATAGTTCCTAAGAGGTAACACCTGGCTGAAAATCTGTACACGAGATATCAGGATATCAGCCGGATATCAAAAGTATATTTAACGGATATCAAGAGAAAATTGACCTAATTTCAATTAAATATCTGACAGATTTCCGCAGAACAATAAAAAAATATTTGCTGGATATTCCTAAATATTAGCCTGATATCAGTTGACAGTGATCAAAGAAAAACAAACATGAAAAATCACTGAAAACAGCTATGTTTCGACCGAATCCCGCAGATGTATATCAAGAATATCAACCGGATATCAAGGCCTTTTGTAAACCGAATACCATGAATAATCACCCCTTAATAATTCCCTTCCCAAAGAAAAGAAAAAAAAATCATCTTTCGAAAATAAATGTGCTGAAAATTCTCTCCAAAAATACACCTTCAAAAAAGAATAAAAATCTCCCCTAAGAAAAAAAAATCCTGTCTCAAAATAAAAATGAAAGATATTAACAAATAACAATACGGCTTACCCGAGTGACGCTAAGTTGTTCGAATCCTTCGGGGTTTCCTCCAAAGCAGCAGCGCTGAAACAAAAGCCGATAAGGTTACGACTCCCGAGTTCGACTGTACTTCCGTTTTGACAACCACCGCCTTTCACGGAACAGAGACAGTTTCCTCTTGGTAAGAGGAGGGCGCTTTGGACTTACCCATAAGGAGGTTTCTCGTGCGTAGGCGCAGCGTGTGCGAGGCTGCTCTCCCTCGGGGCCGCGTCGGCGCTCGCTCCGTAGAGGAACTCGTCTTCGGGGTCCGTGATGTGCTGCGGAAGGCGGCGGTGCAGAAGGGCGTCCCGCAGCTTCCGGCAGTCCACGTCGGACTCCACCGCGTCCGACTTGCCCGGCTTCTCGCTCAGGAGAGCCGCCACCGAGCTGCTCGAGCTCTTCTTGCTGCGCCTCTTCTTGCGATCTTCCTTGTCCCTCTTCTTCTTCTTGCCTGCAACAGTCAAGGGCTTAATACACCTTTCTTTGACGTCTAGGGTGCTGATTTGCGATATCAACGTGTTGTGCGGGCTGCCTACTCATGCGTTGCATGTCCTTGTTCTGTATGTACCTCGACGGCAGCCATGTTGGTGGTCATCGCTATGCGGTTAATTCCTCAATGCAAACGCCGTTTAGAATACAAGACATCATATTTTGCTACTGAATAAAGAAACGGGAACACGGGGGCACTGACCAGCGCCAACTTGAACAACCGGCACACAATTCGTAAATAAAGTGATCACCAACATGGCCGCTGTCAGGGAAGAGAGACAAGGAGACGACACTCATGAGTAGGCAGCCCGTACTGCTCGTCGATATCAACTGTAGCGGGCAATGTGTCGGATTCGGGTATCGTGGTATAATCAAAGATCCGGTCAGATAGTAAAAAGAGAGAGGAAGTAGGGTTGGAAAAGTCGTGTAACGAGTTTTAATCTATTGTAGCAGGCAGTAATAGTCTGTGGATACACTTTGAAGAATAAACGTCGAGTTTCAGGATTATGTTCTAAAAGTTTTGATCAACTGAATCGCAAAACGTTCCTTCCTTCACCTCAACCACGGAAGCCCAAGCCGGGCTGCCGCCACGGTTCTGCGCGGGACGGAAATCCACTATCAACGACTTATACTCTCGACTGTACAGGAAATCCGACAGGAATTTTTCAATCGATCCGTTCCATATTTCGTCAACTTACTACAAATGTTAACTTACTTTTATCCTTATCATGTGATTTCTTTTCCTTCTTCTTCTTCTTTTTAGTCTTTTCCTCCTTCTTTTCTTTCCGCCTGCGGACAAAAAACAGATTTTAGAATTCTGACGACGTCGTGTCACCGTTTCCTCGGAAAACTACTCACCACCTCGCCGATTCCTCCAAGAATTTCCGGACTTTTTCCTCGTAATCCGAGTCATCCTTGGTGTGTTCCAAAAACTTCTTCACTTGCAACTCATACTCGGACTCTTTGTTCGCTACAGGAGCAGACGGAGCAGAGGGTGCTGAAAGAACTGCCGAGTCAGAAACAAAACATTCACTTAACGATAATCAAAATATTCCGCTTCACGCGAAGTAATATCTTCAATCCACTACGTCTTTCTGCCCGTATCAAGTCAAGTAATGCAATAGCGCAAAAATCACGATTGAGAAAACATCAAATTCTTTTTGATATAACGAATTTGAAACAATATTACGCACAACTTTGCGTCTGAAAACTATTAACTTTCGAACGGTCTACGAAATAACCGAAAGGGAAGGTTTTAGCGCCTTCTAAAAGACCCGGATATGGAAGTATAGGCCTGTAGCCCGGCTTAATGATCTTGCGACGCGAACGAAAAATAGTCTTACCTTCAACATCATCGGTCATTAAAGCCATCCTCTTGCTGAGCGGAGATAGCGACTTCTCCCTCTTTTCTTCGTTCTTGCTTTTGCTGCACAAAGGAAAAAATGAGAACGTTAGATCGCTACGTTCACTTTCTATGCTGACCTCAATAAGTAGTGCTTTGCACGAGAAACGCCGGGTCTAAGACATGAAGAACTCTTTCAGACAGCTTTGGTAACAATATCAAAGATTAGCGCAAAAAATAGACACTTAACATTGTAAAAACCTTGGGGTACTTGACCATTTTTAATCGAGGAAGCCATCAGAAAAGGCCAAAAAAAATAAGAAGAAAAGTCAAAAGCAGCGCCTAGAAATAATCAGCCGATCATCCGGAAATCGAAATCAAAGTTGCCTGTGACGTCATAGAATCCGCGGAATTGTCAAAATTTACGGATTCTATGACGTCATAAGCAACTTTGCACTCGTTTACCGGATGATCGGCTGGTTATTTCTAGGCGCTGCTTTGGACGTTTCTTCGTCATTTTTTTTTGCTCTTCCTTATAGCTATCTCGATAAATATTGGTCACGTACTCCATTATTCCGAACAATGTCATTCTGGAGCAAGTTTTACTTCCCCTTAATCAATTAACTATTTCATTCTGCACATTAAATTTGTTTTGCTGAACTGCTCTTCACTTACGACAAATTTAATTTGAATTCAGCACAACTTCGAAGGTCACTTTCAAAATGCTATTTCACTCCCTCTACAGCAAAAACATTGATAGTATGGGATAAAAACTTAAGCATTCCTTGAACGCGAACCAGTAACCAGGAGACTCCAAGAGAGAAAGGATAAATCGCAAAGAAAAACTCACGTTGGCAACATTGAAATGAGCTTTGCGCGTCGTCCTCCAAATTTAACCGCACGTTACCAACACAAACTTCGAAACACTTATGATCACCAGATACGAATGCGATACAACTTCTGTCTGAACATACCTCTTCCTGTGTTTTTTGCTAGCCTTCCGGGATCTTGAGCGGGAGTGAGACGATCCCGACCTCGAGGATCCGGAGCTCGAATCCGAAGACGAAGAAGAAGAGGAATAAGAGCTTCCAGAACTTCCCGAAGAGGAGGAGCTGCTGCTGGACGACGAATGGTGCCGTCGCTTGCGTGACCTAAAACAAAGTCACGATTATTTCAAGACTTTCGTTATTGTAGAAAGTAGAAACACAAGAGATGAGTACTGCGACATTTCGGATGGTCAGAGTTGCGAACTTACTTCCTGTCCTTCTTCTTCTTGCTCTTGCGCTCTTTGTCGCGCTTTGTCGCGCCGGTAACAGGAGGAGGGATGGTCAGATCAGTCTCACCGCCTTGCAGGATCTTCAGAGGATCTTTGTCCACGGCCTTCGGCGGCGCAGCGACGTTAGGATCCACGTTGTTGGCCCCGGCCAGCTTGCTCTTCAGGTACTCCAAGGCGGTGTGGGCTTCCTCGTGGTAAGGAGCCACGGAAAGACACTTCTCGTACGCTTTAAAAGCGTCTTCCAACTTGTTATCTTCTTCATACCTAGCGGAAGATACGACTCGAGTTAACAACCGAATTCTCGTGTTCTTTGACGTGCATGGATGTCAAGATACCGGTATTCGAAGAGTTTTCGATTGGGTAGCTGTCATAAGCGCCAAAAAACCACAAGCGCCACCGCCTCAAGCGCCAATCCGTAACCGCCAAACGAGAAAAGTCGCGAACGCCAAAGTTCTTAACCGCAATACTAACCAACCTAATCTACACGAACTTTGGCGTTTGCGACTTTCCTCATTTGGCGGTTACGGGCTGGCGCTTGCGGCGTTGGCGCTTGTGGTTTTTGGCGCTATCGAATGCCCCCCTTTTCGATTCCGCAAAAAATGATAAACAGGTTGATTTTATGATCAGCTAAAATTGAATCGTCCGACAGACTTTTTTATTCAAACTTACCGGCTTCCTAAAGCGACCAGTGTGTCCCCCATGTATTTCCGCGCATTTTGATGGTTGGGGTTGATCTTGAGAGCCATCTCAAAGTCATCCATCGCCTTCTGGAAGCTTCCACTGTTTGCGTACCTGAAAACGAAAGAGAGGTTAGTGTGTTCAAAAAAAAAGGCGCGCGTTTCGAGCTAGTGATGGTTTACGTACAATGCTCCCCTGGCGACGAGACCCTCGATATTCCTTGGATCTATGCTCAACGCCTTGTTGAGACACTGGAATGCCTCCGAATGGCGACGGTTCCGGAAATGATCGATTCCATCTGCAACGCTTCGGAAGGCCCATTTCGTAGCCTGCACTTGACGCAGCTCAACCGCGTATTCTTGTTCCGGAAACCTTTTCCTGAAGAAAAAAGAAAAAAAAATATAACCCAATTCTTTTTCTTCTAAAAGGTAACTTGAACGGGGGGCATTCGATAGCACCAAAAACCATAAGCGCCAGTCCGTAACCGCCAAACGAGTAAAGTCGCAAACGCCATAGTTCGTACAGGTTAGGTTAAGTTAGGTTAGGCTAAGTTAGGTCAGTATTGCGGTTAAGACATTTGGCGTTTGCGACTTTTCTCGTTTGGCGGTTACGGATTGGCGCTTGCGCCGTTGGCGCTAGTGGTTTTTGGCGCTTATGACAGCTACCCCCTTGAACTAGGAATTGAAGTTACCTCAGGCTGACGATATTTGAGTAGTTCTTGTTACTCAATCCCATGGAGGTTGCTAGGTAAGTGACGCTCCCGGGATTGTTGAAGGCAACATTCTTCTTAAGGAGGGTATCGTACGATTCATCCTTACGCTCTTGAACCCTCCTATACAAAAGAACAACAAGAGGAAAAGTATTAGTGGACACGACTTTCCTTTGTGATCCTACCCTCTGATAGCATCATTTGGGATTCTCAATCCGCAATCCACCAAACACAACATAGCTCGGCTTAACACCCTTGTCAATGTTCCACTGATCACTTGTGAATGAAAATTGAGCTCAAATACTAACATACCCTCAACCAGAACCAGTGAAGAAGCGGAACAAAACTGGTACGGTAGTTGTGCATCGTGTGTAAATCACATAATTACCAACCCTCTTTTTCTCTCTCTTTAAAGGAAACTGAAGGATGGCCAATATTGTTTTAGGTTCTGATTGCAATAAGGTGGGTAGTTTGCGTTTGGTGACGGTTGTCCATTCTACCGACAAAAGACGTTTAGAGGGGTTTCGGTATCTGTTGGGTTTGTTTCTAGAAGAAAAAGTAGCACTGTTAGAGACAAACAAACACACGAGTCCTTCGGGGCAGGCTTTGCCAACACGGGGTCCGTTTCATGGTTTGCGCATACTAGGCGCTTCCCAAGCATAACCTAGAAGAGAAACTTGCACAACAAACACACTGGTACACAGGGTCTTTCCATAGAGCAACAGGAAAATACATACCTTCAGTTTCTTTCAACACACTTGGCTTTACTCTCATTCGGTCCAGATAAAAGCAACACAAATCTGGCCATAAAAAGGTTCCTCCGCAACAAAGACTGCGAGCGAATTAAGGTTGCGAGTTTGGTTCTCTTCACCAAATGAGAAAAGACAGCGATTTTTACATCTTTGCTGTGCTGTCACTGTCATGCTGCCATCAGCAACTTCAAGGCTACTTTCAACTAATAGTGCGAGGCGAGGCTTCACATTGCCAGAATCCACTGGCTGGCCCATCATGCCAACAAAATCTTACAAAGGCTAATGCTCGCCTAGCGACCTCTGTGTCAATGTTTCGCAACACTGTGGGAAAAGCATTTTCATTAGTCAACATTCTAGTCTCCACTATGCCTGCCCGCATCGGCATAGCATCACACTACGGAACGCGAACACGGTAAAACGCTCCGATGCACTAAGTCCAACCTTGTAGTCAGTAACCTAGCTTAAACTAGGCAGAAAAACGCAACCACAACGCGAACACCGGGCCCATAATCCTTGCCTCTGTCGCTCCATCGAAAGACCTCGCAGACAGTAAAACATAGTCCCCGGGCTCGGTTTCTGGTTAATCGATTCCCCCGAGATCAAGTTAACCTCATTTAAAGCCTAGTTAGTTTTAAATATGCGTGTTTGGTTAACTAGACCAAGTGAGCTCAAGCTAAGTTAAAACATCAGGTTGGAATCTCGGTCGTTCAAGAAAACGCGAGCTTACGGCGTCCGTTCTTTCGGGAGGTTCGTAATTAGGTTAAAGCCCGTTCTATTAGTCTCCAAAGAAAATCTTACGCGGTTGATCGAAAGACAGGAATAATGCTTCCCTCACAATTCAGACGAGCTTCTGGTTCTGTCAGCCCGAAATGAATAGGTCGAACCTCAGCGCAACGACTGGCAATTGAGCAGCTAACAGTTCTGATAATGTTACCTTTACAGCAATGAAAAATGCTTTGATATCGGTTTCCATGATATCAACACCCAATGGCTACTTTAGGCGAAAGGTAGTTCTCCGACACAGGCAGGGATCGGTCCAAGTTTTACAATGAAGGTAGCTTAGGTTAGGCGATGATGGGGAAAGTGAGGAGGACAAGGATTCCCGTGTCGGAGTGCTTTACGACCCACGCTTGGTGATTTTAGAGTGCGTTACAGATCCGAATGGAGGTAAGATTTTGAGTCAGCCTGAAGAGGTAGCCATAATCTGACAAATACAACACAGATAAGTAACCAAAAGCTGAATATGCCTCAGTTATGCGACGCTGCTGCGTTCCCGTCGTATAACTGAGGTTCGACTGATAAAGCTTTGCGAAGTGGACGCTACGAATTCTACGATCGTGAAGAGGTCTAAAGGGTTAAGTGGCACACCGAGGGCGAGTGTTCGAGAGAGACGGACACCACAAAGAGGTATCCCCGAGAAGCTGACAACTCGTCACTGCCTCATCGGTGCACCACCGCGTAAAAGGTGAGCAGATTCTTACCTGCAGTCAATATGCATTTATCATTACATGGGAGCTATTAGAACTTAGAGCTCTTACTGAACAATAACTGTCTAAAGCGATATCAGTTTATTAGCTCGGACAATGGCTGCAATTGCTACCATAGCAAACGCCTTTTGTGGTACTTTTGATCCATTGATAGCACCATAGCTATGATTCTTGGCCTTCAAACATCATTTACGTCTCATGTGCTAAGCTTTGTTGCTAGCTGAAAAACACAATAGTTGCCAGAGTACCAACACAAAAGAGTCATGACACAGAAAAAAGTCTGGGGACACCCCACAAAACTCTGGGAACCCTTCCGGTCATTCAAGAGGGGCAACTCCGAGCAGCAATTAGGCATTTCCGTCGGATTCAACCGATTACCTATCGCTAAGAGATAAAAAAGGCCGCATATCGATTCGTTATGACTCAATGACTGTTACAAGGTTGTAGTGTTTTTCCTTTATCACTGATGAAAACGACTGGGTATTGCTTCGAGCTACAGAGCAGAAAAAATGATGCTTTGATGAAGCTCTGAACCCAACAGCTGAGTCGTGACTTTTGTAGGAGATATACGCATTTACCCAAAGTTTAAAAGGATTGCGGCGAGTGCTTTCATCGATGGTTGGGTGGTACCATCCAAACATCGATATAAAATCATCCCTATTTCTACTAGCAATGGTCTCTGTCTCCTCATTCTACACAATACAACGGTAAATAGGGTATCCTGGGTATCGAGGTTCCTGAGAAAAAAAGCTTTTTCTACAATGAAGGCCATACAATTTTAAGTAAACGTGATAACTTGTAATTTTTAAAATGCGATGAACAATAGGCTGCAAAGGCAAGAGTTTAGTAGACACAATAGAACAAAAATTAATTCAGCAAAACCTGCAATTTGGATCACAAATTGAACTAAATTTATGAACAAGACACCGTGTACAAAAATTGCCAAATCTTGTAAGAACTGAAAGCCTCTTTTTGGCAAAACTGTGTCCACGAAAAGTGCAGCACCAAAAACGTCATTTAGTATTTACCAGATGAAAAACCAGTGAAATTTTGCTGATAACCATTGAAAACCACTCTCACGGAAATGTGTGTAGAGCCACTCGTGCGAAGTGAACAACTAGAACCTCTTTCCAGAGCAGGCTTCATATAAAATTGAAAAGTGATTGGAACACTACTAGTCCAAGTGTTCAAATAGACTAGCCATTAGCTAAGTGAAAACAAAAACGGGGGAGAGACTTACAAGGGAACCCCCCCAGCCCGACCCGGCGGAATTTCTTCAAATTGGGTTTATTTGATAGGCCTTGCCATGCAATAAATTTAGGCGTTTTCAAAATCGGCGGAATTTCACTTTAAGTCAG
>Ga0058701_10004474_pt1 | contig 11359 bp, 7 predicted proteins | sample AgamicOrMae_FD_97039 | JGI IMG/M metagenome (GOLD analysis project Ga0058701, IMG submission 97039) | Agave microbial communities from Guanajuato, Mexico - Or.Ma.e | ecosystem: Host-associated > Plants > Phyllosphere > Phylloplane/Leaf | place: Guanajuato, Mexico | collected 2012-06-04 | reverse complement strand
TTTTTTTTTTTTTTTTTTTTTTTTTTTTTTTTTTTTTTTTTTTGTTGACAACAGCATAAACGTCAAAAGCGAGACGCAGTTTCGCTGTAACAATCTCCACGGAAATTCCGAATTTTTGGGTTTCCCGAAAAAAAGTGTCTGGCCGCCGGAAAAGTTGAAGGACCAGCCATCGGAAAACCACACATTCTTTCTCTTTTTTAAATGAAAATGTTGAGTTAACCTCGTTCTTCTAATGTCCCTGAGTTCAATAAGCCTGTCGCTTCCTCTGTTTTCCCTGATTCCCCAGTTTTTCCTCGAGAATCCTCCTTTTGAACAGGCCATGATATCGACCGCGATCTCAAAATTTGTCCTAAAGAAATTCATATCGAAGGCTTATAAGAACCAACCTTTCCGATGTCAGACTTGTGACAAGAACATTAAGGCAATGATTTTCAAGTAAGTTCACTTTAAATCGGCTTTTCGAATTCTCAATCATCATAGCGATAACGTTGATATCGTACTTAATAGATGGCTTTCTGTCATGGAAAAATTTCTATCTTATCTATGATTCTAGCGCTGTAAAATCGTTCCATAGCCCGCATATTTGTCGTGTTTCAACAGCAATACCTTACAAACCCCAAATTCGGAGACCTACTTTTTTCTTCTCCTTTCTCTTTTTTTTTTCTTTTTTAGTGGTTGTTTCTGTTATCTCGATCTTTAGTTCATCAACACCCAACCAGAAAAACTCTATTGAAGTTCATAGTGAGACTGGAGTCAATTTTCCAATTTACAAGAATTAACGAGGCATTTCAGTGGCGTTGACAGGAATTGTGGTTCCACCTCTCCTAGGCGGGGATAGTCAACTGGGTACCGGCGCGCCGCCGCTGGGGGCCCGCCCCCTCGGTACTCTCTTGGTCCCACCCTCTCATTGGTAATTGAGATAGTTTCCTGTTAAGGACCTCGTGCTCATGAGGGTAAACATTTGGTATTCCCTCTATTCGTAATTTGGTTCTGCCCATTCGGCGGACCTCCATTCTGGACCAACCGGCCACCGAAACTGAAAACATGGGTGCCCGGGTGCAGCTCTCACTGACGCAAGATTCATCAACGAATTTTCGAACGACGGTTTCAATACCAGCTGGCAAAAGCAATCTCCTTGGAATAGTCAAGGAATTTCGCAGACCTAAGGTACCCTAAGTTAGGTATTTTGACAAGTGGTCCACTTGAGCTGTGGATATTTTAAGGTGATTCATTGGCAAAAATTACAAACAGTTTGGCCTTAAATCACTATCTCTCACTCGTCTGTGGGCCAGCCTGATGCTGCATACAGAAGCGGCATATCGAGTTTGGCCACCATTACTCTGAGAAAAGTGGATTAGTAGAGTTTACTAAAAATTAGTGAAAATAACTCAAAAGTACAGCCAAACTTGGATAGTAAATGCTAACACGTTTGTAAACGTTACCATTACAGATTACTGTTTACGGTAACGTTTACTGGCAAATCTGCTAACGTTTATTAATCTATAGATGGCTGTCACTTTTTTTACGATTTTTTTGTAAACTTAAAGAAGTTTTCTCCGTGTATGGTAGGTTCATACCACGGTTAACTTATGTGTCTTGTGCCTCGCTCCGCTGTCGTCTCCCTTGTCCTTTGGACGAAAGGTGGAACTCAAGCGGTAGGGATAATTCCACCTTACGAATGAACAGTGGCGAAAAGGATGGCGACTTGGATGGCGATATATGCAGGAGAGAGGAGAGTTGATCGCTCACGAGAGTTGTGTCTACCTGCCATCCAGCCTAGTTGTGTCCAGATGACGCGTGGCGTGGTCCTTTGTCACTGGTGTTGTCTGTCAACAAAATCATTGATAAGACATCAAATGTAGTGGAATGTCATTCGGTTTGGTGGCTGATACAACAATGCTTCAAGTGGAAAGGGTCTTCCTCCAGTCTTCCTCCTAAGGATCAGCAGCCTTTTCAATCGAGTGTCAGCCAGCTTTTATGATTCGCAAGAGTACCGGAATTTCGTGGCTTTTGCTTCCTCTTACGGAAGTATACACTTCATTTTCAAGATTGCATTTCCCTACTCCCTGTTCGTTCAATCTTGAGTCATATTGACGAACCGTACTTACCCGAAATAAAGACGCCTCTGGTTTTGCCATAACCGAACGGAGCAATCCCAAAACCCACTACCACGGCGAAAACAAGTTTTCGATCCGATGATAAAAGAGATTTTCATAAATTCCTTATCAGTTCCTGATCAGATTCTGACTAATATAGTTAGGTTCTGATCAGGGATTAGTAATTTTCTGGTCAGGATCTGCAACAACTATCTAACCTGCGGCTCTTATCGGGACCTGATTAAACTCTCATGAAATTCTATTCGCGGTATTCAGATTCTAGTCGCCATGTGAGGTCCTGATCAGGTTTTAATCAGGAATCGGCCGCTGGCTGATCAAAAAAGGATTTAAAAATGTATTGATTAGGTCCTGATAAGCTTGTACCTAACGGAAGAGTACTTAACATTTCGTTGCCGAACAAGGATAGAAGAGAGGCTAGTCCGAAGAAATTCATCCATACAAGAGCTTGAATATATCTAAAATACACATTCAGGATATGGGCTTTTGCTATTTGACTATTGCTTGACCTTTCTCCTCCACAAATCGTCATATTAATGAACCGATAAGTTACTATAAACTATAACTTATTGTGTCGTAATGCGTTGCTCAATACGGGAAAAAGTGGGAGGGTGGCTTCCAATAGGGACTGCACAGCACCTTCTCACAGCCAGCCACTTCCATTCCGACCATCCAATTTTCCATACTCATCAGGCAGCAAGCCCATTAATTTGGCGGGCATGCGCCCGCGAGACGCGCGCCCGCGGGACGCGCGCCGAGCCCGCTTAGGAAGCGAATGCCCGCCTATAAAGGTTAATTGGAGACCTGACAGATGACACTTGGGACCATAGACGCAACATAGCGTTTTGCTCATAGAAGAAGTGTTGGTGTATTCGCAGCTCCATCACTGTCTTTTCTTAGTCTCTGATAGACCGTCCAATACTATTTGATGAGGAGGAATGTGATCACTGCCAAGTGCGGCTCGACTCTGGGGTCATTCCGAATTGTTGACAGGTTGCTGTAATGAGCTCCAAATGTTTCGAGGCAGGCAATTACTTCGTAATTGGCAGATTATTACTTCTAAGGTGGTCGAAGATAATTTCGAGTGACCCGATGGGAATGAGATGAAGACGTGGGAACGGACTTTTTTGGGTCCGCCTTGAGCACCGTAAATTTTAAAAGTTGCGTCCCTTCAGTTGGACCGTATGTCAAGCCAAGCAGACACCAAGGCGCAAGGCACATTGCCTAACTTAACCTAGGTTAACCAAACTGCCAAGCCCAACGCGCCTGATAGGTTGCTTCTCCGATGGCATTTACTGACGCGGGGAAGAAAGCTGCATCAGGCTTGGCAACAACCAAGAGGATCGGTAGCGGAGCGATGCAAAGGTACCTAGGCTAACCTAATTATGACTTACCTAAACCACGCGGTTATAGGTCCTTAATCTTAAAAAAATGATTTGACAAGGTGAATCGGTCGAAAATCCAAAGCTTAGAAACTGACTACGAGTCAGGCACAGCAACAGATTTTTCTGGGTCTGGAAAGTTATGTGCATATGAAATGTACTAGTTCGGTATTTAATATTGGATTTTATGAAAAGTTATGCTCATTGATTGATGGGAAGGCAGCAAATTGAAAGTCTCTATTTTTAGCTTTGACAGGAGTCCTCAGGGGTCAGCCATGGTTTCGACCCGAAACCGGATTTTGAACCAGAAACCGTCCTGCCTCTGCCCAGGCGATACACATGTAATTTTTAATCTTCTCTGAGAGATACTCAGAGGGAGGTTCTGGGCGAGGAGTTTGACTACGACAAATGGAAATAGCGCTAAATCAGTAGGTAATTGAGCGATTCGGATTGCACATCAACAGAATCGCAAGAGGATTAACAGAAAAAGGATAATTTACTTTGGCAGAACTGGTGACGCATGCGGCTCCCTGCGGAGCAAAAGTGAAGACAGAAGACACCCGGCAAAGGCGCGCTTTTTCGTCGGAGCGGCCCATTTGAAAGGACAGGCCCGTACAGAGCCCCTAGCCATCACCTTTGCGGTCCACGGAGTGGTGGTTAGCCAGAGAGTGAGGTTAGGTCGTCCGCACCCGGACCCGCAGGCCGAGAGCGCGTCCCGCCGCCTTCTAAAGAGCTGTTAATTAACTTGTTACAAGGCGGTGAAGCTGCGACCTGACAGGCAGTCTTCAGAGGCGGCGGTGCCCGGCAGGGGGCGGAGGACGCGCGGTAGGGAGGGGGAGGGGGGACTGCAGACAAAGAAAAATCGCACCTATGCTCCGTTTGAAAATCAAATAAGTCTAAACGCTGTTGTAGCCTGCATAATTATGCCGCTGCGGGGTACAAAGGATGGAATGTTAACAAAATTATGACAAATTTCCCAATGATGAAGTGGCTTGTAGAGTCATTAAGAGAAGTCTATCTACATAAATTTCTGTGGTTTAAAACGTTATTGGGTGTAACTGTAAAACGTTATCGACTGTCCAGTGATGGTGCAATTGGCTGATGCAGCGGCCGTGATAGATTAGATCGGGTGACTGATTCATTAGTTTCCGGCTTTGCGGGGGTGCCTTTTGCATTTTTTTTGCCGTTTTTGTTACGTTAACGGGCCAGCCAGTTGATATTAAAAGTAGTAAACGACGAGATGGAATCGGGGTATTTTGAAACGGTTATGTGAGTAGCGTGCAGTGGCAATCAGAAGTCGTGTCTCACATTTAGTGAATTTTCGTTTTTGAAAATTTGCAATATTAATGTATTCAAATATGGAGGATCTCGCGCTCGGTGGCCAGTTCAGTGGTATTGCCAACACAAATTTGTAGTTGCAAAATTCATTAGGTTTAATTGCGACACAGCTCATGACCTCTACTGCACAGTTTATAGGCAGTCCCTCGGTTTCAGTGACAACCACACAAATTTCAGGTGAGCTTCCGTCGTGAAGCTGAGGCGAGCGAAGCACAAGGCACACAAGATAACCTATCTTGACCTAATGGTCGCCTCGTCAAGCCTGTGCCGTGACTGCCGCGAGAGGCACGCTCCACGAGACCTGGCAATAGCCGAGCCGTCCGGGAGCGAAGCGAGGCAAAGGCAATGCCGAGCGGAGTAGAGTGCAAGGCACTTAACCTAAGGTAATCCAACCAAGGTTAACCTAACAACAGTTAATGTATCTTCATGGTCCTCATGCAATGCAAGGTTGAAGATCGCAGTGCTGGAAAAATCCAATTTTAAAACGGAGGGTGCTAGAATGCGGAAAGGATTTCTACGGTTATTACAACGTCGTTTATGAGTTTTTCTGCCTGTAGAATAGACTCTTGAAACACCGGAAGTAATGAGAGCTCTTCATAGTTGGGAACTCCTTTTTAGACTCTTGTTATTGAACAAAAAAAGCGCGTGTGCTTCAACAAGGCGGAGCGTAACAATGGAAGCCAACAATGTCACCAGCTCCGGTGACATTCTTTATTGATGTTTTTGTCACTGAATGGTCCTCGCAGGCAAAATAAGGTTGTCAATAAGTGAAATGTTTTGTTGTGGCGAAACGAACCGTATCACGATTGCAGGCTTTTCATAATTTATTTTCCCATGGAGAATTATCGAGTTTGATAAATTCTGAAATCGCGATGATCCTCATCTGGGAATCTGCCTTGAGGTACTGTACCATTTCCAATGTCCCTAGACGAGCGCCTCAAAAGAATACGCGAGGGGTTACCTGTATCCGGGATTCCGACATTTTAAAAAGATCGAAGACTTTTACATTAAAAGGCAGTATTTTAAAAGGTAAAAATTTAAATGTAGAATTGTCTAGTTCCATGTTGAGTTTCGTCAGTTTCAAAAAAGTACCGGATACGAACATTTTGCAAAAGGAGCCGAAGTTACCATCGGTTAGCGACTAATCTAGTTTTATATATTAACCTGGGTTAGCAATATTTCTCGCAAAATTGATGCAATGATGCCTTCGCAGGTATTTTTTGGTCAAGTTTTGAGTAAAATGTAAATTTTTAAGGTTGCCCTTTCTACCTAGGGATCCTACTTCTTTTCGGGGAGTCGAGCGATACGTCCTAACACACAACCTACAAAGCCTAACTTGCCTAGGTTGACCTATCGGCTGCCAGGCCTGACTTATTCTCGGCAACAGTTACTATATGTTTGTCTGCATGCGGCTTGGCGGCAGCCGGGTTGAGCCGTAGTGATGCACAATACGTCCAGCGTCATCTTCGCAAACGGTACGACGCTTGGTCACGATGGGTTAGGTTTCCTGAGGTTAACGGAAAAAGTGACTGTTTTCTACGCAAAAAGTTGTATTAATACGCAGGGGTGAAAAAAAGAAAAAGAAAACTGTTTCACGTCTATGGAAATTGTTGATTTAAGTCACGCGATCCTATTTTGAGTGGTGCTTAAAAAAAAACGGGTGCGTTGCGAGCGAGTTTTAGAAGCGCAGTACCGAACCATGACCGAACGAGCAAGGTTTGGGGTGCTTGGCTATAAAAACAGGACGCGAAACCCTGTCTTAGGGAAAGCGCACACCGGAATAAAGCGCTCTGCGTGCCTCAATTGAGAGGAGCGAACCAAAATCCGGACGCTCCGTCCGGTTTGGTCGTTGAAAAGGCGTTATGGAGTCAAAATAGTACCCCGCTTTTGATATTCGTTGTTTTAGGTCGAATTTGCGTTTTGCAGGGTGGAAAAGAAACTTCAGACCTTGCCGAATATTTTCCACCCTTCAAAACGCAAATTGGACCAAAAATAAAGAAAATGGCCAGTGACTACTTTTCTGCTTGCTTGCTCACTGCCAAACAGGTTCGAAGCTCGGTCTTACCAAAACAGGTGGACCCCTACCAGTTTGCACAAAATGGTGCGGAGCGAACCTAAAACAGTTTTGTTTGTTTTTTTTTTCCTTGTGGCCTTTGCAAACCAAAATTATTAAGGTGTCGATTTCACTTGTTACAACGACAACTGTCATAGTTCTGGAAGCAATTCATATTGTTTTAAAAGTTCGAACAGTCGCCACAACAATAAGGGTTCGTTGAGGCAACGGTATTTTATCGAAACGTTTTCTTGAGGCAACAAAGTAACTTCCTCCTTTTGAATAGTCTGGGCCTCGCTTGGGTTTGCAATGAAAGTTAGATAAAAAAAAAAAAGATCAATGCAAGCGTAAAAATTCAAAGAGTACATTTCCAAAAAATCTAATTTTAATAAGCAAATAGCTATAAATAGACTTAGCAATGATAACAAGAATTATTGTTATTCACTGACGTGCCCGAATAAGAATAAGCTCGATGTTTGTATTATTCGGGCACCAAAGGCTCCATTCCGTACCTCTCTCTGTGATGCCGCTCTTTTCGGACACCTGAACCTATGAGAGAGAACACATTTTTTTTTCTGTGCACTATGCGACCGTGTCAGATGAGATCCAACGAGCGAGGTAAAACATAATCATTTCGTAAGGCTCGGATATTTGCAGCAAACGTAAGTAGGGAGCTTGCATGCAGGAGCGTGAGCGATTTTTTCCTCTTACTTGTTAGGCTAGCACTTGTGGAGTGTATTTAGAGGGCGGGTACCGTGTGAACGACGCGAGTATTTGCAAAGTTGCCATAGAAAATGAAGCGGAACAGAATTGGAGATGAACGAGGAGGGAGCAGCGAAAAACAGGTGGAAAATACGAAGATGATGCACTTTGAAACGGTCACGTGAAGAACGCTTGGGTTGCAATTTCTTGCGGTACTTTAGACAGGGCTCATTGTGTTCGCGAAAAATATCCTGTAGGAAAGTTAAAGATGTGGCCGTTAATCATGGTGCATACTTCACAAACAAATCATACACTGGTATATCTTGACAACGTTCTGTTTTACTAGACCATTTCGTTGCAAAAGAATGCTTGGAGAAATTTCAACTTATGAGATTGTGTATGCAACATGAGATTTTGAAATTCACTGAATTCTTGATTCCAGCCAATTTCAGTCACACGAAGTTTGCTTAAAATGGACCAATCGCGTGGATTGAGCGCTTTCGTATTCAACCATATATTTGCTTAAACAGTAACAAGTCGAGAGAGCAATATGGTATGCTGAACTTGTGAAACAGTGCAGTGAATCACTGCGATCGTGTTGTGATCGAATTGGAGAAATGTAATCAGCATGACTCACTTATCAGCATTAAAACAATACACACACAAGTGCACTAAAAATGTGAATGCACTGCTCAGTGCAACCACAAATCAGGTGTGCAAAAGTAGCTAAAAAGAATAGTAAGTTGCAAGGAGAGGGCATTTGGATTTTCAGTACGGCTGAGAACCAGTCTACTGGGATGAAATTATGGGTTAATATACAGACTAGTGTCTTGGAAATTCTTAGAAATAGTGTGTAATACTTAGCGGCAAGTTATTAGGGATAAGATTATTGTAAAACATTATGGCTTTAAGTTCATTTTATTTTAATTTTGCATTAGGCAACGTTAAGCCCTAATTTTAATGGAAATACTGTACTCTATTAGATATTTTTAGTTGAGTGAATAAATTACGTGGAGAGGGTCGAGGGATACTTGGATGAATTTTGATTATGTGAAATCGTAAACACGGGGGAAGACATAGTCGTAATCAGCCCAATCTTGTGTAGAGAGATCCTAGAAAAAAGGGGGGGAAAGCTGTCGAAATTGTTACAATAACAGGTCGGCACGTTTTCCTGAAACTTGTATCAGAGTACCAAGCGCATATTGCATGCCTGACATATTTGATTAAAAGATCCAGGACAAATCAGGAAGACAAAGGACGAAGAAAAATTATAAGGACTGAAAACAATGCTTACTGCCTTCCTCATGAGAGAAAGTGATAAAAGAAAACAACTGACAACTAAATGTGTTTAAAAATGTGGGAACAGTCTCTGAAAAGCTCCCGTCTCGTTGCTGAGCTTTAGTTTAAAACGCAAAGTTTCCCAGATAATGCGCCATGTTTGTAACTTTTCTTAACCTCAGGGTAAATTTCATCCTTTTTTTTATGTCGATTTAATATCATTTTTTTGCGGAATAAAAAGCCGGTTCACGACTTGGAGTCGCGACAGAGCAGGAGGTGGAAGAATAGGTCCTACTAGCAGTCAAAAATGTATTGCGCGCTCATTTTTTTTTGACTTCCGTAACTTTGGAACGAAACGAGATACGACAAAAAAGCTTAAATCAAATTCATAGATCTCTTGAAGATCCGACGATTTTATTCCGTGTTTTTCTTACGTATATCTCTCCATTTCAAAGTTATGGAGGTGCAATACTTTTTTGACTGCTAGTACATACATCGCATAGGCGACATAAGGCTGGCGCTGGCGACCGTGGAAATGGGTTAACCTATAGTGAGGTGGAGTTACGTGCCCTATGCCTCACTCTGTTGTGGCGCGGCTTGACTTGGCGAAGTAATGTAGGGTACAACAGAAGAGAAGGATAATGCCACCTTTTAAATTACAGGGTTGCTACAAATCTGCCGTTAAGTTAACTTGGCAATATCCTATGCATGAATGGTACTTTTAATAACACACACTATCAATTTTTGGATTTACATCGCGAGACAACATCTTAATATCCCACGCAAACTACACCCTAACAGGATTCATTGTTCCGCCCAATATATTCTTTAGAAATAATCAAGTTGTTCGAGAAAATCATCATGAGAGCATTAGCATCTTTCATTACTTCATTCAGATCAAGAAACTTCACGCTGCCATGAGAAAACACCCACCGCAGGTGATACTATGATAATTAGGACGATCCAAAGGGTTGCCACGGAGTGAATTTGGCGTCGATTGCCACTTCTCATTGTCAAAGGTACATAATCACACCTTACGGGCATATTTAATAACCCCGGCCGCCAACACCTGCTGTTATTAGTGCGGAGTAAAATTGAAACGTATTGTCTAAATAAAATGTGAAGATACGGTTAGGTCTCAATCTTGGCGTTGCTATTAGTAACAATAGAAGGAGTTTCAACAATGAAGCCTTAATCAGGGCCTGAGGCGGACGCAGTCAATTGATTTTGTCTCCGATTCGTCTCAGATACCGGATTGATTTGTCATAGTTTATGGGGAATCCCCATGGGGGCAGCAACAATCGCCTGCGGCCTGAATGATGCGCCTTTCATCGATTAAGAAAACGCTATAGCCTCGGGGGTTTTCACCAAAAAGAAAGTTCCGGATGGTTAATTATGAGCGGACAACTGCAGTGAAAAAAGTAGTGTCACTCTGCGTGGTAAAACATATACCTGTTAGTGCGGGACATGATTTTTCATATCACTTGCCAGTCCACGACTTACATGAGTAAACTTAAATTAATAAATGTTACGGACCTACTGCTCATCACCCTCCTGATCTTGAGCCTTGCACACTTTTGTTAGCAATATGTCCAAAGAGCACTTTACTTCACCAGATTGATAGTCATGATGCATCAACAGGAAAACGATGAAATTTTAATGGAATACAGTGGAGCTTTCCAGGAAACCATTGAGATTTCACTAGAAAACCCGTGATGTCACAACGTTAATTGTTTTCCAGAAAGACTTAACTAGATTCAAGTTACCATTTTCACTGATTTTCTTGGTGGCATCCTGGTGAGTGCTCATCTAGTATTACTGGAAGTTGCAAAGAGTGTACGGGTGAATAACCATTGCAAAAATTTAGGTTTCGAAAAAGGTCGTGGCTATTCGCCCGTCGGCGCAAATACATGGAGACTTGAAGGTACGTAATGCATTTTAATTGGGAGGTGACTTGAACGCACGGAACCCAACGTATTACCTTTTGCGAGCGAATAGCCACTTCGTTCAAAAAAAGACTGAAGTGCTTATTGTATTATTGACGGATCATTTTTTAAGGTTTAGAGAGACAATTTTCGACCAAGGAAAAATTTTCAAATATCTTCGAAAAACTACAATTTTGAGCTTCAAATGTATTGATTGTTTTCCTGATGGCAAATTTCGGTTCCTCAAGATTTTTAGGGTATAGAAGAGCAGGCTGATCCTATGCGTTATGCGTTTTGATAAATCTTGGCGATATATTTCATTTAACAATGTTGGTATTGCGTTTGAAAGTGGGAGAAAGGCATGTAAAAACTATCAAAGCTCCCTGCAAAGATATGACTCGGAATGTCAACATGTCACTAAAACCACTTGTCGAGGCAAAAAGTATTGCACAGCGGCGTAGTAAGGGTGGTGCGGGGGGGGCGGCCCGCCCCGGGCCCCAGGTTGATGGGGGCCCCGCCAGGGGCCCTCGCGCTTATTTAAAGTTATAAGAAAAAAATAAAAAAAAT
>Ga0058701_10004473_pt1 | contig 11360 bp, 6 predicted proteins | sample AgamicOrMae_FD_97039 | JGI IMG/M metagenome (GOLD analysis project Ga0058701, IMG submission 97039) | Agave microbial communities from Guanajuato, Mexico - Or.Ma.e | ecosystem: Host-associated > Plants > Phyllosphere > Phylloplane/Leaf | place: Guanajuato, Mexico | collected 2012-06-04 | reverse complement strand
TTCGTTCCAAAGTTACGGAGCTTAAAAAACATGGAGCGGCAAATACTTTTTTGACTGCTAGTATCGATTTCATTTCAGTGGGCTGTCTACGATCTTGTTCATTTTTTTTTTCAATTGAATGTTGACAATTTTTTCTCTCTATTCCCATGTTTAGGGTAAAAAAACAAAACAAAACATGACCTTAACTTCGTCTAAATTATGAATTTAATCGGTTTCAAAAAATTTCATGCTAAAAATCTCATCAATTTTTGAGCAATTAATTTTAAAATCATACGCAGGAGACAAAAAAAAAAAGAAAAAAAACCTGATTGCATTTGTTGTGGATGGAAGATCAACGGGTCGGTAGCAAAACTAGTAAGTAGAAAAACCGATCTAAAGCAATAGTTGGCACCAATAGGCCGGTCGCCGGAAGCTATGTTGTGACCGTGAGTCGCGGCTCCCGTTGGTGTTCGGTGCGGCGGTGGCGCCGACCATCGGCGCCTCCCTCCAGAGGTCCCCGTCGACGCGGCGCCACGCCCCGCCACGCCCCGCCACGCCGTCGAGGTGCAGCGCGGCCGCCGCCCCGCCGGTAAACCTCCACGCTCTAGGCGCTTTCTCCCTCCAGAGCCCAACGCTTTTTATTCCGGGGTGAGCACCACCACCACAACAACGACCTGGTTTTTTAACTGGAGCAGAAGCTCCGATCCGACACAACACCACCAACTCGACGGGTGAAAACAACAACCATGGACCAGGTAAATATTGTTTTTATCAAAATCGCGTTTAGGAACAAGACGACAATGCAGGATTCCCTACTGTTGAAGTGCCTTAATTTTTTTATTTATATTTTTTAATTGTCTATGATTTTTGATCAAAATATTACTTTCAAATCGGTAAAATTTTTGCATTAACCCACCTAAGCCCAGCGATGCCGTTCGGGAACAAAATAAATTAATTTAGAGGATCTTTTCAGTTCAGTATTGTCACAATTTAAATAAAAATATCACCCCTCTGGAAACCTGAAATTTAATAATTTAGGCATTTCTCAAAGCTTGAAATTTCGTATTTTAATGGGAAAAAAATCCTTCCCATTTCTCTTAAACTTAATTTTACTCCAAATACTTTGGGCTGTAATGGGTTAAGCTAACTTGCTGTTGCACCAATTTAAAAAAATAATTAAAAAATAGCTTAGGTGTAGATCGTCATTAACGGTTTGGATTGAGTCGAGAACAGGCCTTTGGAATAAAACGGGTTAAAAAGATGGGGCGAAATTTCAAAAAGAGGGAAGAAAGTATCTTTTATGGACTAGGAGTTCGCATTTCTTTCACTCATTTTTTTGGCTCTTCCAAAAGCCAAGGTGTTCGGATAGAAAGAAACCCGCACACAAGAAATGGCTTTCAGTCAGAATTTCATGATATTCACACTGTTGGTGCGCATGATCGAAGCGATCCAAAATCCAAAAGCGCTTACGCATTTAATTAAACACCTGTAATTGATCATGTAAGATTCATTTACTGCGCTCAATCTAACGCTCCGCTCTGATGGGCCACTCCAAGGACACTTCCGGTTGCCAGTGGACGACCCGCAAATTTAGGAAACGGTTTTAGGGGATCTTTTGACAACAGTTTGGGATCTTTTCGCTTCATGTTTATTTAGCGATTAAGTTCATTCCTATCGCCGCATTCCTTTGCGATCTTTCCTCCGCCTTTCTTCCGTGCGTCCGTTCGTCGGCGCTCCGTTTGTTTGCACTGGATGAGGTGCGGATGCAATTTCGTTTCCCCCTATCCTTCTCCCAAGCTGTCTTCGAAAATCTCGCGAGTCTGCCACTGGTCACTGGAAGAGAGTCCTTGAAGCGGCCAATCAAAGGCGCGTAAGACTGAGCGCATTAAGTGAAAGAATGTATACTTTAAGCTCAATCACAGGCATCATGGTTGTGTAAGCATTTAGCGCTTTTAGATTTAGGATCGCAATGATCATGAGCACCAACACTGTGAGTATAAGCAAATTCTGACTAAAAGCCATTTCTTATCGGATTCATGCGGGGTGTTCTTTGCGGAATCGATTTTTTAGAGTTCAATATGACTTTTTTTTAATTGTTAATAGAGATTGCTTTCCATTTTGGAACATTGTCTTCTAAAACTCTTCACAACGCTTCTTCCTTTTAGCTCATTTCAGGGTACTACATCTTGTAGTTGGTGTTGAAATTATCGTGGATAATGTACATTTTGCGGATCAGGAAAAGTTTAACAACTTCTTTAAAGGACTCCGAGGAAAGAAAAATGAGTTTGACTTTTTAAAACCTTTACAATGTTATGAGATGTTGCGTTGAGTTTCTCATCAGTTGCAACTTCGAGAAGAGCTCGAGAAGAGTGACAGAGTGCAGTCATGTAACTTCATCTCTTTCCCGCAGAGCTTTGTGCAGCTTTCAAAATGTGCTTATGTAAAAAGAATTCCGTTTCTCCAGCTCATAACTGCTCAACAGCATCGGCAATGCTTATCGACTGTCAGTATATCAAAAATTTCCAGATTCTCGTAAACATTTTGAGGTTTTTGCCGAAGCCGTTTTTAACCCACTACCGCCCAGCGTTGCCGTTCTGAAACAGCAAAAAATATTTTAGGGGATCTTTTCAGTTCAGTATTGTCGCAATTAAAAAAAATATCAACCCTCTAAAAACGTGAAATTCATTAATTAACGCATTTTCCGAAGCTTATAATTGCGTATTTTAGGAAAATAATCTTCCCAATTTCTCTTAAGCTAAATTTCACTCGAAATACTTTGGGCTGTTATGGGTTAATCCCATTGCCTTGTGGTTTAAGGTTGTCCTCATAATTCTTTCAAACGTAGAGGGTTCTTGATGTTGGCATTTTGAGGGGACGGAGCTCGACACGGTAAGTGTTCGACAGGGAAAGTGTTCAACAGTTTCGGATGTCGGTTGGGTTTTGTCAGACAACGTCCGTGTCGGACAACTTCCATGTCGGACAACTTCCTGCGTCTCATTTCGAGAAGAGATACTGACTTTGATTCTCGTTCCAGGTCGTAGAAACCGTGGCCACCAGCGAGGTTACCTCGCTAATTGCATCCAGACTGATGGCTTTGGCTGGCATTGCAGTCACCGCCTTCCTCATCTGGTACGCCCAATTCAGATACTCGCGCCGACGCCTTTACGAACTCGCTGAAAAGATTCCCGGGCCCCCTGGTCTGCCCCTCCTGGGGCACGTCCACTACTTCATGGGCAGCGCACACGGTAAGCCACGATGCACTCCCTTAGTTTTAGTGGTTAACTCATAAGACGAAGGATATCCTTGAGCGCTCAACCCATAACAGCCCACAGTACACTGTAAACCCGTGGGGTGAATTTTGTTGCGTATGAATTTCAATGATGATTTTGTAAGCTCTCCATAGATTACTGAATGATGACCAAAGCCAAGTAGACGCAATTTTAGCCTCGTTGGGGGCTACTTTCACTGATTTACCGCATTCGGTGAGATTCACTGCCCTGCAAAAAGGTCAAACTAACTGTGGTTGAAAGTCGAATTTGGGGTGAAAAAAGTTGCATATTAAATTCATCCTATTTTGGGGGGTTAAATTAACCCCAAGGACTTAGAGTGTAAATGGAGTTAAATTTAGCTTAAGAGAAATTGGAAGGATTTTTTCCGTTAAAATACGTAATTTCAAGCTTTGGAAAACGCCTAAATTATTAAGTTTCAGGTTTCCAGGGGGGTGATATTTTTTAAATTCTGACAATACAGAACAAAGAAGATGCTCTAAAATATTTTTTTCTGTTTCCGAACGGCATCGCTGGGCGGTAGTGCTATCTGCTAACGCTTGGAAACTTACTAGAGCTTTAGGTTTCTGTTAGATTCTTGAGGCAATGAAGGGAATCTGTTGATATTAGGTATTTTTATTGATGCTGATGTTACCTTTAACTGATTATTTTCAGACATGTTCCGGACTGTTATTGGCAAGGCTGAGGAATACATTAACTCGCCAATCCGAATCTGGATCGGACCCCGTCTCCTTGTCTTCTTGACAGAGCCAAATGATGCTGAAGTAAGTTTATGGATCTCAAAGGTCAAACAAGCCAAATGTCTTGTAGATGATTACGCAACAAGAATATTTTTGGCGTGAGATAAAATTTCCAATTTTAAGAAAAAACGGAATTTTCATGGGAAACTCGAAAGGGAAGTGGGGGGTGATCATTCGTTGTAAAAAAGACAATTGCATTTCGGCTGTGTTTTTCCAACTTAAAGTTAAGAAAGGCTAGATAGCTAATTTTCCCTATTTTTTGAAAATTTCAGATCATCTTGTCCAGCCAAGAGCATATCGACAAAGCTACCGAGTACCGATTCTTCCAGCCATGGCTCGGCAACGGACTTCTTATTAGTACCGGTAAGCGACCCTTTAAAACTTTATTTCGAGATATGAGCAGGACTCTATGCCGTAAAAACCTCGACCAGTATCACTTCTAAAAAATTCCACTTCTCACTACCCATCTCATATTGAAATATGAGTAAAATGTCCACAAATATCTCCACGTGAAACTCACTTCCTCCTTCCTGCACAAAAATTCGTAAAATATAGTACAACATAAAAACACTTTCCATAAAAACGAAACTAACTTAACCTAACCTACGTCGTCACTGAGCCTGATGCTGCTTAAGTTTCGGTGGTAGTTACGGCAGCTGACAAATAGCATTGAGCCGGCGACATCGGAGCGGAATGACAGCGAAGCAACGCACAAGACACCTAAGGAATATTTTATTTTACGAAGTGACTATTCACACGCTGCCCCATTTAAAATGTATTAGGTTGGTTTCCAAGCGTTCAAGTCACCTCCCATCTAAAATGCATCAGGTTGGTTTAACCTTTAACAGCCCAAAGTATTTGAAGTGAAATTCAGCTTGAGAAAAATTGGAATGATTATTTCCATTAAAATACGCAATTTTAAGCTTTAAAAAATGCCTAAATTATTAAATTTAAGGATTTCAGAGGGGTGATATTCTTTAAATTGTTACAATACTGAAATGAAAAGATCTTCTAAAAAATGTCTGTTTCTAAACAGCATCGCTGGGCGGTAGAGGGTTTAATCTCCCTTGTATTAGCATAAGCGTGCGAATAGAATTGAACTAATTTATATTCATTTTTTAGGTGACATCTGGCGTCTTCACCGGCGCCTCATTCAGCCCACCTTCCACCTCAACGTCCTCCGAAACTTCATCGACCTCTTCAACGTTAACAGTGTTGCCACCTGCGAAAAACTTCGCGCTGTCGCCAACAGGGAAATTGATATTCACGATTACATGAGCGAAGCCACCGTCGAGATGCTTTTAGGTAAGCCATATCCTAAACGACGTCAAAATTGGAGTGAAATTTGTGTTTAATGAACGTTTAATTTTTCCAGAGACGGCTATGGGCGTCAACAAAAAAACTCAAACCAGTGGATTCGAATACGCTAAGGCTGTGATGAGGTAAGAATATTCATTAATTTTATCTCATCGGGCTAATTTAGACCCACATGAAATTATCACTGAACTCAAAATTTCTAACCTAGTCTTATTTTTTTTTATATTTTTGGTAATCACAATTTCAATTTTTCCAATTTTTTTAAAAAATACCGGTAATTAAGTAAAAAATATTTTAAAGCAACTTTCTCCTTCAAATATTAACTTGAGAATCATTATCTGTACGGTTAAGACTATATCCAAGTGTCCGATCAGTTTTATGGAGACGAGGAGTTTGGGATCACACCTTTGAGTAAAAAAGCACTAAAATTATAAAAAAAAGCACCAAAAAAGGTTACTGTTAGCTGATTAGAGAGGCATTGTTGATTTTAAAGTCTCCAAACGTCCTCAAGAACGCGTTTCTGACGATTTTCCTGTTTGACTTCCAGAATGTGCGACATTCTTCATCTTCGTCACACCAAGTTCTGGCTCCGACCGGACATCATCTTCCGTTTCACTCACTACAACCATCTCCAGAAGAAACTCCTTCACATCATCCACTCACTCACAAAGAGGGTAAGTGTTCTCAAAAACAACGTGTTTGCTCCTAACGTCACTATTATTAGCTTAGTACCCTCCGCGAACTTAATAGTTTACTAAAAGCTTGTCTCGATCCAATTTTTATCAGTTGGCAATTCTTGGTCTCAAATTTTAAATACAGGATAAAAATATTTGCTCTTTTTGAGAACTCCGAGGAAAAACACGACTTCAAACACGCCTAGAGCGAAATTTCGATGGATTCTAAAATGCCATTTTATTAAATTTCAAATGCAAATATTTTGCTTAATTTTAGATAAGTCAAATTTTCTACGCCAAAAGTCTCCCTTAATTTTAGAAATATCAACATTTCGAGCAACAAAATTTCTCTAATACCATTGTCAACTGAGATTTCCCTAAGCTCGCGGTATTCCCACTTTTGGCTCTGGAAAGAAACAGAAAAACGATCCCTCCGAAGAAAAAACGATCAAATAAAAGGGTGCGTTTCCGAAATCGATCAAGTGGAAGGCTACGTTCCAAAAATCGATCAACTACAATGTATAAGTATAGCAGTTACTCGCTTTTTCAAACTAACAAGTTCATTTGATCGATTTTTCAAACGCGCACTTTTACTTGAACATTGATCGGAGGGATCGAAACAACAAGATAACGACATTTTTTTACTAAATATGTCCTTTATTTTTTAATTAGTGCTAATAATTGGTCAATCTACTTTCAGGTCATTAAGCGCAAGAAGCAGGAATTAGAGAGCGGCCAGGCTCCTTCCTTGTCCACTGCCAAAGTAGAGACCACAGAAGAGAAGCCTGTGGAGAAGATTGTGGAGACAACCGCGACGTACGGCGCCGACGCCCTGCTGGAATCGGAGCAGACCCTTGAAGATGACAACGATGTCGGTAAGCGCAGTTATTCGAGTCATCTCGATTCGAGTTATCTCGATTCGGAAATTCCACTGATACGCGGGGAAATTACGTGACCGAATCAACGCGACGCGGAGGAAGTTGTGATAAGCTGATGACTTCGGCAGAATTCCAGTTTTGATGGGTTTGCCTCTTTGTCTGCAGGTGCTAAGAAGCGATTGGCCTTCTTGGATCAGCTGATTGAGATCAGTAAAGAAGGCAACGGGTTCACTGACACCGAGATCAAGGAACAAGTAGATACTATTATGTTTGAGGTACGTTTTCGTTTGCGTTCTTGATATTCGCACTAGGCAAACCTCCTACCTAACCTTACTTTACCCAAGTACTATCAGTCCAAAAGGTATTGTCCGGTTCTAGTCGTGCACGTGACGTTACGTGACCTGATTGCCCTTGCATGACCTATTGTACCCTGCCTTGGCTGCATTACGTACGTTTCAAGAAATGCAAATATGCTAGTTTAATTTAGTTTTAAAATCGTAAAACACGTTGCTGTAACCGCTATTTTTTTCAACAGGGTCACGACACCACAGCTGCTGGAAGTAGCTTCTTCTTGTCAATGATGGGCGTTCACAAAGATATTCAGGTGAGTAACTATGCCGCTACGTTCAAAAACCCATCTTCTCCTGGCGTTTGAGTCTCTCCACCTACTGCGTACTAGTCCATGACATATATCGAAGAAGTCCTCGGTTGACAATGCAACTTTAACCTGAATTAGACTGACCAAAGTAGACCTCATATTTATCGATTTGATTTTCCAGGCTAAGGTCATCGAAGAAATGGACACCATCTTCGGAGGGACCGACCGCCCATGCACGTTCCAAGACACCATGGAGATGAAGTACCTGGAGCGCTGTCTCATGGAAACTCTCCGACTTTACCCACCAGTACCCGTCATCGCCCGATCCATCAAGAGAGAAGTCAAAATGGGTGAGTAACACGTGAACGAAAAATATCCTCGATCCACTAATGACAGAAGTCAAAATGGGTATGTACCAGTGATAGATTTCAGTTAAACGAAACATAATCCTTGAGATCCACTTAAGAGAGCGACCTTTTAAAGACAGCCTGAGAAATTGTTCGCAAAGAAACAACAATTGTTGTTTTCCCTTGGAAAGGTTAAAAAAAAGAAAAAACTTTTTAGACGTGTGCCATAGATCATGCTGTATGAATGATAGGTACTTCCTGCTGCGCAAGCAGCACCAACCAAAAGCGATAGGAACCATTTATACAGCATAATATATAACAAGACAAAAAAAAGCTTTAAAATACGATATTTTAAACAAAATGAGCTCACGCACGTAAGAATTTCTTCTCATAAAATCGCTTTTATTTCATTTATTTTTTGCAAAACAAAAAATGTTTCGCTGAAAATAATGCAAAAAAAAATGTTTTAAAACCAAAATTTTCTTATAGTAACTAAAATTTCCTGGGAAAATTTTTCTTCTCAATTCTCAATACTTTTTTTTTCATGGACTAAAATGTCTCTCATGTACGCACATTTGAACAATTTGTCTCTTAATTTGACGAAATATAGGAATTTAAAACTAGTTATTGGCACGTAGAACGTTCGAGATGAGCTGAGTGAAAAGGTACTGGTCCATACTACACACTGAATACCTTTAAGATATTTTGTGTTACATAGGACTTATGTTCAGTTCTTTTTTGCATTCTTGTCGAGCTTATGGTCAACTTTTGTTTGTATGTAGCGTCCGGTGACTACATCATCCCAGTCGGTGCCACCGTGGTCGTGGCCACATTCAGACTCCATCGACGCGCCGACCAGTTCCCCAACCCCGATAAATTCAACCCGGACAATTTCCTCCCTGAAAACACGGCAAACAGGCATTATTACACTTATGTGCCGTTCAGCGCCGGTCCACGAAGCTGCGTCGGTAAGTACATCTTTCATCCCGGGGCATCAAGCTTCACATAATTAGAACACCCAGCACAACTCGGATTATAACTAGATTCTGAGATAATTTGCAATCCTAAAGCGATTTGTTTCAGGAAGGACCTGCTAACTCTAGAGAATATACTAGCAATCTAAAAGGTATCGTCCGGTTCTGGTCGCGCTGGAAGGCTCCGCCTTATGGGGAATCGGCCACCGCCTTGTTGCACGACCAGAACCGGACAATACCTTTTGGACTGATAGTACATCTAAATAGACGGAAAACAACTTCTCTTGTGACCTAACCTCCCTAAACGTGATTTTAGAGGTCTTTTCCTAGGATGCACTAACGGTTTTCCGCGTTTCTGGGGAACGCTTTCATAAGTGACTATTCCCACGCTACATCCATTTAAAATGCATTAGTTGGTTTCCAAGCGATTAAGTCTCCCAATACCATATTCTTCCATAACAGCTTAATATTGGGCTGAATAAGAATACCATATTCTTGTTCAAGTCTTCCAAAACAGCTCAAATTATTTGGAGTGAAATTTAGTTTAAGAGAAATTAAAAGGATTTTTTACATCAAAATACGCAATTTTAAGCTTCGGAAAATGCCTAATTAATTAAATTTCAGATTTCCAGGGGGGTGATATTTTTTGAGTTGTGACAATACTGAATTGGGAAGATGCTCTAAAATATTTTTTCTCCTGTTTCCGAACGGCATCGCTGGGCGGTAGTGGGTTAACATAGGTGTTCGAATAGAACTGACCATCTTTGAAGCCTTACAAGATTCTCTGAACATATAATGCGATATTGCTGAGAGAATTTTCGTCTTCGCCTTGTGAATTAGTATTTAAGAACTGATAAAATTCTTGCTTGACGTCTAATTAACGTCGTGTGTTTATCTGATTAAGAGAAAAATTACTGTGGTTGAGCAGCCTATTGGAATAGCAGAGAGTTGACACCATACTAATGATCAGCTATTCTTGCGATCACAATGCAGTTCCTCCTTTCTTTTTTATCTTTTTTTGAGGGGGGGGGGGAGTTTGCTTTTGTTAAGGATAACTTGAATGTAGTATAGCGAATACTAAAAGGTTTTGTTCCTTGTTCCAGGTCGTAAGTACGCTCTCCTCAAGCTGAAGATTCTGCTCTCTACGATTATGAGAAACTTCACGGTCGAAAGCGACCTGACAGAAGAAGACTTCCAACTGACCGGGGACATCATTCTAAAGCGAGCTGAGGGCTTCAAAATCCGGTTGATTCCACGGGAGAAGAAAAGGGCCACTACCGCATAATTCATAAATCCATGTACATACATTTAGTTTTTTTTTACAATTTTAGTTTGTAAGTTTCTCATAAGCCGGCCTTGGTCTTACTGTTCATAAGTCGTGAGCTTCTGTGCTAACTCCATACTTTGGATACGGAATCGGACCGATTGGAAGTTTTAGCACATTTATGTTAGGATGCAGTAGACGCACTGTCTATTGGATCCTTTGAGACTGTGATTTGTGGATGTTGATTCTGAGACTATTGGTGACGTTTGATGAGCCTTGTGTTAAATCAAATACAGTTGTTGATGCCTTATAAATATCTGGTTTTATAATCAACACCTCCTTAATAACAACATGGACTACATTGATGGATCGTTACTGATCAATGGAGGCATCTTGAAGATCTTCAGCATAAGGTTTATGCCATTAAGAATCAGTAACTACCCACTATCGAGTGACAGGTATCATAGAGTTATCTTGTGATGGGTTATTGAGCTCGAACCCTATGCAAAAACTGTCTTTGCAGAGAAACGAAATTCCGTGAGCTGGAAATGCCTCACTTGAAAAATTCACTCTACAGCAAAAACTTACGGGTGTTACTATTGACCCGACATGCATAATAGGGAGACTTGAACGCACGTAACCAGTCTAATGCATATTAAATGGGAGGTGACTTGAACGCACGGAACCCAAACCCAACCTAATACATTTTAAATGGGGCAGTCGGGTCAATAGACACTCCCAAAGTTTAATACAAGAGTGAACTCTAGAATTATCATTCAGAATGTGACCTCAACTTGGTCAATATTATAGACTTTAAGGGCTGAATTTTTTTTCATTTATCTCTTGTGAACGTTTCGGCGCAAAAAGAAAAGCGGTAGCGAAGGGAGACAAAGGGCACTTAAAACCTACATGAACAATACCATGGCTTCTCTGCTATACCTGCATGATACCTTCATTTTTCAGCTTTTTAAAAAAAAATAAAGGAAGTGGCTATTCGCCCACCAGCTCCATATTAAATGTATTAGGTTAGGTTCCGTGCGTTCAAGTCACCTCCCATTTAAAATGCATTTTGTGCGTTCAGGTCTCCATGTATTTTCTCCGACGGGCGAATAGCCACATCCTTTTTTAAACTAAAGGGTGTGGCTGTTGACCCGACATGCATTGATATAGGGAGACTTGAACGCACGTAACGAACCTAACGCATTTTAAATGGGGCATTCAGGTCAATAGATATTTTAAAAAGTAATATATAATTAAAGTATAACTTCACAAAAACTTAATATTTAACTGTTTGAGTGGATT
>Ga0058701_10004472_pt1 | contig 11360 bp, 5 predicted proteins | sample AgamicOrMae_FD_97039 | JGI IMG/M metagenome (GOLD analysis project Ga0058701, IMG submission 97039) | Agave microbial communities from Guanajuato, Mexico - Or.Ma.e | ecosystem: Host-associated > Plants > Phyllosphere > Phylloplane/Leaf | place: Guanajuato, Mexico | collected 2012-06-04 | reverse complement strand
TTAAGATCGAACGATTTTATTTGGTGCTTTTCTTGCGTATATCTCTCCGTTTCAAAGTTACGGAGATGCAAAAAAATTGGAGCGCGCAATACTTTATTGATTGACTGATGGTACATAAAATGGTAAGAATTTCAAACTGAGTAAACCAAGAACCTCAGTAAGTCAAGCTTAGACTTAGGAATAGTTAAACGGAAGACACCGACATCATTTTATGCCGCTAATTATGATTTGGTCAATGAGTCAAGATCAGCACCAAAAGTCCCCCTCCATTAGGGCAGAGGGCTAACGATTTGGATTTCATATTTATGCGCTAACCAGTACCAGTCTATTTGCTGGTAAGAATAACTGTTGATCATCCTAAAAAGTCGTGTCGAATTCGGCGTTCTTCGATGTGAGCTTTTCTTTATCTGGTATGCCGTATATTTTCAAGTGTGTTAAGCACCCTTAAAATGTAATCCACATTTATAAGGCAAAAGTTTTTCCTCTTTTTTCTCATCTAGCTCCGTGAGAAAAATGCCCTCCTGTGTACAATATCGAAACTTGGTGTTTTTTTTTGACGGAGTCTAGGGCAGATAAAAACACGGAATTCCACGGCCATGGTTGCGTCTACTCCATTCCGATTACAACCTTTTCACGGTCGAATTCATCACTGCTCAAGCTCACATTCGTTCAGAAAACCGCCTTTCTGCTGTTGTTTTCTGCAATGAATTCCAATTATTTGCGGAATAGAGACTGGCTCCACCCCCGACCGATCTCTTTTCAGCCCAGTGAGGTATGACACTATTTAGTTTATTTCCTCAAGGGGATAACAGTTTTTTCCCTCGCTGCACCCCCCCTCCAACTGAGGGCGGCGAGGGGGTGTATCCGTCTAGAGGGTTGTTTCCGAATGCAAGTCCGGGAGATGCACGTCGAGATTGTAGCCGGAGCCGTTTGTCGTGAGCAAGATGAAAAGTCCAGACGACTCCCTCGTCGAGTTATGACCTCATTTCGCGTTGTGCGTGCGTCTATTGATTCGTCATAATGGATTACGGAAGCGTTGCAGGCGGCGGAGGCAACGTCAACGAGGAGCTGGCCGCGTCCACAATGATAACGAACGCTTAACGGGTTCCCTGTGACGCCGCGCCGACACTTTTATCGCGGCAACTTTCATTTGCTTCTCGGCATTTCCAGAGGGGCCTTCCCGTGGTTTTCCCAATTGGAATTTGACATATTGCTACGCCAACCAGTTTGAATGTTCCCTTGAGACATGCGAACACTCATCGATGAAACCTGAAATATAACCTCATGCATTTTTTCATATATTTGCTTTTATTTTTTTTGATTTACAAATGTACCTATACATTCATTTTTATGTCTGTATATATCTATAATATATTCATATTTATACATTTATTTACATAATTATTATATTTTATGTATTTATTTTCATGAAAATATTTATAGACTTATTTATATATTTTTATAGGTTTATTTACATATGTATACATAGATGTATGAATTTTTTATAGATTACATATTTATGAATAGATTTATTCATACACATATTTAATTATAGATTTATTAATTTATATTTCTGTACGTTTAAATAATAATATTATTATACTCAAATCTGTATAGAAATATATTTATTTATATATTCATGAATTTATATATAATTATTTATAGATATATTTTTATATTTACATGTTTCTCTAAAGACGTATCTGTTTATACATTTAATGCATATTATGTAAACATTTATAGTTTTTTTCATACATTTATACACTTATATATTTATTCAAATATTTATTTTTATACCTTTTTTATTTTTTTTTACTCAGGCCCACCAAACAGAAAAAAAGTTAATTACCGTTAGTTACTTAATCGAGCAGAAAAGCCTGAAGGCTTTGTGACGTCAGTCGGCTCTGTTGGAGTCGGGGTTGCCAGGATGACGCATTTTGCACTTCGCTTGATGCCCGCTCCTCGTCTTCCAGAATCCCTCTTGGTCGCCATTTTATTTCGACACACTTTGTATTAACACCCGGGATGGTCTGCCTCTTGTGCACTTGTTTCGACATTCATTCGCGATCGTCACATGTTTCCCGAGGGTCCAAGAGGTTACATAACTTGCTCAAATGATGAATTGAGTGTGAGCGTGGGTCTTATGGCCGGAAACATCCCGCACCGTTCTTTTGTCTAGCCGAGTTGCGTAAAAGTCGGGTGAGTACAAACATTAGTAAAGCTAAAAATTCCACCTAATATTTTGAGGATAGCTGCACTAATTACTTATATGTGTAAGAAGACGTGACGACGATTGCTACCTGACACATATTATGTAACATGGAAGTTTTATTTCGTTTGTTTTTTTCTTTAAAAAAAAAGATTCTTTTAAAAAAAGCATTTTTTTCTCATTTTTCCTATTCTAAAATCTCTAGTGCAATATATTCACAAAACTTTCAGGCAAAATACTTCTTTCCAAAATTTTTTTTTCGGTTTACTCATTATTTATATGCCTTGTCATTTTTATATTTATTTTTATGCAACAAGCTCAGATTTCACGCGTAGTTCTAAAACGACACCACATATGGTGTGGTATAATGTTATCTTGAACACACATGATCAAGATTCAAAATCATAGAACTGCCGGAGCGTCAGCTTGCTAGCTGTTTTTTTCCGGGGGGGGGTCAGTTTTCAGCTGATTCCAGTCGAATTTATTAAGTACAAGTTGTGCCTAATAGGGCATTTGCCCTGACACGAATGGACTTCATTGTTTCAATTCTCTGTAGAGCATTAAAAATGTCGTCCTTGAACTAGGGATGCATTATTATTGCAGTCCACGAGCACTGAATCCAATATGCAGCTCTTTCAAACCGCCAATGCCCTCGGTGAGACCTTTCCATTAAAATGCATATTGAAAGGAAAAATTACGCTCTTTCCTCGTTTTGCCGTCATACTAGAAAGGTATAGGACCACCTAAAACAGACGTTTGTTTTTACAGTGATCCCTTGAGGGTTTCAGAGAATTTCATGGTCACCGATTCCCTCAGCCGAAACGTCAATATTTTGTTATAGACAGCAACGGAGCAGCTCGTTTACTTAAGAACGTAAACAGACCTTACTTCGTAACAAATAGCATGTTTTCGCTCAAAATCACCCCCATATTAGACCTAATTTCAGGTTGCTTTTTTCTAATTAATCTGCGCTAAGAAAAATGAGTAATTAAAGTTAACTCATAAATAAGTTAAAAAGGCGACAGCCAAAGTTAACAAGTTTGCCAGTAAAAGTTACTCTAGCAAGGTACCGATTGCTAGCAGTTACCAATCTTTGCTAGAAACACTTACTAGCCAACCTGGTACAACTTGACTAACCTTCTTGGCTATCGCACTTTTATTTCACTAATTTTATTAAACTTTACTAACGCAGTTATTTTCCCGTGTACATACGCGTTGAATCCAGTCACAGGTTTTACCGCAATAAATACGGAATCAATAATGTCTCCCATAGAACCTTTACTGGGAATTTGAAAGACAGTGTTTTCTACAAAGTAAAAACTAACCCCGGTTTTAGGCAGTCCTCTAAGTGTTTGGGGAATAAGTGAATGGGGAATTTGGGAAGTTTTGGTGAAATGAAGACGTAACAGAAAAGTGTAATTATGGGATTTTTTAAATATAAAATTATCGAAGACTCTATTAATGAAAAGGTATCGTCGATTGATAGGGGCAGTTAAAATAATAAGGAAATGAAATTCTTCCCAAGTTAAAGCTTTTGACCTAAAAAAGGTATTGGACTACCTAAAACAGGGGCAATTTTTTACTATGCGATAAAAGGCGGCATGTCAGAGGTGAAAAACTCTTCCTCTAAAATAGTAGGAAAAACGTGTCGTTTTTAGATGTTCTTACCTCAGAGTCCACTAACAGAAGGTTCCAACAATCGGCCGAGGTAATCTGGAAGACAAACCCTTTCCCCATCGGTAGGCCATCGGCCTATCCCGTTCAGGGACCGTTATACGGAACTACAGCCGTTTCCACACCAGTCGCATTCAAGCCCCATCTACTATTTCGCCACCTCCTAGGCCTAGGAAATTCGTCCGGGAGGGATCTATTTCTATGAGAACCGGTCATAATCGTGGGGGGCGACGTGACGTGTTTTAAAATGCGACGCCGCTCCAATCGCCCCACTCTGAGGGTTGAGATTCAATGGAGAGCAACGTTGCCAAGCCGTCAGCCTCCGGGGGTCCTCAGTATCAAAGATCGGGAGAGGAAAGGGGAGAGGTGTTGATAGGTTACAACTACCAGCTGACCGGACGGTCAATGGGCAGGCGTTCCAAAGTAGTCCACTTGAATGTTCTCATACGTGAACGGACTAAGCTGTTTAGGGGAACTGGGATTACGTCATTGCGTTTCATCATTGTTGGAGATAAAGTTACCGGTTGTTGGAGAACCTCCACACTACGGCATTCCTCAACAAAATTTGTTCCGAAAGAATTTCGATCTCTTGAGCACATGCGCGATTAGAGTTTGCCTAAGTTTGGGTAAATATAAGGGTCGTTGGCCCCAAGTCCACTTTAGATGTGGGTGGGTCTACACACACTGAATTTGAGGCAGTGATAGGATCGTCTTCGACATTTCGTGTCTGAGCCAAGAGGATTGACGGCGGGGATACAAGTCGCGATACTTCACGGAACCTAGTGCTGACCAATCCCAATGCCGCTTACTTCTCAGCGGATAAGATTCAGTTACGAATACCTATTATCAGTAATCAAGGCACAAAATATATAACGTAACCTACATAAACCTGACAGCCGTTGCAAAAATAGTTGCTCCTCGTAATGCCAAAAAATGAAACTAGGGAAGAACACAACGGTGGAGATTCCTATCTCGCAATTTAAGGGCTTTTTACACAAGTTCTAAGCGACCGAGTACTTGAAAGCCCGACTATATAACCCAGCCGTGAGCTGACGTGAGCTGGTAAGTATCTTGCAAGGAGCCACAAGCAGATCCTTACAGGTTAAGTGGCAGGCGATCCCACTTGAAAGCCCGCTCTTGACAGCATTCAATAGACATCATTAGACACGGTAGGCTCGCTTACACTAGATTAAAACTACCCCAATCCTATCGATCATCAGTTGATTTGAATCCAATGAATGCTTGTATCTTGTAAGCCTTGAATTCCACAATTTATTTTCCGGGGGTTAACTCAGTTATGAACGATTCGTAGCCTGATGTGGGATTTCAGAGCCGTTGGACCACCGCACCACATGCAATGTACTATTTCATTTAAATAAATTAGATTTGGTCTTGTTAAGCGAGCGTGGTAACTGTCACCCCCGTTCGGGTCATGCAAACTTAGGAATGCCTTCTTTTCGAGTGTAATCCTTGCAAATAGGCCGAGGCTATTGATTTGCCATCAATAGAGGCGCAAGAAATCTCAACCGGATGGTTTTGCCTAAAGAGGTCGCCTCATTCGCCAGCGCGACCCCTCAACGCGTATGTAGGGTCGACCGCCCGCCGCGTCAAAGCATCAACCCTTCCTGATGTGTGTCACGCCACTCAGAGGGGACAGCGGTCTTCTGAGATTGAGTGCCTTTAAAATACTTTCCTGCACTGTAAAATTACGAGGTGGAATTCTCCACCCTTCTTGAAAAATCAAGCGGAGAGAGGGCAAAGCGAGGAAAATGGAACTCAACGTTACCTAAGGTTCACATGGTTTGTTGCAGTTACTCCTGCTGAAGAGAGGTATGCGACATCAGACTTGACGACACCGTAAACAGCGATAGCGATTAGGCTAACCTAACTTAAGTTAACCTTAACAGGTTTACCTGACCTACGCTACTGTCACTCGTTCTCGAGATGGAATAAAAAGTAGCCGCTGGCGGAACGCAAATAAAATATTCCGCCTTACCGATTTCCTAGGTGGAGAAACAAAGGGGATTAGAAGCGATAGCGGTTAAAGAAACATAAACCTTGACCTGTTTAAAGGGACAGAAAATGCTTCTGGGGAGAGGAGTGTTTAAAGGGATCAGCTGGTTCAAGGAGCGGGTGTGTTTTGAGGTCAGGGGCAGTTAAAGTGGCAGAGATGTTAAAAATGGCGGAAGGAGTTCGAAGAGACGAAAAGCGTTAGAAGTGTCTGAGGAGACTGACGCCGTTGCAGATATCAGAATCGTCTTAGAGCAGGAGGTTATTTTGGGAAGAAATAAGACGTATAGGCATGTATGCATACCTAAACGTACTGTATGTATACACGCCTTCGTATGCGAACAAGAGGTGTCATTAAGAACAGGATGAAAGGAAAATGGGGATGGGAAAAAGGAGTAAAAGAGACAGGGACGCTAAAGAAGACCAGTGTTGAGTACAAAAGAGTTTAAAATAAGGCAAGCGTTAAAAGGAGTTAACTCTACAGGGCAGCGTTCGAAAACACCACTCGAAGGGTATTCTGTCTTCCTCTCTCATGAGAGCTCCATGTGTAAGACAGAGATAAGACATACTGGGGTGCCGTTTTCGAACACCCAGGGATCACGAGTGAAGCACAAGAGTTCGCAAGATTTTCTTCCGTTACCCTGCGTTTGGAATCATGAAACCAATGGATTCTACTCACTTAAAAAAGACACCTCCTGACCAGTGACACGTTACTTATCAGTAGATTGCCACCGAGAAGTGACAGGCTTAAAGAAGCAGAATTGCAGTGAAGCACAAACACCTCACTTCATCTCACCCAATCTAACCATCGAGGTTAAATATCGTGATACTAAAAATATAAAGATTGATGGGCTTAACCAGGAAACATCATAGAATGGAAAATTCAACCTGTAAAATAATGAAACTGTTTTATCGAAGCCCGCACCAACCACGGACAACGTAGGGTGGATTTAAAGACCTCTTATGAAAGCCACGTTGAGCCTAAAAAAGTCTACCTGCAGCTAACAAGTAAAAAGTAAGAAGCAAAAAAGTCTTTACAGAATTCGATTCAAAAGGACAAATAAAAAAAATCGCAACCTTAATCATTCCCAGGAAGCAAAGCGATCATCTTTCTTCTCGATATGTACGACATCCTCATCCAAGTCTGAGCCAGCGAAAGAACGCTCGTTCCCGCCTTTCTTCAGACCATTCACCCGCTCAAATCCTCGAAATATCCAGTCGAAAATGGCAACTCGCTCCAACAGTAACCATCCCACACACCAGCAACTTTCCAATCACTGTATGGCTATCTTAGCCGCCGAGTAAAATGGTCACAAATACTTGAAGAGGTTCCTTCTCTTTTTATGAATAGACATGATGTGTATGTACTGTAGTTTGGTTTACAGGGATGCAGCATGTCGCCTCTTGAAGAACGGATGCCCCTTCCCCTCTAACTTTAAGGGTAGTGCCCCATCCTCCCCGCAAAGAGCGGAGCGGAGGGGGACGGCAGGGAGGAGGGGGAAAGCGGAGAAGAGGGGGAAAGCGGAGAAGAGGGGGAAAGCGGAGGAGAGGGGGAAGATGGAGGGGAAAGCGGGGAAGAGGGGGGACAACGAGAAGATCGAAGGGAAGGGGTGTGGGAGGATGGAAGAGGTGGTGCTCTTGAGAGCAAGCAGCGAGCAACTTGCGGTTTTTGATAGCCAGAAATGCGGCGTTGATAGAAGCGTGCAATTATTTGTTCGGTGTTGGCCTCTTGATATTGATGACGGCAGAGCAGAAAAGTTGGGAGGACCTGCTCCGGCGACCCTTGAGCTGCACAACAACTGCCCGGCCCGATACACTGCACTTCGGCTGCACGCTCCAAGTTGTCTGTTGGGTGGCCGAACTCGTTTAAAGCGGAAAGCTCTTCGATTTGCGGCTTTCAGAACTCGGAGAATAATGCTGATAAGCGCAAAAAGACTTCGTAATTTCTTAGCAGAAATTTGTGTGGGCGAAAAAAGGAGCTGTAAACAACATTACACAGTTGCAGAGAATCTTTCTCCGCTGATTCTGTTATTAAGAATTCTTCAGATCCTAAAACATTACGACGTGAAAGAGTGGACTTTGTTTCAAGTGGAGAAGAATATGAGATCGACATCTTCTTGACCCGCTGATTTTACGACTTCTACACACGCACAAAAAATGGTTGTAATTCAATTTTAGAAAATATAAAGTTTTATCACAAATTATAGCACTGTTATCAAAGATCAATCCGAAAATGTTTGAGTAAAAAGTTTCAAACAACTTTTTATAAAAAAAAATATTTTACGTCTTTACACATTCGATTCATCATGATGAATCGAATCTGCAGGCATTTCCAGAACACTTTTGATTCAGGGGCATTTTTAGAAATGAACTGCAGCCGAATATTCAAAAGTGAACGTCTATGCATGAGCTCAAGACAAGTAACATAAAGTCCTCACTGACGAGGACCATCCCACACATGAGATAAAATATAATAAAATCTAATTTCTAAATAATGTGATAAGTGCCGGACTCAGAGCTGCTAGGAAAGCGTTTCCTTCGTAATCTGATGTTATGCCCACGCCCACAGCTCCCATCCAGCTCCGGCTTCCCACCTTATCTGGCCATCCCCCGGTCCTCCCAGGGGAGAGTTCCTGCCTCTAAACAGGACCATTTTTTTTCTCTCTTTCTCCCCTTGGTGGCGTGATGCGGTGCAACGATGAAGTGGACCTCCTTACGACCAACAATAGTCCATACTTGTTCCACAATCTGTCAAAAATCGCACGAACGCTCGTTTTGACGTTCGAGACCTGCTATAGTTGACCAGAGATGAGCTATTTCCACTTGAGTTGCGCAGGGGAATGAACGTTTCGTTTTGCTCGTGCGACAAGTTGATCAGCTTCGAGAGAAAATGATTGCATTTCTTTTTTTCATGCTGCTGACTTGTGTTTCGGTTCTCATACAAAAATAGCCTTTGTAGCCTAAATGTTAGGCTCTACCTGTCGACCGCCAAGTAAAGGTAACCTAACCTACTTTAGCCTGATCACTAACTTACGTCAATTCAAACCTAATCTAGCTTAAATTAACCTAGTTTAACCTATGCTAGCTTTACCTACCCTTGTTTAACCTGATCAAGTTTAACCTATCATAGCTGACCCTAACCTTGTTTAACCAGACTTAGTTTAACATATACTCTTAACCTGACCTAGCTTAATGTACATTAACCTAGTTACCTTATCTAACTATTAGGACCTAGTTTAACTTATCCTGGTTAAACCCAACTTAGATAATCCTTACTTACGTTAAACTAACCTAGTTCAACCCAACCTAGGTTAACGTAACTAAACTAACATGGTCGTGGAAAATCATTATTACATACTAAAGTTTGATTCAGGATAAAAAAAAATACGCAGATAATGCACCGTTTAACCAACCCATAACAGTCCAAACTATTTAAAGTAACATTTATCTTAAGAGAAATAAAAAAAATTTTTTTTCATTGAAATACGAAATTTTAAGCTTTGAAAATTGCCTAAATGATTAAATTTCAGGTTTTTAGAGGGGTGATATTTTTTAAATTGTGACAAAACAACTCAAAAGATGCTTTCAAATATGTATTTATGTCTCCGAACGGCATCGCTGGGTGGTAGTGGGTTAAATAAATCTCGCCGTGCTAACCTATATTCCCAATCGCAAAGAACTACAGTACTGACCAACAGAAATACCTGCTTTGAACACCGAAGAAAAAAAAGTGTCGCTTTAAGACCGTAAGAGTATATCCTACAGATAAAAGGAACCCTTAGGCTAAACCCTGAAACGTCGTCTGAGGCACGCAAGCGTCGGTCGTTGCAAGAAAGCCAGCAGCCTGCTTGGCGACAACCTCATTGCAAATGCACACACAAAACGCATCAAATCGGATCCTACGCGGCATAGTAATAGAGGTCGCTAATTGCACGTCTTGTTGGGTTGCGGGTGTTGCAAGGCGCGCAGGGGCAGGCGTCGGCTGGGGGAAGGCTTGAGGAAGGCTGGGGCCCAAGCCGCGCCTTCACCGGCACGTTCACGTTTCGGCTGTCGCCATCTGCGAACCATATGTACTTTGAGAAGGCCGACTGCGCGCCACTTTATGACCACGCCGACCCAACTCGCCCATTAAAACGGTGCACGCTTCTCCGGATATATTGAAAAGCTCCAGCTCAGGCTCAACGAATTAATTTTGACTAAAAACTCAGGTTTACCGCAAGAAGATGTGGAGTTGTGCGAGATGGGGAACTTTTTTCGGCGAATGTATTGGTGGTTCGTGCACAATGTGACGATATTCCTCCTCGCTTAACATAACAACGAAACCTTATCTAACTCAACATTCTAAATCTCATATCATATCAACCTGACCCTACTTGCGCTACTACCTGGCTAAACTTTACCATAAGGTAGCTTAAGCCAGCCCAACCAAACCAGCGAACCTGACTTAACCTACAACCGCCCAGCAATACCGTTCGGAAACGAAAAAAAAGGATATTTTAGAGTATCTTTCCAGTTTAGTTGTCACAATTTAAAAATTACCATCCCCCGGAAAACCTAAAATTTTATAATTTAGCATTTTCCAAAGCTTAAAATGACGTATTTTAATGAAAAAAAAAACAATATCTCTTAAGCTATTTCACTGCAAATACTTCGGACTGATATGGGTTAACTTTTCCCAAACGCCTCTCAGCGAAAGTAACTCAAAATAACTCATTAAAAGGGTTTAAACTAACGGAATCCAGCCTAAACCATAACTTAATCCAACTACTGCATGAAACCTGTCCACCCGAATTCCTAGACCATCTTTACATGGCTTAACCCGGCCACTTACGCCAACGCACAATGACAAAACTCAATCACTGAAATGCGAATGACCATATGGTCTCGCCTGGAATATACCTTGTTGGTATCACTATTTATGGGCTCAAAACTTCGCATATTTACTGCGCTTACAATAAGACATTTTGAACACTGACAAGGTCATGCACGCTCCAGTATTGGATAGGCAACGCGGCTTACAGTCGTGTGCGCGTGGTTGCCTATCCACAGAAACCCAGGGAAAGCAGATGTAACTAAAAACGGATTCCTCGCTTGTGAAGACCTTTCTCTGTGTCAGTTCAAAAAAGGAGGATAAATTAATATTTTTTTTTAATTCTACAGAAATTTATTTCAATGACCCTGGTGTGGTTGCTGTTAGTATTCTGGTATGATTTGTTGAGGTAAGCGCAAAGCGTCCACTTTTATACAGCTATTATTTAAGACGGGGGGTGTTCGATAGCGCCAAAAACCACAAGCGCCAACGCCGCAAGCGCCAGTCCGTAACCGCCAAACGAAAAAAGTCGCAAACGCCAAAGTTCGTATAGGATAGGTTAGGTCAAGTTAGGTTAGGCTAAGTTAGGTTAGGTTAAGTTAGGTTAGGTAAGGTTAGTATTGCGGTTAAGACCTTTGGCGTTTGCGACTTTTCTCG
>Ga0058701_10004471_pt1 | contig 11361 bp, 5 predicted proteins | sample AgamicOrMae_FD_97039 | JGI IMG/M metagenome (GOLD analysis project Ga0058701, IMG submission 97039) | Agave microbial communities from Guanajuato, Mexico - Or.Ma.e | ecosystem: Host-associated > Plants > Phyllosphere > Phylloplane/Leaf | place: Guanajuato, Mexico | collected 2012-06-04 | reverse complement strand
TGGTACGTCACGGTAGGCCGGGACCCCCCCCTCCGCGTCACGGCAGCGTACCATCGCGAACAGACCCCCCCTCCCCCCTAAATGCGTGACGTACTTTATGGATGACCCCAAAGTACATCGCCAGGCCCCTGTCAAGGTACATGAAACGGGTTACAAGGGGTAAAAATAGCGTTTTCCAGCCTGTGAACCGCCATATTCCAAGAGGGGTACATCAGTCCAACCAAATATTCCCGTTCCGATGATTCAACAAGTTTCCGCGTACACTAGCCCTTAGCAAATTTGTTGTATCCTTCCACGGGGTTTGGTTCGATATAACTGATCAAGGTTCGGTCGAACTTGCTACGAAGGGAATGACTAAAGGGTTAACCTAGGTTGAGTGTACCTTCTTTCGGAGTGGGAGCGGTGGGAGACACAGCATTTCTGCCTATCGTTGCGTACGCGGGCACTGGTGTACTAGCAGTCTCAAATGTATTGACCGTTTTGATTTTTTCAAACTCTCGTAACTTTGAAACGGAGGGAGATACGACAAGAAAGCTCAAACCAAATTGATAGATCTTTTAAGGATCTAGCGATTTTATTCCATGCTTCTCTGGCGTATCTCCCTCCATTTCAAAGTTACGAGAGTTAGAAAAAATTGGAGCGGTCAATACATTTAAGACTGCTAGTACAATATTGCTTCGACTCCGGGTCAGAGTGTAGGCTATTTGGACCTTTTCCCAGTTTACCCGTCGAAATGCAGCCTGACCAAAGTTCGAGCCATCTCATCCATTTACAACGCGTTCACCCTAAGAACGAGCGATTTCGCTCGTTCTACTACCGCTTTGCATGACTTCTTGTTGACGATATTGGAACACAAGAGATAGAAAAATTCAACCTTCCACACTTCCAGCGTACCGTTCTTCTATCCCCCCTGCCGGCCATTTTTTATGCAAGTCGTATAACGAAAGCAGAAGGAAGCCTTACTGCATCTCCGGAGATTTCGCTGTCTTTGTGAACGGGTTAATAACATCGTATAAAGAGGTCCGACCAGTTATACGAAACGTACGCAAGTGTCAATTATACCAGTAAAGGGTGTAAGTAAAGTCCTTCACGCCGACCAACGGTTGGGGATGACCAGCAGTGACACAAAGACGTCCAGGCCAGTTTATAATTAGTTGATTATTTTTTACGATTCTCGTTTGCTGAGTCTTTAGAGGATTTCTTGATGAAAGGGTGAAGTTGGGAAACTTGTTGCAGACTGTGTGCGAAGTTTGTCAACATCGGAGCGTATCGACATTAACTTTTTGATTGCTTGCGTTTACAACAATGTCGTTGTGAATCAGTCAAGTAGAATTACCTTCCATGAAATTCTTCCAACAAGGAGATAATCGGATGTGTATCTTGTCCACATTGCGCGGTTTGGAACTAAAGAAATGTTTCCACTAGTAGTGGGACTTTATCATGGGAAAATTAAACTTATGCCCGTAATCATAGTTGCGTTAGTTATTGGTCAGAAATATTATGCATTCAAGAGAAAGAGCTGCAAACATCAATTGCAGATAAACATCAAAATAGATGAAATCAAAGTAACAATATTTTTTGTTTATTTTTTAAATCACAGACAATATTGAAAAGGCAAGAAGACCGACTGTGGAACAGGTCGAACATAGACAAGGAAGAACTATCAAATTAAGCATTATACCATTTAGAAATTTCCAAAGTGAGAGGTTGAGTTTTTTTTTTCACATGAAATAATGAATAACATCTACAATCGGGTCTGGATTGTTGTTAAAGTGCATAGGTCGATAGGCGACAAAGCTCAAGACATTTCCCACCGATGTCGCAAAAACTCGAGAACGTGAACAGAATATAAGTTGTCTGTGTTAACTCGTTTCATCAAAAGGGTCAGTTCGCTGAAGTCTTACAACCAAGGATACAAGAAATTTGATTCCCACTTCAGTTATTTGAAACCTTTTCCGAAGTTGACCCTTTTAACCTCCATGTTCTGAATGGTGCCTCATTTTTTCTCGTAAAGGGGTTGACATCGTCACCCCTTTCATGTCACAAAATGTCCAATAGTTTTCCTGCTCAAAAATGGTTTTCAATTTTACGTTCGTTTACTTTACATCATGAGAGTTCCCTCAGTCAATGAAACTAGCTCAACAATCATTTCCTTGTCAAATCGAGTCAGTCGAACAGTCGGGTCACGTTTCGCATGAAAACTCGAAACGTGTGCTTTGGTTGGAGCATCTGGGGTCGTTTCGCCCCTCTGTACGTGTGCTGGACAAGGCGTAAACGGTAAACGGCGAGCTTTTTTTTCCTGTGAAGTAGACTTTCCGAGGACATCCTCATTCCATAGCACACTTGTTTCTTGTCGTCAACTTTCCTTTAAAATACTGTCATAATAACCTTTTATGTAAATTACGCAGATTTAGTGTGATGTTTAGGATAGTTTCATCACCAGCATCACATGCACCTTCTTCACCTTCCCACCTGATTCGCTCTCATGGCGGCTCGGATTCCGAAATTACTTTATCCTGGTAATTGTTTGGTGACATGTTTCCGAAAACACTTTTTTTAAAGTAAATGACAACCACAGTAAGAAAAATAGATTCGCATTTCTATGTCTACCAAAAAAAATCTACCAAACAATCGCCGGAAAATGTAGGAAACGGCTACCGATTTATTCAATATGATGATGACAAATGAAGAGGTACACCTGTGAATTAATCGAGTATTCTACGTTATTTTTTTGGTAAATCTGAAAAAAAACTACAACGTTTCATCTAAGTTCCCGCAGCATTAACACATTCATTACCCCGCAAGCATAATTTACGTTTTTATTTAACCTAACCTTATTTATTTTAGTAAATCGTGCATGGGACCCCAGTAGGGTCTTGTATATAGCTTACCTGACGAACTACGCAACGGGCTCATCTGTGGTTGCAAAGTATAGACGTTTTGATTCTGACACACATTGTTTTTATTTTATCCGTGGGTGTTCATGCAAAATTTGATAAACTTTCAATGTGTAGTAATTATAAAGCAGGCTTAAAAAACGCAATAAAATGCATGGCATGATATTCAGAGGCCTCAAAACAGGCATTTGTTCCATAATATTACGGGGAGAATTAAATTAAACTAGAGGCCAGATTAAAAACCATCTTCGCTGTTTCCAGCAAGATGAAACAGTCGTTAGGCCTCCTTCACCGTTTGGCCTCGTAGTTATTCGAGAAAAACTTATAGCTATTTAATTTTTTAAAAAAAAGTTAAATCATCAACGTTCGATATGGACTAACTTTCTCTTTGCGATGAACTTGCTTTGCAACTTCGTCTTTGATGAAGATTTAGGTATTCTAATATTTTAGGCTAAAATAATTTGAAAAATGCTTGATAACTGTCGGTGACCTTAATAAGTTTGCATTGTGTAGTATTCTTAGCGTAATAATTTCTTAAACATTCAACAAGACCAATCTCATTTCAGTGCAACTCTCGCATGGTGTGGGTTCAATAAACACGCTATTCCATCACATCTCGCGGAAAGCATAACCTCCCCAGTGTCGATTCCTTGTCTTCCCGGGGTGTCCATTTTCATCACCCAATGAAATACGATCCGTTTCCGTGGATGTCTCCTGTTGCAAGAGCACTGCTTTGTCCCTCACGTACTTTTAATTGCCGAACGTTTTAAATCATGGCTAGTTTAATGGTGCGTATTTGACAGTCATAGGAACTCTGCAAGGCGCTAACCTGGCTGTGATTCTCACCGGTTGGTCTTTTCCCAACTTGTTGGAAGGTGACAAAGCCGCCGTTTACGAGAAACAAGTGTTGTTTATGGATTTGCACTTCGCTTTCAAGATTTTGTGGACACGGAAACTGTGCTGAGACATCGCTTGCTTCAATTTTTCCCACACGAAAAATACACGCCGCCTGCTGCTACTTTCCCTGTTTGAGTATTTTTTTATTTCCTTTTGTATTAAACATAAGATAATCTGTTTCCAAATCTAGTATACCACAACTGCCTTTAACAACACCAAATGTACCAAATGAGGCATCAAAATTTACCGTTGAGCTTCATATTTTAGATGCCGAGTCCAAGATATTGTGTTCTATACTCCCATGTCGTAAGGTAAGTTACGGATGATTACGCATAAAATACACATTGAGATAAGACCGTTTTTTCTTCTTTTTTTTAGTTGTGTGTGTACGCGTGAAAAATTCGAGAAAACCGTTTTTCGGTAAACGTCTGCGAGCTTGTGAAATTCATTCCCCAAAATTTTGCATCCAACAACATGTTTGATGCTTCAAACTAACAATTTTGAAGTATGACAGAGCCTCCCTCTTTTACTTTTTTTAAAGCAAATGAATCCCTGTTTTTTGTTTGTTTTTTTTGTTTTGTTTTTTTAGCAAACATTTTGAGCTACGGAAACAAACACTTTTGCACCCTGCACGTCGCATTTACTCGCAATTTCGACCAAACAGCTATTAAATCAATAATAACTCAAAAAAAGTGTAGAGATACGTACGTTTTTTTAGGAACATTTTGATATTCGGAGCTGTTATAATCGATAAAAAGGTATATAAGCATTGTAATAAACTACTTAAGAGATAAACATAGAACGATAAGCTTGCGTTTGACATATTTTCAAGCTCTAAAAAATAATTTAAAGGCTTGTTCTTACTCTTCAGGGGGTCTCAGAATACTTTTGAGTTTGAGTATTTAGCTTAGGTATCCTTACAAGTGTAACCAATATGTGTATGAATGAACATAAGCTGTAGACCCTGAATTCTGTTGACATGGAGATGTTCATTGTTCATATTACACCAATGGTATTGCGGGCTATTTCCCATGCCTATACTGTATACGTTCACACCTACTTCCTTTTTTTTCTTTTCGTGCCTGATATTATGATATCCGCAGATTCATTATTATTCACAGGGAAAAACTTCATAGGAAATCCTTTAGGTGCCGTTATGGATATTAGTACAGATTCTCGAACCGTAAAGTATGTGCAGATTTTACTATTGATAATATTTTTACGCCGCATTGCCCTTCACAACCTGTTTTGGAATTGCGTGAAGAAGTATTTTGGGGTATTTCAACCATTTGTTGTCTCTAAATTGTAAGGAGATTTGCGAATATCGGCACATGCAGTATAATTAAGTTGACGAAAAATAATTTTGGTATACTGGTGAATAAAGTAATGAATGCCCGCAATAAATCAACATACACATTTTGTTGCCTACAAATGTAGATCGATTCTTATTAAAAAAAAGTCAGCCTGTCTGAGAGCATGAATGCTACCCAGACTTCAACGGGCCCGAATTACCATGACTTTGTAGGACTACTTGTATCCCTATAAACGTTAGACAGATGTCGTCTTCCCTTCAAACCTAACGTCAGTTTACCCAATAACCTTTTCGTTAGCAGTCAGAAATCGCTAATAAAGAGCTTCATTACCTCATAAGTCACAACTACCCAAAGAACGCTTTACTGTACTAAAATGTTGCATTTTGAGCGTGTCACAAACGGTCACAGAGGTTTTACAGTCTAACACTAAACCGTGTTTATACCTCTGTATTGGGACATCACCTGGACGTTCATCGGCTCCTTTGTACACCCGAAATAATCACCAAAGTCGAGATGTAAAACTGTGTGCTTTGGGGACGTCGTTTATTGGTGCCGGAACCTAAACCATGGCCATAAAAGGACCGCAACTTTCTTGTACAACACCCGATACACTTCCTCCCTGAGACCGGACTTTATTGCAGTGGGTTATGGACGGAGTACCTACCGAGGGTGCGAACCGTTGTACGTGATGAATACGTTGACCAGTTAGTAAGTAGCTTTGTAGACGGAAGGATCATTCTGTCCAGTTTTATCGGCATTTTATTCGTTCAAGATGAAGCCATGACATTGGTGACGAAAAGACAGAACGCGCGGGCTTTCTAAGCAGAGCATTGCAGTTCATAGGACCTCACAGTCCAGTTGTATTATTTATTCTAGTCCCACTTGATGAAGCCATGACTTCGCAGAGGAAAAGACAGGCTAGAAAGTTTTCTGAGCTCTGCAGTTTGAACTACACTTACTGTACACCTCCTCATACCAGATTGAACCGCTGATTTTATTTATACAAGGCAGCAAGTATTCTGGTCATCACAATGCGGGAAACATGTGTGTCCAGTTACGTGGTCATTGCATTCATTAATTACTAATAGATAAAACGATGAGTGTCTTTGCTCGTATTTCAAAATTAAAATATGAGCATCACAAATTTCATGTCCAATTGAATTGAAACATTCGATTAAGTAAATGTTATTGTCGTCATTGTTTTTGTAACTCAGAGAAAGTAGTGATGTAAAGAGTTCAAAGTTGCCTTCATAGGGCCCCGTGATTTGTGTACGTTCCCTGAAAAGACGCTTCTTCTTTTATGACTTTTAGTGACAAATTTTACAATCTTTTTAGAGTTGTATACGAATGCAGAGCACATGCCACCAATAAACGTTTGGAGTCATTAAAATTTGGTGGATCTGATTGCAACACAAGGGTAATGTGTCATGTGCTCGTTATGCTCGACGAACGTACTATGAAAGCTGTAAAAATTGTACTAAGTTGCTCGTTAACGGCACCGCGTTGCGCAACGAGAACATAACACCGAATCTTCGCGATTCAACTTACCCTCAATGCGTTCCAAAGCAAAAACGACGGCATCCGTAATAGCTAACTAAGGTATGCCGAAAGCCCGGTCTCATAACTTATTCCAGACTTTAGATATTTGGTACATCAAAATGCAGAGCACCACCACATGTTGGATTCTAATACACCATTTGGTTTTAATTTATCGAGTCATATCACCACATACTATCGATCTTGACATGGGTTTCTTAGTTGGTGATCGTTAACTGCCAAACGTCTGTACATTATTAACAGCAACATATCGATTGCTGAGTATCATATTTAGCGAGCTGTCTCACAGAGTCTAGTAAATATGAGCGAAAAACAAATCTTGATATTTTTTTATTTGACATTCTTATTAGTTCCCTAATGTGTTTTAAAAAAAAGAAAAAGTCGCGAAGCAAGAAATCCGTTGTTTAAGTTTACACACTTAAAAATATTTTGTCTCCTGAAAAGTCAATTTTCTTGCATGGAATCATAAATATGAAGTGCTTTGTTCAGCACAGTAAAAACAACCCCTCTTTTTGGTTTGAAGGTAGAACAGGGGAGGTCTTAGTTTGGTTATTTTTAAAGATAACCCTATGAATAATCATATCAATGGAGATCTTTCAACGAGACCTTTTCATTGATAGGGCTGTTCATACGTTTACTTCAAAATTAACCAAATTTCGCTGTACCCGTTTCAGCTTCATACCTTAAACAGCTACGGGACCACCTAAAACAGGGGTTAGTTCTTACTGTGAGTGAAAGATTTTCAGGGCGGAAAAACAGCCCAATGTGATAAAAAGTGGTACCAGAAGGATTGTACTTAGAATATAAAGTAGAGACAGCTTATGAGGACCTTTTTATCTGCAAGCTAAATCGATCGGGGGAAGTTGCATATTGCTGACTAAAGGAGGGAGGGACTGTGACATAGCGTGTTGATCGTATTGGTATTGAAATTATGCAAAACATAATTTTTGTCCCTGTGAAGATTCATTCAAAGTTAGTTTTACTTCCCAGCGTTCCATCTCGACTAGAAACCAATGAGCTTGGTTGGACTGAAACAAAATGATTTTGTATCATTCCCCGCGTGTACTAGCTATTGTCTCTGACGTGGACGCAGTGAGGTTACCTCGGAGGTTACCCACCGCGATTTTTACTTCCAGCAATTGTCGCTGGTCATAATATTTACATCGGTATCCCAGGGTGTGAAGACTGTGGCGGCGACCCAAATCCAACCCTCTGCATTGTTGCAAGAACAATACGGTTCATTGTTTACTGCCACCGTGCGTGAACCTTCGCTTCTCCTGGAGGCATTGTTTACTCTTTTTTCGGGGAAGAGACCGTATGGTCCGCAGACCAGACAAGAAAGCGATTAATGAAACATGCGGTATAAACAGTGAATTGCCGAAGGATTGTTCGTGATGACTTGCCTGCGAGATGCAGAAAAACAAGTGTTGTCTGGAGAAACACACTCTCCTCATTATAAGCAGTGCTTCCTTATAGTGCGTGCTGAGTTCATCCTGTGGGTTCTGCAAATATTAACCTATTTTTGTTGCCTGCATGAGTTCTGTTCAACAGCCCCAGTTTTCTGTCACTCAGTCCTGCACTGCTAAGGATGCCGTTAGAAATCTCCAGCTGAAGCAAAGGAAAGCTGCGATTGCTGTCAGCTTTGTTTGAAAACTGGAAATTTGTAGACACACATCTAACTCAACTAACTAGGTACAAAGCGTATATGAATTAACCTACCCGAAAATACTGACCATACTCATACTCATAAATGAGAGAATGCATTCTTCCGCTGGTATTTGTTTTGAAAAATTGTCATAATCAGGGGTCTAAAAGCACAGTAAGAACAAATACTCATTTTGAGGAATGCCATTCCTGTTATGGGTGTGAAACTGAAACGGGAGTAGTACGTATTGTGGTTATTTTTCAAGATAGGCGAATGTTTAGCCATATCATTCGAAAGGTCTCGGCGAGAGCTTTCCATTGATGTGGCTGAACATAGGTCTATGTTGAAAAATACCAAAATACGTACTACCCCCGTTTTAGTTTCACACTCAAAACAGATACAGCATTCCCATAACGAGTATTTGTTTTTATTGTCTGTGCTGTGCGTTGACTGTGAGTGGTGATTTTAAAACGATTGAATCATAATCCCACGCCAAGCGTAGAAGTTGTATCATACCTTACCAAATGGTTATTGAGGGGAGGGAATAGGGAACTAGCGTGGCAAACCCAATCTTGTTGGTAGGCCGTGAAGTCTCAGCGACGAGCCATGGTGGTGTGGTAATACTTGAGGTCAAAGAAGCTCGTGAGATCTGGCGAAAATAAAGCTATTTTCAACTGTTGAGATGCACCGTAGTGAGGAAGTGCCATATTATGTTAAAATCTAGCGTATTCTGAATTGTAGGCGTCGAGTTATTCAGAAAGTCCCTGTGCAACAGTTTAGTGTTTTCATTAACTCACAAAGTAATAAGCAGTGAATCGGGTGAGACCACTAGCCGTAATGAACCGACAGTTATTGGAGCAAAGGACTTGACTCACTACAACCCCATCCGTCGGGGCCCTTTAGCCCGACATTGCTGTTAACACCAAATGGGGCCAGGTCATGTTTTAGCCCAGGGCTAACCACAGGCATCTCACAAAGGGACACTGGCCGGGTCAGTAGTGCGAACGAGTAACAAGGACGATATTAATTTAAACCTACTCTACTCAAGAGCTTTGTATTATGTCTCTTACAACCGGACGATTCGCAGTATGCTAACGATTTCTACTTGGACACCGTCATTGCTCTTCAAAAGAGCTATTATGGACCACTGATTGCTCTTCTAGTTTTCATGTGGGATGGTTAAGGGTCGTCGTCTTATGAAAGATTCAAAAATTTGTCAATATTTTTTTCGTTTGCGCATCCTTTATTACCATATTAAGCGACCACGACAGTAATGAAAAGTTACCAGGCTAAAAAAGCTCCATCAGGAGGAAGCTCCTTGTTGTACGATGTGATTCCTCGTCTGATACATTTTACATACGGTAGTTCTCTTGTAACAAGGTTTTTGTTAGTCTCAGGTATTTTTGATTTCAATGATCTGCATTACAAATTATTCGCTTAAACCTTTTCGGGCAAACAGCTTACGAGCTAAGCACTCCTGGATACAGTAACCGTCAACGTCAACATCTTGTTTGTGAATTAACATAGCATGAAAATAGGCGAGAAAGAAGCAAATTAATCGACCATAACATTATTGATTTTTGCGTCTTTTTCTTTCCGGCATAAGAGTAATAAATGCCAACACTTGCATAGCGTCTTCTTACATCTGTTGTTTTTCCACGCAATGTATGCTAAATAGTCCAAATACCGTAATCCCACCGTCTAGCAAAAATGAATCTGAACATTTAACCTTATGGCAATGAAAAGGAATATCCCCAAAGCGCCTGTTTCCTTGAAAAATAATAAATCGCGATGATGAATAAGGTACATTGTATTTTTTAAAATGCTGCATTTTCCACATCTTGTGATTATCTTTGTTGCCAAGCCGAGTAGTGCGATAGTGAAGTGAGGCTAAAGATTAGCAAACTTAACCTGACTAGGCTATCCTACTTTTGCGTGTCGTACGGTCGCCAAGTCTTGGAGAGGGCCGAGAGGAGCGAGGCAGATGTCACCTAGCCTAATTACTAGTGGCCTAGAGCTTTGTCGACAATAATATGGCATTTGCACCACTGAACTCACAAGTTTTGTGACGAAAGATAGAACACTAGGCATATACAAACTCCAAAAATGTATAAACTGAAACTCCAAAAATTTATAGCACAAGACGCAGAAGAGAGCGATCTTTTTGAAACCGTTACGCTCGTGCAAATAAGCAGTCAACCCTCCCACTCCGCCTTTACTTGATAGTTATGTTTGTCCTGGAGGTACTTAGTCAACTACACACTCTTACGAGTGCACCATGCGCCGTACACAACACTTCACCACACCACCCTCGAGTGGTCGTAATAATTGGTTCGAATACATTATGCCATAGCAGGAAGGAGTTTGCAAAATCGTGGTAATGGAGACTTCGCATGTCGCGCAGCAGCGGCTGTTGTCTATTAATTATGAATTCCGCGCAGTCTTGAATAGACAGCCTTAAGACGTCCTTATGTTAATGAGAAATCTCAGTTCACCAATTCATACATTTAAGTGTTAAAATTTCAAATTTTACAGCCGCAGTTTTTTCAAAATTTTAAATATGGAGACAGGCGTTCCGTACTCGTAGTTAGTGTTATGAACAGTCCAAAAATCTCGACAAAACTTTCCGCTGAAGAAGAAAATATTTTTTTCCCCGCGCGTCTTTTACAAATAACTTTGAAGTCGTCCAAAAGAAAGATGCTCTATGTCTGAAACAAGTTGTTATATTCTCTTTGAATTGTGACTATTACGTGCTTTTTTCTTTAAAATGTCTTTGAAGAAAAAGCGAATATGTAAATGTATGGTCACTTACCATAAGACATTAATTATCCTAGGCTTTGTGATCAAATTTGCGATAATTGAAAAGTACTTTCTTGCTGGATACGGAATAAAGGTGTGTTCGAAAAGTTCGGTGAATAGTCCCATATATAAAAAACCACGCTGCTTAGGATGGTTTGCCGACTTGTACACACAGATATGTAAGTAAACAAACGCCACGTACCGTCAAAATCACTAAGGTAAGCCGTATTGAGCTCTGAGACCTGGTTGACAC
>Ga0058701_10004470_pt1 | contig 11361 bp, 3 predicted proteins | sample AgamicOrMae_FD_97039 | JGI IMG/M metagenome (GOLD analysis project Ga0058701, IMG submission 97039) | Agave microbial communities from Guanajuato, Mexico - Or.Ma.e | ecosystem: Host-associated > Plants > Phyllosphere > Phylloplane/Leaf | place: Guanajuato, Mexico | collected 2012-06-04 | reverse complement strand
TTATTGTTATCCCTATTTTAACAAATGGCTTTGTTGGTATAACAAAACCTTTTTTTTCGTGATCATTACCCTCTGAAAGCCGCGCGTTTACGGCAGCGACCGCTTGGCCTTTCGGATAAAATTCGTAATTTTTGAAGAGTGGGAATCACTCGTAAATAAGGCGAAAAATACTCCGAATTGAAAATAAAAGGCATTCAGTTAGCTCGTAATCTATGTCGAAGCTCTGTTTGCATTTTCAATCCGACATGAAACATTGACGATATCCCATGAGCAAGCGCACGACACTTTTTCAATACCAGGAAATGGCAGACAGTATCAGTGAGACGGCTTTGACTCGAAGAGCACCGTTAGAAAAATGTTCACGTCTGAGATCTGTACAATATCTTTTTTGGCCGCAATCGCATTCATCCACGGTAACCAACAATATTAAATACACTGCAGTAATTTACATGTAAATTTTAAAGTTGAAATTTCTATATTTCGTATGGGTTTTAACCAAGTGCAATTTTTCAGTTCGTTATGAGAATTAACGACTTACAACCGTGTAATTTAAGAAAATGTAGGCGAGATATCCTGCACTAATTTAGACGTCACCTATAATATAGGCTGCCTTGATGCCGCTGGCTTTTCATGCTTCGCGAGCATTAGGTTAGGTAAAGCTAGTTTGACATAACTTATTAAGTGCTTTGAGGGCCTCGCTCCTCTAGGCTTAGCAACGAAAGAAGAAACAGGAGAGGAGGCATAAAGTCCACCTTTTAAATTTACAGTGACTTGTTTTATTTTTTTAATGCGATTATGGATTTTCCGGTACAGTTTTTACTATTGGGTCCGATTAAGTTCAAGGAGCTCCAGGATAGGACTGATTAAACCTCGCTTGTTTGGAAAATAACCAGCTTGGCAACTTTCCAAGCAATCACCTGAACCTATGATCGCGAGAAGTACTTTTCCTGAACACTCGTTTCACGAACTCATCTATTTTTTATACTTTCTTTTTTTTTGGGGGGGAGGGTTTTTTTTGTAAGCTGGTGGTTTGGGGTATTGTAAAAAAAGCTGCCACCAAAACGATTTCCAACCAAATTTTAAGTATCCAGTAATCAGAAAAAGAGGTCTTCCGTCGAAACGGTGAAGTTAAGAGTTGGCGACTTAATCCAGCGCCATCGAGACGCGAAAAGAAGAGGCATGCTATCTTAAAATACTTTTCATTTTCAGGTCCTGTTGGATCCGTACCAGTTGAACACATATGCGTCTTACACGACGAGGCATTGAGTATTTTTAAAAGTTTCCATGGTGTAAGAACCAAGTCAAAAGCAGCCCTCACAAAAGCATAAAGGGCTGCGGCTCCTCTTCCTCGGATAGAGAGGAAAATTGAAACGCATTAACATGGGCAGAAGAATATGGACTCAAAAACTCTGGTTGGGAGATTGAAAAATAAACCTAAGAAGCCCCTTGCCTCAGTAAGGAAGAAGGAAAACAAGCATTGCGCGACTGAGGAAATCGGTTTTGCATGTCAAAAATCAGATGTAAACTTGGGAAAGGAATCCAGTGAGGAAAAACTAAGCCATGCCATATGCCATTTTTTACACTGTCGATAATTGAACTTTGATCAATTCACCACGTGTTTCTTGTAAGGTAAACCAATAGAATGATTTCGCGTTTTCACAAAAAAAAGAGATCCTTATTACGACATTTAGGTTAGGTCATACCCGGCACAGTCGACAGTAAAAGTACCGGTACCTTGCCCCTTATCAATGAATAGTCTATATTCAAGGATCGGTGATCTATGTCCCAGATGATACCGCTAACAATGAGTCAAAAAATAGAAGAAATCCTTTTGGGATTGTTAACGATCATTTGAAAATTATAGCGATACGCTGTAAAAACAAAATCGTAAATACGCTAGAATGATTTTTTTGTTACACTTATTTATTACTCAGTAGATATAGAAAACTTAAAATTACAGAACAACCTTAAGATTTCCTCGAAAAAAAACCCACAAAAAACTACACCTTTTTGAAATCATTTAAAGCTATAAAAATAACCTAAAAACAGGACATTCGTACGGATAATTTAGCTTAACAAAAAGCTTTTACTTGAAGAGTTTTTTTTTCAGTATAGGCGCCATTTATTCATAAGACGAAAACTAAGCCACACTGAAATATACTAACGGAGAGACAAGTGTAATTGACCGAAACAAAAATCAGTGCTCTATCTGCCTTTTGAAAGCGCATGATGTTTTGAAGTATGAGCGAGCACTATAAGATGATGATTGCATGATTTCTATGAGCGATCGTGCAACCCATTTCAATAACCGCAGCTAATGGCCTCCAATATCAGTAAACCCGCTGCCTTTGCAAAGAGCTGCATTAGAAACATGTTCACCTGCAAGACCCTTGAATTTCTTTTGGCAGCGATGGCCTTCATTCAAGGTAAGTTGTAATTCCTCGGGAACCTACTTCTTATGCGAAAAATGGTTTTAAGGTGAAACTTGGTTTCAGCTTCCGACATAGTTAGCGGGGCTCCCTCAGGGATGCTGCCGCATAGACCGATTCCTCAATCACCTTTTGTCAACAAACCTGCGGTGTCACTTATCAAGCACTCATTTGAACTTGGGGATCCTCTCAATGACAAAACAGGTAAATTTGCTGACTTTTCCTTTAGCGCACCGTAATTTTCATCGCTTATAACGTCGCTGAATGTCATAGTAGATGCCTCACATCAATTGAATTGACGGAGATGAAAAGGGATTCTAGGATAACAACGTTTAAGCAATGTTTCAGTACGCCTAGTTGAGAAGAGCATTTTATCTTCCACGACCTTAACTCACATAATTTAGGAACAAAATGTGAAGTTATCGGCAGGACTGTAAAATTCCCTTTTGTCGTAACGATAGGTTATACTGTGTTTCATTAAGGCGGAAACTAAGTTGTTATGTTATCTCGTAACTTTGACAGGAATAATAAAGCAACGATGATATTTCCCTTTCGTTATACCTTTTCGTTACTCTTCATATTATACCATTTCGTGTGACCAGATTCGCGTAAATTTTCAAGCTATAATCTAGTTAACTCAAACACTTTTGCTTTGAAAAAATTCAACCTAAATATTGACCGTCTTGCCTCGCAATTATGTGCGCGTTTACCATACCATCATTGTGATAGAAGTAATGTTCAAAGAGATGTACACCATAGGGCACAGATATGTCAATATACAGTCACCGTGATGATGAGAAGTTCCGCTAAACTCCTTGTTGCTTTTGCCAAGCTTATCCGTTATAGCGGATCAAAACAAAGTAAACGAACCTATGACTTGACAAAAGCGTCGTTTTACTGAAATCTACAAGAAACTTTAATATCACTTTCAGATGTGAGGATTTATGCTTATCGTTATAACTTCGACTTAAAGGACATTTTTTTGCGTTTTAATTGCCAGTTACGGTAAAAACAAAGGTTTAACCTTGGTGAGAGGTTGTCTTCTTTGTTTTAGTCCAGCTGATCCGCGTGACGCTGATTTATTTCTTCTTTCCGCGAAAGTCCTCTACCGGATACCCAGGGAGGATACCTTTTTGCGTTTTGGGCGTTTTGTTGGGAGCGGGTTTCGTACTATTATTAGGGTATAAAACCTAGCAACACAACATTTTACGGCCACTAAAACTAAAAAAGGAGCCTATCCTGAAAAAAAAGTAGACAAAACGATAAACAACAATAACAAAAACTTGCTTAGGGAAGGTAACGTTAAATTGCACTCATAAAATATGGTGATCATCGCAGTGGGAAAATACAAGGCATTGTGTATTAAGAGACTTTATTTCCAGGTCCGATGGCTGTACCAGCACCGAGTAACCGGGGACGCTTTCCGCGCGATGTAGACATACGTCTCAACGAGGCAGCTGACGAATTCAAAGCGTCAATAATTATTACCTATAAATTTTCTCCCATGAAAATCGCAATCAAACTCTATGAGAAAATCGCCGACTTCGTTGCGTCCAAATATCTGGAGCATAAACTTTCGGGATTAGATGAAGAGGCACAACTTGATGCATTAGAAGCTCTTCTAGGAGCAGGAGATGATGAATCCATAGAATCTCCAGAAGAGAAAAATGATTCCAGTCTATCTTCAGAATCTCTAGAAGAAGAAAATGATCACATTCCATCTGCAGAATCTCAAGAAAAAGGAAATGATTCAATTCCATCTACAGACTCTCCAGAAGAAAAAAACGATTCCATTCCTTCTACGGAATATCCAGAAGAAGAAAATGATTCCATTCCATCGAGAGAATCTCCAGATAAAGAAAAGAATCCAATTCTATCTTCAGAATCCCCAGAAGAAAAAAATCACTTTATTCCATCTTCAGAATCTCCAGAAGAAGAAAATGATTCCAATCCATCTACTGAATCTCCAGAAAAAGAAATTGATTCCATTCCATCTAACGAATCTCCAAAAGAGGGAACGAAATCTATTCTATCTACAAAATCTCTAGAAGAAGAAAATGATTCCATTCTATCTACAGAATCTCCAGAGGAAGAAAATGATTCAATACCGTCTACAGCATATACAAGAGAAAAAAGTGATTCCACTTCATCCACAGAACTTCCAGTGAAAGAAAACGGCTTCATTCCATCAGCAGAATCTCCGGAAAAATTTAACGATTTTACCCCATCTTCAGAATCTCCAGAAGAAGAAAATGTTTTCATTCCATCTTCAGAATCTCTGGGAAAATCTAATGATTTCACCTCATCTTCCGAATCTTCAGAGGAAGAGAAAGTTTTCATTCCATCTACAGCATCTCCAGAAGAGGAAAATGATTCCATTCCTTATACTGAATCTCCAGAAGAAGGAAACGATTCAAATCAATCTACAGAATCCCCAAAAGAAGAATATGATTCCATTCTATCTACAGAATCTACAGAGGAAGAAAAAGATTCAATTCCATCTGTAGCATCTCCGGAGGAAGAAAATGATTCAATTCCAACTTCCGCATCTCCAGAAGAAAAAAATGATTCCATTCCATCTACGGAATCTCCAGAAGAGGAAAATGATTCCATTCGATCTACTGAATCCCCAGAAAAAGAAATTGATCCAGTTCCAACTTCAGCATCTCCAGAAGAAGAAATCGATCCAATTCTATCTTCAAAATCCCCAGAAGAAAAGATTGATTTTAGTCCATCTTCAGAATCTCCAGAAGAAGAAAATGATTCCATTCCGGCTACAGAATCTCCGGAAAAATTTAATGATCTTACCTCATATTCCGAATCTTCAGAGGAAGAGAATGTTTTCATTCCATCTACAGAATCTCCAGAAGAGGAAAATGATTTCACTCCATCTACTGAATCTCCAGAAGAAAAAATTGATCAAATTCTATCTTCAAAATCCCCAGAAGAAAAGAATGATTTTAGTCCATCTTTGGAATCTTCAGAAGACGGAAATGATTTCATATCATCTGCAGAATATCCAGAGGAAGAAAATGATTCAATTCCAACTTCAGCATCTCCAGAAGAAGAAGAAAATGATTCCATTCTATCTACAGAATCTCCAGAAGAAGGAGACGATTCAATTTCATCTACAGAATCCCCAAAAGAAGAAAGTGATTCCATTCCTTCTACAGAATCTCCAGAGGAAGAAAATGATTCAATTTCATCTGCAGCATCTTCAGAAGAAGAAAAGGATTCTATTCCATCTACAGAATCTCCAGAAAAAGAAAATGCTTTCATTCCATCTTCAGAATCTCCGGGAAAATTTAATGATTTTACCTCATCTTCTGAATCTTCAGAGGAAGAAAATGTTTTTACTCCATCTACAGAATCTCCAGAAAAGGAAAATGATTCCATTCACTCTACTGAATATCCAGATAAAGAAATTAATCCAATTCTTTCTGCAAAATCCCCAGAAGAAAAAAATGATTTTATTCCATCTTCAGAATCTCCAGAAGAAGAAAAAGATTCCATTCCATCTACAGAATCTCCGGGAAAATTTGATGATCTCACGTCATCTTCCAAATCTTCAGAGGAAGAGAATGTTTTCATTCCATCTACAGAATCTCCAGCAGAGGAAAATGATTTTACTCCATCCACTAAATCTCCAGAAGAAGAAATTGATCCAATTCTATCTTCAAAATCCCCAGAAGAAAAGAATGATTTTAGTCCATTTTTGGAATCTCCAGAAGACGGAAATGATTACATATCATCTACAGAATCTCCAGAGGAAGAAAATGATTCAATTCCAACTTCAGCATCTCCAGAAGAAGAAAATGATTCCATTCTATCTACAGAATCTCCAGAAGAAGGAGGCGATTCAATTCCATCTACAGAATCCCGAAACGAAAAAAATGATTCCATTCCATCTACAGAATCTCCAGAGGAAGAAAATGATTCAATTCCATCTGCAGCATCTCCAGAAGAAGAAAAGGATTCTATTCCATCTACAGAATCTCCAGAAAAAGAAAATGCTTTCATTCCATCTTCAGAATCTCCGGGAAATTTTAATGATTTCACCTCATCTTCCGAATCTTCAGAGGAAGAGAATGTTTTCACTCCATCGACAGAACCTCCAGATGAGGAAAATGATTCCATTCCATCTACTGAATCTACAGATGAAGAAATTGATCCAATTCTATCTGCAAAATCCCAAGAAGAAAAGAATGAATTTATTTTATCTTCAGAATCTCCAGAAGAAGAAAATGATTCCATTCCATCTACAGAATCTCCAGAGGAAGAAAATGATTCAATTCCAACTTTAGCATCTCCAGAAGAAGAAAATGATTCCATTCCATCCACAGAATCTCCAGAAGAAGGAAACGATTCAATATTATCTACAGAATCCCCAAAAGTAGGAAATGATTCCATTCCATCTACAGAATCTCTTGAAGAAGAAAATGATTCAATTGTATCTACAGAATCCCCAAAAGAAGGAAGTGATTCCATTTCATCTACAGATTCTCCAGAGGAAGAAAATGATTCCATTCCATCTACAGAATCCCCAAAAGAAGAAAATGATTCCATTTCATCTTCAGAATCTCCAGAGGAAGAAAATGATTCAATTCCATCTACAGAATTCCCAAAAAAAGAAAATGATTCCATTCCATCTTCAGAGTCCCCAGAAGAAAAAGATGATTTTATCCCATCTTCAGCATCTCCAGAAGAAGAAAATGATTCTATTCCATCTACTGAATCTCCAGAAGAAGAAAATGGTTTCATGCCATTTTCGGAATCTCCGGAAAAATTGAATGATTTCTCTTTTTCTTCAGAATCTCCAGAAGAAGAAAATGTTTTCATTCCATCTTCAGAATTCCCAGAAGATGGTGGAGAAGAACCTTACAAGTCAAGCTTAATAGTGAAGGGCGAAGAACAACAGACTGATCCGGCTCCTACCGTATTCTTTTTTGAGGCTGAAGAGGAGAAATAAGCATTCTCGGGAAAGGAGACAGAGTAAGGAAAAACTCTGTTAACTGTAGACCTATGCCTCATGGTTCCTAGACGGAAATCTCTTCCTTGTAATTCGATGAATTACAGCCAGATCTAAAGAGTAAAGCAACGTATTTAAATTCCTACATTTGATTAAAAACGTGGAGAGCAAAGATTCGGTGTTTTTAATCGAAGTCCTTTTCCTCTAGTTAGGTTTGTTAATCGATATGTTTGATAGAACACAATTTTCTGGAATCGTTCGCCGTTTGATATTACGACGGGTCGGGTAAAGTCGATGGAAAAAGTTCCTAGCCCGTGCTCTCACTGGAATTCAGCCCATCCGCATACAACGGTGAGTCAGAGAGATAGAAAATGCAACCTTCGAAACAGATTTTAGAGCTTAGTAATAAGAAATCTTGTTTGAAAGCTTCTTTTTTATGAACTCCGCGGCCGGACACTCGGCTGACTCATTAGTGACGATAGTCCGTGCTGCCTCTGTGACAGATTGGCCCACTATGAGACGGTCAAGGCCAAACTTAGGCCTAGATATATACTGGTTATTTGCTTGGTTCAAACTTTTTAGAAAAATACAAAATAACTGCAATGTGTCTATGTAAAAGTTATTTCTTTATTTCTTTAAAAAAAATAATAAGAATATTAACTCAATATTTATAATGCTGATGTGTGGATATCAAAATTGAACAGTTTCTCCAAGACAATAATTAACAACATTGCCGCGAAACCATATAATAGCATCAGTGGAATCGCAGCTGTAAAGGAATAGTCTCTTGCTGAGGCATGTTCACACGTTTTGGTAGGTAATTTACAGGACGTACCGGATGGTTAGCCGGTCGCATTCGGTAGTTAACGGGTGCCACCGGGTACTGAGCAAATCGCATCGGGTAGTTTACAGGCCATGTCGCGTAGTTTACCGGGTTCATCGGGTAGTTTACGGGCTGATAACCTCGAGAGAAATTAATAAGCTTCTCACCAAGAGTAGGCCTGACCGGGAACCCGACAGGTGGATACAAATGTGCCGATACAGGTAAGGCTCCTTGAAGATACGGAGTAAATACAGGGGTCAGATAAGGGTTTCGATTCAGGAGAGTGTACAGTGAAGAAATCTGGTTGACGAGATCTTCCAACCGGTGCTCAATCAAATCAATTTTTTCGGGGCGTGCCACTTCCTCCTTGGGTTTTTCACTTGGTTCTTCGCCTTTCGTAGATTCCAAATTTTCTTTCAAAGGGACTGATATCGATGAGCCACCTTCTTCTGCGAGCTTTTTGACTTCATATTGTTCCTGTGGAGTGTATTCCTCACCAAATGTTTCGTATACTTCTGCTGGATCCTGTATTTCATATCCGTCTCCTTCCTCCTGTGTTTACAGAAATGTGTTGAGGTAGTTTGTCTACAATAAGATTCAGACATGGAATTTTCCCTCTTTTGCGCCCCACCTCTTGTCGCTGATGCCGACCGGAGCGAAGCACGAGGCATCATATAAGACCCGACTTGAGGTTTATTTTCCTACGGACACCAAGCCTCCCAAGGGATCGAGAATCCGTAGCAAGTCAAAGCATGGATATCCATAGAAATCCAAGGAAATTCAAATGGATATCCATAAAAGCATAGATAATTGAAAACTGATTTTCACAAAAACACGGATATTCATCCATGGATATTTATGATCCACGAATATCAATTGTAGAATGTTCTTGCGTGGATATCCCGCTACTTGGATATCAATGTGGATATCCACACTTGTAAGGAGAATTGAAGACTGACATCCAAAAATCATGGACATCCCTATGAATAACCGAGGAGTTTTGGAAATCCATTATGGATATGCTATGGACTCTCGGACCAGGGTATCGTCAGTGTAAACTGTACCTGGTAAGGATTGTTGTAATACGACGAGAACCTTTGAAAAAAATCAACATTTTCTGGGCCGGAACGGGCGCTTTGGTCTGATGGCTCTGTGTATTGGTTTTCTGTCGGATTAACCTGAGACCAAGCTGTACTTTCGTCTCTTGGCTCGACTGGCTCGTACTCAGGCAATGGATAGCCACCAAAGCTTGGGTGTTCTGTACCACGGCGGGCTCGCTGACCGAAAGAAAAATGTTTGTAATGTAAAAAGCCACGCAACTGATCCTAACCTAATCTAACATCAGCAGAGCACTTAAATAAGATATTTCGGTTGACCCACTCGCCTTGCGGGTCGACGATGGGTGTGTGAGAGGGAAGAGCGAGCAAGTGGGAGTGGGGGGGAGGATGAACGAGCTAAAGGTAGTGGGGTTAATAAGAGCGAGCTAGAGAGAGGGCTGTGGGGGGAGGAAGAGCGAGTTGAAGGGAGTGGGGTTGGTAAGAGCGAGCTAGAGAGAGGGCTGTGGGGGGAGGAAGAGCGAGTTAAAGGGAGTGGGGTTTGTAAGAGCGAGCTAGAGAGAGGGCTTTGGGGGGAGGAAGAGCGAGCTAATAAGAGTGGGGATAAAAGGAGGGAGAAGCGAGGTCGCAGCGGGCAAGCAAGTCCCGCCCGCAGATCGAAAGTGAAGCTAGGCGCAGGGCTCATCACTCTCTGAACTTGAGCAAGACCACGGTTGATTTAATTTAACCTAGACCGTTGCATTTAATCCTGCTGACGCATTGAAAAAAATGAAAACAGGGTGGAAGCGTGTAATAAAAGAGGCGAATAATTCCATCGTTTAAAGTTAAAGTGTACGATATTTTGTTTTAGAGAAAGATTGTAGGTACCTTTCCTGGCGAATCAGCTCCAAAGTACGGAAAATTTGGGACGTAGTCGATATCAGGCACTTTTTGGGGTAAATAATCAATATCGTCAAAGCCCCGTAAAATTCCTGTTTCTAATCCAACACCAGGATCCCCTTGAAAATCAAGATAATAGAATGAATTTCTTAATACAAATAACACGTAAAATTAAGGCGGCTGAGATGTACAATTTACCGGAAACGACGACAGTAACCAGGGTTAGTAACCCAAAAACGTCCGTAATTACTGATCCAAAGGTTCGAGAAAACATGGCCGAGAACTGATTCGAAGATATTTCTCAATTCGAGCCCCCTAAAAAAGATAAAAAGTGTAGATATGCGAAAGGCTGAAATGGTGATAACAATGACGACTGGTCGGTTGTAACTCACCTTGGGATCAGCGACAATATTTGTATATATTCAGGACATGTCTGCAGACATGTGTTCTTCTCGGAAAAAAAATCAAACCTGCTTTACTCAAATATTTTCGCATTTCGTACGTGTCGAAATGGGAGCACTTGACTCTTTTCTCTACGTGATAGTAAGCCTCCATAATTCGCAAAATCCCATGACGATGTGCTCAATCTCTCTAAGATTGAGCCTTAGCACCATACACAGTAAAAACTAGAATACCACGAAGAAAATCGGTGGGAACACAACGCTGAAAAGTAAATTTGAAAGGTGAATTCTAGCTGCGATCTTCCGTGGTTTGTCCTTTTATCAATATGAGAATTATTACGGACTCACAACCACGAGAGCCAAGTTAGGCCATGTACCTTGTGACTCACTTCGTTATCGCCTCGCTCGATTTCGTCAAGCTTGAGGCGCTTTGGGACAAAGGCTCGGATAACCTTGCTTAAGTTAGGTTAGGTTGGGTGCCTTGAGCCTTCCGCAATAAACTCGGCTTGGCGGGAAAGGTAAAACATGAGTGGAAAAATCCGCCTTCTAAAATTGAAGAGACTTAAACAGCTTTTAGCGAATGCGAGAGCAGCGAGCAGCGTAGGCCTACTCGTCGGCGCTGCGAGGAGCATTGGTGAGAGCAAGCACGGTGCTCAACTTCTTGCACTGACAATGAGAACTTTTAACACTAGAACCGCGGACGGGACTTTTTTGTCCCATCACCTTTTTCAAATGTTTGCCATTCTTATGGTAGTTGTCCAATGTTCTTGAGAGTCACTGACTTTTGCTTATTTTTCACGACCTT
>Ga0058701_10004469_pt1 | contig 11362 bp, 5 predicted proteins | sample AgamicOrMae_FD_97039 | JGI IMG/M metagenome (GOLD analysis project Ga0058701, IMG submission 97039) | Agave microbial communities from Guanajuato, Mexico - Or.Ma.e | ecosystem: Host-associated > Plants > Phyllosphere > Phylloplane/Leaf | place: Guanajuato, Mexico | collected 2012-06-04 | reverse complement strand
TCCTCTCTTTTCCGCCTATATTATTCCCTCGGGCGTCGAAATCGCCGTCCCAACTGGACTTGAACGCTGGTCAATGAATTAAAGGGAAATGAACCAAATTCGTCACCAACTTCCAGAAAATATTCGGGGGGGGGGGGAGGTGGATAGACATGGCGCTCTTAAAACACGAAAAAAACGTTGATCGTTGTAAAAAAATGAAAAAAAACGTTGATTTTCGTACAGAGACTTTATTCCTGAATTGGCAACATTCAAAATCAAAAATAACATGTTAAAAATACGGCATATCTTTCATAAAGGTGATATATTAACAGCTTCATAGTTTTTAAGATTTTTTTTTAGTAAAACTTCTCAAAACAGTGTTTTTAAACTGTAAAAAATGTTCTTTGAGAAAATTGCCAACAAAATTTGTAGTCTTAAATTTTCGAATTTTTAATTATTACCTACAAGTAGAAGTTTTAAAATTAACTATTAAAGAAAACACCTTCCAGTTGAAATGTATAGTTTGTCACGAGGGCAGGGGCAGAGTCAGGGCCTTCTAGATTCTTCTAGGATGAGTTGAACTCTCCCGAGTCGTGATTTTATTGTTCCGTCTCTTCTTTTGCAGGTAAGCCAAGCGTCGGAGATGAGTTCGAAAGCGAAAAGAAAAGGGGAGGCAATTAATGGCGAGTTTTCCAAATCGGGCTCATTGTCTCGTTCAAGGATTCAAAGCAGCGGCAACTGCCAGCCACTTTTGAGGTCAGGTGCTTCGGGATTATACTTCACTCAGTGCGGCTGGGGTTGACCCACTGGCCTAGTTTCTATTTCCAATTTGACCTTGACATTTTGCCAACACTTGGTCATATAGATGGAAAAATATGACAGCTTTTGAATATTTTGTTCATCTCGTATTCAAAGTTTGGGTATTTTCCGCCCTGGGCAATGTCCTACATAGTTTACCCAGAGCGAAATTCATTCTTAAGACTCAAAGTCATCAGTGACCCTTTTTTCTTTTTCTTTCGAAAAGGTATTTATTTTTTTTAAGAAAGATGATTCTCCTATCGTCTTCCGAGTAATTATTCTGTACTTAGCGTAGATTGACCGCAGTTATTTCTTCGCCCTCTTTGATATGTTAATTAAATTTTAGATACAGTTATGTTCAAAGGCCTTGAACGCTGCGTTATTATCTTTCGCGCGCGAGGGCATGGTTATTAATTTAAGATACTGCGTTAACGTATAGTAAACTATTACGTGCACTGAATATCATTCTTCTAAACGAAGTTCTCATTCCATCTTATTCGCAATATCCATTTCAAGTACTATTCAACACGGGGTTTTTATTTTGGTCAGTCATATTCGCACGTCTATGTTTATACAAGGGAGACTTGAACGCATGGAAATCAACCTCTTGCATTTTAAATGGGAGGTCACTTAAACGCACAGAAACCAAGTTAATGTACTTTAAATAGGGCAGCGAGTGAATAGTCACTTAATTTTATTTTCACCCTTCTCGTTCAGCTGACCTTTTATCTGAGAAGGAGGAGTTGCAAAACTTTCTGGAAAGTTGAAAGCTATTTTTGATTTCTTTCCAAAAAAGAAGACTTTTGAGCACTTAAAATAGACCTTTTTTTTTAATTCAGAGCAGAAATTTCTTGATATTCTTTTTGAAAACTCTCAAAATCGTAACTAAGAAAAAATATAAGAAAAAAATTCAATGCTCTTGATCAGAATATTTCTAGTTTTGGATGATAATTTGATGAAGACTACTCGTCCGTCATTCAATTGAGGAATTAATTAACCCATAAAGCAGCGAAAATTCTACGTTGTAAACTAGAGCAACATCCACGAAGTGTCTCTGGAAGAGTTCGAATTCCTCTCCGTGCAGGCGCGCTGTAAAACATGTTACACGCACAGCTGTGACGGGCGACACTGCGATCCAAGTTAATCGTTTATATTGTACTTTTTAGGCGTTACTTTTTATAACTTCCGTTTTGCTCGGCTTAAGGTTGTCGTAGCGGGTCGGGCCCGATCCTCGGGATGGGGAAAGAGATCTATAAACTCTTATACATTGATGTGAGTTTGAAAAAAAAACAAGGTTTTTTAAATGTATTTCTTTGGAATTTTAAACACGGTGATTTGGAGTAAGTTCGGCAGCTCCAAAAACAAGCTAAAGTTTACGAAAATAGGCTAACGTTTCGAACGTTGGTTTTGTTACTTGTCCGGTGACGCCCTGATTTCCTTCTCATTTTATTTATTTTACATCTTAAATGGAGCTTAAATTTAGTTTATGTAGAAAAAGTTCTCGTTCGATCATTAGGGAAATAAAATAGAACACGTTTTTTCTGAGGCGAAATTAACGTGTCGACACGAGAGCACGTGCATTTCGCGACATTTTTTGAGCTTGCTTTAAGGAAAATTTGAGTCGGTCCATTTGCGCAAGCGTTTCGGAAGCGTCTAAGAAGGGAAATTTATGCTCAATTTCATCAACATCTGGAATCAATCAAATTTCTTTTGGCTCAATCAAATGTCATCAAAGCGCAAAAAAAACTGCTTAGCCAAACAAAAAAAAATCTCACATTGTACTGTGGTAAAGGAGAAAACTTTATCTCATCAGTCTCGCAGTAAAAAAAATTCCTTTGAGAACTCTTGATGCTCTTGTGGTGTACGGATGTCCTCTTGGAAGTGTATTTTGCATACGGCCATTTTTAAAATGTTTCTGAAGGCCCCGTTTTAAACAGGACTCCTGCAGGGTGATACAAAGGCAGGACTTTAGTAACGAAGCATCGACCTTGCCTGCGAACACCCACAGCTCCTGTCAACTGGTCCACTCAACCCTTTTTTACTCCAAAACCCAAAGCGGGTATATATTGCATGGACGTTATTAGGTCTGTAGTCGTGCAAATTGCAATCTTGTGACTTTGGTGGCACCGCCTTATAAAAATGCCTTCGAGACAGTTTGTTTATTAAATCCTTCCGCACGACTCGGATAAATCTCAAAGTCATGTTCCCATATCGTGCGACTTAAGTCTCACGACATCTTCATGGCGATGTAGTTCAGGTATAGGGCATAACAGGGTTACCAACTGAAGAACTTTGTGCTGCCATGGACGGACAGCGGCGAGATGCGGTCAACGTTTGACTGTAATTACATCATTGCGTCGCCGCCGCCGCCGCCGAGCAGAGCGCGGTGCTGGGTGCCCGTGGGCGAGAAGATTCCCCGTTGCATCATGGGAATCACAGTCCTTGTGCGTAGGCCCCTGACACCGCTTTGTTGATATACACTTCCATTTATTCATATAAAGTTTTCGGTTGCACACACTGTGAAAAGAGAATCTTTAATTCATATGCAACAAAAGTCGAATCACTGATCTGAAAAAAAATTCAGTCGAATTATGCTCTGAATTTCAGACACAATAAAAAAAACTTATTATTTTAAGAACTTTATAAACTGAAATTCAGTGAATATTTGAACTTATAGTTTTTCATACAAGTAATTTGACTTTTGTTGCATCTGAAATTAATATACTATACTGCCCAGCAATGCCGTTCGGAAACCGATAAATTTATATTAGACGATCTTTTTAGTTCAGTATTTTCGAGATTCAAAAAATATCACCCCTCTGGAAACCTTGAATTTAATAATTTAGGCATTTTCAAAAGCTTGAAATTGCGTAATTTGTAAGGAAAAATCCTTCGAATTTCTCTCAAGCTTAATTTCACTCCAAATCCTTTGGGCTGTTAAGGGTTAAGATTCTCCTTTTTTATTGTAAATGTTTCTGGATTCGAACCTAATATTCTAACGAACAGGTAGTGGTTTCTTTAAAAGGAGTACTCTGAAGCTTTGAAAATAGTTTTAAGGGGCGATCAATAAATCGTGAAAACCGTTTAAGTTGCACGCAACTGCAGTTCAATGCACTACGATCGCTTCGCTTCCCCGAAGCGGCGAAATAATTTACAGGCCTATAAATAATTTAAGCCTGTAGTTGCATATGGCTTTCTTTGTCTTTGTAGATTCCGCTGATTCGTGGCATGATCGACGATTTTGATTACGAAAAGGGGCGATTTAATTGGCAGGTTAATTTTTCTGATTGGCTAAGCCGTCTCTAGTTTAGTGAAAGTTTGATCTCTCGCTTGATTGGCAGCCAGCGTGAAGATGAATCGGACCCTTTCATTTCGCGACGGCTGTGATTTGTTGTCGGGCGTCAACTAACACGACGAAAGATAAAAAATTGAATTGGTTTGTTTAAAATAAATTTAAATGCTGCCTTTAAACCGAGTGGGTTGAAACGCGTTTGTGCAGTTTATGAAATTATACTAAAAAAGGCAACAATATTTTAAGCCTTGCTTCACACAAATCGTTTAAAACTTAGGTATATAGTTGTGTAAATTGGTTCTGTTTTTTGCAGGGTATGTCCACCTGCGTTAATCAACTGCCTTAATGCAATCCTTAAGTAGTTTCGCTTTTTAACTCGTGTTCCAATTTCACCTCGCATGAAAGGGACTTAGTTAGACCACCCGTACCGTTTACCATACGTAGACGTCTAAAAGGTCTATAAACAAGTTCCCTTTACAGGGCCGTAGCCCTCGGTGATTTCCTCACCTTAAGCACTATTTAATCGTTCGCAGAAGTTCCTATTTATCGTTGGACGGAAACGATGTAATTAGCGGGCATAATTTGTTCGCTGCGCTCTTGACCCACGTCTCTGTCCACGATTTTCACTACGTCTTAATTACTTTGAACAAAAAGAGATTTTTGAAAAAAATGGTAAGTTGGAAAAAATGAAAAGCTGAAATGTCGTAAGTGGTGACTTAAAGCTCTCGTTTTACCTTTGATTTAATACAAATGAAGGCTGAGTTTCTAGCAATAATGGTTAATTTTGGGAATTTTTTTTTCTCAGGCAGGAAAACGCAAAAACGGCTTCCTTAGGCAAAAATTGTAAACATAATCAACAGCGTTTCTTTTTTTCCTTTTTTTTGAATCTAATTTTTTGTGAAGTTTTATTTTCAAAACATTTATAGAATTTTAACTAAAATATAAATATATAAATTTTAACTAAATAATAAAAGCTGGATGGTGTGACAAAAGAACAAACAATTAAGTCCCAAGCCTAAAAAAATATAATATTGAAACACCTTACGAGAAGATTTCTTAAAATTTAAAGCAAGGACTTGAGACCTGCTTAAAAATGTCAGGACTCAACTTGGTGCTGTTTTAGTTAAACGTATTAAGTTTTAAACAATATTTCGGTAGGAGTAAAAGTTACTTTTATACAGCAAAATTACTAATCGCAGAAGCCTGGAGAAAAAATCCGCAGTTCTTCCCCAATGTAATGGAATTTTGCTGATATCGTCGTATAAAAAAAAATCATGCCCCGTATTTTGTGGGACAGGGTTTATTAGATCCATGTATGAGCTTGGTACGTCGTGTAACACGGGAAACGTGAAACGGTACTTTTCGAGTACTGAAAAGGTACTTGGAGTATTAGCCGTGGGGAAGGGAAACCGCAGAAGGAGTTGCGGATTGCATTTGATAGGAAGATCTTCGAATATTCTAATAATGTTGGCAACTCGCAGGCGGTGAAAGTGGGGAGTGCTTGCTTGGCGACCTGGTGCGGGGACCTGGTGCGGGTAGCACGCTCGCGTCCACGTCGCGGAAGTGGCTTACCATGTTCGGGGAAGCGCGATAGACGGTCAGGAAGGCAGGCGGGCTGCTTATGGGGCAGGAAGCGACCGAGTACCGGCCGAGTACCCGCTGGCACCCGGGTACCGCCTTTCTTATTGTGATACGCCCAGATGGACTTCCGCGACTTTTCGGACACTTACGTTTCGTTTCGCAAAGCCGATCACAGATAATATCGGCGAAAATGCGCCTCTCCCTTTGAAGAAATATTTGAATTTAGTTACGCCTTGAAATACGGAATTTTTAGTGGGTCAGACTGATATGATAGTCTTCATAGTAACAGGACCAAAATTTTTGAACGGAGAAAACGTTTATTGGAATTTAAACCACCTCATTTTATCAAGCTGTTTTGAGCTCAGTGATGGTAACTGGATCTACATTCTCGATTTGTGTATTTATAATGAAAATTCGACCCCATAAAGGACCGAACCAAAACATTTTTATCAGTTTTCACTTACAAAACTTCAAAGCTAAAAATGAATCCCCTTTTTTTTTCAAGCAATACCTTTGTGGTAAATTGCTTCTATTTTTGAAATGAACTTAAAAAAAGACTTTTTTATGCAAGAGCTTAAGGAGGTTTACTTTTTTTTTCTTCCCCAAAAAGAGGGAGGATGGAAGTAGAAGGAAATTTCTCTGCGAAAGTAGCAGATTATTATGAATTCGAAATAGAATCAGTTAAAAAGTATTAAGAATTCGAAATAGAACTAGTTTGTTAAAAAGGTTCAGTAAAAATGATAGATACAAAAATAATGCAATGCGATATCAGTAATGTATTATTCAGTTAGTTGACTCGCGTGACACAACATTTAAATCCACATCTCCATTTTCCTTCACCTGAGTCCAATCCAAATCTCCTCTAATGACGATGCAACCGAACCTTGAACAGCATTAACTTGGCCGTAAAACTGACGGGAAAAAAAGGTTCGGATATTGGTGACATCAGCTTCTAGGCCCATGATTACCCAGTTCCGGTTTAGTAATCGGTTAAGCGAATAATATCGGTGCTTTTAGGAGTTTTCCTGGGGGACTTTGTGCAAGCAAACCGCTCGTAAACGGAGTAATGGCATTTTTAGAGCTTCCATTAAATAAGCCTTGGACCATCGGCTTCCTTTCCGGGCAACTCTGTGGCTACGCCTATTTTGTCTATGAAAATCTTGATCGTAGATTATCACGGTCAGGGTCACTTGTCAGACCAGGGACTAAATATAACTCTTGTTATATTTACGTAATAACAGTAAAATTGCGATTATAAACTCGAACCAGTAGGTATGTCAAAAGCGACCGTCGTGACTATAAATCTAACCAAATTAACTGAATTTTATCTCTTTTGTCAACTAATTGAGTGATTGAGTCAACTAGCGTGTAATCTTTCATAGACATTCCTGCCAACTGGATCTTCGTCTACAAATCAAATATCTTGTCAACAAACGGTCAAATGGCGTTGTTTCAACGAACTTGACCTCTTAAAAACGTTATCTTCAATCACCAACAAAACGCGCGAAAAATAAGACAGTCAAAATTACAACTTTCAGGCGACAATTTTTATTGGTTACAGTAACTAAAAAAAATTATGGTGTCAATAAAATAGTAAAGGCAACAATAAATGAGTGCTATTTCAACAGATACGATTGCAGTCTGTATAGAAACAAAGCGCGATTGTCATTTTCACAGATTATTGTTACTGTGACAGTCCTTTTTTTGCGTGAATGATTTGACTCAAAAGTTCACCGTTGGTTATTCTGTCGTCCATATTAGGCGTAAGATATTGCAACCTTTGAGATAATTGTTGGTGGTCTTTATTGTTCTGTGAGTCGAGGAATGAGAGAAAGTGTAACTTGTTTGAAACAAAGAAGTTTGATTGTAATCGCTGCATCTAGATTCGTCGCATTGGAAAGTGGCGCCACTTTTGCGCGCCGCAGCCGCCGCAGCCGCCGCGGCCACCGCCTTGCTATGCATTCTTTGCTTTCTTCGTGGCTTTGCATATCCTTTAAAGCAGAGTGCTAAATAGCGAGAGAAGCGCGAATCAAGCCAACTCGCTGAGAAAGAGCTTTCATGTATCGCTATGCGCTTGCAAAGGAAACAAGATGGCTGCACTCACTTCATTAACGCTCACTACAATAGCGCATTACTTACTTAATCAGTGAATTTCGTTTGATGGTTAAGGTATACAGTATTTAATTTAGCCACTGTCATTATCGTAAAAGCGTGGTACTTAACTTTGCCTAGGAATCTTATGAGAATTAATGGCGATTAGTTAGTTCAGGTTAGGTTGAGACTCGCTCCACTCGCTTGATAAAAGGTGGAACATACGCAAAGGTCGAAATTTCCACCTTTCACATAGTGAATAAAAGAAAATGTGGAATCCTTCGATGGCGGAGATCTCCGCAGAGTCTTCGAGGGAAACAGCCTTTTTATTTTCCACTTCCCTCCGAATGCAAAGATGATCTTAAGTTGAGGAACTGATTGTGAGCATCGCGGTGCGTTCCGTCGTATCCCAAGCTAATCTCAAGATCAAGTCCGCCATCCTCGGTCACGTCAGAGAGCGAGCTAATCGTAAAAGCGAGCGGAGTATCTTCTCTTCTGTATGTAAATTCAAGATGGAGACGAATCATCATAAAATCGAAATTGACGGCAATTTTACGATCTACCGACATCCAAATTTAGACGCAGATATTAATAAATTAATTCATCGTGATGAGGTTTACCGATGGTCCCCCGCCACGATTTGTCCTCCTCGACCGTTATAATTGCCTTGACGTTTTGTCTTAATTTATCGGAGGCCCTGACCTTTGACCTCGTGTTCTTTGGGACATTGATAACTTATCGGCGAGTTTGTAGGTTAGGCGTCAGGTATGCTGGCTTTTCTCTGATCGAGTTAAAATTATAATTTGGAGAAGGCAGATCCAATTTTATGGAGATCGTCTTGTTTTCTTCTTATGAATTGAAAGGCGATGAGTTTTGGATTTTTCCCCAATGCATTGTTGGCGAGCCCTACCATGGAGTATTACGTAAATCTGTGTTTAGTTGTTAAAATAACTCTATTTTTAAGTTTTATTGTGTTAATTTAAAATATTTTAGCCAAAATTTTAGCCTCAGAATTTGGAAACTAAGAATGAGATGGTTTACAGGCTTATTAAAATTTGCAATCAGCAGGAAACTTTTTATATCACAGTGAAAATAATGGTGAAGCTTGTGGTCTTTTAATAATCCCCATCTTATCGAAAAGTTTAACAGAGCGTATCCAAAATCTAAGGAATCCAGTATTGCTTCTAAGCTCAACTAAAAATTAATAGTTGAAAACTCCTAAACTTGATTTTAGTCAAAAACGTAATCAATAAATTCCTGTTAATCAAAAATTTAAGCCATGAATATGCAAAGAAAAATACGGAACCCGCGTTCAAACATGACATAAAAACTTGCCATGAATTTAAAAATTTGTTTCACAGATTTGCACGCTTTAGTTATGACATATCTGCGTGCCCCAGGTCTCCTCATTTCATGTCTCTGCTAAATGGGAACACCATCTTCGTTTCTCAACACTGGCTGGATCGGAATGGAAGCGCCAATATTGAGTAGCCGTGGGCACCATGGGCGCCATGGGCGTCGTCCTGAAAGGCTTCTGTAACGTCCGGAGGATCCGCGACCTTGGTTCGCGATGACGTCACCTGGTGGCGCCACGATACACTGTTTTAGTCCCCGAGGTTCCCACTAGAGGGCGTGGACGGAAACCCATTCACGATGAACGATACTAGAATTATGGTATAAATAGTGCGCGTAATTTTCTTGATGAATGAAATTGCTTCTATGACGTTGTCATACAGTTTCCCTTTATGGCCTTCAGTGCACTGGAAAGTCAAATAAAAAAATTACTCATTTGCATGTACATTTTAACGTCCTTGTTTTAGAGTAATTTTCCAATTTTTATTGAAGGTCATTCTCTATGATAAGCAATTGATTTCAATTTGAGTAACAGTCTTTTTCCCGATTTTATGGTATGTTAAAAGCTTTTTTTTTTTCAAAACTGCATGTATAAAAATTAAATATGATGTGCGCTTGTATTTTAAAAGAAAATCCATTAACTCTATTTATAGTTTCCGTGCCTATTTTCTAACCCATTTATTGCTTTAAAACTATTTAGGGAGATGGTACTAATTGTGCGTTACATAGGCTCTTTCCATCTGAACTGTGTTGAGGATATTTTTTTAGCCACTTGAAAATCGAATCTCCATGTAAATTGGTCTCGTCTGAACGAGGTTTATGACTCGTCGCGTCGCTTATTTTTGTTCCAAATGTGTGTCGAAGGCAGCTCAGAAGAGTCAGTATAATCATTAAATTTAAGTGGCTCTTTAATAGCAAGTCACAAGCGAACAAGAGATTAGGGTAACAGCGGGAGTTCATCTCGAAACTAACGTAATTCGGCTACGAAATTAGCTAACAATTGTAAGATCTTTCCAAACCGTGGATATATAATTAGCACAAATCACGTTTTTAGACTAAATCCGTGATTGTAATGATGGCTACCACGAATTCTTTGCGGATGCGCTGAGCTCATGGTATGCTATGGGGCGTGGGAGAAGTGACAAAGAAAAATCTCTCATGTGACCCACCTACTGGGAACCTTTCTCTTTTAACACTTGGCGAGGTTAACTAGGGTTAATTAGCACCTGTTAAACGCACACTTTTAGGTGGATTTCGAAGTGATTTCGTGACTTAAGAGGCAAATTGGTACTGTTCTGCCAGTGATCGCTGGAAAGTGGACGCTTGTGGTGAGCAAGATATTACCCTTAACGAAATGCGTCGCTAAATGTGCAGCCATGAGAGGAAAATTTGCTTTCCTCTCATGATGCAGAGGTTGAGTACAAACTTTGGCTCTATCGTGAGACATGCTAGGAAACGATCTCGGATGAATATAATATCATAACTTTGCTTTTTATTATTTTTATTTTAACATTAATGAGAGTTCATGAAAAGATTCGCTTATCAACTAAGAAAACAGTAGACTTTGCGGTCATCTTGAGATCATAATATCACTATTATTTGTAGCGGCCCTGTGGCGCAATGGATAACGCGTCTGACTACGGATCAGAAGATTTCAGGTTCGAATCCTGGCAGGGTCGGTTTGTTCTCCGGGAGTTTGCGACTATTTTTCTCGTCGCATTTCATGTTCAATTTGTGTCAAAATGAGTTAAAGTACTTTTTTGCAATCCTTCTCCCAATTTTCTCTCGCGCAGTGAATTGTTCATTCAGTGATGCACTCGCTGTATTATTTTTGGCTGCTTTGTTTATGAGGCGCTAGTAGGTGATTGCCCGTCGCTAGATTGAATTGAAAAGTCCACAAATCCTGTGCAGACAGCGTGCAGCGGCTTTTGGCCCGAATCCAGACATGTGCGTAGAGGGAATGGTGAGGGGGCACTCTTTGACAGGTGGGTGATCGGCGCAGGAAGCGCCAGCTCGAGATGCATAGTGATGAATGATCACGGAGGTATTCATAGACATTTCTCGAAATCGTCAACAAATCGGGGCTTTCGGAAAGTCGTCACTGTTAAATATTTGATGAATTACCGATATATTTAGCCTGAGCAACCCATGTAGCAAGTTACGCCGGCTACCGACATGGCAATATCGGTCCGATGTGGGTTTTTCATCGGTAACCGATATCGCGCCGGCAATATCGCCCCGACGAGTTTGCCGATCTGATGCTAATAT
>Ga0058701_10004468_pt1 | contig 11364 bp, 9 predicted proteins | sample AgamicOrMae_FD_97039 | JGI IMG/M metagenome (GOLD analysis project Ga0058701, IMG submission 97039) | Agave microbial communities from Guanajuato, Mexico - Or.Ma.e | ecosystem: Host-associated > Plants > Phyllosphere > Phylloplane/Leaf | place: Guanajuato, Mexico | collected 2012-06-04 | reverse complement strand
CGCCATGTTCCCCCCGCCCATGCCCCCTCCCCCTCCACCCCCCGAACCCAAGCCCCTGAACGGGGTGGCGATGGCGAACGGGGCGGGTGTGGCTTATGGCGGACCGGCTATCGCTAATGGCTATGGTTACGGCCACTTTAGCCAGCAGCTGCACCAAGGTTCGTGTTAATGTATGTGAGTCAGTACCACTCATCGGTTTGGTCGGCCGGCCGGTCTGTCTCTGTCTCCAGCTGTCGCGGACTTGACGGGCCGGCTTCACAAGCGATCTTCGGTTTCACAAGCTATCATACTTGTTTCTATGTACTCATGATGGATTCTGAAACTGAGTGCTTCATTCTGTGTGCGATTCCAGCTCCCTCCCGATCATTGACGGACTACCTCGTGCTGACAATGTTGAAATACCGCTACCTTTTTTTTTCGTGTCATTTTGATCCGCAAACTTCAGTGACGATGATCTAAAAGCCGCCAAGCATGCGTTTCCTATCGTGATGGATTTTCGTGTCATCCTAATAGAGATCTAAAGTAGAGAGCCATTTAGAGAGCGTGGTGTGCATGTAAACAAACCAAGCATAAACGGCTTATGATTTTTAAATCAAAGAAGCTGCGAAATTACGCAATGAAGGAGGCCTGAAAAATTGTGCAAGCTTCCTGGAATCAATTTTGGGTAACACTTCCATAAAAAATTCAATTTTGAAAGAAATCTCGATTTGAAAATCCGAAGTGAGCAGCAGACGACGACCTCCTTGAGTTGAGTCCTGATGTTGTCTGCTACTACCTTCTAATTTACAAATCGAGATTTCTTTCAAAATCGAAAACTTTTGTGGAAGAAATACCCAAAGGAAATTAAAAGAAGCTTGCCCAATTTTTGAGACTTCCTTCGTGGCATAATTTAGCAACTGCTTTGGTTTGGAGATCAAAAATTGATTTGTGCTTGGTTTGTTTACATGCCCACGACGCTCTCTAAATGGCTCTCTGCTTCAGATCTCTATAGGATCTTGGAGGGAACTCTGCTGGTTTGTCAGTTTGAGGTATAACCCGATATTCACTCATGTGACGCCTTGTGGTCCGAATCTGCGCTGAGGAGGTTTCCCCTGGGAATTTATAATTTTGGGATGGTGTTGACTGTGTTACGAATGACTTTAACCTACCCCACATTCTCTCTCATTGCAAAAGTTTGGGTGAAAAGGGAACAAGCAGTATTTAGATGAAACTAAGAGGGTCAACTCTGGGATGTTTTGGTTGACGCCGGGGGCGACCTCAGAATGTGATTTCGATACGCCATCATTTTTGTGTAGCAAAATCTGACTGACAACCGTAAATTGGTACTTAATGTTAATTTAAACTGTTCACCACTCCAATTATTTGTACTTGTATTGGTAGATTGCATGAAACAGTTTGAGGCTTTGCTGGCTTATTAGTTCTAGTCACCGTCTTGGCTGAAGGGTACCGGAAAATTGGTCACGGTGTGGTTTTTATTGTTTTGAAGGTCAAAATGTCCTGGGGAACCGAAATGCTTCTTCACAAGAGTTGCGGACCTACCAGTTTACAACAGTAATGGTGTCACCAAACGCTCATGTTCAATCCGTGTTGTCAAAATCTTCAGAAAATTAGTCTCGAACGGAAGCTTGCTTTTTCAAATTTAAGGCACTTGTTCAAGTTTGTTTGCTCGAAGTCTGGATGAACTTGCACTTCGTTTACCAGATTATTGTTTGAATTATTCTGAGGGTGGAAATCACAACAGTTGGTAATTTCTTTAGCGGCGCAGCAGTTGCTGAACGAGTCCTTGGTGTCATGAGCCCAATAAATATCGTGCTTTAAGGCGCTGCCTGATAAGAAAATAGAGCGTGAGACTCGTGAAAAAAGGAGAGCAAGAAGCATTTAAAGCGTGGTGATCATTAACCGTGCCGTTGCGAGCAGTACTGAAGAAACTGCAATTTTAAGCTGTATTTGTTCGTGAAATGAACAAGCTTGAAAATGGCCTCATTTGTGATCAGAATTTTGTCGTAAATGTCTATTTTAATAGCGCCGCCCACAATGAAATTATCACCACGATTTATGTGCACATCTCTCTCTTTTCTTTCCTCAGAGATCCTACACTCTAGAGATCTAGAGTAGAGATCCATTTAGACAGCGTGGTGTGCATGTAAACAAATCAAGCAAAAAACTACTTTTGATTTTTAAACCAAAGAAGCTGCAAATGTACGCAATGATGGAGGCCTGAAAAACTGTGCAAGCTTCCTTTAATTAATTTTGGGTAACTTTTACGTAAAAACTCTCAATATTGAAAAAAATCTCGAGTTGAAAATCCGAGGTGAGCAGAAGACGACGACCTCTTCGAGTTTGTCATCCTGATTTTGTCTGCTCGTCACATCGAATTTTCAAATCGAGATTTCTTTCAAAATCGGAAGCTTTTGTGAAAGAAATATCTAAAGGACATCAAAAGGAGCTAGCACAATTTTAAGACTTCCTCTGTGGCATAATCTAGCCACTGCTTTGGTTCGGAGATCAAAAATTGATTTGTACTATCAGTCCAAAAGGTTTTGTCCGGTTGTGGTCGTGCAACAAGGCGGTGACGAATGCATTTCCCCATAAGGCGGAGCCTTTCAGCGCGACCAGAACCGGACAATACCTTTTGGACAGCTAGTACATGATTTGTTTACATGCACACCACGCTCTCTGAATGGCTCTCTTCTCTACATCTCTATCCTAGGAACTCCGCCTTTTCACACTTTCACGAAAGAACTTTTTGGACTTAAATACAATCCCGATGAATGATAATATCGGACTTATTTGAGTTAAACATTATGTCGTGTGTACGGCTTTTGATTATTGATGATTTCCGCCCTACCCATTCAATTTTAGTTCACAGCTTTAAGATTGGCTGTTCGCGTTTGGTGCGCCTCTTTCTTTCGCATTGGGGCGCTCTGTGTGTGCTGCTACGACTTAATTGAAGGACATTAACTTACGTGTATTTTTTCGTGTGTTGCAGTGTGAAGACAGTCACGTGCAATGGTGAACAATTCAGCCATGGAGAATCGAACTTACTGGATACACGGTCCACACTCACTCACGGTTATGAGATCATGTGCATTCCAGGATAAAACTTACTTTGTGAACAAAGTGTGGAGTGATACGTTTCACTTCGTGAATGTGATATTTAATTTCTCATTTTATTACCTTAACTGAAAATCTACTGATTTTATCCAGGAATTGAATTTCCTCGTCATCAATTTGTAAAGGATTTGAGGATCCTTACCGCGGGTATTTATGTGCATTGTGTGTGCAATTCTGAAATGAAATTCAGGTGTTCTCTTGAACGATTTTGTCCCTAGATTTTATTTGATGTGGAATCGAATTTTTCGAACGAATATTTTCTGTTGACAAGGAGATATTTCTTCAAGTAGAGTGGACTGGCAAACAGGTCTCATATTGTGATTTGTGTGAGCAGCGATTAAATGTTCATATTTAAACCTGCTTCGATTGTTTTATCTTCATCCTATTCATATCGATAAAAAGCAATGGTTGGCAAAGGATAGACAGACAGTAGGCTCGAGCGTTTATTTCTCCAATTGTACACAATTCTCTAGCAGCTCCATCTGGTTCTGAATCACTTCTCTTAGGATCTGAAACAAAGGATGAGACAAAGTGTTTTGAACAATTTCAATGGAACATCGCACGCGGTGAGCAGTCAAAGCTACTTTTCAAAAAAGTAAGCACGGAAAAATATATAATAGGTTGAAGGCGAGACGATCCAAGCGCCGTTTTCGATTCCGAGTTAAACAATGTCTAACATAGAAATGCCGACAAAAATATTTTCCGACCAAAACATTTCTACCTCGCAATAAGTAAAGACCTTTGTTTTAAGTTAAAAGGTAGCTGGAAAAATTCTGACAAAAAAGTGGGAGTTAACATGGGGTCGAGAGTAGGGCGTCCAGACGCATATGATGAGATTCAATTACCCGTCTTTGAAACTGAAATGGCTTTCATTCGAGCAAAAAGGTCGAACTTTACTGATGTTTTAGGCCAACTCTCAGCGGACCATATTCATCAGCTTCTTTCGCTGGCGTCACCCTCCCGTCTTTAAAAGGAAACGGTACGTTTTAGAATTGTTTAGCTATCTGATGTTTCCGTCTTTATCATTAGACCTGTAACATCCTACACAATGTGTACAAACAAAGAATCGAATTGGCTTAATGAAGATGGAGCCCGCTATGATGGTGTTCTTCAAGTTGGAAAATCATTCCCGCATGATTGTGCTGCTTTTAAGTTGACAAATAGGGATTGATATAGCAGGGCTCACTTCGGCGCTAAGTAGTTCCGAGTATTGAGATAGTTCTGATGCATTGCACGTTGCGTATCAAAGGCGGAAAGTTCTGGTTTTGTATGCAAAATCTGAGGAGCATTTTTCCTACAAGATACACAGATTTTCGTGGAAAATTCTTGTTTTTTTTTAACGGAAAAGCTCACACAAAAATTACCTCGGTATGTGACTTTCGGCTTGTGTGGACCTTTTTGTAGTTGGCCCTCCTTCGTTTTGCATCACGTTCTTGTGCCATTACCTCCAAGGCTGATTTAGGCTCGGCGTTTCGGCTTTCGCTGCTCTCCGGGAATCTACAGAATTAAAACATTAATACATGGCGAGGGAAAACATCGCTTTCCAAATAATATCGATAGCATTCACACTCACGGTAATTCCAGCGGCAGGTCAGCAGCATGCCTGTGTTTTGTTTTCTTCACTACATAATTGTGAAGAGCATTACGCTCATCTGGGGTTGAGCTGGCATAAAGGCGGTCCAAAGTGTGAGGAACTGGATGGCTATCACATTCTGTGGAACAACCTTCCCCAAATCAAATATAAGTTAATATCTGAATCAAAGACGCTATTTCAGCTATTGTGAGAACAATCAGCGGATTAAGCACTAAGATAGAATTAATATTCATGTATCAAAGGATATGGTAGCTGCTGAAGAGACACACTACCCATAGCACTGTAAAAAAAAGAACGGGGCATTAGACAACATTAAATGTGGTCAATTGCTTTCAGATATGTCGGCCAGATAGGAAGTACAGGAAACTATAAGATAAAGAGATGTCAACTCTTGCTTCTTGTGAAAACTTACTTGTTTTCATTTCAGGCATTTCTTTGGCTGCTTTGTGTATAATGTATGATCGTATTTTCTCATCTGCAATAGAATAAATCAAGCATTCTTTATTGCGCTCCTGCATTTCATCTGAAACACCATAATTTTCTTAAGATTAAAAGGGGGCGCACCACTAACATACCTAATTTCACAAATGACTCTGCAGGACTTCCAGCATCTGGCAAGAAATTGTCTTCGTTTAAATACCCTTCCAGTCTCTCTTTACATGAATGAATATGTTTCTCCAATGACTTCTCTGGAACCTGGTGTTCTGGATTTACTGGACATGTTTTGAAAATTGTCTGGAAAAAAAAAACAAATAAAAATTCAACAAATATATAAAAGCACATTAGCCATCAAAGTAAACAACATTGCCCTCAGTGCATGGGCACTTTCCAGATAACAATCATGGTTAGTTTATGAAAGTGGGTTTGGTACTTACAGTGTTCAATTTACTTTCATCCCATCCAAGAGCTTGTAAAGTATTTTCTAAGACAGACTGTGATGATTGTATAAAATCATACAGTTCTTGTAAGATAACTTTCCTCTCCTCCACATTATTTTCCATGTCAAATCACAGATAAAACAAAGTAAAAAAAAAAAACAAGTGAGAAATAAAAGTCCTGGCTTTCAACACTGTTATGCTAAATCACGCGAGATGTTTCCTTCAGTTTTCTTTGAACACATTAGGTTAGGTTCACCACCTCACTTTGTTTCCAATATTTTTTGAACATCAAAACATAGAGGAAGAATTTGGGCAACAATCTGCGGCCTTAATCTCCGGTCCTTGTCCTCCGAGCTGTCCGATCACTGTCCGATTGTACTTTTTTGGTAAGGTAGGGCAGCCAACCTAACAGCAGTGGTGAAAAAAATAGAACGAATGTAAGCGCCGCGTAGGGGACGAAACTTTTCGTGTGCGAAGGTTGGTGGCGTTGGTGGCTCTGAATAGTTCAGGTCCCAGCTGTAATCAATGAAAATAATGGGTTGTTTGTTAAGCACTTTTCGATGAAAACAAGCAATTTTATCACGAAGTGGTAACGTGCGAGTGGTTAAGAAATGTTGTAAAATGTTCAATGAAAGCTAAGGATACTTGGTGCCAGTGTTTGTGGACATATGACGGCTATGGCTCTGGTGACTGTGCAGCGATCTCCCAGTGTCACTAGTTCAACTTCTGTAAGTACCATGATTATATTTCCAATTAGACATCGAATTCATCGAGGAATCATTTTTTTTTCTAGTTTCTCAGGAAGAAATCCGCCAGAGTCCCCAAAATATCAATCGAATTTAAAGGTTAAGTGCTGCCTCAATCGACGGCTAAAGGATCATCAGGACCTTTATGTTCTTTAGGCATTTTAGTTTCATTCCCAGCACAGTTTTTCCTCGTCTCGTCCTTAGTTTTGTAATGTTTATTAGTTTTTTCGTTGGTTAAAATATGTTTTACTATAACCTTCTTTGTGTGTCTTCCGTTGCAAAGGCACTCATTACCGACCACCCCGCCCGAGGTCAACGAATTAACGTTACTCCCCTTCGCTGAAAAGTCCCATTACTTTTTCTATTGCCTCTTTTTAAATCAGTACATTTGTCTCTTATCTGAACATTATTTTGTAATATTTCCTTTCAGAGTGTTTGACATCCATCCAAACTTAAGTTCCTAACCACACTTTAGGAGTGATGTTGTCTATCTCTTACCTTGTATCTCTGAACTTGTTTCTTGGCTCTGCTTTGTTCTTGTTTGTGATAGTGCTTGTATATCTTGTGAGAAAGGACATGCGAGGAATGTTACCTTGGTTCCTGAGACAAATTTCACAAACTGTAACCTGTGAATATTGCACCACAAGAACAGTCAAGTTTACTATTTTAAGATCTATTTACTAGATTTCATACAATACTCCAAGATAACATCCCTGAATCTATTTGCACTTGTAACATTTCAGGTGGATGTGAGGATTTCTCCTGAGCTCTTTAACTTCTTTACCAAAGATATCAATGTTGAAGAATCCAAATATTAATAAACTTTCCTCTTCTGAGGAAGCCAGGAAGTCAGTAAAGAGGGTATGTCTACTTATTATTACTATGGTGGTGCTGGCTGTATATTGGGTCCTCTTATTCTAACCTTGTGTTTATTTTCTGTGCGTGTCAACTGTGGAATCTCATCTCATGCCTTGAAAAATAAACAATGGTTGCCACAAAAGAATAATTTTGCTTGTCCTCTTTTCTTGCTTAAAACAAAAACAGAAGCAAAAAGAAAAAAAACATTGGCATGAGCAGCCATTTTTTTTAAATATTTGTTTTGTCCCTATTAATGATTTTTCTGTTGAAGATTAAATGCCTGTGTTTTTATTATTATTTTTACTATTGTAAGGCTATTCATGTGGGCTCAAAAGCTAATCCCTTTCCATATTTAATGTCATTTTTTGTGGCAAGTGTTGTTGAGAAAAACTATCAGAACATTGAGGTACTAAGACCTGGGTTGCCAAAGTCATATCTGTAATATTGTATATCAATAATTTCCTGCTTCATTGATGAACATTAACATTTGCAGACCACTGCATCAAACCTTTGCTCCCATACATTGTGTTTCATTAGCTTCAAATTCTAAATTTTAATGATAATTGTGTGTGCTTTTAAATAATAGTGTATTGTTACTGCAGTATCCATGTGATATATGTCTTTTTGTAGGTTAAAATTTGATAATCCATACAGAAAATATGGCTAAGTAAGAAGAGTTGAAGTTTGGCTTGTAGCTCTTTTCCAAATAAGTAAAATTAATGATTGTGGACTCATCACCATTTTTCTTGATTTAGAAAATATTCAATGAAGCCTTGCGTATTTTTCAAGCAAATAGAAAACACTAATTGATTAGATTTTTGAAATTGATCCCTTTAGTGCACAGTGTATTGATTATGATCTCCAATAATTTCCCCTATTTATTTAATATGTCTCCAATAAAACTAATTACAAATTTGAGAATGGTCCTCATTCAACTGTGTGTCTGACAACGCAAGTAGGAAAAATATAGATCTCTGGTCAAAATATTACAGATTTGAATGTATTGCCTTGCTTTTGGCTGGGTTTCCTTGAACTGGAACGAGATCTCATCGGCCGAACTGCTTTCGAACGGTTTTGAAATATTAATACCGATTGCTTGTTGGTTTAGATAAACAGAATTGACAGTGTTTTCTGTCTTTTTCTCACGGGAGAATCGTAAATAATAACAACTGAAGCGAATGCCACTGAAAATGTTCATTGAACGCCAGCAGAAACATTCAGCAAACCCGTCAATATTCATCCCCCTCGTGCTGCGAGAAAATCGGATCAATCTAAAGGTCACACTGCGATCTTCCGAAGCGAAACAAGAACGGCTATACTTTGATTTAGTACTGTACAGGCGAAGTGTCGGCTGATGATCGTGACTTCGAAGCAAATTTCAGCGGATTTCATTTAAGGAACAATCCTCACTTACATCCAAGAAAGCATTTTCCTTTCTTGTTTATTTCCATCTCTATATAGAGAGCTTCTCTGTACTGTCGCATTCTGTTCGTAAGAGCCCTTGTCTCAAAAAGCTATACACGTTATTTGAAATGTTATACTTTTGTTTCGTGTTTTCCAAAGCTTTTCGCAATGTTTCCCCGAAATTTTTTAACTATTTTACAGTCGGTTCCAAAAGCCCCGATCGCCTCCCCTAGTTTCCAGTTGAACCTTAATAACTCGAAAACGTTGATAAGTAGAAGGGAAATTCCGCTCCTATAGAAGTTTTCTCTCGTAAGGACACCTCGATTAGTGGAAAACTTCAGCAATTCGAATATTGTGGACCGTTTCTTGGGATTCGAGATATCGAGGTTGGACTGTCTTCCAGTGATACGGGGTCGGGAACGTAACCTCTCTTTACAGAGATGTCCATAAGTGACGGGCCAAACAAAATATAGTGACTCTTTTTGTAAACTAATGTATGTTCGTAGTATTGCCTAGGGAGGGCAGTGGGAGGGTGTGGAGGCAAGAGGAAGTGCTCGCCTTTCCCTCAGAACCTTCCCCGAACCACCCCACGCGCTGCTGCCAACACACATTAGTTTACACAAAAAGTCACGAGGTTTTGTTTTGCCCGTCACTTATGGACATCACTACGATCAGTGGCAAAGGTGTTGCTCCCTCCTATTTTTTTAAACCTTCATAACTTTGGAACGGAAAGAGATACAACAATTGATCATCTATGAATTCGATGGATTTTTTATCTATCTATCGACCTAATATAATGATTTTTTGTCTTATCTCTTTCCGTTTTGAAGTTAGAGAGGTTTGAAACATATGAGAGGGAGCAATACTTTTCGAAATGATAGTACGGTACTAGCAGTCTCAAAAGTATTGATCACTCCATTTTTTTCGATCCTCCGTAACTTGGAAACGGGGAGAGATACGTCAGAAAAGCATATTACAAAATCGCTAGATCTTCAAAAGATCTATAAATTTGATTCAAGAGTTTTTGTCGTATCTCCTACCGTTCTAAAGTTACAGAGGTTTAAAAAAATTGGAGTGATCAATACTTTGGAGACTGCTAGTACATGATCGTGAGCTCAATTGAACAGCTACTAAAATGACCCCCCCTGCATAGCAGATGTAATTAACATTTTATTCTCTGTTCTAGGACAGCGAAGCAGCATTTTTGAGATAAACGAGTTTGTGTCTCACACGTTGAAATCGCTTTTGTTTGACCAGGACCGAGGGTCGTCAAGTGCAAGCGGCACAAGCACCTCGCCTGGCACGACGAGCACCAGCAGCAGCCCTGGGGGCCCGGGCCCCGGCCCCGGCGGGGGGCGCGCCGGGGGCGGCGCCGCCACGAGTGCCGCCCCCACGAGTGCCGCCCCCTCCGGCACGGGCCGCGCCGGCCGCGGGAGCCGCGGCGTTCGCGCGCGTTCCGCGGCTATTTGTGGCTCCGCGCCGAGCGCCTTGCCGCCGCGGAGCGCCCCCAGCGCCGCCGCCGGCGGGGCGGGGGCAGCGGCGCCGCCGACTCCGACGCGCAGCCTGAGCGAGTTCTACTACGCGGGCCGCGGGGCCGCGCCATCGGCCCCGAGGCCCGGCTGCGATATACAGCATCACTTGCAGGCCATGTTCGGCCTGTTGCGGCCTCAGGACACGTTGAAAATGGTGAGTGGCAATTGATCGAGCGAACGCAGGCCCCGGCCCGCTTCGCTCCCGCCGTCCGTCGATTTTAAAATAGCGAGTGCGACTGAAAGGTGCGGTTGCGGCTGATGCCCTTCGCGGGGCGGACGCTGCCAAGAAGGATTCAGCCTCGCGAAAATATTGTCGAATACGGACATTCATTTCGTTACATAAAATAACTATGGCGACGCAGTTACTCGAGCTGTTTTAAACTAAACGTAACGAAGATCGTCGTTTCAAAACCAGGAAATGTCTTTTGCTCAACCTCGAATTTCTTATGGTATTCCAATATTTCCATTCGTTCTACGATCATTGAAGTAAATCTGTTGTCGGCGTAACCCTTTTATTTCCAACTTTATAAAAAGTTTAAAAATGCCGCAGAAAATTTGGTTTGTAGTAGGAGCTGTTTTCAATTTAGTCGATGATTACTACCCAATCTTAAGAGGAATGTCGAAAAAAAAAGAAGAAAATCTTTAGGGGAAGTCAGAAAACGAACAAGCCAGGCCTAGATAGTTTAGTTTTCAGCCAACTTTCTTTCCGTGTCAATTATATGTTTATAATGATTTTGTGTATTGTCTAATCAGAAACTATTTGTGACGTTGTCACGGCCAAAAGGAGAAACGCTGTCATGTTAGACTCCGTATTAAGGCATTCCGAACCAATTTTTTAAATACTAGATTCGTGAAGGTTCTCATTGTTTTAACCCACTTCCGCCCAGCGATGCCGTTCGGTAACACAAACATTTATTTTAGAGGATCTTTTTAGTTCAGTGTTGTCAAAGTTTAAAAAATATCACCACTCTTGAGACCTGAAATTTAATAATTTAGTCATTTTCCAAAGCTTAAAATTGCGTAATTCAATGGGAAAAATCCTCCGAAATTCTCTCAAGCTAAATTTCACTCCAAATACTTTCGGCTGTTATGAGTTAAAATTCGAAGTCACTCCCAAATATAGATCTGCCCCAATGGAAAATTAATAGGGTGTTGTACTACAGTAGAAATCGTATATAACGAGCACGAAGATCACGCCGAATTTGCTCGTTATAACCGGTTCTCGTTATAACCGATAT
>Ga0058701_10004467_pt1 | contig 11365 bp, 7 predicted proteins | sample AgamicOrMae_FD_97039 | JGI IMG/M metagenome (GOLD analysis project Ga0058701, IMG submission 97039) | Agave microbial communities from Guanajuato, Mexico - Or.Ma.e | ecosystem: Host-associated > Plants > Phyllosphere > Phylloplane/Leaf | place: Guanajuato, Mexico | collected 2012-06-04 | reverse complement strand
TGAAAAACTTGCAAAAAAAAAGGCAAATGGCTCATACTGAGAGGCACCTACCAAAAAAAGTTGGGCGGGCAATGCCCGCCGGGCATGCCCGATTTTTAATAGATCTAATATTTGAGTGAAAAATTACTAGACCCAAATCATTTTTGTCTTGTAATTTGTTAATCCAAGTAGAGATATTATCATGACTTTCAAAATTGCAATTAGCACGAAAATCTAAAGACTGAAAGTTTTTATTCATCAGAAAGTAAGTACTGTACGGTTTGCCTACTAGATGACAGATTTGTGAACACTCGTTATCTCCTAAGCTCTTGCTTGAGCAGGTTGCAGCTTTTCAAGATCAGCTTCACAGCTGATATGGATAACAAACCTGTCATGTATTGCCATCTCAGTCAATATTTTTCCATTTTTAAACCACACAACATTGTAACCGTTTTACCTTCCTGTTTATCTTTCCAGAGCTGATCTTTAAAGTACACACTTAGATGCTCATTGATAAATACAGGTTTAGGTACATCAGTTTATCAAACAAGGCACTCATAATTCCATGTTCTTTCTTTTCAAGCCAATAGCTTCTGTCAGTTCTGCTCCTGAATTGTGCCACAATCTTAGGGTGTTGTCTTGAAGATCTGGTGGGAATCCTGTGGACAACATCTATCTCACGGGCTGTTTCTAGAACTCCCACCCTTTCTTCAATTCTGTTCATAACTTCATGTAGATTTCCTCCATCAACTTGAGGTACTCCACTGACTTCAATTGACCTGTTTCTGCCGTACTGGTCAAGGTCATTAATCTTTTGCTGTAGTTGGGCGATCTGTTCATCTTAGGCTTGTAGTCCATCATGTAGCATCTTCAGATTCTTCCTAACCTCAGTTTTCAGGTCATCTGTTTCTTTCTTGTTAGCTTTGAGAGTTGCTGCAACACATCATCATATTTATCACTCATATGTTGCACAGAGTTTTCCAGTTCACGAATTGATTCAGGGAGGCCAGCAAGGTTGCTCAGTTTCTTGTTTCTTGCCTTTCCAGCAAGGTTGCTCAGCTGCATGCATTGACTCATGGAGATAATCAACTGATGAATATCTTCTGGAGGGGTTTCTTGATGGTTTCCATATCCTCTAGAAGCCTTTAAAAGGTTTAGTTTTGAATTAACGGCACATTACACATACTCGTACATATCTTTCTTTCTTTTATTCAGACATACTGTTCCATGAGTCATGAGACACTCCAGAACATTTGTCACCACAGTGCAGCAGGCATCCATTTGAGCACTTGACGTAAATCCCGAATTTGGAAGGTTTTCACCACATTTCACACATATTTCCTCAGCGGGCATTTTGGTATTTTGAGTTTTAGCTTCGCAGGTTTGACGCAGATGTGAAAGATTTTTAACTTGTGCAGATATCTTTCTTAGAAATGTCTCTGGCTTATTAGGCTGTAATCTTTATCTAGTCTCTTATTTAAGGTAATTTAACCATTCAACTATAATTATCATTACGTATATGAGGAGCCTTTCAAAACACGTCTTACAACCGGCAGAAAGAAAGAAAAACTATTATTTCTTTAAAAATTACTTCCAATTTTTTTAGGTTTCCAAAAAAAGAGCTACGTAAAACAACACAAAAAAATACTTAAACGAGTTCATTTGGATCTAATTTTAAAAGAATAATAGTATAAAAAAAGATGGGGAACTACCCAATGAGCTAAAATCAAGCTAGACGTGAACAAGCGATGTCGGCAAAGTCAAAAAGAGCAAAGAATTTGTTTTTGAATGTTATTTAGTGTCGTTTTGTTGGCGACACACAAGCGGCCATTCTTTCAAGGGTCGCCCTCATCAATGTTTAACGCAAAGAGATCGTAAAAGAAAGGTACACTATCTCAGCTTTTATTTATCAATACTCTGGCGAGGAGAACAGAGCTCCGTCTCCCCGCAAATCCTCGCAAGTCCACCCCGATCCCAACGAAATTCGCCACGAAATCTTTGAAACTCTTTGAGTTTGTTTCCATCTGAAGTTGGAAACGTATTAGAGCACGCAAGTTTTAACTGTTGCATATTCTTTCTTACTCCACCCTTGTTAGACCTCTAATAAAATGACAAGAACAAACAGAGTGCGCATATTAGATTGGGTACATTCGCTCCTGATCCGCTTCGTTGCCGCCAAGACAATGATTCCCTTCAGGTAGTTCTCAACCGCCCAGAAGCAAGCGGTTTTGAGCTTTGGGGATATTCGCTTAGGTCAACTTTAGGAGCCTTATCGTGTTTTGCTGCGCTCGGTGGGTCATAAAAATTTCAACTCAAGAAGTTGACTAGGCATTCTGTTAGATTCGCAGTGCGAAGTATGTTTCTAGGATGACAATGAGAACATCGCTCGTTTTGAGTGAATCACTCCGGAGGGGAGGGAAATCCCCACGGCGGATTGTAAGCAACGTTTGGGCTGAGGTGCACCCGTGGTTCTGGTTCCAGACCAGATGGGTTCGGACATAATCAATGAAAAGAGCAATGTTTACTTATTGTTACTTCCATGTCAATGGAAGTATTCACATCGTGCAAAAAATCGACTTCGAGATAAGACCGGATTTGGGATGTACAACCCTCGAAACGTCTGTCTGTCTGACTATCTGACTGTCTGCCTGTCTGTGTCTGTCTGTGTGTGTCTGTGTCTGTCTGTGTCTCTCTGTCCGTCCGTCTGTCTGTGTGACTGTCTGTCTTTCTGTCTGTGTGTCTGTCTGTCTTGCTGTTGCCTTTTTCGCGATCTCTCGCGGGCCTAAGGTTAACCGATCGAGTTAAAACTTTAGGCACTTGCTCCGTTATATGGGGAAATGCGTCGTATCATTTTTGTGGCAATGCGTCTACCCGTTTGTAATATAATCCAGTAAATGTGTTATGGCTTTGGCGAGCGAAAACTTGAGTAAATATTATCTCATCGTAATGGAATTTCCAGCGTACCTTCTTATACATGATGACACGAGCGCTGTTAATTTTGAACACGATTGGTCAAACGCTTTAGCGGGACACGCGCCGGAAGTGTGGCACAACGAATAAGATTGCTCGATCGAGTTGAAACTTCAGGGGCATGTTCGCTTATATTAACTTTTGAGGAAATTCGTTGACTCGTAAGATAATCCAGTAAACGGGTTTTGGATATGGCGTGCAAAAACTTGAGCAAATATTATCCGCCTTATAAAATTTTCAAGTTATCATCTCTTATACAGACAAAAAAACATCGGAAGTGTAAAATTTGTACGTCGCTTTCGTGCGTAATCTTTTCCCGGCACCCGGCATAAACACACCAAGACGCTCAAAAAAGACTTCGACATAAAACAAAAATCAAAAAAAGCTGAATGTATTGAAAACACGCAACGGTCAGGAATTTTTCATTATTTTATGTTTTTGGGCTAACCGTTACGTCTTTTGAAAATATTACAGCATTTTTTTTTTGTTTCTATGTCGAATTCTTTTTTCACCGTCTTGGTGTGTTTATGCCGGCTTATGCCGGGTGTGTTTACGCCAATTATTGCCTGGTGAGAAGGACGCCGTTTCTCGGCGACCGTTATCTTTACTTTTTCATAGGGAAAAATGACGCACGAAAGCGAAGTACAAATTTTTCATTTCCGATGTCTTTTGTCCGGATAAGAGAAGTTCCCCTAAAAATTTCATAACGATTGGATTAATATCTACTCAAGTTTTCGCGCGCCATAGCCAAAACCCATTTACTAGATTGTCTCATAAATGGGTTCATGAATCGCCTCAAAAATGGTACGACGCAATGCCCCATGTAACCGAACATAACCCCAAAGTTTAACTTCGATCGGTTAAACCTCATGCTCGAGCGAGCTCGCGGGAAAAGCGACAGCAAGACAGACAGACGGATGTACAGACAGACGGACCGACGCAGGGACGGTCGATCGGACTGACGGACTGACAGACAGACAGGCAGACAGACAGACCGATGGACGGACGGACAGACAGTCAGACAGACCGACCGACCGACACACTGACGGACGGACAGACAGACAGTCAGGCAGACTAACGGACGGACAGACAGACAGACAGACCGATGGACAGACAGACATACAGACGGACGGACGGACTGACAGACAGACGGACCGACGGATGGACCGACGGACGGACGGACAGACAGACAGGCAATTCAATTTAACTTATTCATTAATTGACGTTTCTTAAGTATAAACAACATGTATAAGAAGGATATTCAAGGTAACACTACAATGTAACTAGTTAAATACCTCTAAAATTGACAGAAATATAGAAAAACGCCCCACTATGCCTGGTGGCATGTCAGCAAGGCTTAATTCTGTCTGTCTACCAATAGTACAGTCTTTGTCTCTCTTTATATATAAAAGAAATAAGCTAGAATGTACAAAATAAAACTATTACATATTTTACAAACATAAAAGATAAGGAAAATAAGTCATTTGTCCATGTAGTTTTCGAAAGACCATTTTTAAATTCTTTTTTATATTTAGCTGCAGAACTTATTTCTAACATGCTTTTTGACAAATCATTTAAAAGCTGTGGCACTATGTATTCCAACACGCGGTTCTTAAGTACTGCATATTTGTATAAATGATGCTACGTTTCTGTCCTAAAAAGTATTTCTTAACCAAAAACAATCTAGTGCCCATCGTATTGAAAAGAAATGACTATTCGATACTTGAATTTTAATGGTTTTAAAATATTACCGTAATATTTTTACTATTGGCTTTACGAAACTGTCGATGAGACTATTCAAATGCTCTTCTATTAATTTAAACAAAATATTATGAACGTTCAATAAGTTTCTTTTCTCTTCTTTAGGTACTGTTAAAGTTGTACGTCTCTGATTAGAAATCTCGTGAACGAGGAAAAGAAGATATTTAGTATAGTTATATTTGAAATGTATTAAAAGGACTTTGTGCTCCTTAATTTTAGGTGGTAAAACTTGCAAGAACCCTACTGCTTATGGAAAACTAAGGAAATCTTTTTTTGTGGATTTTCTTAGGCTTGTGCTAAGAGGAATGGGCTCTAGTAAAAAATTATAATTTTACCGCGCCAAAACCCCCGGCTAGGACGGACGCAGTGGCGTAATAAAAGCCGTAAGTGTGATAATATTTGTTTTGTGTAATCATCATTTCTCGTTTAAATATTCATTGCCGCTATGAAGTACCGAAAAATACTGTACCACCGCGCAGAATCTGAAGATTATCATATTGTCGCAAAGATGTCTTTTCGGACACATGTTGAAAGTGAGGAAACTAACCTAACCTAATCTGACCAAACCTAACTCAAAATTTTTCTTTTAAAACGTTTCTTTTTTTTTCGGACACTTTCCCTTCGGACATTTTTCACTTTCAACATGTGTTTCTTTTCAGACACTATTCCTTCGGACAATTTAACATAAATAATCTTCGGACATCTTTTATGACGACTTTACGTGGCACCATTTCGGATATTCTCTTGTTGGGCAAAATGTGGGGAAACAAAAAAATCCATGGCACGACGGAGGGAAATGTTGTTAATGACGAAGATGGTTGGGGTTTATGTGATGGACTGTCATGGTATATCAACATAGGAACCCTCCCATAGGACTTTCAATCCCCGAAAACCGTGGTCCAATAAAATCCTTTTTACGTATGCTAACAAGTTTCCAAACTCTGTAAAAGAAATAAGAACTGAAATCGTACGAAAAACAAGCTCCCATTGAATCATATCAATACAGCGCCATATTCTATTTGTCATCACAGAATGTCCCGTGGATTTTCTAGACTGGGACTCAAACCAGTTTCTACTTACCCTGTAGCCTACTCCTAACCAACCTAGCCTTACCGAAAATACTCTAATCTGTTTCATGAAGCAGTTAAAGCTACTGCGCCTACGTTTTGTGACTCAATGCTACAGCCGCCTTTTTAAGCTGTGTTTGCAATAGTTAATTTAACGTGTTTAGTCGTACAGTAAACGTAACTCACAATTCTTAATCATCAAGCAAAATATGTCTGTGATATTCCCATGAACAATCGCCTACTTCTGATAAATGAAAAGCGTTTTCTTTCTGCAAACCCTAACCCTCAAAAATCTCGTTCGACGAAAGAAAGTTGCTGAAAAATAATGGAAGTGTGAACATCGGCGAATATGTTGTCAATCTGTCTTGTTGGGCCGGCTAACTTTGGAAAGTCATTCATTAACCTGGAGCCGGTGCGGGCCCCACAGCCGCAGCCGGCGACAAGCTAAATTAGGAGCCCGGTCTCCGCCCCTCTGCCCCCGCCGCACCCCTCCCCTGCCCCCACCTCGACTGTCACAGTCCCTTCGATCAAAGCCTACTCGGTGGTCCGATAGGTCTGTGTTTACATTAGGGGCCTCTTTTGTCGGCACCCACATGATAAGTGCCGCACGTTGAGGTGTCGTGGTGACAAGCAAGGCGAAGGGTTCACCTTCCGAAAGTCGGTGCTCTCGTTCAGCAAACGTCTGGTCAACCTATCCCTAAAATTACTTCAGCCTGGGAATGGATTGCAAAATACCTAAAACTTGGGGGCTTTATCCAAAGATGGATCATCCTCCTATAACAGTGGAAACTTAATTGTTTTAAACCCTCGAAAAGAAAATGGATCAAGCGGAGGAACAATTTTCAAAAAACGATCAACTGAAATATAGGAATCAAATTAATGCTTGGTTTTTCCATGGAATGCATTCATTTGATCGAAATTATTGAATCATGCATTTTACCAAGTCGGTTGTTAATTTGATATGCCAGTTTGTTAAAAATTCAAATCATAAAAGATTCATATTGGCGAGCAGTTTTAAAATGTGGTTACGTCAGGTAAAAAGCAGCTTCCTAAGCATTTTTTTTTCAATCGTTTTACTTTTTTATTTATAGATCACATATTAGACATCAAGTGCATTCACTTTTGGAAGTTTTCAGTGTATTGGGCAACCTGTAAACATGCATTCGCTCGCATCAGTGTAATTCGGGAGAACACTCCGCGTGAACGGCCAGTTTATCGAACGGGCGGATGAGATTTGGCATTTACAGTCGAACCAGCCGGCGGCGTTACGTCGACGCGCGTAAAACAAATCTCTTGGTTCACCTCAATAAGAATCTGTGCCCGATCCTGACAGGAATCGCAATCGGCCATCAAAATTGGCCCTCCGAGCAGCGCAGCAGCCACTATGGCTGCCGCCGCCGGCCGCGTCGTAACGCCGCTGCGCCGACGGAAGTCGAGATGAATAACTCCTCTTTCGGGAAGTAATTTTGATCGACCAGCGGTAGGGAGACTTTTAAATGCTTTTTAATAGTTGACAGCTGTCATCGTTGTTAACTAGAGCAAAGCAGTCATTACGAATCCATTCCAAGTCTAAATTGTCTCCAAACGGAAGGTGATTTTTGAAGACCACACACATATTTAAGACGGGGAAGGAGACCTTTCGTAAAGAGGCTACTTATGATCTGCCGCACACTTCGCAATGGGGTAACGTAAATGACCAGGGAAACCTTTCAAAAAGTGTCTTTCAAATGTGGGGAGAGATTTTTTCCTTTTTCTTCCTTTTCAATAGATCACGTGCGTGTAACTCTACGCCATCTTTAAAACCATTAAGTACAAAAAAAGAAAGAAAAACTTGAGTTTGGGAATATACCTGTTTTGGGTGTGAAACTAAAACGAAGGTAGTACGTATTTTAGTATTTTTTCAACATAGACATATGTTCAGCCACATCAATGGAAAGCTCTCGCCGAGACCTTCAGAATTACATGGTTGAACATAGGCCAATCCTGAAAAATAACCAAAATTTGTACTAACTGCGTTTTAGTTTCACATCCAATAAAACAGGTATAGAAATCCCTAAAGCCGTACTGTAGTGCGTTGAATTTTCATATAACGCGCAACTGATAGGCTTCTATAACGTACATCAATGCCTTCGGTAATAATTTTGTCTCCTCTCGCAGTATCACAACGTGATAACCATGTTAACATCTCGCTTAAATTCACGCGCTGTGATGCAACTATTACGCGGTACAAAGCTATGGCGCTGGTATCAACCCCTCAACAACTTCCTCGAACAATTCCGCGAGGGACAGTTATCGGAAAGTGGCCGCAAAGCAGACGCATAACAGCCCCCCCTTTTTTTCGCAAAATGGAAAGAGCAAATCTGCCAAACAAAGCCAGGAGGGTGTAGCAATAGGCTAAATACTTAACAACATTGGCCGAGATTGGTGGAGTGAGGCTGAACTGGCGTGAATTCGCCTCGCGGCACGGCGCGCCGTGTTGCGACCGTTCTTTCTTTAATTCTTGCATCGAGGTAGCGGTGGCTGCAGCGGTGTTGCCACTGCCGGGTAAATAAGGCATGAGCGCTCTTCTCCGCTCTGCTCCGCTCTCGGCTCTCGGCTCCCGAAGGATTCGCCCCTTTACAACGGCATAAAAGCGGGCGACCGCACTAAAGCGTTGGTCGCTGGTCCACCAAGTGGAGCAAGTGGCACGCAGCAGCCCCCAGGACCTGGGGTCCGCCTGGGGACGGCCTGGGGGAGGCCTGGGGAAGGCTTGGGGGATGCCTGGGGGCCAGATTGCGTCGCGGTCCTCATCTAATATTCCGCGCTGCTCGCGGTCCACCTCAACTCCCCCTCTTTTCCCCGAAATTCACGTCAGTACTCAACGATTTGACAAGGTTGAGGTACCCAAAACACTGTCGAGCGCACCGTACACCCAATTCAATCGAACAAGAAATTCAACCGATTTATGTCCGATTTCAACCAATGTCCCATTCAGAAGGTTTTTTTTTCTGTCTCTTTGTCTTGCTGTCCCTTTTTTAGCAAGCTCTCACGGGCCTAAGGGTAAACCGATCGAGTTGAAACTTTAGGGGTATGTTCGGTTGCATGGGGCATTGTGTCGTACCAATTTTGAGGCGATTCGTGAACCCGTTTATAAGATAATCTAGTAAACGGTTTTGGCTAGGGCGTGCGAAAACTTGAGTAACTACTATTCAATCGTCATGAGATTTTCAGGGTACCTTCTCTTATATACGGACACGAGCGCAATAGATTTTGGATACGATCGGTCAATCCTTTCAGCGTGACACGCGCCTAATGAGGGACACAACGGATTAGATTGCTCGATCAGTTGAAACTTTAGGGGCGTGTTCGGTTACATGGGGCATTGCGTCGTACAATTTTTTAGGCGATTCGTGAACCCGTTCATAAGATAATCTAGTGCGATTAAACCAATTTTAGTTGAATAATTAGGTCATTCACCGTTTTATAGCGTTGTCTTTATAAATTTATATACATCTGCACTTTATCAAACAAAAATCGGGTGTGCCCGCCCGATTTCTTTTAGCGGGTATTTCTTAAGGTGTATGCGGACATTTTGAAGAATTAGTCCACATGTGTATGAAATTGCCTAAAACTGTAGCCGCTTTCTTTTGCGATTTTCAATTGAACTTACCGAAGTTGAGACCTTGATTAAAAAGCCCGCCTCACTGATATTGATAATTGGTTACGTTAGGAAGTGATGTTCCAAAGCAGGAGAAAAAGCAAGTAACAAAAAAAAAGGCTGGTCCACGATAAAGAAGTTTTTCAGTAGACCTAAGCAGTACAGTGCGGCCTGGACTTGAATAACTCACGACGACGATGACTGATATGATTTGCTGCCACCTAGTCGTCATCAGGGGAAAATTTCACATCGATTTCATATAAAGAACGTTGAGATCGGATCAGTATCTCCGGAGCGATGACGGAAATATATATAGATAGTCATACATACGAACTCGAGTGAAACTTTAAAGCCTCCGAAAAGAGGCGAGCTTAATAAAACAGGAACTGCCTCATATGCCTGCACAAGGCACCGAATAGAATAAGTTATTGAGTTCTAATTAAGTTGATATCAGTTTTAGAGCCTCATGGCAATCACTTAAGGTACGTAAACTCAAATAATCTTCTTTTTCATAATTTGTAGGCCTACTTATTACATGCGACTAGATAGCTTAGCTTGCGTATGCAGAGGGAATAATCTTTATGCCTATTGAATCCCGTTTGGCACGCGAAAATACTTAGTCTTTAAGAACCACTCTCTAAGTAAGACGTAAAAGAACGTTGAACATGAAAATGTTTTTACTGATTTCCATTAAAATAAAAGCAACGGAGGAAAATATACTTTCGGCGCCAAGTTTTCAAAGTTGCGAGGATAACGTTCTTCGATGAGTACCACTTCAAAAATAGCCGCCTTATTTGAAGACTAGGGGCTTTAAAATATTTTTTGCTGAGCGCAGCTATTACTATGGCTGGCTAAGCCTAAGACTAAAGTTAGATTGCGCGAAGCGAGGTTTTCGCGCTCGTGTGTCCGGCAAGCTGCTGGTGTTTTTGGATGCCACGTCATACGTCATACCAGTTTTTGACAAAAACAGGGATACGACGCGTACAAACTCTATAAACGAGGGTGTTATGCGTTGGTTTTAAAACGATCTGAAGTCCTTGCTTATCACTGCTTCATGTTGATTCTTGAATTGTAAATAAAAGAGAATTTTTAGCTGAAAAACACTTGAAACGCAAACAAAAAATCCCTCAAAATAGGTTCTTTTCCAGGGAGGGACCAACACGACATTCCTGAGAAGGAAGACCGCGATTTTAAGCTTAACAAAGCTTAATTATAGGAACTTTGTGGATTATTTTCTTCAAAAATGCCTTAAGTGCAACGTAATTAATTGATGATCTTGAGATTAATAACGGTTGTTAAAAGCGCTCGGGGTGATTGAGCCACACCTAGTCGAGGACATGCGGTCACCAATCATCGAATACGATGCCTGCCGCGTGCGTTCCGGAAACAGCCGAATATGGTGCCAGTCGTCATTTCGGATTGGCGAGGAATTTTTGCCGCTCGCGTAAAAGAGTGACTCTGAGGCCTCTTACATACAGGCATGAGTCAATCGTATGGGCGCGCACACCAAGGTCACTATGAAACCACGATGGAGGAAGGGTCTCCCGCCCCCCTCCTCCGTGCTGAAACAATAGCCTCCACTCCTCTCCGATAGATGGATGCCGGACATATCCGAAGGACTCACGAACTTCAACCAGCTGAAAACATGCTCCCGCTCCTGCTCCGCTCTATCCACCCCCACCCCATTCCCCAGTCTGTAACCACAGCATACCTGGGTCGTTACCGTTCCTCGTTACTTCGTTACTTTTCTGAGTAACGAAGTAACGTAACGAGGTAAAAAGAAATCAAAGTAACGGCTGGTAACGAGTTACTAAAATTTTTTGGTAACGAACGACCCCAAAATTCGTTACTTGTTACTCGACGGCATTGCTAAAACATATGGATTATGCTATGGAGTTGTAGAGAAGCCCGTCCGCGAAGGTGCATATGCCCCCGTTCTCGTCCTGTCACG
>Ga0058701_10004466_pt1 | contig 11365 bp, 4 predicted proteins | sample AgamicOrMae_FD_97039 | JGI IMG/M metagenome (GOLD analysis project Ga0058701, IMG submission 97039) | Agave microbial communities from Guanajuato, Mexico - Or.Ma.e | ecosystem: Host-associated > Plants > Phyllosphere > Phylloplane/Leaf | place: Guanajuato, Mexico | collected 2012-06-04 | reverse complement strand
GTTAGGTTAAGTTAGGTTAGGTAAGGTTAGTATTGCGGTTAAGACCTTTGGCGTTTGCGACTTTTCTCGTTTTGCGGTTACGGATTGGCGCTTGCGGCGTTGGCGCTTGTGGTTTTTGGCGCTGATGACAGCTACCCGTTCCCTTCAAGTATCCATTTTCTTGATATCAAACAAAGATACTGTATATTCCAGCTTTCTTTGGACTGTGCCGATTTTGCATGTTTAAATAAATTTATGACTCTTGTCGAGAACAAAGATCTGATTTGTAAGTTTTTCAAAAAGGAGGTATGCAGTCTGCCTTTGAAAATTCTTCCCTCGAGTTGCGGTAGATGATTGTGGTTTGCAAAATCAGTCAATCATAAAGTCTTTCAGTGTTCCTGTTACGTATTTCGTGTGGGACAATTGAACTTATCATGCTGACGTAACTTTCAATATACTTTTAAGTATTGAATCCACAACAATCGTATCTATTTTCGCTCAGCTGATCTACGTGGATCCAAATTTAGTTGCAAAATTCTAAATTGAAAATTCTACAGATAAGAATCGCACATTAGTCTTTGAAAACGGACAGACTGGGCAGGTTAAAAATACGATTTTAAAGATCTGGAAGCACAAATTTCTCTATCATTGCGTTAAAAAAATCAACTTTGGAAATGATGGTTTTGCTATATTGTATGTTCAGCGTAACGTATTTTTGGTTTTAGAGGAAGGGAGCTCATCTCGATTGCGAAGCGAAGATATATAATAAAATAGTTAACCTAACTTTATCAATCGTTTCATCAGGATACCATTTTGCGAAGTTTGGACCTCGAATTTTTGCTTATATTTTTAATGTTATTTTTTAAGTATGCTACCATACATGAGGTTAGGTTAAGTTAGTTGAGCTTTGGCTAGGTTTATTCTAAATTTGAATCAGTGAGAGTCTCTGAGATTCAGTGAAAATTCACTGAATCTCAGACTCACTGATTCAAATTTAGAGTGTTAATATTTGTCGCGTAATGCGTGCAATTTACGGATGACCCCGTAGAGTAACGAAATCAGTGTCGACCGAGGTGTCAACCCGTTCAAAGTCCTTGGTTGGTATAGTAAATTTATCTTTCGGCCTGCACGTAGATGAAAAGCGTCCAGCGCGAATAGTTCAAAGAAAAGGAATCATTTTACCGCAGACAGACACGACCCTGGAAAATGTCTAAAAATTAGGAACAATACATCACGTAGGCCTATTCAGCATAGCCACGCAGCTACAGGCCATCTAGCGTGACACTCCGAGCCCAATTGAACAGCTGCTATTTTGTAATATTTTCTCTCTCGCTTTGATTTTTATTACTCGTTTGCTTTGAGGTATTGAGTAAGTCTGCGACAAGTTCGACATGGCCGAAAAGAAATTGAACTTTGAACCGCGTAATCTCGTAATACCTCACAGCAATGAATATGATTAAGGCACTTTTAGATCAAAGAAAAATCTGAAAAGCGCTGTAAATTGGGCTTTTTTAAAGCACTGTGAAATTTGCGTTGAAATGAGCTTTTGAATGCCCACAAAAAGGAACTTTTTGGCGCTTTTGGAGGATGTAAAAAATCGGAGGTGGTTTATGGCAGTGCGTATCCTACATACTGCAGCTGACCAACACAAACTTAAATCTCGTTAATATTCAAAGTATTTTAGTATCTTTCTTTTGACGTATTCAGACTTAAACGCAAGTAATCAATCGATTTCAATAAAAAGCCGCGTATTGATAAAAAATAAAAAAATAAAATAAATAAATAAATAAAAATAAAAAAGGAGAATTGGGCGGACACTGCCCCTCGAAGGTTTGAGTGCAGCACAACAAAAAAGGAGGGAAAAGAGAATAACAGCCAAATATCTACCTTAGAGTTTCATATTCGTAAGTTTTCAAAGAAAGCGGCTCAAAATTCCTGATTTGATTGTCGTCCGTTTTCTTTCAGAGCTTTGCCTCTAAATTCTTCCTGGACGATATCGAAGTGAAAACAAATACTCATCATCATTAACCTCAAAAAAATAAAAATAAAGGGAGAAGCTCGTCTCCTTTCTCTGAAACATTTGACACTCGTCAAAACAATTCAGGCCACTGATAACCCCACCCAACCTTTAGTGCATCTTAAAACGTTTCGGTCAATCATTGGTAAAATACCGTTAGAGAAAAGACTGTCCCTTCCTCCCACTCCCCAATGAGGTACCCGAACTGGGTACCCGTACTCGGGCGAGCCACCGAGCCCGGCCCAGAGGTGACCTTGGCCCTGTGGGTGACGTCACAGTCTATGGTGCCGGCACCCATTTTATTCTCACGCACAGTAAATTTTGAAGGTTGCACTTATTCCTTACGTCGGTAGTCCAAATGGAACGCCAGCCGAGATCGGCACAGGACGCCTAACCTATAATCGTTGCCAAGCTGAACGAACCTAAACTCGGTTAATTTAACATACCGCTGCATATCGTAAATCCGCCCTATGAAATGTAACCTTGAATTAAGGTGTAACGTATGAGAAGATGCAACCTTTTAGGTTAAGAGTAAGGATCACAAGTAGCTTTGCGGATTTTTGATGGAGATTTGTTTGAAGGTTGTTTTTGTTTTAGAGGAAGGCGGTGTGTGCGGTTTGCTGATGAAACCGCTTGAGAAAGTTAACCTTGACGAGTATCATCTTTTAATGTTGACATTTATTTCAGGAATTCAACCAAAGGTCTAGTGATTTGTCCCTGTACAAACTTACCTGTCTCAATTTTTGGCTCAAACTTTTAATGCAATTTGCGAATATAGTCAAAAAATCACGCTTTATTGATAGAAATACGACTGCTTTTGGACATGGATATTAATGAGTTGGTTTACTTGTTTGTTATAGCGCCAAAAAAAGCAGAATTTGAGCAGGCTGTGAGGGCGTGACCTATCCTAGTGTGCATCGGTACGGTAAAATCAGTGTTTTTGAGGGTTCCATGCACAATCCCATGGATTTGCCTTATGGTTTCCGTCATAGGTAGGACAAAAGTTCACAAGCACTAACAAGTAAGGATATTTTTTACCTAATGACTTGTATCACCTCCGATACTGTAATACACTCGCAGAAATTGGATTTTCCCTCTCTGAAATTCGCTCTGCGGTTTAACTTTTCATGAAACATCCTGAGGAATCTCGACAAAGAACCGCCTAGAATAACTATGTTAGGTTTACCTTGGTTAGGATAAGTGCCTTGCGTATCGCTCTACAATCGCTCGGATCTGCGACAAAGGGTGGAACCGAAAAGGCTGGAAAATCAACCTTTCAAAGCCTCGTTCACAAGTGTTACTTATTTGTGGAAATGCAACCTAAATCGCAAAATTGCAGATAACGATGAGCGATGTGGCTTACAAAACAGCCGCTATAAACGGACTTCCCCGAGTAACTTTTGCGGAAATAGCTTTTCCTTATAAGCCCCTCGGACAACCGCTAAAAAAAAGGTAAAAAGTAATCAAAGGCGCCAAATTCAAGTGACTTGAACGCTCGTTACCACACAGAGAAAAGCTTATTGATTTTGAAATATGATGAAGACGTCTGGTCTTTTTTCCGATTGTACGGTCCTAATTAACACCCCTCCCCTCTGTTTCCAACCTGTCCCAGGGAATTACGTAACTTGGTTAGTACCACCAGATTCCATCGTACATAATACGTAAGACGGCCGTGATGGGCCAAAATGATATTGGTATCAACGACCCCGAGCCACGGTCTGATCGGATGGACCCCGTAATGATGGACGAATAGGCAGACAGGACGAACCTGAATGCGTTGCTGCATTGGTACGCCCTCTGGTGGAGGGGAGTGGAACTAGGAAGCGCCGGCTGTATCCAGCGCAAGGTGGCATCTTGTTCCAGCGGCGCCTGCTCAACCGGTTGCCAAGTGTCAGAGACGAAGGGAGGTTGAGAGCAACGCTCGGGGCAGGCCGCGTTCGTGTTGACAGTAGATTAGTCCATGACTAGTGTTTTAACAGTTGTTTACTCGTAGCTTTCAAGGTTACGTTTTCTACCTCTTCCCCGCCTTCTGTCGTTGAGCGGTGGCGCAGCGAGGCGCCACCCACTCCACCTAACCTTACTGATCCTAACTTACGCGCACAATAAAAATTGCCCCTTGTTGTAGACTCATAGAAGGTAAAACGGGAAAAGCGTAATTTGGTATTTTTTTAAGGTACCCTGAATAACCATATCAATTGAGAGCTCTTGACGAGACCGTTTCATTGATGTGGTTGATGATAGATTTATCTTTAAAAATAACCAAATCATCAATTTTACTTTTGCCTGACACAGGTATGGGACGACAACCTAAAATAGGGGTTAGTTTTTACTGTGCGGTTGTAATTCGGTAATGGAAGACTGAACCAGGGAGGACAATGAGAGATAGTAAATACAACAAAAATGAGTGTTCGAGTAGGCCTACATATCCTATAATGCTCTAATGTCCTTCGCTCAGTTTTGCATTTGTGAGGTTAGGTTAGGTTTGTTGGGTTAGCAATAATAATGGTTGTGGAGCGCAAATCGTCTGCCGTTACTCGAACTTGAGGACCTACCTTTGCCGTCTTTTTCATAAAGATCGTTGCCTTTGTAGCCTTGGACTTAGGTTTCTGTGACCTTGAAAATATTTCAGAATTTTCGCTCTAAGTCCCAAATCCCACACATTGACTACTTTTCTCGTTCTGCCCACATCAGCTACTGAAAACGCGTTTTTCATTTTTGGCGAACTTCATTTGATTGGCTTTCATTAACTGTCATCTGCAGCTGACTTTTTTTAATTGATCAGCTGCCCACGTCAATCATATTTTTATCTTAAGTCGTAGGCCGTTTCCGGAATTCTTTCGACAGAATGAATCTTTTTCTCCTCTTTTTTCAAAGCTCTGAAACACTGTCAATTTGAAAGGAGGTATTTTCCATCTCACGTGCTCCATTATTTTTTAAGCAGAGCGAGACCTGAGGCACGTGACCTAACCTAACTTAACCAATGTTAACCTTACATAACAATGGTTAACCTAACTTGACCGTCGCTAAACCTGATGCCGCTAAATTCTCGGTGGCAGTGACTGCCGTCGGCAGGTAAGCGGCATCAGGCTTAGCGACTGTGGAACCTTAGCGAAGCGAGGCTTAAGATATTTTAACCTAACCTTACCTAGGTAAACCAAACCCAATCTATTGCTACGTAACCTGTACGTGGTTTCATGTCATCACTCCTCATAATGCATTAAAATTGAGTATAGAACTCAAAAAGGAGAATATTTTCTTTGAAGTTTACGTAGTGCATTGCCCAATTTACTTTGAGCGAATAGATTAAGGTTATGACTAAGCGACAGCACGCGCAAGTTTTTCCTCTGTTGTTTTTTATTTTTGTTTTGTTTGTATGATTGTGAAACGAAACCGAACCAGTCCAAGTATAAGTGAGTGACATTGAGAAAACCACTTCTCTAGCTTAATGGTACACTGCATTCTGGATAAAGATTCTTAATTTCATTTACTTTTTCTATGAGGTTATGACACCGAAATCAGTTCCAAGTATAATCCTGACTGCGAATAAACTCTAACCTACCCACGTGACACAAAAGCATTTCAAATAAAGGGTCTTTCATGTCCCGCGTTTAACCCGTTATCGGTGGGTCGCCAAGTCGAACTGACCAAAATTCGCGTCCGGAAATTCACCGTTGCGCCGGACAACGTTTAAAATATTTGGAGATACCTCTTCCGGTACTTATTCTACCTGAAATACTACTCTTTCGGAAAAAAATCAATAAAACAGGCCTACCAAAACTTGACGTAACCCACAACGTTAACATAATTTTACCGAAACAAACATAACCTAACCTTGCTTGACCTAGCTATCATTAAAAATCTCCGATTTGATCTCTGTAGCACAGAACTTCCGGTCTTCTAGGACATCTTCGCGCGTAATTTTAAATTTCCCGATATTATCGGAAGCGGAAAAGTAACTCACGGCGAAAAAAGATGTAACAGAAACTTTAGAGAATACCTTGTTTTGAGTACAGTCGTACCCGGATAAAATGCGACCGCTCTGAGTGCGAACCCGCCTATAAAAACCGCCTATGAAATAACAGTCTGTGCAAAATCAGTTATAACCCAAAATTGCCTTTTCCGCTGTAGTTTTAGTGAGAGACGAGGTAAAACACCGCAGTGTAGCAACTTCGCGTGACTAACTTAATGTTGGGCGATAACATCAAGGATTTCGCAAAGACATAACACTTTTTCCAATATTGTGCACATTTAGAGAACAATGGGGTCGCGGTTGGGTAACATATGATCTCTAAGCAGAACTTTCAATCAGCTGTGCGCATACTTTTTGGTTCAGATAATCCTTCACAAGAAGAATCCTTATTCGTGGTCTTTCCTGAGCAACCATTTTGCAGTGACAAACTAACAAAAAGTAGCATGCAGAACAGAAAGTGAAACTTCTACTAAGTAGTTTAGGTTGAACTAGGTTAATAAGGTCACGTTGGGTTGAGCAAGGGTAATGTTTTCCTGTGTAATTCAGGTAGGTTATGACAAGTTAGGTTACTCTCAAATATTACGTTTGAGTGATATCAGCTCGTCTAGACTTAAAATTCACTTCCTCTTTGCAGAATCTATTTTATTAAGAAACATACCGTTTAAATGAAAATTCTCGGACCTCTTTATATTGGCTAGGGCTACTCTCCTCGCTCCCGGGTTGAAGTGTCCATGCGATATCCATGCCGACCTATCCATTTTTTGGAAATAAACAAATGGATATCCATGCGTCTAAGAAATATCCATAAACCATGGATGTCCATTCGAGTATTTTTAAGAAAATGGATTTTTCGGCATGGATATTACCATGGACATTGCATGGATACTTCAACCCGGGCTCTTAAGGGCGTTATGATCATATCGAGACTTTCACATCCGAAAATGTTTTGTTTAATTTCGTAAGTTATCTGACTGAACGAATATAGTGGAAATCACGACATACGTTTCAATCAAACACTTTATACTAAACGACTGCTGTCGATTGATAGGAATCAACATCGCCTAATCGGGTCTGCCGTTTCCGAACCATTGTTTCCGGTAGAGAAAAGAGGAGCTTAAGGTCATTGGTAAATGAAAGAGTGTGGACCGTAACCATGGCTAAAAATCCGCTTGGTAATCTCACCATATGGCGGCTCGTTGGTCGCCTCAGAGCCTTTGAATTGAAGGCATCGGTGAGGTAACCAGTCATGAGGAGGCCTCTGTCCTTGTCAAGGCCAAAATAGGCTACCTTCAAGAAGCGTTGCCATCAACTCTGCCATTTTTTGGCCCAAACAGATAACCAATAGGTCTGAACATGTTAATACCAGATGTCGATTTAGTGCGCCTTTAGGTCATGTCTTCTTATTTAAGGTTACGCTGACATTAAATAGGCGTGTGTTTTATCGAAGACAGACTTCTTGTCAAAACTCCTGTTTCAATATGGTTGTTGATCTTTTTAGGAATTAACGAATTTCTTTTCTAGGTGTTAATTTTAGTATTGCCCGAATGAATGACGTAAGAAGCATTTCAACCCGAAAGGCTTTTTATGAGTAGTTAGCAGTGGCGGTATTTGACCTTTTGAAACCAGATGGATCGCAAAAACTGACCTAATCTTAACTAACCTAGCCCAATTCGACCTAACCTAGCTTAATCTACCCTAACCTTACATTGTTAGTTTCCTTGATACAACTACTGGACAAGCAAGCGTAAGTCTAATATGTAATCGGCTTGTAATAAGCTAAGTCTGCATCTGCTGGAAAGGCGGTCTTTGGTCTTGCGAAATGTGTGTTTTTCTTTTCAAATCATTAATACCCAGCGATGCTGGGCTGTAATGCTAAATTTAAAAAACAGCAAATTTTACCTTTTTTTTAGCAGGAACATTAAAATGAAAAAAAAAAAGAAAAAAACAAAGACGTAAATTATATATCCTCCAATTTGCCTCAGCACATATTTTTTGGTTATTTCCAAATGTCAAATTCGCTTTTTACATAAAATAAAAATGTTTTTTTTTAAATATATATATTTGAAAAAAAACTCGATTTTTTTCGTTGTTTTTCATACGTTGAATTCGCACTTGTAAATAAATGAAAATGTAAAAAAAGGGGAAAAATGCAAATTTATAATTTTTGTTATTTTCCAAATGTGAAATTCGCAATTTAAAATTTTTAAAAATATATTCCAAAATATATTTTTATAAATATTTTTAAAAAACTTGCTTAAGTCCAAAAGATAAATTTTACTGCTAACATCGGGCGCTACGCGGTTATAAGCGATAGGCGCATAGGCGCTTGGACGCTTTAGGGCTTTAGGCGCTTAGGCGCTGCAGTAGGCGCGTGTCAAGGCGCGAGTCCCGTCGCTCCTCGTCACCTGCAAAGCCGGGTCGTCCAGAGGCACGCCGCGCCGGCAAGATCTGCCTCTGCCGTTTAATGCCGCGCTAGTCGGCTCCTGCTGAGGAACCACTCCGGCTTCGGCCGAACCGAGCGCCGGACCGAGCCGAACGAGAAGGGGGTCAAGGTTACGACTGCGGATCTGGGTCACCGACATCACATTTAAATGTTATGCAAAGTGCTACTTTCGCATTAACCGATTATTTGACTACTAATTAATCAACTTACTAATCAACGACGAAGTCTTCATTAATTTTTTTCCCCAATATAGCCTTGTGGTATCCACATATTGTAAGGGGAAAAAAAATCATTTCGAGCTTTTGCTTAGAATTTATGATTTTCCGAGCGAAAACGGAATTTATTTTTCTGTAGATTTCGCCGTGTATTTAAGTCTCCTGGATTTTTCTTAGATAACATTTTCTTGTGACTAATCGATTTTATGGCTCCTAAAAAATGTCGGGGAATCGATGCAGTAAAATAAGTAAAATTGACGTATTGGGGCTCTTCCATTATTATATACTCAATGAAAATGATTTTTTAATTATTATTATTTATTTATTTTTCTTTAAATTTTGCTCTTACTTTGATGAGTAGTCGTTTCCATTTAAAACTAAGAGTTCGAAGATCGATCGAAAATCTCGAATCGAAAACATTGAGTGATGGTATGATAGTTGGATCGTTTCAGATAACTGAATCTTTTAGACTTTCTAAGACGCCGCGACCATCTTAAATTTAGACATCTGAGATATGTCGGGAGCAGTCTTATTATATTTTGTACATGAATATTAACTGAACTAGATTTAGTGATACTGAGCAATTCGACGAAAGTATGTAAAGCAGACACGCAAATACACAATAGCCTCACACGACCTCTCGTCTCTCTCTCAGAATGTAGTCTACCCACGAAATAACACATGTTTCCTTGCCTATACGGCAGTTCCGGTATTCCTGGAAAATGCCCCCAAAAGGGCAGACAAAAACCCAAGGAGACAAAAGCTCAAGGGCCGAAACAGATTTCCAAGAGGCTTCACTTCACGCATCTGCCCAAAAGGTCGGCATATTCAGCCTTAGACCTCTGTGAGTGGAAGCGATAACTTACACAGGTCGACATCTAAATTGTAATCTTAATCTGGAGCAATGCAAGTGAAACACCCAGGTCCACAAGAGACATCGTAAACTGTGAAGATGATTTAGGCATGAGTGACAGGAGATTTCGTAACTCTGTCAAATCTAAACGAAGCACAGAGTACTTAACCTAACATACTCAGGAAAAATACCAGCAAATGCATTCATTAATTGAGAAGTACGTACAGATAATTTTGGCAGACATTGGTTTGCTGTAGCAGGTAACTCGTTAGCTGCCACTTATAACTATTTTTTGCGTGCCGCTAATCTGGGGCTTTATATTAAACTGCGCTTATAATTTACAACCTCGCAAATCTGTCAACACTGCCTTCGACGTCTTGAAATTGTCATTTTTTATGATTTTATATAAACTTCATTTTGAGATCCAGGCCCTGGGCGTATCGTTAAGTTAGGTAAAGTTATATTTTATTTTGTTAGGTTCGGTTGGCTGGCGCGCTTGACTGCCGCATGATTTCGTCTCTGTCTCTGAGTAAGCTACATTAGGCTTGGCAACGATAGGTTTGGTTAAGTAAGCTCCGTTTGGCTTGAAGGTAGAAATCTAAGGATAGAGAGTACCTTTAAAATCCACAGTGAATCTGTGTGTCCAAACCACATCTGATTCGAATATAGTTGGACGTGAAAAGCACTTGAAAAGCACAGTCCTCTAGAAATTTATGCTTTGGAAGGATCTGCGCTGTGACCCAGTTCGACACTGGCCAACCGAAGATAAATACAAGGCTGCTATTTTAAGATCATCTTAGCCAACATACTTTGTCCGTGATCTTTCTACAGTGTCCTTAAAAGCCTTTCTCTCTCTCTCTTACGACGTTAAACCATCAACAAAATTAACGCTGTGATCTCACAGCACGCACCCAGGATTAACACACGCAAGCAAAGGAAGTCTAACATTGATTATAAGGTACCAGGGCCCGTCCTTAAGCGACCGATTTTCTTGCCCACGAGAGAATGAAGAGAGAAGCCTTAAACAAGATATTTACTATTATCAAATGAATTTCTAAAAACCATAAAATAATAGTAAAATTTTATCTAAAGTTGGTTAAATTGCGCCAAAAAATTGTTATAATAATGATAATCTGTAATTTATTGAATTTGTATACAAAAGAGAAAAGGGTGACTTTAATTAGACGGTTTTATAAGTACCAGTTTTGTGATTAGAGGATGTGGCTTCCTGGGATGTAAACATTCTTGTAAACAGAGGCGAATGTTGGGTGCGGCACGCTCGGCGTCTTATTGTATTTGTAAATAGAGCTCCTTCCTGTTGTGGGGTACTGAAGCGCATTGCGTCCATGTCTTTGAGTCCTTATTTGAGGCGACGAGTTCAACATCACCAAGTCCTTTTTAAGTGTCGGCTGAAAGAATATTGCGAATGTTTTCGTTTGGTCGGTGAATCACGACCATGGGTCGTGCCGGCGAAAACCTCGTCGAGGTTCCACGATGGAATTGCTGCCTTTTAAGGGTGAGATGGAATGGAGCATTTTAGAGACAAGAATGTCCAGCCGATTAGCATAGAATACAATTGTGTATATATAATTAAAATTGTAAAGAAAACAAATCTGTTTGGTTTAGCTAACAGCGACTAACTTACCTAGTCTTATTGACGTATGTGATATTGTTAGCCTAACCCAACCTAATTAGCCTGACAGTACGTAATTTTATCAAATCTAATGTAATCTAGACTATAACCTTGTCCAACACAACATACATTAATAGGGTGCTGCAAAAAGTACGAAATTTCAAAAAGTTATGCTCCAAAAGCATTTTTCGGTTCCTTTTACTATAAAAACACCCTGTGAATTTTTACAGATTTTTAAAATAACTTTTAGAGGTC
>Ga0058701_10004465_pt1 | contig 11367 bp, 5 predicted proteins | sample AgamicOrMae_FD_97039 | JGI IMG/M metagenome (GOLD analysis project Ga0058701, IMG submission 97039) | Agave microbial communities from Guanajuato, Mexico - Or.Ma.e | ecosystem: Host-associated > Plants > Phyllosphere > Phylloplane/Leaf | place: Guanajuato, Mexico | collected 2012-06-04 | reverse complement strand
TTTGTCAACTTCAAGAAATCAATTGTGGGGAAAAACAACAACAAAAACCAGCAATTTTTCGAAACATTAGACTTTTAACCTTCCTACACACCATACGACATGAAATACATTTTAATTTGATGTTATCCATGGCTGCTTTTCTTTAAATAAAGTTTCTATTATGCACTAATATAATTGAAATTAACGAGATTTCATTTAGCTGAAGTTTAACTATTTTATCCCCAATTTATTTTAAATTTTACCTTGTATTTCGAATCTCTTTAAAAAGCGTCTTCTTTTAAAAAAAAATCGGCCTTGAACAAAGAGAATTAAATTTTGTACTAGTTTGCATGTAACGTGTCCAAATTAAAATTAGGCACCGGGAAGTATTTTCGTAATACACAATGTAAGCAAAATACATTGCGTAAGACTCTTTGCCCGACAACAAACTGGAGGTCGATGCAGCCAAATCGTGTATGAGTCGAGATTCGAGCCTAAAATCTCTCGTTTTGCTGTTTTAGCCTCTATATCTAAAGCGAATGGTCCTCGTGGAATGCCATTGTCAGTTTATACCATGCATCTAGGTAATCGGGTGGTATAGCCACTCTATAAAATATTCCGTACAACGTTTCTTGGCTTTGTTAACTCTATCAACATTCGATGGATTTGTGTGAAATGGATTCAGACATAGCTTATTGTCTTTATCCTTCGATTGTTTCAAATAATTAGTCAAGAGGTCAAGGTGACGTTGATATCTGTTTCTGAAAACGATTGAGAAACAGTTGGACTATTGTCCGTCGCAGGTCGCAAGCGGGTCGCGAGCAGGTCGCAAGCGGGTCGCGAGCGGATCGCGAGCGGGTCATGAACATGGGTCTGATTCCGGCGTTGAGTCATCACCACAGTTACTGGTAATCCCATCCGCCTTTCTTACAAGCGGTCGCCAACTTCGGAACGATGGGTACCGTTAAACCAAAAGGTAATGCCAAGGCTTCAACCCAAAACGCTCAACTTTGTAAGAAGAGATTAACCGCTAACAACTCGCATGAAGAGCGAATGTTAGTTTCATGACCATGCAGTTGAAGTTTGGGCATCTCCATGGAAGACTCGACCAGTTCTAAAAGCTGAGTTTTAAAGTAGACCAGTTTTGAGAGCGCGTAAAATCAACTTTTTTAGCTCTACCATTTGAATTCATCGAATTCAATAGAATTAGAATTCATAGAGAACATATTTCGGGGGCTAGGGAAAATGTTCCGTCATTGCCATTCATTTCAGACGAATAATAAAAGAGGTATTCGCAACGATAAACAACATTTTGGACGCTTGTCGAACTGGTGCAGTTTAAAACTGAGGATTGAGAACTAGTCGAGTCTTCCATGGAAGTGTCGGTTTGTGTGTTGATCTGGTGGCGACTGTTTTTGGACGATTCCGTTCAATTGGGCTGCAACTCCTGTATGAGTTGGGGAGAGAAAAAATGTGCCTGGGACGCTTTTTTTGGAAAATTTGTATTATGTTAATTTATCGTGAATTAGCGCTTTGCGTGATACACATATCGCAATCCCATCCTTCCTCTTTGAATATATTAATGTTCACTGTTACCATCCAACTTGAATTTGTAACAATATGTGCATTTTTTGAAGTGATGACCTTCGTCTCAAATATTTCCAATGCGGCGTGGTAATTTTCGAGAGCATTAATGTTATGATTTATCTTAATTCCCCTTTGCCTCATTATTCATGTCATTATTGTAATTTCCCGCTTTAAAAATTTAAAAACCTGTTAACTACTAACAGTTTACACCTTCAACGCAAAATAATAAACTAACGTTGTAAGAGGAATAAAAGTTCCAGTTCATTTGAAAATGGCAATCAGACGGATAGATCTATAGACGGTTTGGTAATGAACACTCTTTTGTACAGTCTCAACGTTTTACAAGCTATAACTGTTCTTATACCAAACTCAAAATTTAGTTGCCTAAGAGTTATAAAATTTCTCAAGTTGGAGGTCCAAACGTTTCAAAGGATATGCCTAAGGATCTGATGAACTAGAAATGTGTTGTGATATTAAAAGTATTCTTGAGAGTGTGCTATCTTTGTTATCATTAATAATTATTCAAAACATATGTCTAGAATTACAAAGCAGTTTTTTTTTTACTCTAAAATACTTTTTTGTATTTATTAAAAACGGTGTTTTTATAACCCGGAAACTTAAAACACGAGCTTACAGTAACATTACTGCGTGCCTCATCAGCCACAAAACTGACAGTCCTTGGACTGTCGACTCCAGAACTCTGACTATTTTGCATGCAGCCAAGCTAACTCCAATGTCATGTGGGTTGCCTGCCCTCATCCTCACAGCGCAACATTCTCTCTTATTGGCTGCTTGCGGGACACAATAAACAGTGAATACTGCGCCATCTAGCGGGATTTCTCTCAACTTGTTCACTGCTACACACCTATCAATATGCCCCTAAAGCATGAATAGAGCACAGTCCGCAGTTTTTGTTACGTCCATGTTCAACGGAGGTACTATCATGTTGAAAAAAAAAGTTTGCGATAAAAGAACAGATCTCTTGTATGTTCTAGTAACACTATTCATTGACAATCTAAGAACGGTTTAAAGATACGATCTAAAATACCACTAAAACCAACGAACACTAACAATAATACACAAACTCCACACATAGATTAACTAGATCAAACGTAACGAAGGTCTGCCAAACCAAACCGAACTTCAGTAAGCCCAATCAAAATGTACGTTTAAGTAGCTGAAATTTACAACGCAATATAAGATTAAACAGAAGAAACAGAATTCAAAACTAAGCGTGCGAAGTGGTGCCGCTACAATCTTTCATTTTTATGAGAAAGAACTCAAGACCATTAAGTTGGACATTCTGTCAAGATGTTTCGTAGTTATCTTTTACCTTTTCCAACGTTTTCGTTCGTTGTTTCATATTATTTGTTTACTGTTTATCAATAGAGAACAGTTTGATGATACCCATTTCTTTAAATTACGATCTTTCCGTACGAAATTGGCTCTGCAGTACGGCTAATATTCTTGATATGTGTTAGATAGGCAACAGCTACTCTGCGAAGCATTGTGGGTTGCCTATCCCGATTCTCGCAGGCGTTCAACATTCGCGAAATTGAGCCATCACTAATGCGGCGCTTCCTCTCATCCGACCAAACTCTATTTACAGTCTTACAAAGAGAGTGCTTTCAACGTTTTTATGATTTTTTTCGACGCCACTTGTGTTGTCTTCCTTAGTTTCAGCAGAATGGATTGTCATCTTCGTCCCGGTTGAGTGATGAACCTGACCTTTTTAATTCTTCTCTGTCTGGTCAAGGTATTCTAGCTTTTTTCTTCAATATTTTCGTAGTAAACATGAAAAGTGAAGCGGCTCTTTCTTGCTTCGGTGGTCGCGAGTTTCTAGATGTCCCTATCCGCCTACAAAACCATGGCATCTTAAATTCGGTGTAGTCTTGAAACAATGTTTTCTCCAAGGTACTATCAGTTTAAAAAAATTGCTGTGCTGTTTCCGTTAAGGAGGAGACGTCTTCTCGTAGAAAGACACTGTGCCCCGCCTTCTGCAAACAGCCCCTTAAGGGAAAGGAAACTTTGGAAGTTTGGGTAAATTGAAAACTATCGCTTGTAACGAAAAAATGTCGCTTTGGCTAACGGCTTCTGTGACCTTGGGAGACCAAACTATTCAAAATACTGTCTTCAAGACTGAAATTTTCTACCCTTTAGAGAACTCAAGCTCTTCCCCCCCCCCCTGCTGATTCTTCAATTCTTCAATCCTGCTGATTGAACTTTTCTATAGTGAAGGGTTTACGACTTACATCCGCGTAAGTTAATATATAAGTTAGGTTAAGTTAAGTGTCTTGCTTCACTGCCGCACCACTATCGTGGCTCGTTTCGGTCAGGCTGATGGTAGGCAGCAGAAAGTGCCACTGAGAATAAGCCACCATTAGGCTAGCTAACCGGTCTGGTTAAGTGCCTTGTGTCTTGTAGCTTCACTCGGTTAAAGCGGAGAGCTAAACGAAAGGTGCGACACAAGCGCTGGGAAATTCTATTCTTCTATTCAGAAATTCTATTCTTCAATTCTACTCTTGTTAGATATCTCCTGTTTTCTCCCGTTGTTTAAATACAAAATCAACAAAACGTCAAATCAACATTAGATTTTCTTGCAAATAAAGACGAGAAAAATGTAGACAAAAAAAGAAAAGTGTCGAGAAGTTCTACTTCATAAAATTAGTTTTAAACGATTATTAAAATACTTTTATCTGGACCATTTAATTTCTTAATGCAAACTCGCAAAAAAATTCCAAATATTGGATGTTAGGGAGTAATTTAACTTGATTTCGTGTTCAAAACATGGCACCTTGGTGCTTTATAGTGAGTTGGCTTATTTTAGGGGATAGCTGGTTCTACTGAAAAGTCAAATGAGTTAGTTGTCCTTGCAAAGGTTTCTGAAAGCGGAAGTCGATTCCCTAGGAGCGTCGGCAGCGGTAGCGCTAAACAGCGAACACCGTTCTGCTGCTAAATCTTTTAATAGATCCGATGCCCGTGTCATTGCGCTCAAGGAAAAGGTCTTCACTCTCAGTTTTAAAGGTTGCATTTTCTACGTGTTCGCTTCCTTTCGGTGTTTTTATCACGTTCCGGCGCTTAAAGCGCCGAAAGGCGAAAGCAAGTCAACTGGGATTAGGTTAACCTATAGGGACGTTGCGTCTCATTGCTGCAGTTCCGATCTGTTGTCGCTGTAAGTCTGTTGCGATATCCTCGCAGCAGGCTGCTACTGCGAAAAAGCAAGCAGCATCCGGCCTCTTTACCTTTCGGTAAGGTTAGGTTCGACCTAATCCTGTTTTTGGTTTCACTTTACTTTGTGTAGCGACGAAAGATAGAATACCCGAACGTAAAAAATTGCGTTAAGCTTACGTATGTTACGTATTCAGCAGCTCTAGAAATGTTACGGAAAGTTGGTTGTATTCCTACGTTACATTAGATTAAGTTGAATACTCCGTATACTAAAAATTAGTACAAAAAGCGAAAGTCAACTCAGCAAGTAAACGTTGCCAGATTTGCCTCTAAGCGTTACTCTGAACAGTACTTCGTATCGGTAACGTCTACTAGCAAACCTATCAGCGCTCATAAGCCAAGTTTGGCTGTCGCACTTTTTTTAGTTATTTTTACTAATTTTTAGTAAACTTTAATGACCCACTTTTCTCAGTGCGACAATGCAAATTGAAGCCTTTAAAATTAAGTGCGTTTCACACCTCCTCTTAACAGAACACAGCGGTGATGTTCTCAAAATCAGGCTAAACGTAGCGTTCCCGGAGCCAAAAGACGGTGTAAGGTGACGTCACTGACACCGATTTGAGCGGCTGTAGCCGTTGGAGGGGAGGAGAGGGACAAGGACGGACTCCGGCCTCTCACGGACCCGCGTTGCGCCGCGCCGCGTCGTTGCGGGCCGGGCAGGTCCCCGCGCCGCGGACCGGGCCCGCTCGACGCGCCGGTGCATTGACCCACACCGACCCAGCTTCATCCCATTCGACTTCTTTCCCGTAAAAAAAAAAACGTCTTTTCTTCAGTCACTTAGGTTGAAAACCACTTTTCTCTGACATAAGTGTTTAGATGGCGCAAGTCGCCTTGCCGTGAATTCGAGTGGTTTGAATTTTCCTTCTCGTTTTTGTCCACGTTTTCGTTGTCAAACCGATGGGACTGACTGTGGAGCGTGGCACCAAACACGTAAACTTTTGTAGGTTAACTAAACCACATTGTCACCAAGTGGGGCGGTGTGGAAACAAGGCATGAGACTCTTCCGAGGTGACAGTACAGCGAGGCACACGTTTAGTCAACCCAACTTATTCTTGTCATCGTAAGTTTTCAAAACGATGTGATGAAAAGTTGCCTCAGGGTTGATCACTCAGGCTGAAATCCAACTATAAAACCGTGAGTGCTTCCGGGTCAAAAGTGGTCATGTAAATATTTTATGAGGAAATAGTCTGTGATGAGTGGAGATTGTCAGGCAAAATCACTTGCGATGATCTATTATTCTTCAGACATGCGTTACTAGCGTTAAAATGGATTCGCGAAGCGATTTTGGTGCAATACCTCATCCGGAAATGAGCTCAGACACTCAATACACACCCGTGGGAAATAAGGAAAGATGCATTGTGCGCGTGTTACCAAGAAGCCAGGAGGTCGTTTATCCATATTACGAGAAAATATGCTGCGTGGAACGGCTTAAGCCGATTTTGGCATCACGGGACCAGCGAGAACGTAAATCAGGTACTACAATAGCTGTATTGAGAAAACTGGGAGACGGGAAGAATTGCGACACAAGGTGTGACTCGCTTTTTCCAAAAGACTCTCGGCAAACTATCAGAAGCATCCTAGACGTGCCCTAATGTTGCAAATGAGTTTTTGAGATATTGGTTTTAGTTATTTTGTTGTTTTGTTGTTTTTTTTTTGGGGGGGGAGTATGAGGAACATTGTTGTCTGACCATAATCCCGTCCATTCGGACCTGAGTCCATTTGGATTTAAGTTCATGTTATCCTCCATCCACAGAGCTGTGCGTTTGTTTGAACCAGCATCCAAAGTTATCTCGTCGATGTTGACATGTTTCGATTTGAGCCTTCATTTATTTGGATTTGCGTACGTTTGTTGGACCGGCGTCCATTTGAACTTGCGTCCCACTTGACTTGCGTCCATTTGAACCTGCGTCTAAACGGACCTGCGAACGTCCGGCATATATTTTTCTTTGAAGAACCTTATAAAGGGAGATTGAAGTGGAAACCTGACTTATTATGTCAAGTTGGAGTTTAAAACGTACAGAGCTCTCCCGCTAATCCGGCACAATCGGGAGAAGAGACTGTCGGATTAGCGCATTTGTCCGGATTACCGAGTAGTTTCTGTGTTTTGGTCGGACATATGAATAATGGGCCCCCCTTTTACTTTAATATTACTTATTCAAAAATAAACTATCAAAGTACGACAAACAAGAAATCAAATCAAACGTTTTAAGCAAATCAAATGAAAAAAAGTACAGTTTGGTCATTTTTCTACCGAAAACGGAGGTACAGTGCCGGCTCTTGGTAAGCCCGAGTATCGCCTGAGCCGCTTGTGGTACCAGTGTTGCCTATGTTAACGTGGGATCCAGAGTCCGGAGTACCACGCTGTCCGGACTAACGCATGTCCGGATTAGCGGGAGAGCACTGTACCTACTTTCAAAAAAAATCTTTAGGACCAATCCGACAAAGAAGTATCTAATAAAATACCTAGCTTATTAGACCCTTAAAAAAGCGGGCTAATTTTGTGTCCAACACCCTATTTTTTAATTTTTTTGTAGTCGCTGTGGAACGGCTAGATTAAAAGCGGCTGTGAGGCAAAGAGGGGGGTGGTGGATGAAGAGCGAGATGAAGGCAAAGAATAGTTAATAAGGAACGCGGCGTGGTAGAAGCGGTGTACCATCCCGGTATTCATCTGGAGGGGAAAGAAAAACCACTACGAACCTTCCCAAGGTGACATGCCCCGGGTGGGAGTCGAACCCAGGCCTTCCGAATGGGAGTTCCGTCGGCTAACCGCCGTAACGCACCACTCCACCAATTGTGGTCGCCACTGAAAATTCGCAAAATCTGACGCATGGTACTTTTTTTTTACCGGCCGCTAGTGCTAATGGGTAGTAAGACGCATGAGGCTTACTATGTTAGAGGCGAAAGCTTCGACTAACTGTAAGCCAGACGCCGTGCACCTCGCTTTTCTGCCGCTCCGATCCTTTTTATAAGCCAGAAAATTAAACCTCTAATTGAAATGAGTACTTGCGCGCGCTTATTCTTACTGTCCCCCGAATTAGAGTACCTTCTCTACCACCCCACCTGACTAGTGCACTTTCGCACCTCATCCAAATCTTGCAATGAGCGAGACAGATTATGCCTGAGGCGCCGAGAGTGATAAAGAGGGTGGAATCAAGAAATCGATTGCCCCCTCTACGCGTTGCGACGCGGCGCGCAAGTTCGCGGCAGCGCGCTGCGCCGGCGCCGGGTCGGTGCGGCGGCAGCGGCAAAGCCGGCCGGGCGGACGGGCGGGAAGGCGGGCGGGCGGGCGGACCCTGAGCTTCGCCCACCGGCCGCTAGGGGGCTCACAACTGGACGGGACCGCCTGGGATAAGCTGGAGAAGGAAAGGAGGTGGGAGCTTGAAAACCTGGCGAAACTCAAGACCAATCGACTCGACTTGAACTTCGGAGCCAGTTTGACTTGAGCTGTTTTCGAAGACACTGATATGTTTTGGTTCGAGAAGCCCGAGTGAAGTGAGCGATGTTCGTCAAAATGACTGTGATGTTGTGCGCGTTGTTAGCTGTGGTACCGGCTCTCGTACCGGTATTCGGAGTCAATGGAGCCTGGCTACTGCCGGATACGTCAGGCATCAACGGCCAACTCACGGCCAATCTTCAGGTGGACCGCTTTTTCGGCCTGTGGCTCGTGTTTAACGAGGATGAACTCACCTTGTCAGGTATGTTTTTAACGGTACTTGCCTAAACAATTAAACGGTTTGTAAAATCGATAAAAAAACTGTTTGGGTTGGCGGTTCAAGGAGAAGTGCTTGAACACGCGCTTTCCCCAGCCTGTTTCAAAAGTTATAAGTGAAATAGGATTGACTGCCTGTAAAACAAAATGTTTTACGATAAAACAGTAAGTATTTGGCTCATGAATGGACTGTTTGATTTGGGTAAAGATTTAGTTCGAAATGTGGTGTTTTGGTGCAGTTTTTACGGTGTTTGGTCTGATTGTTGTGCGCGTTTATTTTGAAGTGCGCAATGATTTAATAGCGGGAGTATGCCGACCGCATTTCGAGCTAAAATGGATGCAATGAGATTTTGGCTGTTCACGCGTAGTCGCAGTGAACCAATAAATTGGACGTTTGGAGTTCAATTTCAAGTTCCATAAAATTACCGAAAATAATCTTTCATTTGTCTTAGTCCCTTTAAACCCACCCAAAATTACGGTGAGAACTAGGGGTTGGCTGTGTACATAACCTATTATATGTATAGCTTATTCCAGAAATCCCCCTTACATGTATGTGCATCTCTGGAAACGGAAGTGTTTTAGTTCATTCTTTCACGAAAAATGCACATTTTCTAAAAAAAATCGAGGATAATTTATTTGGACTCAAATACGCAGGATTTTAAACCACTGTTAAAAGTAATTATTCTTTTAATTATTGTTTCCCTTTTTTTCTATAAAGCTTTAAACGCAATACATCGAATGCAGGCTAGTTTAGAAGATAGACCAACCTGTGGCTATGAAAAGGAAAAGCTCTTGCCAACCCCCTTTGTTTGATACATCTGTTGATATGTCTATCCTGAAATCTAATCAAAATACTCAGTATAGCCTGCCGGATTCATCACTTATCCAAATGAGAGTATTATTTTCACCAATGTTTTGAATGTGAGTCCGAATCGGTCAAGGACAACTGTCGGAATCATACCGGTAAACTAGAAAAACTTTCTTTGAAGAAAAGGCATGTAACTTTATTTAATAAGAATTTCCTCCTTTTCACGCAGTTTTTGATCAAAGCCATTTGTCTTGAAAAACCTTTGTTCGCCTTCCTTTCCCTCCTTAACCTTTCTTTCTATTCATGCAAGTATTTTCACTGCCATTTTAATGGAAATATATTGTAATAACCGGAATGATAGGATGTAGAAGGCTTTTCTTCTTTTTAGCCTGGTTTCTAGACATGCTTCCAGTCTTAATGGCCCAAAAATTCATGTCCTGTATGTTTTCCTTCCGATAGATGTCAAACAACGGTGTTGACATCCTGTTAATGACATCAAAATGGTAGTTTTTGCCCGCGTCAATCGCGGTTCTCATCAAACACTTCATTTGCTGTTTAATTATCGTATTGAAAAGTATTCCTAAATGTAACCCATGCGGCTAGATCAGCCAACGTGTGTATCAAGGCACAAGAAGTGGACTAGACTCAATGGTTTTATACCCCAAGAATGCAAATTCTGAGGACTGTAAATGTGCCCATAAATCACGTCGGACAATGTGCATAGCTATAATGCATTAATGGCCGTAGGCATTAAAAAAAAGGTATGAAATAACAGTTACGTTAATGATGTGATTGATCACAGTAAAAACAAACCCCCGTTTTGGGGAGTGCTGTACCTGTTATGGGTGTGAAACCAAAACGGGGATGGTACGCATTTTGGTTATTTTTTAAGATAGGACTATGATAAGCCCTATCATTGAAAAGGTCTCGGCGAGAGCTTTCCATTAATGTGGCTGAACATAGGTCTACGTTGAAAAATAACCAAAATACGCTCTACCCTCGTCTTAGTTTCATACACAAAACAGGTACAGCATTCCCCAAAACTGGGTTTTTATTTTAACTGTGATGATTCTAAACTTTGGAGAATTGTGATAAAACGTCGTTTGTGGATGTCCTCTAAAGGATTAGCAGAGCGTACGCGTTAGTTTCTTCCTCTTAGGACACTTTTGTTAGCGAAATCGCTTGGCGCATCTTTTTGAAGGCTGCAGGTTTTCGACGACCCATTCCACTCATTCCAAGCTTCCCCAGAGATAAGAAAGGGCAGCTTACTATCCGCTTTCAAAAATGGCGACCTCCTGCCAAATCCTCTCCCCTCCCTCCGTCCTTCCCTCTATCCCTTCCTCCCTCGGAGAAGCCTGATAACTGCGAACACACTGCCAGAGAAATCAAATATTCAATAAATTTAGCTAACCCATAACAGCCCAAAGTGTTTGGAGAGAAATTTAGCTTTAGAGAAATTGGAAGGATTTTTTTCATTAAATACGCAATTTTAAGCTTTTTAAAATGCTTTAACTGTGACAATACTAAACTGAAAAGATCTCTGAAATAAATGTTTCTGTTTCCAAAGGGAATCGCTGGGCGGTATAGTGGGTTATTACATCGCGATAGCAAGACGCAAAGAGTAAGGGCCGCGCCCTCGCAAAAAATACGCCTTCTTTACCAAAGCAACCGAATGTTTCTCTGGATATTTTTATCTTAAATCGACTACTGCAGGAACCCTTTCCTTAGCAAGGCAACATTAAATGTCCCCGCAAGTCATGGAAGCAAGGTTGTTGGGCCTCAAAAGTCGTTTATTTGGTACTATCCTTGGAAGAACCAGGTTTTGTTCTGTAGGTTTCAGGTCGACGCCAACAAGGCGTCGTGGCTGAGTGGTCAGCGTGTCCGCCCGTGAATCTAGAGACGCGGGTTCGATTATCACTTTTGTTGCATTTTTCTTTCTTTCTTTCACCGCGGCGTCGTCACTAATGAACGCCTCCGAACACCGCTGATGAACGTCTTCTCGGTGGCCGAGTGGTTAGCGTTGCTACGTTGCCAGTGATGGTGTCGAGACTCGGTT